>JGI24721J26819_10003350_pt1 | contig 17182 bp, 15 predicted proteins | sample YelNatPaOPGAMG01_FD_26819 | JGI IMG/M metagenome (IMG submission 26819) | reverse complement strand
AAAAACAATAAAGTTGAAGCACTGTAAAACCTTCAGATGGAGGGTCTTTCTCCAAGTTTGAGGCTCTTTGAAGAGTTAATGAAGACTTGGAGTGGGTTCACCCTGACAGGGGAGGAGGCTGATGAGGGCTTCAATGAACTCAAGAGGAGCCCTAGGCTGATGAATCCTCAGAACTACGAAAGTCTATTTAAGACTACGTAGTTCAGAACCCTATTATAGTTCTTCGTTTGTATACTCGAAGGTACAAAAATTTAAGCTATTAACTTAACTTTTTAAAGAGTTGCAGAGTTTTTATTTTTTAGAATCCAGGTTTACATTTTATGTGCTAAGTTTTTGCTGAGCATAAGGCATGATTAAGACTTCTTGAAGTAGGCAGCTTCTGTAAGAATTAGACTTATTAAGTTAACTACGGGAAATGTTGAGTCGAGAGAAAGATGAATCAAAAACAGTTTACGTTAAAGGTCGCTGAAGCTTATCCAAGTGATGCTGGAAGAGGAATAGTTAGGATTGACCCTCAAGTGGCAAGAGAGCTAGGTTTAACCTCCGGTGACGTAGTTGAAATTGTTGGAAAAAAGAGAACGTTTGCAATTTACTGGCACGGTAGACCTGAAGATTCTGGAAAAGAAGTAATTAGAATGGATAAGCAAACAAGAGAAAATGCTGGAGTTAGCTTAGACGATAAAGTTACGGTTAAAAAAGTTGAAGCAAAGATCGCAGAAAAAGTTACTTTAGCCCCAACTCAACCTTTAAGAATCTTTGGAGGCGAGTCGTACATACTTCAGTTGCTTGAAGGAAGGGTTGTCGCGAGAGGAGATATAGTAACAGTAAACATAATGAGAAATAAGGTTGACTTTGTTGTCACAGGAATTTCACCACCAGTTGAAGCAGTAATAATAACTCCAGAGACAAACATTGTGATAAGTGAAGAAGTTGCTAAAGGTATTCCAAGTGGTGTTCCGAGAATCAGCTACGAGGATATAGGTGGTCTCAGAGATGCCATCCAAAAGATAAGAGAAATGGTTGAGCTTCCTTTAAGGCATCCNGAGTTGTTTGANAGGTTAGGTATCGAGGCTCCAAAGGGAGTTTTGCTTTATGGTCCTCCTGGAACTGGTAAAACGTTACTAGCTAAGGCAGTTGCAAGCGAAAGTAATGCTAATTTCTTTTCAATAAGTGGTCCAGAGATTATGAGCAAATTCTATGGGGAAAGTGAAGAAAGGCTAAGGGAAATATTCAAGCAAGCAAAAGAGAACGCGCCAAGCATAATATTCATAGATGAAATTGATAGTATTGCTCCAAAAAGAGAAGAAGTTACTGGAGAAGTAGAAAAAAGAGTTGTTTCTCAGCTTCTTGCTTTGATGGATGGCCTTGAGTCGAGNGGGAAAGTTGTGGTAATAGGTGCAACGAATAGGCCAAATGCTCTAGACCCTGCGTTAAGAAGACCTGGAAGGTTCGATAGGGAAATAGAAATAGGCGTTCCTGATAGACAAGGAAGGTTAGAAATACTACAAATTCATACTAGGGGTATGCCCTTAGCTAAAGATGTAGACCTTACAAGAATTGCAAACGTAACACATGGCTTTGTTGGAGCAGATCTTGCTGCACTTTGCAAAGAAGCTGCAATGAGAGCATTGAGAAGAGTTTTACCAGAAATAGACCTCGAGGCAGAGAAAATTCCTGCAGAAGTTTTGAACAAAATTCAAGTTACAATGCAAGACTTTCAAGATGCCTTAAAAGATGTTGAACCAAGTGCTATGAGAGAAGTCTTAGTTGAGGTTCCAAATGTACATTGGGAAGATGTTGGAGGCTTAGCTAACGTAAAAGAAGAACTTCAAGAAGCTGTAGAATGGCCTCTAAAGTATGGCGAAGTCTTTGAATACACGAACACCAAACCTCCCAAGGGTGTGTTCTTATTTGGTCCTCCTGGAACTGGTAAAACGTTACTAGCTAAGGCATTGGCAAATGAAAGTGAAGCCAACTTTATAAGTATAAAAGGACCAGAAATCTTAAGCAAATGGGTTGGAGAATCTGAGAGAGCAGTTAGGGAAATATTCAGAAAGGCTAAACAAGCCGCACCATGCATAGTCTTTATCGACGAAGTAGATAGTATTGCGCCAGCTAGAGGTTACGGAGTTTCGGATTCAAATGTTACTGAGAGGGTAGTTGCTCAACTACTAACAGAACTCGATGGTCTTGAAGAGTTGAGTAATGTAGTAGTAATTGCTGCGACCAACAGACCAGATATCGTAGATCCTGCTTTACTTAGACCTGGAAGGTTTGACAGGCTTATTTACGTTCCACCTCCAGACCTAGAGGCTAGAAAAGAAATATTTAAAATACACACCAAGAAAAAGCCTCTGGCTTCTGATGTTAACTTTGACAAACTTGCAGAAATGACAGAAGGCTATACTGGAGCAGACATTTCGGCCATCTGTGAAACTGCTTCTATGTTAGCAATAAAAGAATACATTAAGAAGAATAGCCCTGAAACTGCAAAAAATAATTTGAAAGAAATAAAGGTGGAAATGAGGCACTTTGAAGAAGCTCTAAAGAAGTTAGATCCAACGATCAAGAAACATATTAGCATGTACAAGCAAGTATCAGAAAGATTCCTCTCTTCCTATGAGAGCAGTCTAGCCTAGAATAAAAATTTGTAAATATAAAAAAATAATTTTCTTACTCTACTTTTAGAGGTGTCCCCTTAGACTCTTCCTTCACTTTCTTTAAGTCTACTTCCAGTACTCCATTCTTATAAGTTGATTTTGACTGCTTTGGATCAACCTTTGCTGGCAAGTCTACTTCTCTATAGTACTTCCTTTGTGGAGTGTCAACTTTTATTGTTAGTTTGTTTTCTGTAGCGTATAAGTTTATATCGCTTTTTTCAACGCCTGGAATTTCAGCAACTACCCTTATTTTATCTTCTTCTTCAATAACGTCAACCAATGGTTCTCTTAGCTTTTTAACCTCAATGCCTTTTCTCCCTTCTGGCCTAAAATTCCCAAATTCTCGTACTACAGGTTCTCCATCAGGCCCTATTGTGACAGAATATCCGTAAACAAATGGTCCAAATTCTCTAACTTTACTTCCATCGGGCAGGCTCCTCTCTCTTACTAGCTCCCTCGGTACCTCGCTTTCAAACTCCTTGAAGGATTCCCTAAAAAGCTCGTCAATTTCTCTTTCAATTTCCTTCATTATGTCTTCGAAGTACCTACGCCTCTTTCTAAACCATTCATCGATGTCGTCTTCCATTTTGCTTTCACCTACTTATAGTTACTTCGTTTAAATTTAAATTTTTGTTTTGTATTTATAAACATGATTTCCAACTAAAAAGTTTTATAAGGCACTAAAAAGTTTAAAATAAACGAAAAGAATGAGCAAAGAAATCCAACTTAACTTTTCATATCCAACAAGCGTTGTATTTAAAAGGGGCGCAATTAAAGAATTGAGCGAATATTTAAAGCAATACGACTTTGGTAAAAGTTGTCTCTTAGTTTCTGGGTCAAATTTTGCTAGAAGAACAGGCTACCTTGACCTATTGAAGAATGAGCTTAAAAAAATTAACTGTGAAACATACGTTTATGATAGAATTGAGCCAAATCCTTCTGTTGAAACTGTTGAAGCAGGAGCAATGCTAGCAAGAAAAACGAACGTTAGTTTTGTGCTTGCCTTTGGTGGAGGAAGCGTAATTGATGCNGCAAAAGCTATTTCCCTAGCGTACTCTAGTGGTGTAAGGATACAAAACTTCTTAGGNGTTATGAANGTTAACGTTACTACAGTNCCACTTGTAGCTTTGCCAACAACNGCAGGGACTGGTAGTGAAGTAAGCAAATATTCAGTTCTTACTGACTTAAAACAAAAGAGAAAATTAGCTATCGGTGGACCTGCGCTCTTTCCAAAGCTATCAATTTTAGATCCAGATACCTTGTATACTCTGCCTCCAAATCTTGTTGCGTCAACAGGCTTAGATGCCCTTTCACATGCACTTGAGTCTTTCTTTTCTAAGAATTCAACAGTTTTTTCAGACATGCTATCTAAGGAAAGTATAAGAATAATACTGAACAACTTACCTAGAGCTTTTAGTGGCGATCTCGAAGCAAAGGCTTGGATGATGTACGCAAGCATGCTTGCAGGGCTTTCGATCAACATAACCAGCACCAACGTAGTTCATGCACTTGGTTATTATTTAACTACACATTATGGAATACCTCATGGCTTAGCTAATGCAACTTTCCTAGTTAGTTCTCTTGAGTATGAAGCGCCGTTCATGACAGATCGGTTTGCTGAGCTTTCTGAAGCACTAGGTCATTCTTCCCCAGACAACGTTGTAAAATCAAGACTTCTTTTGAAAGATATCTCCTTATTGTTAGATGCTTTAAGGATACCTCGAAACTTAAGAGAAATAGGCGTAAAAGAGGACGAGATTAACACTATGGTCGAAGATGTAACTCAAAACTACTCAAGGAACTTATCAAACAGTCCTATTGAATTGAACAAAGAAAAACTAATAGAAATTTGTAAAAATGCATACGTTGGAAGGTTTTAAGTTTTTCTAAGCTCTTAGGAAAACAACTTTTCCTTCAACTAAAGTTGCATAAACTTTAAAGTTTTCGTCCAAAATCGCTATATCTGCATCTTTTCCTTCTTCTATGCTTCCCCTTCTTTTCTCTAAGTTTAATAGCTTTGCTGCATTATACGAGGCAACTTTTGCGATTGTTCTTAAAGGAAATCCTGTAAACATAATAAAGCGCTTCGCAAGCTCACTTATTCCTATAGAAGTTCCAATTAATGTGCCATCTGTGTACCTCGAAGTTCCGTTTTTCGATATATACTCGATTCCATCATAAACATACTTTCCATCAGGTAGTCCTAGTGACCTAACTCCATCAGTTATCAACAATATTCTATCTTCTCCTAAAGCCTTACTTATAAACTTAACAACGCTTGGATGAATGTGTGCTCCATCTACTATAAGCTGAGCTGTAACTTCTTGAGACTCCAAGATTGCTATTATTGGTCCTGGTGACCTATGATGGATTGGGTTCATTGCGTTGAAGAGATGAGTAACGTGCTTTACTCCTATTTTTATCGCTTCTAAAGTTTCTTCGTAGTTTGCAGCAGAGTGTCCAAAAGAAGGAATAACGTTATTCTTAACAAGAACCTCAATTAACCTATGAGCTCCATCAAGCTCAGGCGCAATAGTCATCATCCTAAGGTTGCCATTGCACTTCTTTAGTATTTCAAATAGAACTTCTTCAGAAGGTTCACACAAGGAAGACTCTTGGATCATTCCTTTTTTCTCCTTTGAAATGAAAGGACCTTCTAAATGAAATCCTAAAAATCTTGCTCCTTCTAAACCTTCAGAAACTCCTTTTAAGGAAAGTTCGACATGCTTATTTTCTTGTCTTGGTTTGTATACTGTAGTTGCCAAGAATCCAGTTACCCCAAATTCGGTGATTTTCTTTGAAATTTCTTTTATTGCGTTCTTGTCTTCATCTAGAATGTCATAACCATTAGCTCCTTGTATATGAACATCTATGAAACCAGGGAAAACTAGTTCCCCAGATGCGTCGATCACTTGTTTTATTCCTTCATTGTCAACATCTTTTCCAATTTTCTTTATCTTTCCATTAGAAATTAATATGTCTGCATGTGTTTCATAACTTGGGTTTATTATCTTAGCATTCTTGATGAGAATTTCACAATTGCTCAAAGTTACTAAAACCTCTTATTTTTGTTTCTTTGAAATGGTTATTAGTCTAGCTTCTACATCCTCAACGCTTGCTCCCAGTCCCCCCACTAAATATTTCTTTCCACCACTTAGTAACGTGAAATTCTTAAAGATTCCTTGAGGGTCAAGCTTGTAGTCTACAACGCTTCCTTCAACTTCTATAACGTTTCTTGATTTTCTTTCGAATCCACTTACCTTCACTGTTATGTCCTCTTTTTTCATCGTCTTAATCATCTCAATTGCAAGCCATATGTGTGAAGTTGTCTTTTCTTGGTCCAGCTTAAACTTAGTTAAAGTTTTACTTGGTCTCCAAACAGAGTAGTAGAAAAAGTCACTTAGTATGCGCATAAGTTCTGGTTCTCCAAGCTCTAAAGAGTAGTCTTCAGCTAACACAATGCAATATGTCCCATCGATCATTATTATTGGTAGACTTGGTGTTGGCCTTTGTTTAAGTAGTACTGCTTCATTGGAGTTTATTTGAACTTTGGATTCATCACAGTAGCAAACTACTGCAACGGTTACATTTTTCCTGCTATGAGTTACAGATACGATGCTATCTACAAATTCATTTACCAAGCTAGCTGAAGAAGACATAACAATGTCTACGTTTGCTGCTTCTATGAGCGACTTTATCTTTTGTTTTGCTTTGTCAAGATTTCTTATTATCCAAACGTTTGGTTCCTCTAAGAGCAAAGACTGATCCTGAGGCTTAAGTTTTTCAATTTCTGAAAATATTGTCTGTCTAACATTGCTTAACCTAGCTAAAAGGTCGTTTGAAAGTATTTGCAACGCTATCTTTGGATCAACAGCCCTGAACTTCTGTGGTCTTTCTTGCCTTATTTCCACTAGACCTTTTAATTTTAAACTATTAAGCACGTCGTATATTCTGGGTTGTGGTATTTCAGATACCCTAGAAAGCTCTGAAGCAGTTAACTCTCTCGAAAAGAGTAGAGAAACATAAGCTTTTGCTTCGTACTCTTTTAGTCCATATTCCTTGAATAAGTTAACCAGCGTCTCGCTCAAGTACTCTCCTCTATAAAGCAAAGGATACGTTATAAACTTTAACCTAGCGTCGTTCTTCCTTTCGGAAGTATAAAGCTACAGAGTAGTAGGTAAAACTATGAACAAATGAGCAATGAACTCCTGCAAGCAAGAATCTCTCAAAATTAGTCGTGGAGGATGTCAGCAAAGTAAAAAAGAAAACAAAACTTAAAAGGCTTCAAAGTATTTCATTTTTGAGGCAATGAAGACACCGCGGGAACCTAACGAATGAGGAAGTTATCCCTGACTGAGCCTCTTTATCAATTTGTTTTTAAAATAACTAGCTAGTGCTCCCATATTCTTCTTTAATTAAGTTAGACAGTCTGCGTATGCCCTCTCTTATTTGCTCTTCAGAGGGATATGAGAAGTTCAATCTCATGGTGTTTTTCCCAGAACCATCAATAAAGAACGACCTTCCAGGAACATAAGATACTTTGTAGTTCTTTATCGCTTTTTCCAACATCAACTTCGTGTCTAGCATGTCTTTTAACCAAACGAAAATAAACATTCCTCCAATTGGCTTCGTCCATCTGGTTTCGCTTGGCATGTCGCTTTCAAGAGATTGTAGCATGACGTCTCTCTTCTTTTTATATTCTCTAACAATTATTGGAATCCTTTTTTCTATTATTCCTTTTTCCATTGCAAATAGTGCAATATACTGCGACACAGGAGAAGTAGAAAGGTCCATTCCTTGTTTTGCTATAGCAATGGACCTAATAAGCTCTTCACTCGCAATAACCCATCCAACCCTTAGTCCGGGAGAAAAAATTTTGCTAAATGTAGATAAATATATTACTCTTCCTTCTTTATCCATTGCCTTTATTCTTTCTACCTTCTCATCCCCAAAAGTAATATATCCGTAGGGATCATCTTCAACAATAAGAAAATCGTACTTCGAAGCTAGCTCAAGTAAGTGCTTTCTTCTGTCTATTGACATAGAAGTACCAGAAGGATTTTGGCATGTAGGAACGGTGTAAACAAACTTTGGCAAAATTCCATTTGATTTTAGCTCTCTTAGCTTATCCTCCAGCATGTCTGTTCTCATGCCCTTTTCATCCATCTGGATTCCAACGTACCTTGGTTCAGATAAGTTAAAAACTTGCAGAGCTGCTAAGTAAGTGGGTAGCTCTACTATAACGTAGTCCCCCTTATCTATGAACAGTCTTGAAATTATGTCCAAAGCCTGTTGGCTTCCTGTCGTTATTATTACCTGGTTTTCATTTGCATCTATGTTTCCATACTTCTTACTAAAACGAACCACTTCTTTTTTAAGTTCTCCAACACCTTCGGTTTCGCCATATTGGAAAGCATACTCGTTTTTAGCCATTAGGTACTCAAAGCACCCCTCTAGCTCAAAGCTTTTAGGGAGAAGCTTTGGGTCCGGTAAGCCTCCGGCAAAAGAAATAACAGACTTGTCGAGAGACCATTTAAGTAGTTCTCTTATGTCGGATGGGCGCATTATTGAAACTCTTGAGGCATAAAACTTCTCATAGTCCATCTTCTTCTCCCACTAACATAGCACTTAGAAAATATAAAAGTTTAATGTTGCATAAACTAGAGTAAAAGGTGTTAAAGTTTAGATTAAGAGAAAAATCTTTATATTCTTATTTTTTGAAATTTGAGTAGCTTAATGCACGAATGGAGTTTAGCACAAGCAATAGTTGAAAGCATAACCGAAGCTGTGAATAAGAAAAATTCAAAAAGAGTAAAGTCTTTAGAAGTAGAAATTGGTTCGTTGGCAATGCTAGACAAGGATATAATTGTTGAAGCAATAAAGACACTCTCCGAAGGTACAAAGCTTGAGGGAGCAGAAATAAAAGTACACGAAGAAGAAACCAAATTTAGATGCAAGAAATGTGGAAAAATCTGGAGCTTTAGCGAAGTGAAAGAAGAACTTGAAAAAAATTGGGAAGATACAAAAATAAAAGATGAATATGGAACCCAAGACCTTTCAATACACTACTTCCCAGAGCTGGTTTTTACGATGATGAGTTGCCCTTCATGTGGGAGCAAAGACTTTGAAATACTCGGTAGTAAAGAAATTACTATAAGGAACGTGGTTATAGAGGTATAAACTATGAGCATAAGCTTTAAGGAAAAACTTATTGAAAAGAAAGTTAGCAACGTAAAAAAAGTTATAATGGTTTGTAGTGGTAAGGGAGGTGTCGGCAAGAGTACAGTTTCATATGCTTTAGCTAAGGCAATTTCTGAGAATGGGAAAAGAGTCGGGTTGTTAGACCTCGACATTCATGGACCGGTGGAACAGTTATTCTTTAAGGTAAAGAAGGGCTTCTCTGGAAGCAAAGAAGGACTAAAGCCAATTTTTTCTGATGGACTAAAAGTTATGTCACTTGGCTTTTTAAGCAAGGACGAGCCAATTCCAATAAAAGGGAAGTACAAAGAAGAAATCTTAGAAAACTTGTTTTCAGAAGTAATGTGGGGCGACCTTGACTTCTTAATTGTAGATATGCCTCCTGGAGTGAGCGACGAACTTTTCTTTGTGAGCAGAAACTTGAGTGAAAAACTTGTAGCGGTAGTTGTTACGACTCCTTCCTTACTCTCACTTAGTGTTGTAAGAAGGATGATTAAGTTACTACACCAAGAGAAAGTAAAAGTTGTAGGAATCATCGAAAATCTTTCTTACTTCACCTGCAGATGTGGAGAGCAAGTAAAACCTTTCGGAGAAGGGGTTGAAGAACTAGAAGGAGAAAAAGTAATTGGAAAACTTCCAATCGACCCAAAACTAGAAGAAGCTCTCGTTTTTAGCAAAAAAATAGAAAACGCTAGTATTTTCTGGAGCTCGATAAAAAAGATTGCAGTAGAGGTTATTGAAGAAATTGAGACTTATTTCTCTTGAATTTTGCTTTTCAGGAACTCCTTAAAAGATGTACTGACTTCAGCTTTTGTTGAGAATATTATCTTATCTGAAAGAGAAGTAAAAAGATTTGAAATCTCTTTTGGATCTTTCTTCGAGAGGTCAAGATAGAAAACTATACCATAAACGTTAACAAATAGAAAGGGGTCAAGCCTTATTACAAGCTCAGAAAGCCTTGAAACTTTCATAAATGAGCTTATGTCTTCAACTTCAAAGAACTCTCGCATGAAGAAAACTTAAAATTACTTAAATATAAATTTTTATAAAATAACCTCTCTAAAAAGAAGCAACTATTAAATTGTGCACCTTTGGTCTAAATTCAATAATTAAGTTGTTATCCCTAGAGGGGTGAATTCTATTTGTCAAAAGGACAACAACCAATTCTTTTCTTGGATCTATCCAAACTGAAGTCCCGGTAAAGCCAGTATGCCCAAATGCCTCTTTGCTCATAAGCTCCCCCGCAGAGCATGGTTCATTTGTATCATTGATTACCCATCCCAATCCATAACCTCCTCCGATGTAGCTTATCCAATCTTTTGTCATAACTTCAACAGATTCTTCTGAGAGAACCTCTCTTTCTCCGTAACTTCCTTTGTTTAGTAGCATTTGGGCAATCTTTGCTACTTCTAAAGCATTCGAAAACAATCCTGCATGCCCACTTACTCCTCCCAAAGCGTATGCATTTTCATCGTGAACTTCTCCAACAAGTACTTTCCCCCTCCACTTGCAGTTTTCAGTTGCAGCAATGTTACTTCTAAGTTCAGGAGATGGATTAAACATAGTGCTCTTTAATTCTAGAGGTTTTGCAACAAATTCATCGAACAGTTCATCAAAACTTCTTCCTGTAATTCTTTTGGCAATCTCCATCAAAATTATGTATCCTATGTCGCTGTAGACAAACTTTTCACCAGGTTTTCCATACAAGAAAGAATTTATTGAAGCTTCGACTAACTCTTTTCCTTTATGTCCTTTGTAAAGTGGTTCCCATGCGGGTAGTCCGGAAGTATGCGTTAAAAGATGCCATATTCTAATTTCGTCTTTCTGAGAATTCATAAATTCTCCTATTATAGATGAAACTTTCTCCTTCAACGAAATACTTCCTTCTTCAACCAGCTTCATTATAATTATAGAGGTAGCAAGAGATTTTGTTAAAGATGCTAAATCAAAAATAGTATCTTTTTTCATAAACCTCTTTTCTGGTATTAGCTGAGAAAAACCAAAAGCTTCATGGTAAACAACTTTTCCTTGCTTTGCTACCAACAAAACAGCTCCAGGAAAAACCACCTCAACTGCACTTTTCATGAAACGACTTATTTTTTCTACTTTTTCCTTTTCAACTTCTCTAGCTTCAGCATCTTCAAGTTCCATTCTTGTAAAGATAATATAAATAAAATCACATAATTAAGTTTTACTATTTCCTTTCTTTTAAGCTACCGTACAATTTAGTTTTTCTCTTGCTGAAAAGTCCTAAATGCTATTACAATTTCTATTATGGATTTCTTTCATGCTTGTAGTTTAAAGTTAAGTTCTCTCGAAGTGGCTCTTAAACCTTTATATGGAAGAGCTCATTTTGTCGGGCGTAATTATGTNATGTGTAGAATGGCCTCTTGTCTTAAGAAAGTTGATAAATTCTTCATCTGTGCTTATTCCCATCGCTGGAAGAAGGAAACTTATATCAACTATGATTTTTGGTTTATTCCTTGATATACTTTCCTTGTTGCTCAAGGCTTTCCTCCTTAAGTTCTTTTAGAGTTACGTGTGCTACTTTTTCACCATGCAAGGATAACCACACAGCATCACGAATTGGCTCGATTATTATTTTCCCTTTTTCTGTTGCTTTTATTATAACTTTTGAACCTTCATGCAGATTAAGGCGTTCAGCTATTGNTTTAGGGNTAACAANAACATGCTTTTTCCTATTTTTGCTTTAAATGTTAGCTCCAACGNCTNCAGTCAGACTTTTATGTTAAGTTGGAACTAATATAACTTTTTCCGGCTATGCCTTTCTGTCTACTTTTGTGAACTAATCTGATTACTAATAAAGGTGACTATCAAACAACAGGTTCTGGCTACGTTTTGAAAAGGTGCTTACCTTAAATCATAAAATAAAACAATTAAAGCCAAAATCTGTAAGCGTAATCTACTTTTGTTCTTAAATGAATGTTCACTCTCGGATGTATGGTGTGCCAAGTGCTGCTGGCGGCCTAACTCTCCTCTTAGCTAACAGAATTGTAGCAACAGCCATTACCACAATCGTTACTATATACGGTAATGAACTTAATAAACTTACAGGTATTCCATATGGTTGAAGAACGTACTGAAGAGCGTCTATGCTTCCAAAAGCAAGTGCTCCGAGAATTCCTTTCAACGGATCCCAAAAGGCAAGGACAGTTAAAGCTACTGCAATCCACCCTCTTCCTTGAGTCATTCCATCTATCCAGCCTGGAAGGTATGCAAGGGAAAGGTAAGCGCCAGCTAGGCCTTGTAGTGCGCCTCCAAATAAAGTGCATGAGTACCTAACAAGTTCAACGTTAATTCCAGAAGCATCGGCCGCGCTTGGGTTTTCTCCAACAGCTCTAATTTGTAGCCCATACTTAGTATAATTTAAAAAGAACCACATTAAAACTGCAAGTATTAATGAAAAGTAAACAAGAAAGTCTTGGTAGAAAAATGCTCCAACTATTGGAATGTTTGCTAAGTAAGGAACTTTAATTGGTTGCAACGTTAAAGTTAATGGTAACCCTACATACTTAGAACCTGCTATGCTAGATACTCCTAGTCCAAGCATAGTTAATGCGAGGCCAGAAACTGTTTGATTCGCCTTAAAGGTTATGCTACTAATTGCATGTAATGCAGAGAGTATTAGTCCTACAATTGCAGCCACTAAAAGACTTAATGTCAAGGATTCAGTAGTATATGCTATAAAGAATCCAATAAATGCCCCAATTGCCATTATTCCTTCTATTCCTAAGTTTAAAATTCCTGATCTTTCAGTATAAATTTCTCCAAGGGTAGCAAGCAGTAGTGGAGTACTTGCTTTTAGTGATTCTAAGAGCAGAGAAGTGATTACATCCATTCTATTCTCACCCTATATCCAACTAAGTACTCAGAAGAAATCAGAAAAAGAAGTATGACACCATTAAAGACATTAACAAGTCCATAAGATAAACCAAGAGAAACCTTTGCAACGTTTCCGCCAACAAACAATGAGCTAACAAATAAAGAAGCAACTAGTACAATAATTGGATTGAATCCACCAATCCAAGCTGGGATTATTGCGCTGTAGCCGTATCCTGGAGAAATGTTTCTTATTAGTCTGTACTGTATTCCAGCGACTTCGCCTACACCTGCAATACCTGCTAGACCTCCGCTTATTAGCATAACGATAAGCGAGTTTCTAAAAATATCTATACCTGAAATTCTTGCTGCTTCTAGGTTGTCTCCCATAGCCTTTATTTCTAGACCAAACTTTGTTCTATTCATTATAAAAAGAATTAAAAAAGTTAGGAGAATTAGTAGAATTAAAGTTGGATAGTGAATCCTTGTTCCAGGTATCAACGGCAATCTCGCGAACATTGGAAATTCATCAGTTATTGGATAGTTGAATACCCCATGTCCGCGCCATGGTCCATAAAGCAAGTAGTCAAGTACTTTTAGCGAAATATAATTCATCATTAGTGAAACTATAACTTCGTTAACGTTGTACTTTGACCTTAGAAATGCCGGTATGGCCGCCCATGCCAATCCTCCAATAAAACCTGCTAGGAACATCGAAGGTAAAATAAGAGCTGGAGGGAAGTTAGAAAACAAGGCAATCCAAGTTGCAAATATTGCTCCCATGATGAGTTGCCCATCTGAACCAATGTTCAAAACTTTTGCCGTATAGGCGACTGACAATCCAAGAGCGCATAATCCAATAGGTATGGCCTTAACTATGACTTCTGAAATACCATATGCATTTCCAAAAACACCAGCAAGGATTACAGAATACGCGTAGAATGGATCTATTCCGCTAAAGATAAACAACAATCCTACAGAAAAAAGGGCAAGTACTATTGAAGCAACTCTCACAGCTACTAATTCGTACTTACTTACTTGAGCCCTTTTTTCTAGTATGACCTTCATTTTCTGCACCAAAAGCTAATCTAAGAGTATTTAAGTAGGAGCCTTAGTTGTCATTGCTGTTGCTACTTCAGTAATTTTGGCTTCTCCAACAAAATTGCCAGCTACCTTTCCCTCTTTCAGAACAATTATTCTGTCGCTAAGTTTAATGATCTCTTCTAAGTCTTCTGAAATCAATATTATACCTACATTTTTCTTCTTCATTTTAATTAACCATTCATGCACCATTGCAACAGAGGCTACGTCAAGGCCTGTTGTTGGATTGCTAACTATTATAAGCTTTGGTTCTTTTACAGCGCTTCTCGCTATAAGTAGTTTTTGAAGATTTCCTCCAGAAAGAAACTTTGCTGGAGTTTGAATGCTCGAAGTTACTATGTTAAACTCTTTAATTAAGTTTAAAGCTACATTTTTAAATGAAGAATAGTTGATTGTAATTCTTTTTGAAAATCTTGGATCTTCATAGTTAGTTATAAGCAAGTTCTCTGCTACGCTTAAGTTTGGTAAAATTCCAAACCTTATTCTATCCTCTGGAACATACGAAACTCCAAGCTTTATTATATCTTTCGTCTTTTTGTTTGTTATGTCTATTCCAAGAATCTTTATTTTTCCACGACTAACTTTTCTTGCTCCAATTAACGCTTCTGCGAGCTCTCTTTGTCCGTTTCCGGCTACACCTGCAATACCAAGTATTTCGCCTGGATAAAGTACGAAGGAAACCCCATTTAAAGCAACTAGGCCTCTGTCGTTTAAAACAACTAAGTTTTCAACTTCTGCTATTGGTTCACCACTTAAGTTATTCGTAAGCTTGTCCTTGTTTACCGTCTCAATTACTTCTCTTCCAACCATCATCTTTACTAGGTCTGCCTTTGTGATCTCGCTTGGTTTAACGACACCTACAACTTTCCCTTTTCTAAGAACTGTTATTCTATCACTTATGTTAATCGCTTCATCCAACTTATGAGTTATAAAGATGATCGACTTTCCTTGGTTTCTCATTACCTTCAATGCTTTAAAAAGTTCTTCAGTTTCAATTGGAGTTAACACTGACGTGGGCTCGTCTAAAATTAGGATGTCTACGTCGCCATAAAGCGCTTTAATTATTTCAACCTTTTGTTGTTCTCCGACAGAGAGTTGCCAAATTTTGCTTCGTGGATCTATGAAGAAACCATAACGTTCTGAAATTTCTTTAATTCTTTTCTCAACTTTATCATGATCAACTATGGGTTTATTCTCATGACTTAAGGCAACATTTTCAAGAACAGTTAAAGAGTCAACTAACATAAAGTGCTGGTGTACCATTCCAATCTTATACTGTATCGCATCCTTTGGAGATTTAATCTTAACTTTCTTTCCATTAATGTATATCGTACCTGTATCTGGCTTAAGCATCCCAAAAAGAATTTTCATTAAGGTTGTTTTTCCAGCTCCATTCTCTCCGAGTAAGGCATGAATTTCTCCTTTCATTAAGCTAAAATCAACATTGTCAAGGGCAACAACGTTTGGAAACCTTTTTGAAATTTTTTCCATTCGAATTATAGGTTCAACCATTTTTAATCACTATATATTGGAACAAATATAAAAAATAAAAATATAAGAAGATTAACCTGTTGGGGATCCAACGACGTTATCAACGAACCAATTTATGTTCCACAATGTGTCGTGGTCTGCTCTTACGCCTTCTGGGATCATTACTGTTCCGTTCTGAGCTTTTATTGGACCTGTGAATGGGTCAAATGGAACAGTCTCTTCGCTCATTTGTTTTAACCTCGTAAAGATTAAATCATATACGCTAATTTTTCCTAAAATTGGATCTTGAACAAACTTACTTTTTAAATTGTCTGAAAACTTTGGATTTATTGGCATTCCAAACTTTGCTCCTAGTTCAACAGCTCTCTCCTTCAGCATCCACCAATAATCAACGTTCTCCAAATTCGTACTGTTGTAAATTCCTTCTTTTATTTTCATTAGAATGTCGGCATAGATTACTCCCCAGTTGACTAATTCTCCACTAACTACTACGTCAGGTCCGTAATCATACATTGGACTATAATGACTAAATACATAAATTTGCTTACCAGTAGTTTTGTACTGTTCTTCGGCAAATTGAATTATTGCTGGAGAATCTTCGGTATAAGCTATAGCATCTACACCTTCGCTAACTAATGCTTGTGCAGCTTGTCTCGCTCCATCTGGATTGTACCATGCCAAGAGCCACCTCACGTAAACTTTAGCGTTAGGATTAACAGCTTTTACTCCAAGAGCAAAAGCATTTATGTGCCTTATTACTTCAGGCGTAGGGTATGCTCCAACATAACCAATTTTGTCTGTCTTCGTTAAAGCACCAGCCATAAGGCCATTAAGGTAGTACAACTGGTAAAGCTCTGCAAAGTATGTTCCCAGGTTTGGGGCTCTTTTATAGCCACTACAATGGAAAAACAGTACGTTTGGATACTTTTTAGCTTCTTCCACAGTTGGATCCATGAAATCAAAACTTGTTGTAAAAACAACATTTACTTTCTTTTGAGTTATTAGGCTGTCTATAACTGCAGGAGCGTCAGCAGCAGAAACACTTTCAACATAGAATGTTTCTAACCAAGGAAATAGGTTCTGAACATACCTTCTGCCAACGTCATGTGCATTTGACCATCCATAGTCTCCAATGGGTCCAACATAAATGAACGCTGCTCTTATTTTCTGTGCTTGCACTAAAGCTGTTAAGTTTTGAACTACTGATGTTAAGTTTTGGTATTTTTGCTGAAGACTCTCGTAGTCACTTTTTGGTACCACTGAAGTTGCTAAGTTTTGGTATTGCTGCTGAAGACTCTTGTAGTCGCTTTCTGGTACTTTTCCCAATCCTCCTAAAAAGTAACCTGCGATTAGAGCTACTATTATTCCTGCTGCGAGAACTATAGTTAATGTGCTATAACCTTTTTTATTTTTTATTCTTTCGTTCATGTAAAACAGAAGTCATAACCTCTTATTAAGCGTTTGAGCCACAAATAGCTCAAAATTTACAAGAATGTGTAAATAACTTTGATAGGTGAATCTACTGTTGCTCCTTCTTGAAGCTTAAGACGCCGAAACTAAAATTGTTGGTGTACATTTAAAAATTAATATAAGACCAACATTTAAATTTTAGCAAATGGCTTTAAAGCTCAAAGAATGACTTCGCTGAAAGTGATTTTAGTTTTTATCCTCTTGTGCACTTCGATCTTAAGCTTAANCTACTACAACTCTTTTCGAGTTTCTCCGCAGCAATTCCTTTACCACAACCCTATAATGATTTATGGTGATACTCAATTTACGTTTGAAAATGGNGTTTCAGGAGGAAGCGGAACTGAAAGTGACCCATTCATTATCGAAGGAAAAAGAATTCTGTCTTATGACACTGTAGCGATTTACATAGCAAACACTACAAA
>JGI24721J26819_10003347_pt1 | contig 17193 bp, 15 predicted proteins | sample YelNatPaOPGAMG01_FD_26819 | JGI IMG/M metagenome (IMG submission 26819) | reverse complement strand
ATCCAAGAAACGCAGAAAGCGCTTGCTGTAACTGAAGTGGACATTCGAAACTGGTTTCCAAGAATTTCCCCATTCTTCATATTGGACAGAAGAAAGTTTCTAACCGTTTTTGAGAAAGCAAAAATCTCATTAAAAGAGGCGCAAAACTTCCTAACAAAAGAATATGTTAAAACCAAAACCTTGGAAGAAACATTCCAGCTTATCGATAAGTTGCAAAGCCTAGAAAGCGAACTTGCAAACTTTAAGGAACAAAAAGCGAAAGTTGAAAACGAAAAGGTAAAGGATCTTCGGGAAATTGCTGACGCCCAGCAAAAAATGGTTGAATTAAAAAGTGGCGGAGAAATAAGCCAGCTGAGCCAAATTAACTCGGAAATAGAAGCATTAAACGCCGAACTAAAGCATAGCCTACAACACCTTCAAAAACCATTCATAAAAGTGCAGGCGCTGAGCCTCCGCGGTGGCGGAAGCGGCTTAACACAAGACGAACTAAAAAAGTTAACACAATATCTAGAAAATCCCTTTGAGGCGTTAGCCACAGAAGAGGAGGGCTATCCAATTTTGAGACAAATACTCCAAAAGCTTACCGTCTTAATGCATAATGGAAAATTGGCGCTTAAACCAGACAAAATGAGAAAGGCAGAGCAGACCATAGAAAGTATTTTAAAAAGAAACTCGCTGATGGACATCCACAAAAAATGCACCAATGCACTTTCACAAAAAAGGAATATTTCAATGTCCACTGGACTTGCGGAAAGCCAAAGCAGTCTATCCAAGCTTCAAGCAGTCATCGAAAACTTGGAGAGAAAGAAAAACGCCATAGAATCTGAAGAAAAATCGTTGGAAAGGGCAATAAGAGAAATTTTGGAGAAAATCCAAAATAATAGGGAGACGATAGAGAAGAACATTTACGGTTTTTTGGGCAAAACAGTAATCATAGAAAAAGTTGAGGCTTAAAATTGCAATTGAACATCGCGCACATAATAAAAGAGGCTTTAGAAGCCCAATACGAAGAATTTGCAAAGACTGTTGATGAGGCAAAAAACCTAATATGCAGCGAAAACGGCGATTTCGAAAATTTCAAAATTGTTGGAAGGCTTGTCCAACTCAAACCAGAAGGCGAAGCGCTCGTTATCGGCGACCTACACGGCGACATAGAAAGCTGTTTTGACATATTGAGGCAAAGCAATTTCCTCGAAAAAATGAGTCGAAAAAGCAATGCAACTCTAATTTTTCTCGGAGACTACGGCGACAGAGGCGAATACTCAAAAGAAGTCTGCTACACAGTTTTGAAGTTAAAACTCCTATTTCCAAACCAAGTCATCCTTATGCGTGGAAATCATGAGGGACCAGAAGACCTCCTCGCTTCGCCACATGACTTGCCATTAGAGTTTCAGATGAAGTTTGGCGAGAAATGGGAAGAAGCCTACACAAGAATCCGCGAACTGTTCAACTGCCTTTACACAGCAGTTCTTGTTGAAGAGCGTTGCCTAATGATTCACGGAGGATTGCCCACAACAGCCGAGACAGTTCTGGATTTAGCTTACGCCCACAAAAACCACCCAAAACAACCCTTTCTTGAAGAGATGCTGTGGAGCGACCCGAACGACTGGATAAGCGAATCATGCGCCTCGCCCCGCGGTGCTGGAAAACTCTTCGGCAAAAAAATAACCAAAGAAATCCTCGAAAAGTTAAATGTGAAATTTTTGATTAGAGGACACGAACCATGTCACGAAGGCTACAAGATAGACCATGAAGGCATGATTTTGACGCTTTTCTCGCGGAAAGGTCCACCCTATTTTAATGCGTATGGCGCCTATCTAGAACTTGAACTCTCAGAAAAATTCGAAAACGCAGAGCAGTTAATTGACCACATCCGCCAGTTTTAAAGACCGCAAGTCGCAGAAACTTTCCTTGCAACTCATTAATATGCTATGCTGGCACCTTATGTTTACAACATATTCTCTTAATCATCGCTAAAAGAACAATAAGTCACCATCATGCAATTAGGTAAAATTGTCCAATGATTTAGATACGGGCTGAAAAACTAATGTTAAAATTAACGTTTATATCATTCAAAATTTTGTTTTATTCGGAGGCATGTTTAAAAATATGGCTATCATTGGAGATATAAACAGGAAAACTAACAACTTTTCTGTGATTATTTGCGGTAGTGCTGACGCTAACGAATATAACCCACACAACGCCTTTCAACCACAAGTTCGTAAGGGCATTATAGTTGGCCTTCATATCGGATATTCAATAGATTATATAGCCAAATCGTTGAATGTTTCTAACGAGGAGCTTTTAGACCATTTGGAATTTTTGAGAGATGCGGAATTTATTATGGAGAAAAACGGTCGAATAGTTCCTGCCTTTTTTGTCGCGTTAAAAGAAGACGTATTAAGAGTGAAGAAAGCTTCCATGGATTTAGGAGAGAAGCTTGCAAAACTCTACGAAGCTCGCTGGGAAACTGTCTTAAAAACATATTATAAGTTGTCCGTTTCGTCAAGGTTTGGTTTTGATAGGGTAGGCTTTGTTTTGATAGGTGCTTACTCTTTGGATATGATAGACAAATTTGCAGAAGAGGGGAAAATTATGCCAAAAGCTCCGAGGAGAAAAGCTGGCAGCTTCTACATGTGGGGTGTCGAGAATGGCATGGAAGCTCTTGGCAGATACGGAATGCATAGTGGTCAACTTGGTGAATACGGATTCGCAACTTTCGGAGGGGAAAAGGATAGGAGGAGAACATCTCCACCTGATCATAGGTCTAAAATTTTAATGGAAGAAATGGGCGAAAACAACGCTATAGCTGCATATGACAAGTTTATAAAACTCCAAAGTTCCGAGAGAGAAACTCTCAAGAAGAGAATAGATGAGAAGACGTTAAATGCCCTTATGGAATATGAAAAGAAATATCAAGACAGTAACTACAAAATCAGCCGAGAATCAGAGAAGATTTTGAAAGAATGGCTATATTTAGATGTGAACCTCACACCTTCAGCTCCAATTTACACTCAAAAAGACATGGATGTCATCAAAAATTTTGTAGACGAAATGTCCATCCACATTTTCGACACACTCTCCAAGAATCTAAATAAGATCCAACATGCCTTTAAAAAATGTAAAGCAAGCGAATATGCTGACTTCGCGGAATTTTTCTGCTGGCTTTACCATTTAACCTTCACAGAGACCATGGATAACCTAATTGGAGAACAAAAGCTAAGCCCACCTCGTCATGGCTATGAGTTCTGGATTTGGAAGAAATGATCTTGCTTCATGCGAAATAAAAGAAATTATTCTTTTGGTCACTGTTAACAGAATGTTTCGCGGACGCGGGTGAAACACCAAATCGTTAATTAAATTCTTTTTCCCTAGCTTCTCACGGATTAAACAATTGAGAGAAGGTTCGGTTTTGAAGATTGGAATATTGACGCGAAATAGGAATTCTTGGAGTTCAACCCAACTCAGAGAAGCCCTAACAAGACGCGGCATACCGCACATATGCTTTAGCTTTCCGCGATTGGCTGCGCGTGTCGCCTATTCGCCAAAAATAGGTATAGGCAACGTCAGCATACTAGAGGATTTGGATGCTCTAATAATTCGTCCAATTGGGAGAGGCTCCCTAGAAGAAATCGTGTTCAGGATGGATCTGCTCTATAAGATTGAACGGAATGGCATTTACGTTGTTAATCCGCCAGAAGCCATAGAACACTGCGTCGACAAATATGATGTTCTGGCGATTTTGGAGGAAAAAGGCATACCAGTGCCAAGAACAGCAGTAACGGAAAACGTGGAACAAGCCGTGAAGGCTTTTCATGAACTTGGCGGCGACGTAGTCGTAAAACCATTATTTGGCTCGCGTGGCATAGGTTCAACGCGCATAAGAGACGCCGAAGTTGCATCAACAATATTTAGAGCCTTAAACTTTCATCACAACGTGCTCTACATACAAGAGTTTGTGCCACATGGCTTTTCGGATATCCGCGCACTAGTAGTTGGCAACAGCGTCATCGCAGCCATGCGCCGAGTGGCAAACAGTTGGAAAACAAACTACAGCCAAGGCGCCAAACCAGAACCAGCCAAACTTGAAAGCGCATTAGAGGAATTAGCNATAAAATCTGCCGGGATTATAGGATGCAAAATTGCAGGCGTCGACATACTAGAAGGACGAAATGGACCACTAGTTGTAGACGTTAANAGTCAACCAGGATGGAGAGGCCTACAATCTGTAACAGATTTTAACATCGCCGATAAAATCGTTGACTTCATTCTGTCGGACATAAAAAGGTAGAGAAGGAAAGAGCAAGTTGAAGCGTGTAAAAATTGTTAAATTCGACCTTTCAACTGGAAAAGTTCAGAGAAAATTTGATTATGTGGCGGAGGAGAAGCCCCTACACATCCACGTAAATGGGAAACATTATGCAACGATANCGTGCTCNCCGTCAAACCTTAAAGAACTGGCCGTTGGACACCTACTCTCAGAAGGAATAATAAAGGCTCTAGAGGAAATCGCAGAAATAAACCTAAAAAATGATGGAACATGCCAAATAAAACTCAAACCAAAAATTAACATAAAAAACAGAATAGCCCTTGCAAGGCCTTATTCACGCATAATCTCTTCCGTATGTGGAGGCACATGGCCNCANGCTTTTGTGGGAAAAATGCCAAAGGCAACTTCAAACCTTAAAGTGAAGGCGCAGCTAATCAAAGAATGCGTCAAAAACCTAAACGTCATGGCTGAAACTTTCAGAAAGACTGGCGGCGTACACGCAGCAGCCATCTACAAGAGCGATGGAACAATTGTGGCTTTCGCCGAAGATATTGGTAGGCATAACGCTGTGGACAAAGCCATTGGAACAGCAGCCCTAAACAAAGCGGATTTCAGCAACTGTTTCCTTGCGTTAAGCGGCAGACTAACCGCCGACATAGTGCTAAAAGCGGCAAGAACCAAAATACCAATCATAGCTTCAATAGCCGCCGCTTTAGATTCGGGAATAGAAATTGCAAAACAAACAAACATAACACTCATTGGTTTTGTTCGTGGAAACCGCATGAACATTTACAGCTTTCCGAAAAGAATCCTTTCATAAGGGTCATTAGCTTTCTGTGGAAAAAGCGTTTCTTTACCATTTTTGACGAGTATTCGCCGCTCATCTTTAAGGAAAACGCCCAAAAAACTTGCTTCAACATTGTTTTGGCGCAGAACACGTGCAACCTTATCTTTTGCTTTTGGGCTGACAGCAGCTAAAACTGTTCCAGTAGAAGACATGGATAATATTTGTTCTTCTGAAAGCTTGAAGAAACCCGCAAGCGTTTGAACCTCTTTTGAAACTGGAATTTTTTCTCGCTCTACTTTGAAGCCGACTNNAGAGTTATNAGCCATCTCATNTAAAGCGGATGTTAATCCACCCTCCGTTGCGTCATGCATGGCATGTATTCCACCGACATCAGCAAGCAGCAACGCCTCTTTTACACAGCTTTGCATGGAAACAAGTCTTGAGAGTTCCATTACCCGTCTAGCCCCAAATAGTTTTTCAGCCAGTTCCCTACGTATTAACGCAAAGTTTACAGCTATTTCTAAACCGAGAGACTTTGTAAATAAAATGTAATCGCCTGGTCTTGCCCCACCAGGTGTTATCAACTTACTACTTTCAACTGTGCCGTAGGCTGTACAAACACCAACCAAACTTGACAAGCCGTCGTAAACGCCAGTGTGACCAGTTACAATTGCCATTTCTAACTCTTCAGCTGCTTTGCAAGCCTGCCTCATCACCTTGTAAAAGGTTTCCGGCTTTGTTTTAGCCGGACCCAAAAGGTTTATTGCGCAGTATTCAGGTTTTGCGCCAAAAAGTGCAACGTCAGAAGCTGCATAATGTATAAGAAGCCAGCCAAACCAATTTTCCGGAACGCCAACACAGGGATCTGTGGAAACAACTATGCATTTGTCATCAATTAGATGAACGCCTGAGTCAAANCCTGGATGTGGCGGCACGATAACTCTTGCATCCCTTTTTATGCATCCCAGCAGTTTTTTAAGGTCCTCTGTGGAAAGTTTTCCCATTTTGCATCCTAAGCCTTGGTTCTTAAAAGTTCGATGCCCTTGCTTGTTATTTTGAATGGAATCCAATCTAATGGGTGGTTGCATCCTTCCATTTTCACTATGCGCAGTTCCCTTCGACATTTTTCCTCATTAAATCTGAAATAAAATATGTTGTGTGCCTTGTTCAGGTCTAAATCTGTAGCGCGTTGAGTTGCCACATCCTTCTGTGTTGCCGCCGTCATGATGTCGATATTAACTATGTTGTCAAAGTGACACCAGTTNATAGTCCAATCTTCAACAGGNTCCATGTACTTCAAATCATAAAGGGCGAATAGTTGCTCGCTGAAGTCTCCAGCAGCAAACCTTGTAACTCCCCTTTCCGAAATNAATCTGTCAATGCGCTTCATTTCNTCAAAGTCTTCAAGGCTGAAGTATATTACCCTCGGGTCCTTTGGATAAGGCTCAAAATGCGGAAAAGCTTGTATCGCAATAAACTTGCCTCTTTCTATGTAGGGTTCGATGTNCCAGCCAAAAGACTTAAAATAGGATATTAAACGTGGAAAAGGCTTGTCCATGACATCATAGGCTACAGTTTCGCCTTCCNGTAAACCTTGCCAAAGAAACTGCATGGCAAAAACGGTTTTACCAGTTCCAGGTGGTCCGTAAAGAATATTTCGTGAGCCGGACTCGATGCCACCGCCAATTAACTCGTCAAATCCTTTTATTCCAGTTTTCAGCTTAGCCATGGCATCTCCCATTAAAGAGCATATTTTAATGTTCCCCTTTCCACCAAAATCGCCATAATTATAGCGCTTACAATGAACTCCACTAGCAAAAAGCTACCATTGTATATTGCTGGCCATAAAAATTGACCCCATTCTGGTGGNAACTCGTAGATNGTGACCCATATNAAAGCTCCTACAAGATAGTGTATCAAAAACTTTACGAAAACGCTTAATGAAACTCCAGCAATGGCAAAAGTTACAGTTTGCCTTTTGTGAAATAATCCTGTCAACCCGAGAACACCAAAGGCTACTGGGTACTCAAGAAAAACTTGTAAAGGTGTTGCAACTATGTTTGCAGCACCGACGAGCATGACATCGATAAACAATGCTAAAATGCCGAAAATTACGCCGGCAGCGAATCCAGCGTACAAGCCTCTCCTCATAGCAAGCCACATAACTGGAACCATGCTTCCTAAAGTTATTGAACCACCATATGGAAGAGTAAACGGGCGAATCACATACAAGACAGCTGAAAGAGCAGCAAACACTATCATTTCGGCAAGAATCCTAGCTTCAAATTTTCCTTCACTCACGGTTTTTCCCTCCGCCAGCATTATCTGGATCAGGTTCTAGGAGTCGACGGCGTTCAGCCGTCCTCTCAGCCGGGTCACCGCCCAGCTCCCCCAAACCCTTGGTGGGGTAATTGTTATTTACTCGTATATTTATTTTTCCTAGAGTTAAAGCATGTTGGGATGGTTGTCTATGAGGTTGTTGCCTAAGGAGTTGGATGTTGTTGGGGTTGAGCGGAAGTGGCAGAAGATATGGGAGGAGCTTGGCGTTTACCGTTTCGACTGGGAAGATACTAGGCGACCAATTTTTAGCATTGATACTCCTCCGCCTTACCCTTCTGGCGAGTTTCACATGGGAAATGTTTTAAACTGGACTTATTTTGACATCGTCGCCAGATACAAGCGTATGAGAGGCTACAACGTTTATTTTCCGCAGGGTTGGGACTGCCACGGCTTAAGTATTGAAGTTCAGGTTGAGCGTGAGCGTAATGTTAGGAAGCGTGAGGTTCCGCCTGATAAGTTTCGTAAGTGGTGCGAAGAACTTGTTGCAAAGTACATTGACATGATGAAGGAAAGCGTGATTAGGCTAGGCTGCAGCGTAGATTGGACAACCGAGTATCGCACGATGGACCCTGAGTATTGGCGTAAAACACAGTTTAGCTTCATAATCTTGTACAAGAGGGGCTTCATCTATCAGGGTACGCATCCGGTTAATTGGTGTCCAAGATGCGAAACAGCTATTGCTGATGCTGAAGTGGACTATGAAGAGCGCGAAGGCACGCTTCACTACATTAGGTTTCCGCTGGAAAACAGCAGCGAATATTTGCGTATAGCAACAACCCGTCCAGAGTTCATCCCAGCATGCGTAGCGGTTGCAGTTAACCCCGCGGATGACAGATTTAAAGGTTACATTGGAAAAAGGACAATTGTTCCCATAGTGAATCGTAGCGTCGAAATNATCTCAGATGAAAATGTTGACCCATCATTCGGCACAGGCGTGGTTATGATATGCACCTACGGCGACAAAGAAGACGTCAAAACAGTAATCAAACATAAGCTTCCAGTCATTANGCTTTTGACGGAGAACGGGCTTATAAATGAAAATGGCGGAAAATATAANGGCTTAACCATAGAAGAGGCTAAAAAGGCGATAGTCAAAGACCTTGAAGCTGCTGGGCTTCTTGAAAAAACCGAAAGGCTAAGGCAAGAAATAGGTGTTTGCGACAGATGCGGCGCCCCTGTTGAGATTCTCGAGCGCAAGCAGTGGTTTATGAAAACTCGCATTTTAACAGACAAAGTTGAGAAAACAGCGCATGAAGTGGTTTGGTATCCAGACTACATGAAAATCCGCCTCATAGACTGGGCACGTTCACTAGACTGGGATTGGGTTATAAGCCGCCAACGCGTTTTTGGAACACCCATACCAATATGGTACTGCAAGAAATGCGGCGAAANAATACTTGCAAGAGAAGAGTGGGTGCCAATTGACCCGAAACTTGAAAAGCCAAGAATAGATGCTTGTCCAAAATGCGGCGGCAAAGAATTCATTCCAGAAAGAGATGTTTTCGACACTTGGATGGACTCATCCATATCATGTGCAGTTCACGCGGGCTGGCCTGATAGGGTTGATTGGCGAAGATTATTCCCAGCTGATTTGCATCCTTCTGGGATAGACATCATAAGGACTTGGGCTTACTACTTAATGGTTAGGCATCTGGCGCTTTTTGACGAGAAGCCCTATAAGAGCTGCCTAATCAACGGGATGGTTTTGGGTTCAGATGGCAGAAAAATGAGCAAATCCCTCAAAACTATGTGCCCGCGCCAGACGTGCTTGACAAGTATGGCACAGACGCGACGAGGCAGTGGGCTGCTGGCGGCGGAGCTGTTGGTTCCGATATTCCTTTCCGTTGGCAAGATGTTGAATATGGACGACGCTTTTTAACAAAGCTTTGGAATGCCGCACGGTTCGTAAGCACTCAGCTTAAAGATTACAAGGTCGACGACAAGTTTGATTTGCAGCTTTTGGATAAGTGGATTCTAAGTAAGGCTGAGAGGGCAACGCAGAAGGTTACAGAAGCCTTTGAAAATTACCAGTTTAACATTGCCCTAGAGGAAATCCGCAATTTCAGCTGGCACGTTTTCTGCGACGAGTACATTGAAGCCGTGAAAGATAGGCTTTACAACCGGAAGTTTACGGCGAAGAAAAGCGGAGGGCGGCGCAGTACACGCTTTACGAGGTTTTATACCGCATAATCCAACTTTTAGCGCCAATATCGCCACACTTAACCGAGGAAGTATATCAAGCGCTTTATGCTGAAGACGTCGGTAAAAAAAGTCTACAAGTAACACCTTGGCCAACAGTCAACGCGAATCGCATTGACGAAGAGGCTGAAAGAAAAGGCGACTTGCTGGTAACAGTCATAGGTGCGATTAGGCGCGAAAAGGCTGAAAAGCAGAAACCTTTAAACGCTGTGATAAAGCGTTTGCGCATCTACGCTGGGAACAGCAAACATGCAAGTGTCCTAAGCGAAAACAAAGAGGATATTATAGGCACATGCAAAATTGCACATTTAGAAATTTTATCTGAAAGGGGCAAAGGCAAAAATGTCGAGGAGTTTCCAGAAATAACCTTCATAAGCGAATATTAACCATACTAAGGCTTTAGTCCAGTTCCCACGTCAACCCAAAGTTTTTCGCCAACTTTCTTGTAGCCAATTTTTTCGTAAACCCTTATGGCTGGACAGTTATCAGCTCAACAAAAAGTGATGCCGCATCCGCATTTTTTAAAGCTTCTTCGGTTATTGCCGATGTTGCGAAAGTTGCATAACCCTTATTGCGGTGGCTGGGATGTGTATAAACGCCGCCTATCATCCAAACTTGTGGCAGTTGAATGAATGAGCCAGCATAAGAGACTAATTCTTCGTTTATGAAAACTCCATACATTGGCATCCTTCTTGTCCATTCCACGTATTTATCCAAATTTCTTCTTGGACGATCTTCCCTTGTTGAGAGAAGCGTCATAAGCTTTGAAGCGTCTTCCAAACCACTTAACCTACGCACTTGTGACGACTTAAAAATTGTTGCTTGATTTGTCCTAACTAGCATCCAAATTTCAACATAACATCTGGCGTCCGAAAACTTTTCCTCTATTATTGGTAATAGATGCTGCGGTGCGTGTAGTATGAAATTGTTTTTCGGCATGTAACCAATTAAAATTCGTGCAGCATCGTTTTCGCCTTCTAGGATGACGCTTGGAAACTCTGTTGCTGTGTATGTTAGTATGTAACCTTTCAACGATTCATGTTCAAAAGCCCCGTACATTTTTGTATATGTTGGCTCATATTGGATGTCATAAACTGCAAAAACATGTCTAGTAACATCTTTTTTAAGAAATTCAACAACCTTCTTTTTGTTATCTTTACGATTTCTTCAACTTTGTACATGGCTATTGACATCTTCTAATTTCTTCTATTAGCTTGTCAATTTCTTCTTTCGTGTTGTAAAAGTGTGGTGAAACCCTTATTCCATTAGCTCTTGCAGAAACAACTATGCCCCTTTTGCTTAAGCTTTGCACAACCTCCGCTGGCTTGTCAACTTTGAAGTTAACTATTCCAGAGCGATGTTGCCTTTCCTCTGGAGTCTGAAGCTTTAAACCTAAATCCTTTACAGCGTCTATAAGATGGTCGGTAAGCGCAATTATCCTTTTTTCAACGTTTTCTATGCCAAATTCTAAAATAATCTTCATAGCCTCTGCTGCGCCAAGAAAGCTTATGAAACTTGGAGAACCAACCTCAAAGCGACTAGCAGTTGGCGACAAATCCAAATTCCAGATGTCCCAAAAATCAACAGTATCAAAAACCTCTTGTTTCACGCTTGCCCAACCAACAAATGGAGGCTCAAACTCTTCAATTAATTCTCTCCTAACATAAAGGTAACCGCATCCAGGCGGACTTAAAAGCCACTTGTAACACGCCGTTGCAAGGAAATCCACATCGTTTCTTCTCACGTCTACTTGTACGGCGCCAACGGATTGTATAGCATCAACTATTAGGTATGCGCCATGTTTGTGGGCTATATCGCTTAAAGCTCGCAATTCGTTGCGAAAGCCATTACCATATTCAACGTGGCTCACGGCTAAAGCCACGGTTTTATCATCAAGAGCCTTTTCCACATCTTCCAACGAAATTTTACCATCAACGTTTTTCACATATTCAACTTTCACGCCCAGACCTTTACGCAGCCAAGGATAAACCACTGAAGGATACTCCAAGTCTGTTGTGACAATTTTCGAACCTTTTGGATAGCGTAAAACGTTTGCAGCCATGTTTAAGCCCATGGAAGTGTTTTCAACTAAGGCTATCTCCTCTGGTTTTGCGCCTATAAGCTTTGCAAATAAGGGTTTTCCGCCATCTTTCCATTCAATCGAAGTTGTTCCGAAATTAGAAAATTCTTCAGCATATTTGCATACGACATCTGCAACTGGCTTTGGAAGTGGAGACTGCGCGGCGTGGTTCAAAAAAACTTTATTTCGCGTTATTGGAAATTGCCCACGAACCTCTTCTGTGTTGCACATCACTTTTCCTTCTTTTCGTTTTTGATAGGGATCACAATTTTCTAATATTAAAGTCTAGGGAATTACGTTGAGTGAAAAACCACCAAAGCATGACCAGTGTCTTCTTAACAATCTCCTTAACTCATCGAGCGTTTTCTCAACGGTTCTGCGGCACTGTGGTGGCTCTTTAGGTGGTTCATAAGGCTCCTTAACGTTCAAGTCCTTCAAGCCTATAACTCCAGCAACAAGAGCGTACCAACAGATGGGCAAAACTTTCGGGTTGTAGCCGCTTCCAGGCAAAAGAACAAGTTTTCCCCTGCAAACAGCATTAGCAGTTTCCCTAATCAACTTTGCAACTTCAAAAAAGCCTTTAGCTGTTAGGTTCAAATCTCCGAGAGAATCCGCAAAATGGGAATCGCTTCCTCCATTAGCAATTATTATTTCAGGCTTAAATTCCTCAGCCAAGGGAACAAAAATCTCTTTTAAAGCGTAAAGGTAAGTGTCGTCACCCGTGCCTGGTGGAAGAGGTACATTAATGTTGTAGCCTTCCCCAGCATCCTCGCCTATCTGCCAAATAAACCCGGTTCCAGGATAAAGCGTACGTGGGTCTTGATGCAGCGATATGAATAGGACGTTCGGGTCTCGATAGTAGATGTCACTTGTGCCATTTCCAAAGTGTACATCGTAATCCAAAATCAAAAATCGTTTAACGTTATGCTTATCCTTCAGGTATTCAACCAGAACAGCAATGTCGTTAAAAATGCAGAAGCCGCCACCATAACTTTTGCCAGCATGATGGTAGCCTCCACCTGTGGAGATTGCCCTTTTAGCTTCACCACTCCAGACAAGCCTTCCGCATTCTATTGCGCCGCCAACAATAAGCAATGCTGCCTCCAGAATTTCCGGAGAAACAGGCGTTTCAATGTCATAAGGTTTGCTCTCCTTGGCTAGACGAAAAATTAGGTTAACGTAATCTTCAGAGTGAACCCTCAACAAATCTTCCCTCTGAGCGGGTTTAGGCTTAACAATGGCAATTTCATGAAGCTTAAACAAACCTTGACTTTCAAAAAATCTAATTGCATTCTCGAACCGGTCTCCCCTAAACGGGTGCCCCTCACCAAGGTCGTACTGCCTAAATTTCTCGTGGAAAGTCATAACTGTTTTCTCGGCCAACTGCACACCTCTCAAGGCATTAAAAGGCTAAACAGTAATATAAAATCCTGTGTGCATTAAAGTCGTAGTAAAAAAGGGAAAGAGAACATTATACTAGTGAATTTGTTGTTAAGCACTTGTTGGTGTTGTCTGCTGCGGTTCTTCGGTCTTCGCCTCTACAACCTCCACTTCAACATTTGGAGCCTCTTGCGGTTGTTCACCCTCTCCTTGAACAATGTTTCCCTCTGAAACTTCAAGGCTGCTCGAAATCTGACCCATCGCCTCTTTTATCATGCCTAATTCTTTTCTTGCAGTTTCAAGTCCAACCGAGAGAACACCGATCTCACGTTGATAGGCTTCTTCGTCAACTTCACCTGTCACATGCTGAATCTCAAAGTTTGCAAGTAGCATCTCCAAAGTCCTAATTTGTCCCTCAAGCTCACTCACTTTTAAGCTCATTTTTTCCAGCAAAGCCCTATGCTGCTTTTCAATCTCCGCAATGGCTTCACTTATTTCGCTGTTAAACAAGTCGTACGTTTGCCGCGAAATCCTCCCAGTGTTCAATAAATTGTCCAACGCTTGCTTTCTCTTCTTCGAGATTTCATATTCTTCGTTTAATCTCTTAAAGGAGTACTTCCAAGAAATCAACTTTTTCACACCACTCACTTTAGCATAAAAAGAGAAAATAATTAATGTTTGTTAATATGCTCGTATATCGCTAAATGTTAGAAAAATCTATTTTAACATTTGATGATGGAAACCTACATTTAAAAATGAAACTTTAAAGAAACCTTTTAATATAGTTAAGTGTTTAAAACATCAGCTCAGCTAAGACTTTCAGCTTCTCGCAAAAGATAATTTTATTTTTATTTTCTATATTAAAGAATGCTTAAGCATTCTTTTAATTCAGTTTTAAACCTTGAAATGCGAATTATGCGCTTGCATTTGAATATTTTTCATATCTCTGACTAAAACGTTAAAAAGTGAATAAACATGACTGCGTTAACAATAACCGTCAACGTAAAAATTGAGAGGAAAAATACTTAAGATGCATGCACACAACAAGCTCCCTGAAGTCAACAACCAATAACCCCCACGTTTTTAAAAAATGAAATAGAAACACTAAAAAACAACTTTTAACCTAAAAGCCAAAAGAGGGCCCGTAGCTCAGCAAGGATAGAGCACCGGGCTTTTAACCCGGGGGTCCCGGGTTCAAACTTGAAAGGCAAAAACCTTTCGAGGAGCACTTCCCGGCGGGCCCGCCATATAGCATTTAGCATTATTCGCTGTTTTCATTTCGCGTCTTTCCAGACACCAGCAAAGTGATGTTATCCATTCTTTTATTCAAATGTAACCTACAACAAGGCTCNTGTTGAAAACAAGTGCGCTGCTTNATATTATTTTATGATTCGAGTAAAGGTCGAAAATAGTTAAAAAGGCATATTTGCAGTAGAAGCCTTCTCCTCTCCCTTTTCTGGCTGATGCTATAAAATGTTAGGTTGTTAATAAATTGCTTGTTGCTACGGTTAGCATATTCCATTATTAAAAATATGTTTGCTGAACGCTCATTTCGATTTTGGAGGTCTTTCTTTTACATGTCGCTCTCATTTTTACGTTATCAGGAACGTTTGAGAATCTCACTCTAGTGCTTTCAGATGCTGATATTATTCTTTTGGATTACCCTACCGTTTATGTGGTTTACGCGTTTTGTGGCGTGCACCCAAAAGAAAGCTAAATAGCAATCTAACGTTTAGCATGGATACGAAACGCATAAATCTCATGTTTACGCTTAAAAATTTGGTCGGGCGGTAGCTCAGCCTGGTAGAGCTTCCGAGCTTGCTGATGCAACTCAGCGGCGGAGATGCTGTAGACGTCTACCAACGGTGGGCGTCCCGTTTCAGCCTGCCAGGCGAACAACAGAAACCGGAGTGTCGCAGGTTCAAATCCTGCCCGCCCGACCATTTCAACTAGTTTGTTACGAACTGCTTTTTTAAAATTGCTTGTTTTATGTTTTCTATGTAGTTGCTTATGGCTTGGTCTTGTTTTATCATTGGCGTGATGCTTCTTACTTTTTCGTAAATGATTTTCGTTCCTTTNCCAAGTTTTTCTGGTCCGCGTATGTCCACGGCTTGGGCTGCGCAGAGCAGTTCTATTGCAATTATGTATTGAGTGTTGTGTAAGATTTTTGCGGCTTTTTGGGCTGCTGTTGCTCCCATGCTTACGAAGTCTTCGAAGTTTGCTGATGTTGGTATTGAATCTACNCATGCTGGGTGGGCTAAGACTTTGTTTTCTGAGGTTAGGGCNGCAGCGGTGTACTGTGTTGTCATTAAGCCACTGTTTAGTCCCGCTTTTGTTTCTGGCGAGATTAGGAATGCGGGTAATCCGTTGCTTAGTTTTTCGTCTAATAGTCTAGCTATTCTTCTTTCGGAGATGTTTCCAACGATTGCTAATGCAATTCCAAGCATGTCCATGGCTATNGATAATGGTTGCCCGTGAAAGTTTCCACCTGAGAGGCATACTCCATCATCTGGGAAAACAAGCGGGTTGTCTGTGGCTGAGTTTATTTCTGTTTCAACAACTTTTCTGGCGTAGGCTACCGCGTCTCTTGCTGCGCCTAAAACTTGTGGTGTGCACCTTAAACTGTATGGGTCGTGTGGGCGACCAGTTTTCTTCATAGCCTCTTTTCCGGTTTGGACAAGTTTGCTTCCAGCTACCATTTCTCTGATGTTTTTTGCTGTTATGGCTTGACCCGCATGCGGTCTTACTTTGTGGATTTTTTCGTCGAAGGCATCTGAAACCCCTAGGAGCGCTTCAAGTGAAAGTGCCGCTGCAGCCTCTGCCGTGTTTATTAGGTTTTCAGCGTCGTAAACTGTTAGAGCTGCTATCGCAGTTATGAGCTGCGTGCCGTTGTTCAAGGCCACGCCTTCCTTAAACTCAAGTTGAACGGGTTTTATCCCAGCCCTCTCCATTGCCCTTTTTCCATCAATAATTTCGCCTTTGTATTCGGCTTTTCCCTCGCCCATTAGCACAAGAACCATGTGAGACAACGGCGCTAAATCTCCGCTTGCGCCCACGGAACCTTCCGAAGGAATTATCGGGTGCACACCTTTGTTGAGCATTTCAACAAGTGTTTCTAGTGTTTCGAGGCGTATTCCAGAATATCCCTTAGCCAAGGTGTTTGCGCGTAGGAGCATCAATGCACGGACAACATCAGTGCTTAATGGTTCTCCAACGCCTGTTGAGTGGCTTCTAATTAGGTTTAACTGCAGTTTTTTTGTTTCTTCTGGTGGGATCGTGATGTTGCTTAGTGCTCCGAAGGCCGTGTTTACGCCGTAAATCACCTCATTTTTCTTGACTAGCTCTTCCAGAAACATGCGGCACCTTTTAACGCGCTTTTTAGCTTCTTCTGATATAGCGACTTTTGCCTTTTCTCTTGATACTTTGACGACATCTTCAATTGTTAGGTGTTCTCCGTCTATCTGGACTTCATGCATATTGCCCATCTTCTCCGTCTATGCATTAAAGTCTTTAAAGTTTTTAATTTTTAGTGTTTACGTTGGCTTTTTCCTAATCGGGCGGGAAAATTTTGTTGAAGTGTGATTTATTTTGAGAAATTGGCTGGAAAATTCGGATTTATAGCTAAGTTACTTCGATTTTAGAAATATTTTTCATAAAACTTTTATATTTGATGGATTGTGGATAACAGTAATTGACGTGAACTCTGGTGTTCGCATGGAACCTAGCAAGAAACCGCTGAACGTCCTTATTAAGCAGTTAAATTCAAGCATCTCCGTTGTTCTGAAGAACGGGTGTGAATATAAGGGTAAAATGATCAAGTGCGACGGGCACATGAATATTCTCCTCGAAGGCGCAACAGAATGCAAGGATGAGAAGTTAACCACAAATTATGGAAATGTTTTGCTGCGTGGAAACAACATACTCTACATAGTTTTAGATTCGCTAAAAAGCATTTAGCCTTCTAAATCCGCAAACGTAATCCAAAGCATCTTCCAACTTGACACTTAAACCATGTTTTCTCTCAAAATAGTCTAAAATGTTTTTGATGTCCCGCGTCAAAAGTTGTCTGGCATTTGGATGACTGGTTGTTACGTATTGTGGCCAGTCAATTATGAGGATGTGCATGTCTGGTTTTAG
>JGI24721J26819_10003342_pt1 | contig 17221 bp, 15 predicted proteins | sample YelNatPaOPGAMG01_FD_26819 | JGI IMG/M metagenome (IMG submission 26819) | reverse complement strand
AAGCGAAAGTATAGATGACGAAACGATTATTCGCATATATAATTATCTTAGCGCCATTATAGACAATTTCGTTAAGTCCAGATTATTTCACTTAAGCATGCGGGCATACGAAGGCAAATTTATAATTAAAGCGAGAGAGACCCTTAATAAACCTTATTTGAACAAGGATAAGAAATTCAAAAAATCGAAAGACGGACTTAAGGCAAAGTTTGAATTGTTTTCTATGATAACTCCCTGCTTCGTCTCGACTATGCACTCTATATATAATACTTTGACTTACCATAAAGGCGGCGGCGATAATATGGAATATCCGTTATCTAATTTTATAGATTGCCTTTTAGTCGATGAAGCGGGGCAAATCTCGCCGGAAATAGGAGCTTTAAGTTTCATATTTGCAAAAAAAGCGGTAGTGGTCGGCGATACATATCAGATTGAACCGATATATAGCCTTAAAGGCAATATGGATTACAATTTATTTAAATATATTACGGGAATGTCTATATCTGAAAGCGACTTTGAATCATTGCCTTTCAACTGTCATTCTGGAAGCGTTATGAAAATAGCGCAAAATAATTCTATTTCTGGGAATTCGGTGATTTAGAAAGAGGACTTTACGTTTTAGAACATAGAAGATGTCCCCGCGAAATTATAGATTTTTCAAATAAATTAATTTATAAAGATAAACTTAGATGCCCTGAAAATTTTAATTTTAAGGATATTGTAAAAACAACGATACTACCGGATCAAACGCCGTGGAAATTTTTCGATATTTCAGGCGCTTGCGACATCTCTTCTAACGGAAGCAGGACTAATAAAAATGAAGTGGCGGCAATTATTAAATGGATTCAAAATAATTATAAATATTTAAATAAAGACGGAAGCTCTTTAGGAAAAACAATCGCTATAATTACCCCGTTTAAAGCCCAATCTGATATTATTCGCAAAGAATTAAAAAATGATAGCGTAATAATCGGAACTGTTCATGCTTTGCAGGGAGCGGAACAAAAGATAATTTTATTTTCTATGGTTTATGACGAAAAAAGTGCCGGACAAGACCTGTTTATCGATAAAAATAGAAATATAATTAACGTTGCCGTTTCTAGAGCAAAGCAAAGCTTTTATGTGTTTGGCAATAAGGAGCTATTTTTACAAGCAAAAGATAATTCGCCCACAAAACTGCTTGGAAAATATTTAGGGATAATTAAATAAAATTATTTATATTAAACGGACTATAGGCATATTTGACGGCTTTGTCTAACAGCTAAAGAATAAAATTAATCGTTTTCGATGATTTTTTTAAAAGATTTATAAAGGAGATAATTATAAAGGAGATAATTTATAGATATAATTATTAAAAAAATTAAGAATGAATAAAAAGACAATATGTCTAAGATTTTATTTTCTTCGATGATTCCGGTCGTCTGTATAATATTTACCAAAATTGAAAAAATAAGAAAATAAGAACTGTTTAATATAAAAAGATTAAATGTTAAAATGTTTCTTATGGAATATTTTTTATTATTTGCGTTTTTATTTGGACATCTATTATTAATATAATAAAATTCGCTTGTATAGAGGGAATGTGAAGATGTATTAATCACAAACAGTATCATAAACATTATTCCCTTAAGTCCGACAATGGATTCATCGTTTATAGCAGGTAGCTTAAATATAACGGCGCAGATTAAAAAAATTGTTCCGGCAAAAAGTATAAATCCCTGGATAATTAATATCCATTTATTCGCATATAGTCGCATTTTTCTTTTTCTCTGCATATAGCGGTCAATACGGTCACCTGTAGCGTTTTTTCCCGACCACCTGTAGCGGAAAATCCGGTCACTTTTATAATAATACGTTTAACAGTAATTTACAAGAAAATATTTTAATTTTGTTCCTGCAAAAGCGCTGTATTTATTTTCACCTTTTTTTATGATATAATCTTTCATATTAGTTAACCCTCCGGGTGGTTATTGTTATTGTTATTNGATNCAACAATTATAACACATCCGGAGGTTTTTTTATAGTTCTAATGCAGGATTAAAGTTAAAAATTATATTTAAGTTTATTTAACAACGCAAACACAACCGCCGTTATCAAAAATAATACCGGCACGAAAGCCATATGAAACGCTTTGATAGGGCTTTTATCGCATATTCCGTCTAACCTGATAGTCTTGCTTACATCTCTTATTATTAAATACTCTCTTCAACAATCTTTACTGTTTTCTTTCTTAATTCAGCCCTCTCGTTGGTAATGTCTATGATCTCATTAATAATTTTTTGAATCTCATTTTTGATATTGAATCGCATAATTCAATAACCTAGCGATCTAAATCTGTTAGAAAACTAGCACTTATTGTTCTTCCTGTGTCCATATATTTATTTTATTAACTCCTCAATCGGCACATTTAGTACCTTCGCAATTTTTTTAAGCGTCTCGATTGTCGGATTTTGCTGTTTGCCCGCTTCTATGTTGATAAAAGTGTGACACTTGTGTGACAGTTGGGTATGATGAAGAAACTGCAATCCCTGCAAACCCTTAATTTATATGGAGCGGGAAACGGGGCTCGAACCCGCGACCCTCACCTTGGCAAGGTGATGCTCTACCACTGAGCTATTCCCGCATAAATAACGAAGAGATTTTAGTAAGTTTATGAGACTCGGAAGCAAATTTTCTAAACTTAATTTGTATATATTAAATTATATTTTTAATATTTTGTCAATAGCCGATAAGATTAAACCGGGCAATTGGAAACTTTTGTATTGATTTATATTGATTATTTGAAAGCATAAACAGCATCTAATTCGGCGTATTCTCCGTCCGGGGCGTTTTCCCCGTGAATATCTTTCAATGCCCTTGCGTCGAAACTTAAGGATTTGCCGTAATGATAAGTCAGTCCCAATCCTTCGACTAAATCCTGATAACCGCCGTTTATGTATCCGAAAGATACGTTTCCGCCGCCGCTCAGAAAATAACCGTAATTATCGAACTGTTTAATATAAGAAACTTCGTCGTAAATATCGAATCTGCTTGAAATAACGTAATTTAAAAATGCATCGGTAAAAAAATTATTCCCCGGTTTAGTATAACTGAAACCTTCATCGTTTATCGCAGAATCGTTTACGGTTGGATGACCTTTATTCACGCTGTAGCCTAAAGCATAGTTTAAAATAATTTTTTGTCCCCCGTTTAACTTAATACCGAAAATCCCGGTTAATGTCGGCTGAAACTGCCACTCGTCTCCTCCTATATTGACAAGCGAAGAATTATTCCAGTTTCCGTAAGGAAAAGTGATGCTTAATTGCGGCAAAACGTTAATCATGAATCTGCTTCCGCTATAATGATAAGCGTATATTCCGTAATACAGCTCAGGATCGTCCAATCCTCCTCTGGAATGATTAAACTTAGTGCTCATAAGAACCTTGCCGAAAGGAACTATGGCTTCTATGTAATTGTCCAGACCGAATAAATTAAACGTGCCTATAAACTGAGGAGCATAAACGTATTTTACTACATTATAACTTAAGTGTTTTACNGAACCGTTATCGTTGAATTTTGAATTAAAAGACTGATAGTCCAATGCCTGTTCGGTTATAAATTTTCCGGGTCTTAAATAAGCAAAAGCCATAGGTCCTTTATAAAAAAAATTATTTCCAGACCCGTCGGGACCTGCAAAAACATTTACTGTATTTAAAAGAAAAGCAAATACAAATAATACTGCGTAATATAATAATAAAAACCGGTTATTTATGCTGTCCGGTTTTGTTTCATATAAATTATCCGTTTTATTCTTATTTGATAACCGGTTCTTCAAAATACTTTACTCCATTATATTTATTATTCGATTTTCCTTTTTTCTGCTTGTGCTTGTATTTCATAACCGTAGAAATCAGCGCTCCTTTTTTTCCTAATACGTTAAGCCCGTAAACCGGAATCCCCTCTATCTCAGATTTGCATATTCCGTGATGATGTCCGAAGAAAACCATTTTAGGTTTTATTTTTAAAATAACATCCCTAAGTCCCGCCGCTTTAGGATAATATATGTTTTTATCGTTATCCTCTATAAGGACCCCTTCGGGCGCATCGTGCGAAATAAAAATATCTATATTTTTGTCTTCATTTCCTTTGTTTTCCTCAGCATATCTCAATAAATTGTCTATTTCGGATTTAGTATAATATCTGTCCGACTCGTTCCGACTGAAATGTTCGGGGTCGTATTTTCCGCCTATACCGGCAACTACAAGGCGCTCTTTGCCCTGATTCGTTTCAACTTCTATTTCCGATGCCGTTCCGTTGGGAATATAGAACAGATTTTTAAGAATTTCTAAATCTCCCGATAATTTTACAGAATTAAGAAAATTAAAATCTTCGTTATTTCCGTTTATAAAATAAGTCTTAACGGGAACGGCTTTCTTTTCACTGTACCATGCCGGGAATTCTCCCGTTCCGCTATGAAATTTTGTAACCCCGTCATGATAATCCGGGTTTATCCAGATTCCAAAATCGCCTGCCTGCAAAATGACGTCGAAATTAGTTTCAAGTTCGGATTCAAATTTTTTAACACACCGGTAAAATTTATCTATTCTTCCGTGAATATCACCTGCTGCGCAAATATTCATTTTTTTTGAGTTTTATTTTTTCCTTTATAAAAGAAACCAGACCCGCAATACCTTCATCAACTGCGCCGCCGCAGTCCGACTTCTTTTTGCACGAAGTTTCGAATATTATCAGCCCATTATTTATAGACAGAGCATTTTCTTTTATTTTTGCTATGTCCGAATCGAGCGCAGGAAGAAGGTCTATTTTATTTATAACCATTACTTCCGATTTATAAAAAGCCGCAGGATATTTCAAGGGCTTATCGTCCCCTTCCGTTACGGAAAAAACCACGGCTTTCATATCCTCCCCCAGATTGAAAGAGGTAGGACAGACTAAATTCCCTACGTTTTCTATAAAAATTACGTCCGTATCTTTAATATCCAGATTATCTAAAGAAAAGTTCACCATTTTTGCGTCGAGATGACAAGTCCCGTTCGTGATAATCTGATATGCCGGAATACCTAATCCGTCAATACGTTTTTTGTCGAGGTCGGTTTCCACATCGCCTTCTATAACCGCGGTTTTAAAGCCTTCCGATTTCAAAACAGGTGCTATCGATTCCAGCAGGGAAGTCTTTCCGGACCCTGGCGAACTTAAAAAATTCATTACAAAAGCTCTACCGAATAACGCTTTATTCTTTTGAGCTATAACTTCGTTAGATTCCATAGCGTTTCTCTGCACCATTAAAGCCCTGCCGCTCCTGCCTCCGCTTCTGCCTGGACTTCCGGCTTTAATTCTCTTGTTAATACGGTTGGAATTAAACATAAACGCCTCCTTCTTTCATTAGTCCACCATAATTTCCTCTATCCTGATTTCATCGGAATCGTTTAAAACAAATTCAAGCAAAACGCCTTTAAATCTGTCGTCGTCAAGATTTTGAAAAGCGAAATCGAGATAATTTCTATCTATGCCCGAATATTTGCCTATATTAAGCCTAACGGAATTTACTTTATTTACGCCGTCTAAATATCCATTTTCTTCCAGCGTATCGACAATTTCAAGCGCTATAGAAAATTCATGCATAAAATCCGAAAATAAAAAATTTAGCAAAAATATAAATTTAATTTGACATTTTATATTTTTGCGATATGATAAAAAATAAATTTATTATATAACATTTATCCTAAAAATATATAATAAAAATATTTGCGTCTCCGTTTGTTCGCTTTATTAATTTATAAAATTAATTTAGGAGGCTTTATGGACAAAGATAACCGTTCCGACTCTAACGGCAATAACAGCAATGCCGATTTCAAATGGGACCCTCTGAGATTCATCTCTAAATATCCCGGCGAAGTTTTAAAAAAAGTAGATAAAAGGTTAGACGCTCTTGAAAAAAAATACTTTAAAGACAAAAATGACAAAGAAGAAAACCTCCCTAATATATTCGATATCTATGGAGTTTCCAGAAGAGATTTCCTTAAATGGAGCGCATTCCTGACTTCCGCTTTAATGCTTCCTTATATATTTAAACCGAGAGTAGCCAGAGCCGCAAACATTCTCACCAGAACGCCTTTTGTATGGCTTGATATGGCAGACTGCATGGGAAATACCGAAGCTTTTATAAGAAATGCAAATCCTACGCCCGCCGAAATAATACTTAATTACGTAAGCGTAAACTATATGGAATCTATAATGGCTCCGGCAGGTTATCAGGCGGAGGCAAGAAGAACAGAAACGGTTAAAAAATATAAAGGTAAATATATACTTGTTGTAGAAGGGGCTATACCTACCGGAATGGATGGAAAATTTCTGACCATCGGGGCAAAAGGCGACACGGGTTTGAAAATAACAAAGGAAACGGCAAAGAACGCAGGAATTATAATCGCCGTAGGAAACTGCGCCGCTTACGGCGGAATACCCGCCGCCGCACCCAACCCTACGGCATCTGTAGGACTCAGCTCCGTAACAAACAGAAGCGTTATAAACATTCCAGCCTGTCCGGCAAATCCGATAAACATAGTCGGCACCCTTGTAGAATATATACTTATAGGAAAAGCCCCTCAGCTCGACAATTTAGGACGTCCGTTATGGGCATATTCCGGCAGGCTCCACGACAACTGTTATAGAAGAGGTCATTTCGAAGCGGGCGAATATGTCAGAGAATGGGGCGACGACGGAGCTAAAAAAGAATATTGTCTTTATATGATGGGCTGTAAGGGTCCTTTTACATGGAACAACTGCACTACCGCAGAATACAATCAGGATATAAGTTTTCCTATGAGGGCGGGACACGGGTGTATAGGCTGTTCACAGCCTGCGTTCTGGGACAGAATGACGCCGTTCGAAAAACCGAATAACGATGCAAAAATTATAATTCCGGGTGTCGAAGCCACAGCCGATGAATTCGGAGTAGCTCTTCTTGGAGCGGCCGGCGTTGGAATTGCCGCACATGCAATATATACGGGTATCAAAAAGAAAAGGGAATCTAAGAAATCTAAAAATGAAAAAAGCGCCGATTCCGGCAAAAATAATGACAAGACGGAATAAAATAAATTAATTATAATTTAAAATTTTTCAAACTAAACTAAGCCAAACCAGCATAATACATAATATATGGAGGATATATGGCGACAAAAATCATAGTCGATCCCGTTACGAGAATAGAAGGGCATCTTAGAATAGAAGCTACCCTTAACGGCAATGAAATCAGTGAAGCATATTCGTCAGGCACGCTCTTCAGAGGTATAGAGCTTATACTTAACGGAAGGGCTCCGGAAGATGCGGGTCTTTTCGCCCAGAGAATTTGCGGAGTATGCACTTACGCCCATTATGAAGCCGCAACGTGGGCAGTAGAAAACGCTCTCGGCATACATCCGCCAAAAAACGCAAGAATTGCAAGAAATATACTCAAGGGGGCGCAGATGGTTCAAGACCATCTGGTTCACTTTTACCAGCTTGCCGGATTGGACTGGGTTGATATCGTATCGGCGCTTAAAGCCGACCCGAAAAAAACCATGGATCTTGCTTACGCCTATACTAAAACGCCTTATAACGCAAGTTTGGCAAGGTTCGAAGAGGTAAAATCGAGACTTAACGCCTTTGTAAAATCGGGACAGCTCGGACCGTTTGCCGGAGGCTACTGGGGCAACCCATCTTATAAACTGCCGCCGGAAGGCAATCTTTTAATCGCTTCGCACTATTTGGACAATCTTAACGTTTTAAGGATACCCGCCCAGATTATAGCTATTCTCGGCGCTAAAGACCCTCATCCTCAAACCTGCGTAGTCGGCGGAATATCATCTATAGCAGATATAATTAATCCACAAAGGATGGATGATATTTTATTCAGGATAGGAAAAATTACCGACTTCGTTAATAACGCTTATATACCAGATTTGCTGACCGCGGCGGAGTTTTACAAAGAAGAAGGGGTTCAAGGGATAGGAGGCGGACTGAAAAATTATCTTTCTTACGGCGCATTTCCGCAAACCGACGACGAAAATCCGGACGATTATTTTTTAGCAAGAGGTGTTATATTCGACAGAGATTTAAGCAAGGTTCACAATTTAAACGAAAAAAAGATAACCGAATTCGTAACCCATTCATGGTATAAGTACCCTAACGAAAAGGTAGGGCTTAATCCTTCCGTAGGAATAACAGACCCGGATTATACAGGCTTAAACAAGGACGGAAGCCTTAAAGAAGACGGGAAATACAGCTGGATTAAATCACCGCGCTACGAAAATAAGGCAATGGAAGTAGGACCGCTTTCGAGAACTCTGGTGGCATATGCCAAAGGAAATAAAACTATAAAATCTTTAGTGGATTACGTCTTAAAAACATCGGGGTTGCCGGTAACCGCGTTATTTTCTACTCTCGGAAGAACTGCGGCAAGAGGAATAGAGGCAAAATACGTTGCGGATGCCTTAGAATTGTGGACGCTCGAATTAATGAAAAATGCCGCGGTTGACCAGACAAGCTGGACAAAATATGATATGCCGTCAAAAGAGATTATAGGCATAGGACTTGACGAAGCGCCGAGAGGCTCCCTGGGACACTGGGTTAGAATAAAAGACAAACAGATAACCCACTATCAGATAGTCGTTCCGACAACATGGAACGCTTCGCCGAGAGACGGTTTTAATAATCCGGGGGCGTATGAGGCTTCTTTAGTAGGTGTTAAACTTGCAAAAACATCCGAACCTCTTGAAATTTTACGGACTGTTCATTCGTTCGACCCCTGTTTAGCCTGTGCTGTCCATATATTGGATCCTAAAACAAACGAAATAAAAAAATATAAAATTTGTTGAGACGGGTATCTCCATATCAGGAATAAANAATATCAATTAACTTTTAAAACGGGGTTAATTATGGAAAATAAAGAAAGCAAATATAGCGAGATAAAATTAGTCCACAGGATGACGGTTATAAAAAGAATCATCCACTGGTCATTCTTTGTCGCGATTATCAATAATATCATTACCGGTTTTTACATAGCTTACCCGTTTCTTATGTTCGGAACCTCGCCTGTCCAGACAGACTCACCTTCCTCAGGAGTTTTAAGCTCCGGCGAAACGTATCAGGCGTTTATAATGACATGGATGAGGGATTTTCATTTTATAGGAGCGGTTACTATAGACGTCATTTTTGTAGTCTGGCTGTATTTAGCTTTCTTTTCTTGGAAAGAACCACTTTATAAAAGCTTTATACCGTTCGGCGATAAAATCGGCGAAGCATGGCAAATGGCAAAGCATTACTTTACTCTTAAAGACAGACCCGAAACCGGACGCTATCAAGACCCTCTGAACGCTTTAATATTTACTGCCTTTCACTTGCTTATCCTTCTTCAGATGCTTACCGGATTCCAGATGTACGTGGCTTCTTTTACCGGAACTTCTGCTGTCGGCGCGTGGTGGCCGTGGCTTATGCATTTTTCGACAGACTGGACTCTTATAGTCTTTGGCGGGCTTACAGGCGTTACTCTTGCCCACCTGTTTATAATGTGGCTAATAATAATATTTATAGTTTATCATATTTATATCGAAGTCTGGCGCTCGGTAATGTGGAAAGAGGGCGATATACTTATACCCTTTAGCGGCTATAAATACATGAGAAACAAATCCGAAACGGAATAATTTCGCATATTGCCGAACAGANCAATAAATTATAATTATATTATATGACGGGAATTATAGGAATAGGNAACCTGATATTAAAAGACGAAGGCTTTGGGATCCATTTTATAGATTTATTAAGAAAAAAATATATTTTTAAAGGCGAAATAAGATTGATAGACGGAAGCACCCTCGGCTACGGGCTTTTAGACGATCTATTCAACCTTGACAATATTATAGTCGTAGATGCCGTTAAAACAGACGAGAAACCGGGCATCATATTTAAATTTGATGCGGAAAGCCTTCCGGTGAATTTAATGAAAAAAACGGCGCACGACGTCGAATTTATCGACGTAATTACTATGTGCGGACTGCAGGGGCATAAACCTAAAATAACATTTTTTGCAATATCTCCCGAAGACTGCGCCGGCATAGGAACAGATATTTCGGATCCTCTGAAAAAAGTTATGCCTGAGCTCGAAAAATTAGTTTTGGACGAAATAAAACCGCTCGGCATAAACTGGCTTATAAATCCTGAATACTCCGGACTTTAATTTTATATAATACCCCCGTAAACCGCCTGACCAAATGCAATTCCGCCGTCGTTAGCAGGTATTTTTTCGTTTAAATAAACGTTAAAACCGTTCTTTTTAAGAATAAGAGCCGCTTTATTCCTGAGCAAAGCATTCTGGAATACTCCCCCGCTCATGCATACGTTTTTGCATCCGGACTTTAACGACACATCCAGTATAACAGCCGCAAGAGTATTTATAAACGTCTCTGCGATAAAACCGGCATCATCGGACATCCCGTTATTGAGAACAATCTGAATAATATCGTTAAACATATGTTTATAGCCGACCGTAAAAAAATCCTGTTCTTCTTCGTATAGTATTTCATATTTAAAACAGTCTTTTTCGCCTATTAAATCAGCATGCTTTTGACATAAATTTTCTAAATAAACCGCCGCCTCCCCTTCATACGTTATATCATCCTTAAATCCGCATAAACATGAAACGGCGTCGAAAATTCTCCCGCATGAAGATGTAAACGGAGAATTCAATCCGTTTTCGCTCATTTTAAGAAATACGCCTATTTCCTTTTTGGAAAAACCCGTTAAACGGGAAATAAGGTTAAAAATATCTGCCGATTCGCTATCACGGCTATTATGGTTATATTTTAAAATATCGAACAGAATGCCAAGAAGAACCCTTCTTGGCGACTTAACCGCTTTTTCTCCGCCGATTAGCCTGAATTTTTTAAAACTGCCTATTCTTTTTAAATCATTATATTTACCTTTAAAGAATTCACCGCCCCATATAGTTCCGTCGTCTCCATAACCTGTTCCGTCGAAAGCTATTCCAAAAACTTCTTCGTTTAATCCCAATCCGTTTTCCGCCATGCATGAGATAATATGCGCTCTATGATGCTGGAGCGGTATGCTTTTAATATTTCTTTCAACGGCATATTCTTTAGCCCATTTCGTGTTTTCGTAAGCCGGATGACCGTCGTAAACTATAATTTCCGGTTTAAAATCATAAAACTTTTTAAAATCTTCTATATTATTTTTGAAATTAACAAATCCGGCAACATTGTCCAAATCGCCGTTATGCTGGCTTAATACTATTATGGCGTCTGTATCTTCTCCAGCATAAGCCAGGGCAAAAACATTCTTTAAAAATCCTCCTGACGCTAAAACGTTTCTTTTTAGGTTAAAAGGCAAAACAAACGGTTCGGGGACATAACCTCTCGACCGTCTGATAAAAAAAAATGAGCCGACTTTATCGGGTTCTGTATTGACCTTTACAACCGAATCGTCGCACCTCCTTAAAATATCCCTGTTATGAATTAAAAAACCGTCCGCAATATTTTTTAACTTTAAAAATGCCTCTCCGTCGTCTTTCACTATTGGTTCTCCGCCGATGTTTGCCGACGTAGCGACCAATGGTCCGCCAAAAAAACTTAATAAAATATAATGAAGCGGCGCATATGGCAAAAAAGCGCCGATATCTTTAAGTCCGCAGTTTACGTAATAAGAAAGTCCGCCTCTGTCTTTCAATAAACATATAGGTCTTTCCTTAGAATTCAATAAATCTGCAGAAATACCGCCTATACATGTATATTCCGACGCCTGCTCGATGTCTTTAAACATTACTGCGAAAGGTTTTTTTGGTCTGTTCTTGCGCTTCCTTAACAGCTTTAAAGCATCGTCGTTTGCGGCATCCGCCATTAAATGGAAACCGCCTATTCCTTTGACGCATGCAATACCGCCGTTCTTTATTAAATCAGCTAAAGATTTTACGGCGTTTAAACTTTTTAAACGATTTAATTCTAAAACCTCCGCTGTATCTTGCGCCCCTTCCTCGATACCGTTTGCGTTAAAACCGACTTCCGCAGTTATTTTGCGGCCATTTATTTTGTTGTTTGCATCTATTTTCGGTAATATTTTCGGTATATCCGAACTCAAAATAAATTCGATTTCCGGACCGCAGGTGAAACATCCGTTAGGTTCGGCATGAAACCTTCTGTTTAACGGATTTTTATATTCGGTCAGGCATTCAGGACACATAGTAAATTTATCCATAGAAGTGGAAGCCCTGTCGTACGGCAATTCTTTAGATATGGTAAATCTTGGACCGCAGTCCGTGCAGTTGATAAACGGGTATAAATATCTCCTGTCGGAGGGATTGAAAAGTTCGTCTAAACATTTGCTGCATATCGCGATATCAGGAGGTACGGTTAAATTTAATTTATTTAATTTAAAGCCACAGTCTTTATCGGCGGTTTTATCAGACTCCTTGATTTCGAAAGTTTTATAAAATAAACTTTCCGAGCAGGTAAAATCAGCGGTTTTATGGTATATAACCGCAAGGGGAGGTTTTTCGGAATCGGAATCGAGAGATTTTACAAAATTCAGCAGTGCGCTTTCTTCGGCTTCGGCAGAAATTTCGACGCCATCGGTATTATTTAAAACATAGCCTTTTATTCCGTACTTTTCCGCAAGCCTGTATACGAAAGGTCTGAATCCTACTCCCTGAACTCTGCCGGACAATTTAATCGCCACTCTTTTTATTACGGCATTATTTATCGATTTATTATTCATTGGTGAATCCATTTTTTCGGCTCTGCATGATTTAGACCGTTTAGACAAATTAGACCATTTAAAATTTCGTGCCAATAGTTTTGCAAAAAAGGCTGTAGTCCACCTGCTATACAATGACCGGGGTTTCGTTTTTAATTCCCCTTTTGTAAAAAAGGGGTGGCATTTTTGCCTTTCNNTAGAAAGGCAAAATAACGGGGTATTTATAATAAAATATTCAACTTTTAGCAGATTCTGGGCAAAAGTTCGCCCGAAGGATAGTCTAAAATCCTGTTAACTCCGTATATGCCATTTAAGATAACTTTTCCGTGAGAATCCTGACGGTCTTTAATACCGGCACTGCCGACCGTTCCTATTATATCGGCATTTTTCCCAAGCGGATGCGACCTGAGAATACCGAGAGTTTTCTCAGCAAATTCAGGTTTTACAGCAAATACCGCCCTGCCTTCGCATGCAAGCTGATACGGTTCAAAACCAAGCAGTTCGCAAAAACCTTTTACCGGACCGCTTACCGGAATTTTATCTTCTTCCACGTAAATATCAACATCTGCCGCCATAGCCCATTCGTTAAGAACTGCCGCCAATCCGCCCCTCGTTGCATCCCTTATCGCNCCGACCTTGATGCCGCCGCTCAACACGGCATCTATAATGCTCCACAAAGAAGCGCAATCGCTTTCTATTTCCACATCCATTTCTATCCCTTCCCTCCGTGACATAACGGATGCCCCGTGGTCGCCCACATTGCCGGAAACTATAATTATATCTCCGGCGGTTATATTATAAACTGAAAGATTATCATATAAAACCTCTCCTATTCCACTCGTGTTTATAAATATTCCGTCTGCTTTTCCGGCAGGAACTACTTTCGTATCGCCGGTTGCGACTCTGACTCCGGTTTTAGACGCCTCTTCCGAAACACTATTTATTATTCTCCTTAAATCTTCTAAACCAAATCCTTCTTCGATTATCAATCCAAAGCTTAAAAATAGGGGTTTGGCTCCCATAACCGACAAATCGTTCACCGTTCCGGCGACAGATAATTTTCCTATATCTCCGCCATNAAAAAAAATAGGGCTTACGGTAAAACTGTCGGTAGTAAATGCGATTTTTTGCGGAGATTTTAAAACCGCCGCATCTTCCAATAAATTTATTTTTTGGTTCGATATACCGGATGAAATTCCGCCGCCGTTATGCGAACCGTAAATATAACCGTTTCCGGCGTNCTGCCCGTAAAGTCCTTTAAATATAATATCCTCTATAAGTTCCGAGGTTTCTTTCCCTCCTCCGCCGTGCGAAAGCAATATTCTTTCGTATTTTTTTTTATTCATTTCAATTTAATTTTAATTTAAAAATTGCGGTATTTATAATATGCGGCACAAGCGCCTTCAAAAGATACCATGCACGCACCTACCGGATTTTCCGGATTGCAGGCTTTCCCGAACAGCGGACAGTCGTCCGGCTTGGATTTCCCTTTTAATATTTCGCCGCATTTGCATGAGGCGTTTTCATTGTCTGTCCTGACTGCGAGTCCAGACAGTCCGGCATTTTTTTCATCTGCCCTTAGTTTCAATCCTTTCAGCNTATCTTTAAAAACATATTCGGCATCGAAATCTCTAAATTCATCCCTTAATTTTAACCCGCTTTCCGGGATATTGCCGAACCCTCTCCATTCAAATTCGTCCCTTACCGTAAAATATTTATTTACAAGCGCCTGCGCTTTCATATTTCCGTTTTCTTTGACAGCTCTTTTATAAGCAATTTCTACGGTCGGTCTGTTTTCATTAATCTGCCTTGTTGCTAAAAGAACTCCGCTTAGAATGTCGTAAGGCTCGAATCCGGCTATCACTGCCGCCTTGCCGTATTTGCTCGGAATATCGTCATAAATGCCNCTTCCGGTCATAACGCTGACGTGTCCGGGGCAGATAAATCCGTCTATTAAATTATCTCCCGAATCTAAAATAGCTTTTATAGGAGGAGGCACGAGAACATGATTGACATGAAATAAAACATTATTTATCCCTCTCGCTATAACTTCTTCGAGAAGAGCTGCGGTCATAGGGGTAGTCGTTTCAAATCCTATGGCTAAAAAAACTATTTTTTTATCTTTATTTGCTTTATCGAGGGCTATTTTTATAATATCGAGCGGTGAATATACCATTCTTACGTCTCTTCCTTTTGCGCGCTCTTTTATCAGCGATCCGTCCGTTCCGGGAACGCGCATCATATCTCCGTATGCTGCAAGTATAACATCCGGCAAATCAGCTATTTCTATCGCCTCGTCTATTCTTTTAACCGGCATCACGCAGACGGGACATCCGGGTCCGTGAAGAAAATTTATTTTATCTTTAAGGAGGATGTGCAATCCGTATTTCATAATGGAATGGGTATGTCCGCCGCATATTTCCATTATATTGATAGTTTTTTTCACTTCGGAATCTATTATGGACGCCAGCCTGCTTATATCGCCTTTTCTTTTAAAATCGGAATATAATTCCATGAACGATGTCTTTGCTTTTAAATTCCCCTTTTTTAAAAGGGGCGATTATCAAAATTGTTTATTTTCAATTTCTTCAAATGCTTTTAAATTCCCCTTTTTTAAAAGGGGCGATTATCAAAATTGTTTATTTTCAATTTCTTAAAATGCTTTTAAATTCCCCTTTTTTAAAAGGGGTGGCATTTTTGCCTTTCTTTAGAAAGGCAAAAATGACGGGGTATTTATAATAAAATATTCAATTAAAATCTGACTGACACGAAACTTTAAACGGTCTCTTAAATTTTAAACGGACTCCATTTTTCCTATCCCGCGGTTTTTCTTTCGATTTCTCTGAAGAGGTCAAGACTTTCCGCCGCTTCTTTTTCATCTATTTTTTGCATTGCGTAGCCCACGTGTATGAGTAGATAATCGCCTATAACAGCCGGCTCTTCAAGAAGCATCGTGGAAACAAGTCTTTTAGAACCCATAGTATCGACAATAACGGTGCTCTCGTCTTTTATTTCTATGACTTTGGAAGGAATCGCAAGGCACATTTGTTTGTTTAAACCCTTTTTATAATATGTTTACAGTTATTACAATTATATCATATTTTATTTTATTTCGTCTTAATTAATTCGTTCGTGCTTAGTTCAATTTGACTTTACTGAAAAAATAGTCTAATATAAATAAACTTTTTAATCATATCTTAGCATATTCGCTATATCTTTAATGCAGGTGCATATTTAAGCCGGTATTAAATCAAAATTAATTTATTAAAATTAATTTAATATTTATGCATATTTATCCAGAGGTTTATATAAAAAAATGAGAAAAAAAATAAACAGAATAGCAGACGGACTCCGCCCGCTTAAGCAGATGTCCCATCCGACCGACATCATAAAACAGTTTACTCCTAACTGGTTCACAATGAATATGGGTACAGGGATCCTATCCCTTATGATCGCGGCTTTCCCTTATAAAGTTGCCGAACTGCATCTGATAGCCGAAAGCTTATGGATTATAAACATCGTTTTATTCGCAGTATTCAGCATTCTTTTTATCGGACGTTTCGCTTTTTATTTCGAATCCGCTAAAAAACTTCTCGGACATCCGGTGCAATCAATGTTTTTAGGGGCAATACCCATGGGATTGATAACTATAATAAACGGAATTTTGCTGTTCGCGGGCAAAGGCGCGACCCAGATTGCATTAAATTTATGGTATTTTGACGCTTTCATTTCTGTCGTGGTGGGTTTGCTTGTTCCTTTCTATATGTTCACAAACCATAAACACAGCATAGAAGATATGACTGCTATATGGCTTTTGCCTATAGTGCCTGCTGAAGTCGCCGCGGCATCCGCAGGTTTTTTAGCTCCTCACGTCGCTCCCGTCATCGGCAAATATGTAATAATATTAGGTTATGCCCTGTGGGCGTTCTCGGTTCCTCTCGCATTCGGCATCCTTGTTATATTATTTTTGCGCCTTGCTTGGCACAAACTGCCGCATAGAGATATGGCGGTATCAACATGGTTAACATTGGGACCCATAGGCACGGGTAGCTTAGGGCTTCTTCTTCTAGGAAACGACGCCCCTGCAATATTCACCGGAACAAAACTTTATATTTACGCTAAAGCCGCCTATGGTTTTGGTCCTATGGGCGGGCTGATTCTCTGGGGATTAGGCTTTTGGTGGCTTTTAACCGCCATTCTTATGACCATAAGGTATATGCAGGAAGACCTGCCTTTCAATATGGGCTGGTGGGGTTTTACTTTTCCTTTAGGTGTCTATACTGCAGCTACAGTTGAACTCTACAGGATAACCGGTATAGAACTGTTTAAGGTATTTGGCGCCGTTTTCGTCATTATGCTCGCTTTTTTCTGGACAGTAGTCACATCAAGGACTCTGCACGGAATGTGGCACGGTTATTTATTCAAAGCGCCATGTTTATCCACCGAAACCGGACTTCCCGACGAAAATGCCGAATGCATCAAT
>JGI24721J26819_10003330_pt1 | contig 17257 bp, 10 predicted proteins | sample YelNatPaOPGAMG01_FD_26819 | JGI IMG/M metagenome (IMG submission 26819) | reverse complement strand
GCGCAGAAAGCGTACCAATTGTAACTAAATCGTTTTCATCGGCAGGCAAATACCGGGTCTCATGCACCGTGAGCGACACAAAAGGCGGCGTTGCTCATGATACTATTGTTGTTTATGTCGGGAATCCGTCGACCTACACAATTTCTGGACGTGTGCTGACTACGGATGGCAAACCTGTTGTCGGGATAAAGGTTTACGCTAACTCGTCAAGATATGGATTCAGCGGGTCGGATGGAAGTTATACAATCGGAAATCTCTCTGCCGGAACTTATACATTAAAAGCCATGGAACCAACCTACGGAACAAATATCTTTATTGAACCAGCCCCTGTTACTGTGGGACCGGATTATGCNGGAGCTGACTTTTTCATGATTCCGCCATCGAGCAACATGTATGTTACTCTGATTTCCAAGGGTTCAACGTGGAAATATCTCGACGACGGTTCAGATCAGGGGACAAACTGGATTTCGCTGGACTTCAACGATTCCGGTTGGTCTAACGGCGCGGCAATCCTTGGGTATGGCGAGGGCAACGAGACTACNGTAATTAGATATGGCACAAACTCAAACAACAAATACATCACATATTATTTCCGTTATAAATTCAACTTAACTTCGCAGGCGCTTTCTTCGTTCACAAACCTGCTTCTTGAAGTTCTGCGTGATGATGGTGTTATTGTTTACATTAACGGAGCTGAGGTTTTCCGCGACAATATGCCGTCCGGCGCNGTNAATTATAAAACGCTGGCATCATCCACAGTCGAGCCAACCGCTTATTTGCAAGCAACCCTCGCAACAAGCGTTCTGCGGGCGGGAACAAATATTGTGGCTGCGGAAGTTCATCAATCGGCTCCGGACAGTTCGGATCTCAATTTTGACCTTGCATTAAGCGGTGTCTCGCTAAGNGGTGTAACAAATATCCGCGCAGTTTATATTGACAGTCCAAAAAACAATCAGGTCTTCTATACGCCATCATCAATTACGATTACCGCACAGGCAAAAAGCGGAGGTGCGCCTGTAACAGGCGTGGCATTTTTTGCGGATGGCGCATTACTATCACAGGACTTGAGTGCACCATATCAGGTTGTGTGGAATAATCCACCAATTGGCAAACATACGTTGACAGCGGTTATGGTTACCGGTGGGTTGTTCTATACGTCTGCGCCTGTCAAAGTTGAGGTAGCAGCGCCCCTTGTAATCCCTCAGCCAGTTCAGATAACTCTTATTCCACAAGGCGCAGTCTGGTATTACCTTGCAACAAACACCGACGCCCCCTCTAACTGGTATCAGTTTACATACGACCATAGTAAATGGCAGANCGGACCTGCAGAACTTGGTTACGGCGAAAATGATGAAGCAACAAAGATTCCGTACGGTCCTGACCCAAATAATAAGTGGATTACAACGTATTTCCGCCGTTACTTCACCGTTAATGACCCGATGGCAATTACAAATCTCGTTCTTAATTTAAAGCGCGACGATGGGGCTATTGTCTACATAAATGGCGTTGAAGTAGTCCGCGACCTGCTTCCGTCAGGCACAGTTGTATGGTCAACCCTTGCCGATAATGCCCCTGATGACGGACAGACCTTTAATCCGTTTACAATTGACCCGTCGATACTTGTTCACGGGACAAACCTTATAGCAGTGGAAATTCACCAGACTTCTGGAAGTAGTTCAGACGTGAGTTTCGACCTTTCGCTGGTAGGGCTTGCTTCGACTAACAGACCGCGCGGTGTTTGGATAACATCGCCGACGAATAATGCGGAATTCTCATCTCTATCGGTAATCCGTATATCTGCAGAAGCAGTGGCAGGGGAAAATCTTGGAATTCAGAAGACAGACTTTTATTCCGGAAATACCCTTATCGGGACCGCAATGCCACCTGAATTCTTTATTGACTGGCAGAAACCGCTGCCGGGAACTCACCAGATATTCGCTGTTGTAACGGATTCAGCTGGCATGTCGGTTACGAGCGCGCCTGTTGTGGTAAATATAAAATCGCCACCGCTTGTTAACTCCTTTATCTCATTTGGTGATACATGGAAATTCCTTGATGATGGTTCAGACCAAGGAGCGGCTTGGAGAAATCTGAATTTTGACGATCGCAGATGGCGTTCCGGCGCCGGCAAATTCGGCTATGGCAACGATGGCGAAAGGACAGTGGTAAATTGGGGAACAAACAGTTCGGCGCGTTTTGTTTCAACGTATTTCCGAAAAACGTTTTATGTGTCAAACCCGTTGTTGTTCAATTCGCTTTTAATGAACATCATTCGCGACGACGGTCTGGTTGTTTACATAAACGGCAATGAGGTTTTCCGGGATAATATGCTCGATGGCGCGGTTTCGTTTAATTCGCTTGCGTTAAGGACTATTGCCGGCGCCGAAGAAAACACCCCGATTCAGGCTATTGTGCCGGCGAACTATCTTATTGCGGGGACAAATATTATTGCTGTGGAGGTTCACCAGGCGAGCATTTCAAGCAGCGACCTTGGATTTGACCTTGAACTACTTGGCATTACAGAGACAAATCTNACAAATGGCATTTACATATCCCATCCGTATAACGGTTCGAGGATATTCGTTAATACACCAGTTGAGTTAAATTCTGTTGCAATTGCGGGCGGCAGTTACGTCCAGCGCGTTACTTATTATGTGAATAATGTTAAATTGGCGGATGTTTATTCGCCACCTTATCAGGCTGCCTGGACACCCACAATCGTTGGCACATACACAATACGCGCGCAGTCATTCTTTGGAAANGGTCAATCTATTTCGAGCCTGCCTGTGTCAGTTACGGTTGTTACCCCGCCGGATGTTGTTGANCCNGTTTATCAGGTGCTGATTCCAGCAGGCGATGAATGGAAATACTGGGATTACTCATCAGCGCCGTCTGCGGGATGGCAGAATATTGTTTATGACGAAACAAACTGGCTTACCGGATATGCACGTTTTGGCTANGGTTTTGACGGCGAAAAAACAATCATCACGAGTGGCAGAATCACGCACTATTTCAGAAAATCTTTTTACATCACGAATATTGCAATGTTCACTGAACTGGAATTCAGATTGCAGCGCGACGATGGGGNAGTTGTTTACCTAAACGGCCGGGAAGTGTTCAGAAGCAATATGCCGTCGGGCAACATCACGCCTACTACTACGGCAAGCACCACCGTGAACACTCCGGATGAAACCGCATGGTTCACAACTGTTGTTTCGGCACGCGATGCTGGTCTTGTAAATGGTATGAATGTCGTGGCTGTGGAATTGCATCAATCTTCTTCTACAAGCGAAGACGCAGGCTTTGACCTTGAACTTGTCGCATACGGAGACACGGGAGATAAGGTTNTCATATATTCGCCATCAAATGGTTCGGTTTATTCTATNACAAACTCTGTGAATGTGCGTGCCTCTGTTTGGACTCCATCCTCCCCTGTATATAAAAACGAATTTTATGTAAACGGCATAAAGCTTGCCGAAACCACAAGCAATGAACCTTCGTTTACATGGACAACGCTTTTACCGGGGACTCATTCAATCGTCGTCCGCTCTATTACAACCAATGGAAAGATTGTGGATTCCGATCCGGTTAGCGTCGCAGTCGGACAAAATAGCCTGCATGTCTCGTTAATTCCGAGTAACTCGGTCTGGAAATATCTGGACGACGGCACAGACCAAGGGACTGCGTGGCGTCTGCCTTCATTCTACGACTCGTCATGGAAGAGTGGTAAGGCAAGACTCGGCTACGGCGACGACGGAGAGGTAACAAAGTTAAACTACGGTTCTGACGCGAATAACAAATACATCACTTATTATTTCCGCAGAACATTCACGGTTCCTGATGGCGTAATTATCACAAATCTGACATTCTATCTGCTCCGTGACGATGGCGCGGTTGTTTATGTGGATGGTGTTGAACAGTTCCGCAGCAACATGCCTTCTGGCGAGATTAATTACCGCACAGTTGCGTCAACAGCAGTAGGCGGCGCTGATGAACAGACCTATTTCAAAACTCAGATTAACACGATGCTTACACCTGGTATTCATCTGGTTGCCGTTGAGATTCATCAAAGCTCTGCAACAAGTTCAGACCTTGCGTTTGACCTTGCTCTGGATGGCGACGGATTTGTCCAGGTTTTGCCAAACGTGGCGGCAACAGTTCACCGGGATGGCAGATTTATCCGTCTTTCTGCGCCGGCAACCTATGGAGACTGGCGTGTAATTGGCTATACAAACATTAGTAAGATCCCAGATGGCGGATTCCCTGTTCCATTTACAGTTATAGAATCAAATAATGAAAAACATTATATCATTGAAATAAATAACGACCCTGCGATGTTCCTGCGGCTTGTAAAGCCGTAAAACCTGACGGATATTGTAATCATGTGCGGAAGATTTTCTCAATCTGGCGACCTCGAGGTCGTCCGCAAACAATGNAAAGTAGTAGAATGTTCTGTTGACGATAGACCAAGATACAATATTGCCCCATCGCAACCGGCGCAGGTTATATTCAACGATGGNATAACAAAAGCGGCAATGTTACGGTGGGGACTTATCCCCTCATGGTCAGAGGATGAAACAATCGGAAACCGCCTAATAAATGCCCGTGCAGAGTCGCTAAATGAAAAACCGATGTTTAAAAACCTGTTCAGGAAAAGACGATGTTTAGTACCTGTTGATGGATTTTATGAATGGCAGAAGACGGGTCGTTTTAAGCAGCCTGTGCGGATTATCATGAAAGACGGGACACCATTTGCGCTTGCCGGGCTGTGGGACAAGTGGGTTTCTCCCGCAGGCGATACCATTGATTCGTTTACCATCATTACAACCGATGCAAATGAACTCATAAGACCAATCCATGACCGTATGCCAGCAATCATTTCCCCCGAGAACTACCTTCTGTGGCTCGACCCTGAAGTAACTGATGTCAAGTTGCTTAGCCAGATGTTAAACCCGTTTTCGTCAGAAAAAATGCGGTTCTATCCGGTCTCAAGAATTGTTAATAATCCCGAAATTGACACCCCTGAATGTATAAAACCATTAAATCCAGATGACACACCACAACTTTCACTCTTATGAAGGAGGCGTTTCTGTCTGTAAGACGAGCAGGTGACCGGTTTTGTGGAGAGATGAAAAATTATTTTAATTCTGGCAAAATCAGAAAATCAGTACCATAATCCGATGGTATTGTAAAATTTAACGAGTATAAATAAGAACTATGAGGTCAGATACTGTAAAAAAAGGTTTTGAACGGGCGCCACACAGGAGTCTGTTGTGGGCAACAGGCGCAATCGAGTCGGAAGCTGATTTCGACAAGCCGTTCATTGCAATCTGCAACAGTTACACCGAGACTATTCCCGGTCATATCCACCTGAATGAGGTCGGGAAACTGGTCAAACGGTTTGTCCGGGAAGCCGGCGGCGTGCCATTTGAGTTTAACACGATTGGTATTGACGACGGCATCGCGATGGGACACAGCGGAATGAAATACTCGCTTGCGTCGCGGGAACTTATTGCCGACAGTGTGGAATCAATGATTCAGGCGCATTGCTTCGACGGTATGATCTGTATTCCTAATTGCGACAAGATTATTCCGGGCATGCTCATGGCGGCGATGCGTGTCAACATCCCGACAATTTTTGTCAGCGGCGGTCCGATGGCTGCCGGACTTGCTCCGTCTTCGCAACCTTCTCAGGCTCCTCAGCCGGTAGAAAAATTCACTGACCTGATTTCGGTCTTTAAAGGCGTGGCAGAATACAAATCTGGAAAACTGACCGAGGAAGAGTTAAAACTGCTTGAAAAGACTGCATGTCCGACCTGCGGGTCGTGTTCCGGCATGTTCACGGCAAACTCGATGAACTGTCTCTGTGAGGCGCTTGGCATGGCATTGCCCGGCAACGGAACTATACTTGCAGTGTCAAAGGAACGCGAATTGCTCTACCGCCGAGCAGCGTTTCTGATTATGAAACTTATCGAAATGGATCTTAAGCCACGCGATATTGCCACAATTGAGGCTTTCGACAACGCAATTGCTGTGGACGTTGCAATGGGCGGTTCAACAAATACAGTTCTTCACACATTGGCAATAGCGCGCGAGGCAGGTATTAACTACGATGTTGGCAGAATTGATTCCATTTCCAGACGCGTGCCGTGCTTATGCAAGGTATCGCCTTCATCGGACTACCATATTCAGGACGTTCACAGAGCAGGCGGAATATATACAATCCTCGGCGAACTGAAACGGATTGACGAGGCTAACGGTTATAAGAACGACAAATATGTCGGCGAAGGAACACCAAAGGCAGAACGGATTCTAACGCTTTCATGCAAGACCGTTACCGGTAAGACTTTGGGTGAAAATATAGATGAATGGGATGTCCGCTCACCGAATTGCTCTGCTGATGCAAAGGCGGTGCGTGTCTCGGGATGTTCTGCGATTTTTATGAATCCTTCTCAGTCAACGCAGGATATGACATCCGAACAAAGACGCGCCCTTGCGCTAAAACCGATGTTTTTCTTCCCTGGCGAGATGATGAGTATCCTGCTGTGGAGGTTTGCATCGGCTTGGAATGCCAACGCGCCTGACGCGCTGGAAGGTATCTTTACTGAAAAGGCAAAACTGAATCTTCCTGACGGTACAAAACTCAACAATCTCGCTGAAATTAAAACCTACGTGGAAAACGCGCTTAAAGAAGCTGCCGGTCTGGTCAAAGCTGAGCTTGCCGAACTTAATAAGAAACCAGCTCTTGTATTCTGGAAATACGAAAAATCCGGCGGTAAAACCGTCTCTCAAGTCATGACTGTGAGCGGGCTCACCGATACACGAATTAAATCCGCAAAAATTGTCTCGGACGAAAAGACACTGAAGCGGGCGGTTCCAGCCGGTCTGATGCCTTATGATCCTGTGTTCATGTTCGATCCGTATCAGTGCATCCGCACAAAGCAGAACGCATATTCNCAGGATGGCGGTCTTGCAATCATGTATGGGACGCTTGCTCCGGAGGGTTCNGTGGTAAAGACTGCCGGNATTAGNGAGGAATTCAAGGCAAANTGCGGCAANGACTTTGTGTTCGAAGGACCTTGCATAATCTTTGAAAGTCAGGAGGAAGCCTGCGAGGGCATACTTGGCGGCAAAGTTAAACCCGGTGATGTTGTAATAATCCGTAACGAAGGACCGCGTGGTGGNCCTGGTATGCAGGAAATGTTGTCGCCGACAAGTTATATCACTGGTCTTGGACTTGGCGGGAAAGTCGCATTGATTACAGACGGACGTTTCAGCGGTGGCACTGCTGGCGCCTGTATCGGACACGTCTCACCNGAGGCTGCGGAAGGCGGTCCAATCGGTTTACTGAAAAACGGCGACCGAATCCGTATCGATTTCCCGAACCGGCGGATTGATATTCTTGTGCCGGAGGCGGAACTCGAAGAACGTCGTCGCGCATTCAAGCCACTTGAGCGTCCGTTAAGCGGTTGGCTTGCGCGGTATCGTCGCCTTGTAACAAANGCAAGTCAGGGGGCAATACTAAAATAAACTATCCTTAAAACTAATCTGAAACAACGCGTCTCGTCTGTCGGGACGCGTTGTTTTTTTTGCCTGAAAAACCCGTAAAAGCAGTGAACAAAAAGTCTTTATGACTAATCGCTAGATACTAATCGCACCGGATTTTCTGGTAGATAAAAATCACCTGCAGAAGAATAGCAATATCACCAGACCAAGCGCTATCCGATACCATCCGAAGAAGACAAACGTGTGTGTCTGGACAAATCTTAACAGCCATTTGACCACTATGAAGGCAGTGATTGCCGATGCTAAAGTACCTNCAAACAAATACATAAGATTATTACTGCCGAGTTCATGACGTGCNTTGAACAATTCGAGCGCGCCTGCTGCAAATAGTGTTGGTATGCCAAGAAGAAACGAGAACTCTGTGGCACGTGGTCGGCTAACGCCGAAAGCAAGCGCAAGGAGTATAGTTGCGCCGGAACGGGATGTGCCGGGGAATGAACCTGCGACTAACTGTGCAATCCCTACAAGTATGGCTACAGTCCAGCTAATTTCATCTTTTAACTTCTTGCCACGGAGCAGGTGTTCGATGACCAGAATTGCAATGCCCCCTATCAATGTTGCCCATGCAACAGGCGCCGCTTCCGCCGGCAGACGCAGACCCGCCTTTTTAAGGATAAGTCCGCCCACGCCGGTTACAAAGAATGCGGCAAATAATTTTTTCAGGTAATCCAAGACCTCCGGTTTCTGCCATTCAAAGGCAAATTCCTTCACCTTTTTTGCAAAAACAGCGAGAACGGCAATCACTGCGCCGCATTGAACCACTGTGTTGAAGACATCTGACTGACGCGGCAACCATCCCAGATTTTCCACAAGCAGCAAGTGGCCGGTTGAGGAGACCGGCAAAAATTCGGTTACACCTTCAATTATTCCGAGAATGATTACCGCAATTAAATCCGACATTCATTCAGATTGAATATTAAAAGGCAATCTAACACAAGGAAAAAACAGATTTACAGCCGGACAAAAAAACCGGTTTTTAAAAATGAAAATACACTGTTGAAACTTGTTTTATACTTTTTCTGTTCATCTTTGATTTTTCATTGCTGCCAGTCGTATATTGATATTATGTTTAAAACCCATATAAAGATAGTGTTCTGGATTGTCTGCATAGTTGCCGTTGCGGTAACAATCCTGTTTGTGCTGATTCCTGTGTTTAAAAACAAATCCAATCAACAGCAAATTGCTGATACGCCCACGATAATAAAGCAGATTCAGGCTTTATCAGACCTTGTTACGGTAAAATATGTAATGGAACGGGTTGTTGTACTTGAAGACGTAAAATGGTATGGCGAAAACCGAGTGATACTTCTTGTTCACGGTATTGTAAAAGCCGGGGTTGACCTGTCGAAAATCGGGGGAGAAGATGTGAAAGTATCTGGCAGTCACGTATGGATTAAACTCCCACCGGCGCAAATAACCGATGTCTATATTGACGACAAAAACACACAGGTTATCGAAAGAAGCACAGGTTTGCTGCGCAGGTTCGATAAAAACCTTGAACAGAATGCGCGACAACTGGCTGTGGACGAACTCCGGCGCGCAGCCAAATATAGTGGTATTTTGAATGACGCTCAGCGTCAGGCTCAGGCGCAATTAGCAATCGTTTTGGGAAAAATGGGGGTAAACGTTCATTTTCTGTAAGCCTTTTTTAAATAACAATTTGCATTAATAGAAATTCGTGGTAAATAAAATGGTTATATTATAAATTGTTTTTAAACAGAATATTGGAAAAAGGGAAAATATGTCGTTGCACAGCAGTTTGAAAATTAAACTTGGTTCCGGCGCAAAACGGAACGTACTTAAACGATTTGAACGGATTGCGATTTTGAAAAAACTGGGCAAGTGGAAAGAAGGCGACCGTGTGTTAGGTCTGCCTAAAACCAAGCCCGAATAAATCCAATCCTACACTACCTGCCGACCCTGACAGGGTTGGCAAAGCGCGGAATTGGCGCTGATGCTTATGAGACTTCAAAAATATCTGGCGAGCGCCGGGGTTGCATCCAGGCGCGCCGCAGAGGAATTGATTGTCTCAGGTCGGGTCAGCGTCAATGGACAGGTTTGCACTGTTTTAGGCACAAAGATTGACCCCGATAAAGACGAGGTTGCGGTTGATGGCTTAGAGGTTAAGCCCAAAAAGAAGGTATATGTGGCTCTGCATAAACCTCCGGGATACATCTGCACTCGCAAAGACCCGGAAAGCCGTAAGACTATTCACGAGCTTCTTCCACCGGAATGGAGTAATCTATACACTGTCGGAAGGTTGGACAGAGCCAGCGAAGGATTGATTTTTCTTACCAATGATGGCGATTTCTGTCTTAAATTAACCCATCCGCGCTACGGCGTAGTCAAAACCTATATTGTCACAGTTGCAGGGAGAATAGAAAAGACACATCTTGAAAAAATCTGCAAAGGGGTATATCACAGTGGAGAGAGGCTTCGCGCGATAAAAGCAGTATTGATTTCCGCAAACAATACTAATAGTATTGTTGAAGTTGAACTTAACGAGGGCAAAAATCGCGAGGTCAGGCGTATTTTCGAAGCCATCGGTTTTAAAGTCAAACGACTTGTCAGGACAAAGATTGGACAGATTAAACTCGGAGAATTGCCGCCCGGAAAATGGCGGAAATTAACCGAGACGGAAATTAAAACTCTGTTGAACGAGATATGAAAAAATTTTTTGTTTCAATAATCGGCGCAGCGGTGGTTTGCGGCATTTCATTGAGCGCAATCGCTCAGGACCAAGGCGTAATTACCAGAGACCGTGTAAACGTACGCGGCAAACCTTCTGTATTCAGCGAAGTTTTGACCCAGTTAAATAAAGGCGACAAAGTTAAGATTGTCGATAAAGTCAAAATCGAAAANCCAAAGGAAGGCGACCTTTCAGACTGGGTNAAAATNCAACTNCCGCCAAGTGTNCCGGTCTATGTCCATTCAGCGTATATAAACACGAATTTAATGACAGTTATTCCAAACAGGCTTAATTTGCGCGCCGGACCCGGCGAAGAATACAGTGTTCTCGGCATTATTGAAAAAGGAACTGCCGTTAAGGTAGTTGATAAAAAAGGTGATTGGTATCTTATTGAAACTCCGACAAACGCATGCGGTTATGTTGCGGCTGAATTTGTAGAAAAACAGGCGGCAATTGCAAAACAACCAGAAACTGCCGAACCAACTAAAGAAGAAACAAAACCAGCATTGCCAGTTGAAACTGTNAAGCAGGCTGAAACCGTCAAGCCAGTAACGGAGGAAAAGAAGCCAGAGGTTAAACCCGAAGAAACAAAACCAGCAGAAACTGTCAAACCAGCAGAAAAACCGCAAGAAAAGCCTGCTGAAACAACAAAGCCGGCGGAGGTAGCAAAACCTGCCGAGACAACAAAACCTGCCGAAGCGGAGAAACAGGAGGCTCAAAAAACCTCTGGAGAAACAAAGCCGCCAGTCGTTGATCTTGAAAAACATCCGCTAATTAAACAGGAGGCTGAGGCAAAAGAACGGGTTTTAAATCTGATTCAGGGTAAGAAGACAGTTCCTGCGACACCAATTCTTGAGCCTGAAGTTGTAGTCCCGCCACCACCTCCAAGGATAGTCATGCGTGAAGGTTATGTTCGCGGTACCTTAAATATACAGGCGCCTTCTCCGTATGTTCTCAAGACTGTGGATACCGGCAAGACAATTAATTACCTTTACACAACTTCCACAAATATTTCCCTTAAACAGTTCAAGGGGAAGAGGGTGTTGGTTATAGGCAAAGAGGCGATAGATAAACGCTGGCCCAATACACCCGTTTTGACGATTGAATCAATCAGGGAAATCGAAGAGGAACAGCAAAATGCCAAACAGTAGTTCGAATGTAATTGATGGAAGGGCAATTGCAAATCAGATTCACTCAGAAACTGCTAAAAGGGTTGAGTATTTAAAAAGCAAAGGGGTTGTTCCCGGACTTGTNTTTATCAGGGTTGGAGAAGACCCCGCCTCTGTTGTTTATGTGGGNATGAAGGAAAAGATGTCGGCACAACTGGGGATCAGTTCAAAGACGTTTGTGCTTCCGGAAAAGACACCCCAGTCTGAACTTCTGGAACTAATCAACAGACTCAATAACGANCCTTCTGTCCATGGAATACTCGTCCAAGCACCCCTGCCCGACCATATTTCTCAGGAAGTAGTTTATTCATCTGTTAGCCCGCNAAAGGATGTTGACGGGTTTCATCCGCTCAATGTTGGCAAACTGTTGCTTGGCGACAAAAGCGGGTTCAAACCTTGCACCCCTGCCGGTATTCAGGAATTGCTTATACGCAGTGGCGTAAACACAGAAGGGGCTGACGTTGTCATACTTGGGCGTGGCGAGATTGTTGGAAAGCCCATGGCGGCGATTCTTTGCCAGAAGGCTAAAGGCGCTAACTCGACAGTAACTATCTGCCATTCGCGGACACGTAACATCGAAGACCACTGCCGGAGGGCGGACATCTTAATTGCCGCAATGGGAGTGCCAAAATTCGTAAAGGCGCACATGGTAAAACCTGGCGCAGTTGTTGTGGACGTCGGTGTTAACAGAGTTCCAGACCCGACGGCAAAGAGTGGCAGCCGGATAGTCGGCGACGTTGACTTCGAGAATGTTCAGCCAATAGCCGGGAAAATAACGCCAAATCCTGGGGGGGTGGGTCCCATGACCATTGCCATGTTAATGCAAAACACGGTCAGGGCAGCTGAACTTGCAACAGGAATAGCATTGTAACAAAAATTTTATGAGCGAAAATCCAGTTAGAATATTACCAGACCTCCAGTTCTCGATTATTTGCGAAGACCTGCGACGCGAGTTCACAGGTAAATTCATTGTAATCGGGGTCATAGATGTTATTGTTGTGCCGACAATACCGTTCCGCATAGGCAGGCTGTTTGTTTTTAACCGATGGGCATGCGGTATTGGCGAGTTTAACGAGTGCGTAAAACTTATTGCCCCGGACGCTGAAACCGTCATGGCGAAAACCGATGTCCGCTTTGCATTGCAATCCCCGCTGGAAACCGCAACAACGGTTTCGGTGTTTAACGGAATCGAATTTAAGACGCAGGGATTTCACTACGTAGAAGTTACAGTGGACGATGTGCGGAAAATCCGCGTTCCGATAAATGTTGTTGCAGCGCCAAAGCAACAGCAGGAGGCACCTCAAAACCGCGCTCCTGAACAGCCGCAGCAAAAACCAAAACAGGACGCCTCGGAAGCGGAAAATAACGGTTAAGCGCTGATATGACGGCATCGGGTCCTTTTTCTGATAAGGCGCCCGACGCATCCGGTAATCAGGCGTCGGAACCCGATGCTGTTAAACCTAACTTCCCTCATCCCATAACACCGGAAGGAATTGCCGCCTATGCAGGCGAAAAACGCGTTTTTTTTACCGCAACAATTGCGGTGTTTGCCATTTTATGTTCTTTCTGTATATCAGTAATGGTAAACCGGTGCCTTATTCAGCCGCTAAACCTCGCCATCGGAAGATTGCCTGCGCAAGGCGCCATTTCCAACGGTGTGCTGGTTTGGTTTACGAATGAACATACAGTCCTGATAGAGACCCGCTCGGTCTCAATACATGTAAATCCATCGAATGAAGAGCCAATTGCCGACAGCGCAGACCTTCAGGTTGTTTTTTGTAAAGATAAATTACTGCTGCGTTCGCTGTTTGGATGGCTGACAATCCCGTATCCGAAATCGCTAAATCTGCCTTTAAATTATAACGAACTATGGACAGTCTGGGGGGCATACAGAACCGCAATAATACCAGTCGTTTTTTTTATAACATCCTTTTTTATACCCCTTGTGTGGATAACGCTCGGGACTATTTATAAAATCCCCGTCGCCCTGATGTCAAAAGTCCTTAAAAGAAAGGTGGATTCCAAGGGCATTTTCAGGATTTCAACAATGTCGCAGATGCTGCCGGCGGCAATAATGTGCGCCGGGATTTTATTATATTCATTTTACAAAATTGACATTACAACACTGCTTATAATTTTTGCCATTCATATTCCGTTAGGATGGATTTACTTATTTATAACCCCATTTTATCTGCCGAAAATTCCTGAAGAGGCATACAATCCGTTTAAAGTTTAAACCCGGAGAATATTTGTAAGTAACTTTGCGCCTCCAAGAAGGACAACAACGCCTGCTACATCTGTGATTGTCGTGAGTATTACACTCGAAGCGAGAGCAGGGTCTATCCTTAATAATTTTAGAACCAGTGGTATTAACACCCCTGAAATTGCGCCGACAAGTTGATTAAGAACAATTGCACCGCAGGCAATAATACAGATTAGCCAGCTCCCTTTCCACAGATAGCCAATGACACCCACGACAACAGCAGCAGCAAGCCCGCATACCAAACCGACAATGAATTCTTTTACCAATGCCTTTCTTTCGTCTCCTTTGATTAATTCACCAAGAGCCAATTCGCGAACCATTATCGTTAATGTCTGCAACCCTGCATTTGCCCCCTGACTCAAAATAACCGGTAAAAATACAGCAAGCGCAATCCATCTTGACAATGTATCCTCAAAAAGTCCGACTGCGCCTGCGGCAAGAAACGAGGTGAGAAGGTTAAAATAAAGCCACGGCAGACGTTGTCTGACAGAGGTTTTCCATGGTGTTTTGAGGCGTTCGGCGCCTGACAAACCGACCATCAATTGCATGTCGCGCGTGGCTTCTTTTTCTGCAAGTTGCAGAACATCTGCCGCACGGACAATCCCGACCAACCGTCCGATTTCGTCAACTACGGGAAGCCCGAGAAAACGATGAATTAAAAACTGATGCTGGATTTCTTCGATCGACGCGTCAACCCTTAAAAATTTTACGTCCCGTTTTGCGATATCTTTAATCTTCCTGTTCGGGTCGCCGAAAAGAAGTTGATGAACCTGCAGCACACCGACGAGCCTGTCGTTTTCATCAACTACATACAGGTAAGAGACATCATCCGGTTTCCATTCTTTTCTTGAGCGGATTCGTTCCAGCGCTGTGGCAATTGTGTCGGTTTCATATATTTTTATGAATCTATCGGTCATTATACCGCCGGCAGTGTTCGGCGGATAGCGAAGCAAGGCGACTATTGGCGCAGATGAACTCTCCGGGATTTTTTCAAGCGTTCTGATTTTTCGTTCTTTGTCGAGTTTTCCGATAATATCAGCGGCAATATCCGGTGGCACAGCGGCGGCTATATTCCCAAGAACATCATCCGGAAGCTGTTTAATAAGTGTAGCTAACACATCATCTGGCATTTCTATTAATACCCGTCCGGCTTTTTCCTTCGGCAGCTTACAAAGAATTTCACAAATCTCCTCGGGTTTACGTTCAAGGATTTTCTGCGCCACCTGGGCAGGCTCGAGTGTTTCGAGACTTTTATCAAATTTACGTGTTTCTTCCATATATTGCGCGCTATTACTTTTATGCCACAAAAATAAAACAAATCCGAAACTATATTACGCGGATTTTTGATTTTTTCATGTTGCGGACGCGAAATTTCCTGAAAATTTTTATATTAGTCTGCATTTTATAAATGACTTAGAAGATTCTACTAAAAGGATATGTTAAAAAATCTCTGCCGGAAACTTATACAGAGTCTTTGATGAAATTTTTAAATCATGGAAGAGGACGAAGGTTTTCGTATCTGACCTTCCATAAACCGTTTGTTGGAAAGCCGGGTGCATAACGATCGGGAGCGCCGTCCCATCCTGCACACATCATCGCGATTGCAGAAAGAAGACCGCCGTTTGCCGGCAAATATATAGAAAGCGCAGGACGTTGATAATTGTGTCCGGCGAGGTTATATCTGTTTTTTGGCGTATCCATCAAGAGAGCGTCAATTGCCTTTTCCTGTTCGCCGAGTCTTGCCGCTGTCATCGCCACAAGCGGATAATCCCATCCCCATGTTTCCTTCCAGTTCCAGTTCTGCCAGATCCAATGGAAGGTTTTTTTCATTATTTCCTTATCAATTCCAGAACCAGCAATAAATCCATAAGCAGCAAGCACAGAGGGGTGGTCTGTCCTGTATCTCGGGTTTGTGTAGGAATCAGGAGCGCTTTCGCAGAAAAGATACATTCCGTTGGAAATTGCTGGCGTCGAAAGTCGGTCAGCAACACGACGCCATTTTTCATCAGGTTTTAGACCAAGCCGTTCCTGCCATTTCAACGCGGTTTCAAGTCCCCACTTCCAGTAGGCAAGTTCGAATGTCGGGTTATATGTTGATTCCTTCGGATATCTTTCCTGCGCGCATTGCAGCGGAGGTCCCAGAATATAACGATTGTTTGTTCTATCCAGCCATGCGAATGAAGCCATGAAATCCGCGGCAGCAAAGACAAGTTCATAATACCGGCGAAGCGTTTCCTTTGTCGGTTTATTACGGTAAATCAATTCGGCAAAATAGATGATGTGCGGCTGCTGCCAGATGAGAAAAGGTCCTACAGACGATGGAGACTCGATACCCGTAGGGGATGTCATTTTCGGGAAACGCGCCCCATCGAACCCCTGAAATCTTGCTGTCTTGCGCGCCTGCGGCAATATGGTTTCATACCAGTTGAGGCTTCTTTCGAGTAACTCTGTCCTGTTCCATAGGGCAAAGTGAGCAGCATGCCACCAGTGCATTTCCAGATGAAACTTTCCACTCCAGCTGTTAAAAGTCAGTCCGGATTCTGCTGGAGGATAAATCCCAGCGCATTGAATTGCCGTCAGATATTGAGACAGCACAATCCGCCTTTCAAGTTCGATCCATCGGGGGTCTTTGCTTTCGGATAAATCGACAGCGCCGCCACTCGACCAGAAATTAGACCAGTAATTTATTGTTTCACGTCTAACTATCTCATATTCCGGCATATTACTATCCGCAGGCTNCGGACTGAACTCACAGATAAAGTCAAACGCATCGCTCTTTGCCGGAAAAATAGCGTAGTAGTGTTTTGCTACTTCAACGATTTTAAAATCACACGACACATAAACATCAGCAATGTAGGTTTCATTGTCCAGTTTACGAAAGAATCGTATTTTGNGCTTATTAATAACCTCGTAAGTCGTTTGATGTCTGTCCGGTGCCGACCAATCGGCTGTGGAAAACGATGGTGTCCCGTATGGAAAGGCAATCAAAATTCCATACTTATTTTCAGCAGCAGGCTGTGAGATAACCCGCACGCAGACAGCGTCGCGACGTGGATGACAAAAAGTCTCAATTTCAAACCGGATTCCGTTTAAATCAAACTTGCTTGTTATTATTCCCTGCCACAGGTCAAGTGTCTGGTGGATATTACTGATATTCTCCGCTTTTATTTCACCTTGATCACTATATAGAGCTATTCTGCCGAGGTGAAGACGGTGCGGATTATTGCGAAGATATTCGGCGTGCGGTGTCATTTTATTCTTAACGTCCGGGTATAATATCTTTCTCCCGTGAAAATCGAAGGCAGTGAATTCGTAATTATCAAGAGACCAGTTGTTTGGGTTTNGAAATGAATGCCATCCCCACTGCGACAATGTGCCAAGCGGTATTGTCCGCTCATAAAGTTCAGGAAAGGTCTGCAATCCGGTAAAATCCANGGTTATCGCAAAATTCCCGTTCCCCACAGACAACGGCGATTCTACATTTCTGTTTGTTATAACCGGATTATGCCGCGAAACCAGCGCCTTTCTGTCAATTTGTCCAAAACAGGTTGCGACAAACAGAATAAAAAC
>JGI24721J26819_10003324_pt1 | contig 17290 bp, 18 predicted proteins | sample YelNatPaOPGAMG01_FD_26819 | JGI IMG/M metagenome (IMG submission 26819) | reverse complement strand
CTGAGCTTCGGTGTGCTGGTTTCAAAGGAGGAATTATGAGAATGAATTTTCAGGTCTAGTCACCAGTCGAGGCTCTAGCTAATTAAGGTCGAGACTAGAATTAGACAGGAACCATCCTTAGAGCTGGTCCTTCTTCTTTTCCAGAGCCCTGACATTGGTCTTGACCCTCAAATCTACTGCTGCGGAGGGCTGGAGCAGGGAGATCGCTATCGAAGTTAATGCCTTGAGGTGGTAGTAAAGGCTGGCGCAGCGCAGCTTCAGGGCTTCCCTCTCCAGAAACTCTAAAGATTATTTTCTTAGCGGTATTTCCAAGAACCTCTCTAAGCAAAGCTTCGGTTAATTGTTTTGTATGTTGGTGCAATAGAACAAGCCTATTCCAAACTTTCTTACCTATGCAATCATAACTTCGAGAGTTTCTAGAAAAGCCAAGTTTTAAAACGCATCTATTACGAGCAAAACGAGTTTTCTTTCCTCTCTTGGCCTTGATGCGCAGTAAAATCATAGCTTTGTTATTAGGGCTGAGCCTATCATCTGCATGTTCATTTCAGTTATTTCAGCCTTAGCGAGCGCCCTTCATTCTCTCTGCTACCACATCTAAAATATTCTATCCAGCAGGATCTACGGGAAAGCCATTCCTCACATGCTGTGCGCGCGTAAAGAATGATTTACTTGCTGGCTTCTTTGAGAAGATCTATTAGACTTTTACATTCTTTAGGACTTAACCTTACCGTTACTTCTGCTCGTTTTTCTAAAGTCTTAAACTTCAGAGATATCCCTACGTCAGAATACCGTTCCACATCAATCGCGTCAGGAGAATATGTGGCTTCCTTATCCTCAACTTTGATTGTAATATTCCCTGTCCACTTCATCTGCAATCGACTTCCTTTTTCCACTTATACCTTCAAGTCATTAATTACTTTCCTCTCTAAACCTTTATATATTTCCCTGTCTGTGCGCACTTGAACGGAAGAAGAAGAGAAGCGAGTTTCAGCCTCTTTAACTGTTTCTCCCTATATTTCAAACTCTAGAATAAACCTAAGATCATAATTAATTACAATCGAATATTTTTTACAATATAATATCTTTTTAAAGTCTCTATGAAAGAGGTAGAAAGCAGTAGAAGATTCTACGAAAAATGGGCTTTCAGAAGTCTCAGCCAAATCGAGAGAAATGAAACTGAGCATTCGCTATATGCGCTAGAAAACGTATACTATGGTGCCACACTCCTCGCAGATCATTACTTCTCCCTTCTTAATTTCTCACTTGGCAAATTCAGAAGCGTTACACACTCTCCGCACTTAGGGCAATATGCAATCATACCTTTACCTTCCTTCTATTCGCTAAGCTAGTCTCAATCATTAGAAATGAGTACATGTTTCTCACTACCCTTCCAATTACTTTGTAAGGCACCTGTTCCTTTTTTGTTCTCGTCCTTTATGCTTTAATCCTATTCAACATCTCAGCAACTATAAACTCTCCACGAGTTTTAAGAAATTCTTCATAATCATTGTTTTTCATTGCTACGAAGCTTTTTTCGTCAATAAGGCGTGTCCTTAAAACTTCTTTAACTTTATCTTCAGTTCTAAGGTTCTTTTTCATCTCTTCAATGTTTTCAGAAGGTTTTTTCTTTAGGATTTCCTTATTCGTTGATTCCTGAATCAAAGTTCTATTTAGAATGGAATTCTCATTCGTAAGCTTGATTCCAGATTTTTTAGGAAATACGTGGTGGTCGTTGAGTTTAATAAGCTCAATAGATTGACGATTGTAGAAGCCCTTTGCTCCATTCAAAGCTATAATATTAAGTATCGCCTTGTATAATGCGTCTCTGTCTGTGTCAAACTTATTTCATTAATTTTATTTTGCGCTTGAACAATTATGATAGGTTTTTTATTGTCGTCTATAAACCCCTCCTTGACTTAATCAAAATCTTGTTTTATGGCTGTATCGCTTGCACCTGCATATCTTTCTGTAAATACTGAACTCCAATACCATGCATCTAATTTTCTAAAGTGGCTTGGAGTTTTACAATGACTCAAAAGACCAGTCAATGTAACAATGATGGGTTTGTATGGAAGTAAATTTGGTCTAATAACACCATACCCTGTTGTTGTATTTTGCAATTTTTTTAAAGCATCGCTGAGTAAACCACAGGCTTTGTCCCATTTTTATTTGTCTATCCTCAACTCCATGGAGTCAACCAATATTTTTTCTTGACTTCCTTACCTTGGAGCAGTGCCATTATTTGAGGTATGATTTTAGGAGATTCTTCATTATCTTCTTCGTAAAAGTTCCTTACAGGATTTTTCGCCATGTTATAATACTCTTTCCACCAATCCCTCAAATTAACTCCTTTCTCGAAAAATACAGCGTTAGCGAGGGCGAATACAGATAGCTCAATGCCACTTCTGTTAATTCTCTCAAACAGCTCAGCGAGTTCGTTGAGAGGCTTGTTTTCAAGTGTTAATGAAGGAACTTAAAATTAAACCAAGGGTCAAAAATCTTTTTTATATTTTTCTTTCTTTCCTTTACTTCTTCATAATGCATGCCCTTATTAGAGAGGAAATAACATCTATAGTCTTCCAACCAATCATCTAAAGTAGATCCTTCTTTTAAAATCGCAAACGGATTGACTCCATTTTCATAGCAATTATTTCTTGAACTGGGTTTTATTAAGTAGATTCTCAAAATTCCCTGCCTAATCCAAAAGCTCTTTAATGAATGCTTCTTCATTCCGCTTCCAATATCTATTTGGATATTTCTAGTTCTGTCATTTTCAGATGTAGATTCTACGCACTCGTCCCAATCGTCTCCATTTAGCTTTTTATTCACCTTCACAAGTTACGAATCGGATAGGAGGCACCCTTAGGTCTGATATCCGGTGGCGTATAAAGTGCATAAAACAATGCAGCGAGTCTTTGCTGTCCACCTAGAACCACGCGATCGACACTTCTTTCATCTGGTTCTTGAGGTAATTTCAAATTTACTTTATTTAATCCCTCGAAAAAGCGAATCTTAAAATCAAAGGCATCTCCTCGCCTGAGATACAGCAAACTTCCAATGAAATAACCATTCAAAAGCGATACCAGTAAACTTCCAATATCGGGGGTTGCCCAGACAAACTTTGAAATTCGGGTAGCACTAATTTTCCATCATGTGTTTCTTGGATTGTTACTAATATTTCTTCAAGTTTCGGGTACGGTTCTTCCAAGGACTTTCTTGTTGCTCATTAATTTATAATAGTAATGAATATTGTGATTTTCGAAAAAAAAACCTCAGTGATTTTTCCCAAAAGAAGCGCAACGCTTAAAGATCTTTGGCACAACAGTCATCCTCATCCATTCCTCGAGTTTTATATCCTTAAGGAGTAATGCTATAGGCACCTTATGGACAACAAAAGATTGGCGAAGATAGCATCCTGATAGACTGGGAGGGGTTCAGACCCATAATAGCCTCATCCTCCAACAATCTGGCCAAGAACAGCTTAAGGAGAAACAAAACATCGATCCAATCGTGATGCTGAAGCTCTTAGTGGTGCAGTAGCATGTGGCCTTTCGAACCCTGAGCTGGAGAGGGTCCTATGGGAGAAAGTTCAACAAACGAAAATCAGGCTGGCAGAGGTATCAAACTGATGTCGGTAGCCGAAAGATCAGCCACGCTGAGGCCGGAGTAACTGCGGCGACTCTGCATCCACTAATCTCACATTTAAATTTTTCTTGCATGTTTGTGCCAGCCCGTTCACCAGGTGCAGTTGCCTTTCATGTCGAGGACAATCCCAAGTTCTTTTGCCATCTCCATGGGCTCCTTGCATATCTTTACGTTCTCTGAAACCGCAGTCCCTCAGCATACCGACGCAAAATGCGTATGCGTCCCTTCTTATCCCGTCGACCATCTTCCTTCCCTACCCCGTGCGCACCTTCAGAGACACCACCCACTGAGTGTCATATCCCAGCTTTCCTAACGAATATTATCGTCCTCTGAAAACTGCGAAGCGTCCCGAACATCACCCTTGAGTGCCAAGGAGATTTCCCCACCAGCGCAGGTTCAAGTCACACAAAAAATCAATTTTAAGGACGGATGCGGATGGTCTGCATAGCCATAGGTTAAGTATCAGACCATGTGTGTTTCAGCGTTCACCCCTTAACTCGGGGGCTATCTGCTAAGAGTATTTATAAGCTACCACCTTTTAATGACTTCTGCAGTATTCATGCCTTTAAGCAGACCCATTATCCAACGCCCAAACAATCTCTACCATCTTGGTTTGGAGTCTTTTTCGTTCTCAGAAGAAATCCGAAAAAATATGAGCTAGGAAAGATAAACTATGGCGTTTCGTCACTTAACCGATAGGGCTTCCTCGGTGAATCCTCCATAAAATCTATACCCTGATATCGTAAGCATTTATGTGACGAGCTCAAGATTGGAGAAAGTTGGAACGAATAGAGTCGTGGAATATTGCTGAAAATAGCCTTATTGTAACTTTTTCGTTTAGATTGAGGCGTTCATTTTAAATTCGAGGTTATTCAATTTCATTCTTCAGTATCTGTTCGATCTGTCGAGGCCAGTCGCATATTATCCCAAAAAGCTCCTTTATGGTATCCGTTATCCCTCTCGATTCCAGTCCCTTCTTTCTAACTGGAGAGAAATGATGATCGGTTGATGTTATGTAAAATGCTACGTTTTTCCCTTCCACCTGCTTGTAAACGTTTAATAAATATATCGCCTCAGCCAGTATGGTTTTATCTGTAGTCTCTACTGGTTTCCTTAAAAGGTTCGTGAGCTGCGAGTTAACAATTTCATCCTGCGTTTTGTAAATGTCGAAGGCTAATCTTTTGAGCTGCCTGGGGGCTGCCTCAGTTAGCAGAGTTGCAGGTTTTGGAAGATTAAGCGCCCTATCCTTCAAATTTTCATACATATTCGTCACTCTTACAAAATTTTTAGAGACTTCAAGGGAATCGACAGGTTCACGCAGCATGTAAGAGAGTATCTCTCTCAGCCTGTTTTCACAATAGTTGAGTATCATGGAAAAGATCTCGAAATCTACAGCTCGTTCGGCTGTCTTTCTCTGTAATTCCTGTCTGATGGCCTGCTCAAGCACATGATATGCCTGCCCCTCCACCGTGGCTGTCACTATTCCAATTCGTTTTGTGAGATGCTTCTTTATAAATCCGATCAAGCTCATTGACTGGTCAAAGAAAGGGTGCTTCATGTTGACAGAAAGCTCTTTTGAGGCCACGAATGTCGATGCGGCAATTAGAACGCTTGTGTCAAACAGAACCTTATGCTTCAATGAGCATCGCCTGAAGAGTTTCGGCAAATCTGCCGAAATGCTTTTTAAATTTTGCTCTGTCAACTTCTGCAATTTCCTCTTCAGGCGATGGTAGCATTGAAACTTTATATGCTACATTTCTAAGCGTTTTCAGTCTGTTAGAGATAAAAGACAGTACTTCAGGAGCTATTGGTCGTTCCCTGAGCAATGAAGTAGCTTCGTACAATTCACTGAGTATTGGAATAACCTCCATAGAGTCGGAGATAACGTGGGGATTCTCGCCTTTTTTTGCAGCCATAATGAAGCGATCCTTCATTTTTTCTAGCACAAGACGAGAATTTCTTGTTGAGTGGTACAATAAAAATGAGGTATCAACTGGCAAGTTTTCACTTTCGATCCAGAAGCGCTCCGTCTCTTTACACTTTCTTATGAGTCCGTCTAAAATCTCCACTACAGAAGTGTCTACTTTCTGGAGTTGCTCCATTCTCTCTAATCTTTCTATCAGATCCGCAAAACTATCATTCGCTTCCAAAAGTCTTCCCTGCCCGATTGTGAGAAATTTTGATGTTTTATCAAAAATATGAGTGCCCTGTTATTTAAGTATTATGAGGTGTCGTACCCAGCTTCTTGGCGAAGTTTACCGTCCTCTGAAAACCGTGGAGTGCCCCTAAGGGTGTCCTCGTCACTCGGCGTCCATGTCCTCCCCCTGTCGGTGACCTTCACGAGCCTCAACCTCACCGCCTCGAGCCTCCTCCTGCAGCCGAGGCTCCTGCCGTGCGCGTCCCTGTCTTGCTTGGATATCGTGGTGGTGAGGGCCCTGTCGTGCAGCGTGAAGGTGGTGGGCGGACCGGTCCTCCTGTTGTAGCGGTCTTCAGGGGTATATGCGCGCTGGTCGGGCCCCAGATCTATGAGGTGCTCCTCGATGACTAGCCCGCAGCTGGCGCATGCGACCTCGCCCCCTCTCGGGGCTGGTGGTAAAGCTGAAAGAGCCGCAGAGGGGGCACTTTGGCGCCGCTGGTGCGTCTTTGAGCTCCTGCTCTAACTGCAGCATCTGCACCGAGGTCAGATCTTGGGGCGCCTGTCGCTGCGTTCATCAAGTTCTCCTCACCTATCCACAATTGCGCGAATTTATAAAGGGCAGAACGGGGCGCCTCTTCCTCTTTCCCTCTATCCTCCCGCCTCCACCCCTCTTCCTGCACTCCACTCCCCTCCTGCTTCCCCGGGCAGGAGTGAAAAACAGGGGAAAAAGTTGCCCACTTTTCGCTGCCGGGGGAGGGTATTTGAGCAAAACTCGGGCAAAAAATCCCCTGCGCGAATGGTCGGGGGCGCCTGTGGGTGAGGACGGGGCACCAAGGACTTAGGACCGTAAAAATGTCTCTGTCAGCTTACTACAACTAGAAAGAACTTTGTAAAAGTTTTGATATCTTGATTCTTTTAATTAGTCTAAATAAGGTTAATAAGAGTTTTTCTTTACTTTCATAACGAGAGAAATTACGAAGCATATCTAAAGTTTCATCGAGATAGAGCTCCATATATGAAACGCCGCCATTCATTTTTTCTAGATAGTTAAGGAATCTAATCATATTTTCCCTACCTTCTCTTTTAATAAATAAATCAAGATATCTGGAATATAAAAAGCTGAATAACAGTGGATGCAAATAATAGATATGGTCTTTGTCTTTGATAAATATGGGGTAGTGCGATTCTAAAGCAAAATCAAAAGTGCCTACAATTGCGTCTGAGATCGTGAAAGGAAGTTTAATGTTCTTCCTTATTTGACTCACCATATTGTTAAAAGCAGCCTTAAGCTCGTTAACATTGCATATGTAAGCAATTTTATCATTAGAATTGAAAATTTTCATTAAGACGTATGCTATTAATGTTTGGGCAAGTTCAAAATACGAGGCTCCGATATCCGAGACTACAGTTAAAAGTTCAAACGAATTTGCCTTTTGCCTAATTTCTAAAACTATGGCATTAAGGAACGATTCGCTAAGACTAATTTGGTTTTGGTTTTGTGCTGATTGCAACTCCCTTAATACGTCGTCGGGCACATATGCAACACGTTTCATGAAGAAAAAGGCACCATTTCTTTCAGTAAGCATCTGTATACTTACTTTATGAGCTTTAATAACCCTATCCAAAATACGAATCTTTGTTTGGCCATTAATTTTGTCGATCAAACAAAGAGTCTTCGCAACTTTTAATAAACACTTTATTGATGCTTTGCTATGCAAGAAGTGTGTTGAGAAAGAAAATCCTTTTTTTGGACTTAACCAAAAAGAATATATAAAATAAGATCTCATGATTTCGTCCATAACACAAGGGGCTTTCCAGAGCTGAGCGCCAAATGGAAGAATAAAGTTCATTGTAGAATAAGTTATTTTTCTGACAGTTGGAGAAAGTTCCATACATGCTGCCTCATTGGTTAAAACCCTCGTTAAAGCCTGAGGTGATACCTGTTCTGCCGCTTCAGCCCAAAACTTGATCAGCGTGATTACGTTGAGGTCTACAAGATAAACTGGAAGCATACCTAGTTGTGTTACATAAAATCGTTCCCATTCAAATTCGATTGGGTAATGAATTTGGGTATGCATCCTACAAAGAGGATGAGAGAGCATCACATATATAGGCTCAGAGAATTCAATCCTGAATGCGATAGGGTTTACCATTGTAGGCTCTACTATAGGAGTTAAATAATTTATGAGATTTTTATTTTCGGCTTCTTCCTTGAACTTTCTGAGTTTTTCCAAATAACTCAATGTGAGCACACGATCAAACTCACTCAATAGGGTGATTAACCGATTCTCTTCAAAAATACTAGGCATTGCACCTCCCTTAAATAAATAAGCTTTAAAAAATATATAAACATAATAAGTATGATAACTATGAGTTCTAAAAATCTTATTGATTGCTATCATGATCTTATTCTATGTGAATACAAGAAAATGGAGAACTGCAAATTCATTTTGGATAAACCAGAATCGCGACTAGATGCCAATGAGGTAAACAGCATTATTTCAACTTATGGTTTGAGTCTGAAAGAACTTCTTTCCCAAGGCTTGTTGATTAGATATCCTGATTTAACTTTCAGAACTCTGCATATGGACTTAATTTTTAGAGCTGTCAATGTACGAGCGGCGTCGTGGAGTCCCAAAATACCACTTGAATTTAAGATACCTGAACCCCGAATAGAAAATCTGCCTTCTTATAATGAAGTTGAATTATCAAAATTAAGAGAAATCACTAAGCTTGACGACAATCTGCTAGGAATATTGCAACTTTCACTCCAGGAAAGTAATTATGATGGTTTGGCTTTCCATCAATTTTACTTTTTGAAGATTCTCCTTGCACAAAAACATAAATGCTATATGTTAGTAGCACCAACCGCTAGTGGAAAATCCCTTATTTTTTACCTCACTATTCTCATTGATGTTTTGCAAAGGTTGAACGAAAAAGGAACAAAAGCAATGATCCTTTACCCAAGAAAAGCTTTGGCAAGCGATCAGTTATTCAAATTCTTGAAAGTACTTTGTAGAATTAATTCCCACTTATCAGCAAAAGGATTAAGGAAAATAATAATTGGCCTCGATGATGGTGACACCCCAAGAAGTTCTAGATCGGATGACGTTAGAAGGGCTGATGTATTTCGTGGTATAAAATGCATAAAGCCAGGATGTGAGGGATCTCTGAGGTATCAGGAAGAACGAGAACGAACTCTAATCGTGTGTGAAAACCAAGCATGTAGAGAAGTTTACGAGGAAATCCTCGCTACAAAAGATGATATTTGGTCAGGTTCTCCTGATATCGTTTTTTCAAACCTATCTGCGCTTAATAGGAGAATGATGATGAGGCCCACTCAGAACCTAATTGGTCCATCATTAAAGTGGATTGTACTCGATGAGGCTCATACATATAGAGAAGAACTAGGTGGGCATGCACGCTGGTTATTAAGAAGGCTCGATGCAAGGTTTAATATTCTAAGAAAAGGGGACATTAGGTTTATAATATCATCAGCAACTATTCCGAAACCAGTTCTTTTTGCATCCAAGCTAACTGGCCTAAAAAAAGAAGAGATATATTTCGAACCTTATACTGAGATTCTGAAGTCAGCAAAACAGAAGTTCCGTAAACTCACTTTAGATGTAATACTTGCACCAAATCCTTTACGTTCGGCAGAGTCGCTTGCAGAAGAACTTGCGTTGCTCCTAGGAGTCTGGGGGTTCACAAACTCGAAAAAAACTGTTTTTTTCGTCGACAATGTCTCTGAGGTTGAGAGAATCTATGACTTTGTAGTCAGAACCATAATACTTAAACGAGAAGCACATAATGATCATCTTGACTCTTCTATTACACCAAGCGTTGTAGATGTGACAAGACCATTCAGTTGGAGATCAATAAGTCAAAACGCATCGCATATCGATAGCAGCCAGCTAGCCAGTATTTATGATTTTCATAATGCTGAACTTCCTTCGGAAGAAAGAGCAAGAGTCGAAAATCAATTCAAGTCAAGGAAAAGTGGATTGATTTTCTCGACTTCAACTTTAGAGCTAGGAATAGATATTGGTGATATTGCCGCAGTTATACAGTACAAAGTACCACTAACATCTGAAAGTTATGTCCAGAGAGTAGGAAGAGCTGGAAGAAGCGACAGAGTACTTCGTGTTGCACTTGGTATACTGGTTTTGACGAACTCTCCGAGCCAAATCAGGTTTGTGTTAGGAAACGAATATCTAAGGTTAATAAACCCAGAAAAAATAGATCCATACATCGAAATTCCAATCGCATGGGAAAATGAAGAAATCAAACGACAACATATTTTGTTTTCCATATTAGATGTTTTGGCGGCCAAGGGGAGTTCAACATACCTTGACTATACAACTGAAATTAGAGATTATTGGTTAAGTGTACAAGATGTGATAAATTTTCTCAAAGATTTGCTGTCTCAAGCAAGAAATGAAATCGATACACTTAAAAATTATGTCGCTCAAGAAACTGGGGGTATATCTAACTCACAGATAGTTGAATCCATACTTGCTAAAATTGAGAAAAAAATCGCATTAAGCGCGGCGCAGCTCTCAGACCTTGACGCAAGAAGTATAGACGAAAGTCTCGCAAAGCTGCGAATGGCAGAATCATCGATTATGTATGCGGTAAGAACTTTATCGAGCATTAAGGACAACATACAAGAATTTTTGCCAACATTACAATTCCGAGAACTGGAAGATCATAGCAAGAAGTTGCTTGGACTTGAAGAAAGTCTTCGCGATGTTTTGAGTGAACTAGAGAAACTTATGAGGTGATGGAGTTGAGTGACGAACAAATTAAGAGACTTGAGGCAAAGGTCAGACGATCTAAAGTAGCACAAGAAGAAGCCGCAAAAAGCCTCGAAGATCTTGACAGAAAGATCGCTGGGCTTTTTGCAAATAAAGAAATGTCGCACAAAGAATATAGCAAACTCATTACCGAAGTCATTGCACCTAGTCATCAAGTAATTTCTAAAGATGATTTATCATTACAACTTGACAACATTGCTAGATTTGCTCGTGTAAGAAGGGCTGCTCCTCTTTTTGCAATCGATGAAACCCTCAGAAGTAGAGAATGGATAGACCTTCTCGTCGTCTTAAGCTACTTAGGTTTTTCATTGAATACTTTATTTGAAAAACCACTTCCATCCGTAGATATCACTGGAACTAGAGGTGAAGAACAACCAATTTCCAAGTCTGTTGATAATCTTTTGTATACATACACCCCATTCAAGTTGAGAGGGGCACGAAGAGAAGATTACACGATGTTGCTACTACCATCAATAAGAGGTGATTCGATCGTCGGAATGTGGTTCAGCAATGAAGCAAATTATTTTTATGAAAATGGTGTGAAGGTCATAACCCCTGATGAAGTTCGACCCACTCGTATTAGTGAAATGCGAGATTTAGTATATGTGAATGGCGAACAGTACTTTAGACTTGAAATTGACCGAAGAATAAGAGACGGAGTATACTACTGTAGAATGGGGCAGTATATCTCTCCACTTCGTAACTGCAGTCGTCACAAGTGTTGGTTGTGGTCTGCTTGCGATGGTAATAGATTCTGGAGTAAAACACCGCGATCATTTTACTCCATCGCAAAAGTCTCACCAAATATTGAGGTAAGAGTAGATAACTATGAAAAGCCCGAAGTGCTAACACAGTTTGAAAACATTTTTGAGTTTGAGAAAATTGATGAATTATTGGCTAAGATCTACATAAGCTCTGTAACTTTCATGTCACATTATATGCACAGAAACCCTTTGATAAAGTTAAGAGAGACTATTGGATATCGTGTGAACACGAGATCCATTGCACTTGCGATCAATGCCTTATGGCTTAAGGATTTTGTGAAAGCATTGCTACTTAGAGATTCAGCACTTTATACATGGGTTTACACAAAGCATTTTGTTTGGAGTACCTTTGATGTAAATGATGTTAGGCGAGTCTCCGGATTTTTTTGGAATTTGATTACATCAAAGAAAGATGAAAAGACCAACAAATTTATTAAGGGTCTTCAATCTCCGAATGTGACTGAAGATTTGGTTAACTTCGCATGTAGAATACTTCTACACACATTATCACATGTTATGCACGAGGAAATTGTTGGAGCGCTTCAAACAGTGCCCGATAACATTATGTATGCCTATAGCCAAAATCCAGAAACCGACGGAAAATTTAGAATCTTCCTATTTGAGAATGCAGAGCGGGGCCTAGGTCTTACTGAATCATTCGCATCTCGAATACAAAGTGGCAAAGAAAAATTCATAATGAACATGATAAATAAAATAATTGAAAGGACCAGAAGCTGCAACATGGGAATTGTGTCATCAGTATCCATAGAAGAGGCTAGTAAGGATGTAAAAACAATTCTCGACCGCTTGGACTCATATAATCGTGTTTTGAATACGAGTTTTGGAATTTCAGTCCCTGTTGAAGTAGCAAGATATATTTTAGCTAGAGAGGATGCTGCAACATCTAATTTGATAGACAAAGAAGATGTGTCTGCTTTTTTAGATGATATACTTTCAACACTACCTTTATGCTGGGATGGATGTTATCAATGTGTAAGACTAGAAACCGATTGCCACGAACCACCTTATGAGCAGATGTTTCTTGTTAGCAAGCTTTTGCTAATAGCCTTGTTGAACGAATGGCAAAGAATATTTACAAAGCGAGCCATCACGCCAAGCCAAACTGCAGCTTGGGAACAGCCTGTAATCAAGATCGGAGAAGCAAGAAACCTTTTCAACTATATCACGAATGCAACAAAAAGTGTTAGCCTAACCTCCCCTTGGATATCAGAGCAAGTTGCCAGAGCTATATGTGATCTAGCCGAGAAAAAGAAAATTAAATTTCAGATATTAACTTCGCTAGACATGAATGTTGAAACCCATAAGAACGCATTAAAGGTTTTTGCAAAAAGAAAAGTACCTGAGATTCAAGTGAGAGTAATAAAAGACAAACTGTTACATGCCAAGATGGTTCTGATTGACGAGTCCCTGTTAATAATAGGATCGGCAAATCTGACATTGTCTGGATTACATGAAAACATTGAAAGTTATGTTGTTCTAACAAACGCGGATATTGCGACAGAGTCATTAATTAGATTTGAAGAACTATGGAATATGGCTGTCTCGTTGGAAAATGTTAACTCAAAAATCGCTGAGGAAGAAGAATGAAAAGACAAATTATAAGATATTGGGGAAGGAAACCCTCTGAGCTTGCACAACATTATATAGGTCTCTATTCAAAGCCAGGAGAAATCGTTGCTGACACTTTCGGCGGAAGCGGTATCTTTGTTGATGTCGCTTTAGAGCTCGGACGCAAAGCAATCTACGTTGATTTAAATCCTTTTGCCGAACTTATCGCCCACTCTTTAATAGGTGGATGTGATGTTTTGAGATATCAACAGGCTGTTCAAAAGATTCTTGCGAGAGATAGTATACTGGCAAATGTCGGAGGCGAAGAGATGAGGTTAGAACCCAGGAAACTTTTTCATGTAAGATGTACATGTGAGAGGAGTATAGAAGCCAAATCAATTTTTTTTACACGAATTTATCAAGTCATGTCTACCAGTTCTACTAAAGTTAATGGAATAAGAGATGAGGTTGTGCGAACAATTCAGAAAAAGGGGCTAATAACACATGAGGATTTATGCGCAGCTCACAAGAATATCCACACACAATCATTATCGAACATTGTAAAACAATTAGTAAGACAGGGTGTTATTGTCGAGAAAGAAATGCCGATTTCAGCATACTTATTGGAGCCATGTAGGTGCGGGCGCAAAGAGATAATCTTTAAAAATGAAAATATATGGGCAATTAATGGTCCAATAAAACCATATTATTGGTACCCAGTCGACAGTCTGGAATATGAGAATGGAGAACCTTTTCTAAAGAAACGAGATGTTTTGAGAGTAAACGAACTCTTTTTGGATAGATCCCTCGCAATTTTATCTGCAATATGGGATGATATTTGCTCACTTAAAGTTGATAGAAGCACTAAAAGATGTCTAAAATTAACTTTCATGGCAACTTTAGCAAGAAGTAGTAAAATGTGCAGAAGATCTGGTGGAACATGGCCAATTAACAGTTACTGGATACCAAGAAACTTTATTGTTAAAAATCCGTACATAGTATTTGAAAACGCCGCTAATCAAATGATTAACTTCACGAAAAACAAGAGAAAATTCAAGTGTGGTAGATTAAAGGACGTAGTGAAAGGCGATGCAGATGTAACATTCTTAGTAACAGACTCCACGAAGTTGAATATGCCTGAAAGTTCAGTAGATTATGTGATAATCGATCCACCTCACACAGACGAAGCACAGTTTCTTGAACTCAGCGTGTTTTATACTTCTTGGCTAAAACAAAAGCTCCCATTTGAAAATGAATTGATTGTTAATGCGAAACAAGGGAAGACCTTAAACATCTACATGAGAATGTTAAAAGAAGCTGCTAAGAAAGTCCATCATATTTTAAAGCCTAACAAGTATTTTACGGTCATTCTACACGAGGAGGATCTAAGTATACTTAAATCCTCTATTGAAGCAATCTGTAGTGTAGGATTCCAATTAGTAAAAGATGACAAAGAGGGCGACTACAACATATACACTTTTCTGAAGCAAGGGTCGCATGAGCTAAAAATTGATGGCGTTCAGTCGTAGGCTAGATTAGGAGCTTACCCGCTCGTTGTGTTGTGAATCAAAAGCAACATAAAAAGGTATTGATATCCCATTCTTCGGATGACCACAGAATCTGGAGCCGTTGAAGACAACTTCCGGGTCGTTTACCTTTGGTCTGCCAGTCCCAAGACCTCCAGCCAGCTTTATGCCCCGCCTCCTGAATAGAGGGAGGAGCTTCTTGAAGTCCACAACTATTGCATGGAACTTGTCCTCCGGGATCTCCTTCGGTCTGTACCAGTAATGCGTGTATCCCATCTTCACATCCCAAAAGAAATGCGATTGGGAAATGATGGTGGAAAGGGTGCGGACGAGGGCGATCTGACGGAGACCGACCTCCATGAGCCGGGGTGTTTTTACACGCTGGATGGATTCTTTCTGCAAGGTCTCCGGAGCGCTACGATCTGCAGATCCGGCCCTCAGAACTCCTGCCTGCAGATTAAATAATTGAATCAGTGTATTATGATTGATGATATATGCCGAACCCGGGTTACGCGAACTTCACCATAAAATCACAGGCCGCCAGGAAGCTCAAGGAGCTCTCCCAAAGGAACGGAGTCAGCTTGCCCTCCCTCGTTAACATGATGGGTGAAAGACTGGACCCCGACGCGAAGCTCGACGCGCTGCTCAGGGCACTGGAGTTTGCTCCTAGCCTGAATTTCAGCCAGTTTCTGGAGTATTACGGCGGTCGTAGATGACTCAATAGGGTACTACGCTTTCAACATAGCTAAAGATCTCATCGAGTCGGTCTTAATAGGAAGACGTTTCTGCTCGGATAGGGCGTTCGTGTGACGCCGCGGCGATCAGGCCTACGAACTCGCCTTCGATCTTTACTGTATGGAGAAAATGACTGTAAGAAAACCGGAGAAGGTAAAATATTTAATGGATTTCGCCCAAGGCTTAGCTTCAACCCCATGTCAGCAAACACTGTCGATCTACTGTACCCAACCCGCTAACTTTTTTCTTCGGGGTGAATTATGAAGAGCATATACTGCAATTCGATAATGGTGAGCCACTCATCTGAGTTCTTCCTTTTGACATTCTCCTTCGAGACGCCGGACGGTCACAGGGACTCGGTCTATGTTACCATAAGCCCATCCGGGGCGAAGACTCTGGTGGAAATGATATCCAGGGAGATCGATCTTTACTCAGCGGAGCACGGCAAAATCGAGGACACTTGGGAGGTGGAGAAGACCCCCAAGTCCAAGTTGCTCGCCTCGACGCCCTACCTCAACGTGAGGTGAGATTATGGAGCCGAGTATCATAGTCTACTGGAAAGACGGCAAATTCAGAAAAACGAAAAAAGTCTTCACTTCCGAGGAGGAGATCTCAGAGTGGTACAAACACAACAGGAGCCGTGTGGACGGGCTGTCGATTGTCGTCCCGCTGAGGGATGTAAACCAACTTAAGCTCGACGGGTGAAGTTATGTCTATGTACTACGAGCGTGTAAGGCGGCACCTGCAGGAGCGAGGGGTCTGGAAGGACACAGTAAGGAAGTTTCCGCCCAACGCCATAAGGAGAGCGGTTGAGTCCATCCTGGAGAGGATAGAGTGCGACCCCGAACTCCTCGACTGGGGGACGATGTTCGAGGGTCTCAGGGACTTCGACTCCATAGAAGCCTTCATCGAGCACATCAGCGGGTCTTATCCGATATATGGAAAGGGCGTGGATGTGGACAACGGCGCCGTGGAGGGCTACGTTCTGGATCTGCTGAGCCAGCTCGACAGGGCGGCTCTTTTAAGAATATTGAGGAGGATCGAGACCATGCTCTAGGTCCTCCTCCGCCAGTCGTTAACAGTAGGGGCGACTTCTCGCCGTGGGACTACATACAGTGGAGGCAGTGGAAGGAAGGGCAGACATAACTTTTTCTCTCTGGGGTGTGTTTATGACTTCTCGGTGTCATATTAAACGCGAAAGGTATGATAAACACCAATGCTCGTGGGCAAAGGCAAAGAGTAGGTCGGAGTGTGCAGAACTGTTGAAAAAAGTGCCAAGGTGGAGGATGTAACATGGCAGTAGACGGCGCTATTTGGATGGAGATGAAAACTCCGGAGTTGATAAAGTCCCTGGATATTGCAGTGAGTGTCTTGGAGGAAAGGCGCGAACATGTTGATCAGGACTGGGCAAGGCTTTTGTTCGACATCGCCACACGGATAATCATTGTAGTTAATGAACGGCTCTAACTTTTTCGAATGGGAAATCTGATGATGAGGCGCGCGGAAAACGTGAAGGAAATAGTGCGCTGCTCAGCGCCCTACCGATCCCCCGGAGGGTGCGTCTGCCGGCTTGCGGCTACTATGTGCTTGCGCAGGAGCCTTACCCGGAGCCTCCGGTTGCGGTTTGTCCGCGCTCGCCTTCCTACCCATCGGTCAGCAAGGCAAGCCACTAGGCTGATAGAAGAAGCACTACAACAAAAGTTAATATATCAAAATTGACAGACCAAAAATCGACAGAAGCTAAGGTGGAATCCTTTTTAAATTTAAAAACTCAGAAAGTTGAGGCGATATGACCCTAGTCCTCATCGGGAGCAAGGAACGCGGACTGCTCGGCGAGGTCAAGCAACGCGAGCTAAGAGTCATACGCAATCTGGCGACTAAGGCTTTGAGGGAACCACTCACAAAGTATTATGACAGCATCGGGTCGAATAAGTCGACAATAAAGCTCCTCTTCTATCTCTGCATACTCGAGGCTTGGCATTACAATGAAGAAAATCCTGACCAACGCCAATTCCGTGTCTTCGATAAGGAATCGCTGGATGAAAATTGGCTGTCTGAGGAGGAGAGGAAGTCCTTAGAGCAAATGTTAGTTAGGGT
>JGI24721J26819_10003322_pt1 | contig 17297 bp, 9 predicted proteins | sample YelNatPaOPGAMG01_FD_26819 | JGI IMG/M metagenome (IMG submission 26819) | reverse complement strand
ACTGTTGCATTCATATTCGTGGACAGGAGGGTCAAGATGCCCACGATAAACTTCAATATGTTCAAGAACAAGATATTCAGGAATTCACTCCTCGCTGCACTCTTCCAGGGACTCGGCTTCATGGGGGTGACATTCCTCCTAATTATGTACCTGCAAGGGGTTAGGGGGTACTCCCCCTACTACGCCTCCCTCGTCCTCTTCCCAGGGTACATCGTTGGTTCTGTCTTCACCCCCCTCATGGGGAGGTACTCTGACAAATATGGCGCAAGACCTCTTGCGACAGGGGGGATAGGGTTCATGGTTATCGGCGTTCTCTATTACATCATCCTTCTCCAGGTGACAACTCCAATATACTATGTGGTCGTGGGGACGATCATCACAGGGTTCGGTGGTGCCATGTTCTGGCCGTCCAACAACAGTGCTGTAATGGCAAATGTAACGGGAGAATTGAGGGGAGCCGCCTCGGGTACACTGAGGCTTCTAAGCAGCCTTGGGCTCATAGGAAGTTTCATAATAGCATTTGTTGCGGCTGCATCAGCCGTCCCAAGGTACCTTGCTTTCGAGATATTTGCAGGTACGTCTAAGGTTATAGGAGGGATAGGGGCCGGATTCGTGTCTGGAATGCATGTGGCGTTCATTGTACTGGTGCTCATGCTCGTGATAGCAGGGGCATTCTCATTCGCGAGGGGGAAAGAGAACAGGCATGAAACACTACCATCGAATAGCTGATGGAAAGAGAGGATCTTAAATCATGAGAAGAAGCTGCCGATGATGGACCACAACCAGCAGCGGAAGACAATTTTTTCCTTTTAATTTCATATGAAATCAATAAATTAGCCTTTAAAGATGTCCCCGCACACGCAGGGTATTCTACTTAATGTCAACTGTAAATAAAATAAAAGAAAANATAGAAATTAAACGGATGCTGAGACAGTCACATTTTTGCCATTCACGGTCACAGTGTTCGGGAATGACGAATAGGAGCCTGTTGGGGATAGGACCACCAGATAGTATGTTCCGTTGAATGCAGAAACGGTCGTTGTTGACCCACCCACTGCCGAGAATATGTACTGGTAGGAATTTGTTCCAACGAGATAGACNAATGCATTTTCTCCCGTCTGGAGGTTTGAAATACTGACTGTTACGTTGTAGAATGTTGGGAAGACTGGGGAATAGTCACCTGTTCCAGCTATGAGGCCTGAGTCGTTGTATTCTACCCCGGNCACTGCATNCCAGTATGTATTCCCGGAGATGTAGCCCTGGTCAACAACGCTCCCTGTCAGTACGAATCCGTTGAAATCCATGGAATACGATGAAGGCTGCATTGATATGTTATAGGTGTTGTTGTAGATTGCAGGGAGGCCTGAATACAGGCTGAAGTTCGGCGAAAACACAGTTATCAGGACGTTGAAGTAATTGTTTATTATAGTGTTGTTAGCCGAGTATATGCTGAGTCCTATGGCAGCTGATCCAAGCTCCAGGGAGGCGGGATTGCCAATCGGCCCTGACTGCTCAAAATTGTTTCCCCATACAAGGTTCCCTTCTCCACCGAATATGAGGAGGGAAGAAGTGCTCATTGAATTGAAGTTATTNTCTGCCACCAGCGTGGACGTACTGTTCCAGACAACTATGTTTGCAAGGGGGTAGAAATAGAATGGGCTTATNAANGATGTNAACCACCCCTCGTAATTCCCGTTCATTATTGATACGTGGGAAGTGTTGTACAGTTCTGTCTGCAGGAAGTTGAATGAGGGGAGACCGTAGGTTGTCAGGAATGTGGACAGGAATGAAGGGTAGTAGAAGAAGAATGGGGCAGAATGGTCAATAAGAACATATGCGCTTGTGTTCACGAGCATAATGCCTGGGAATACAGGGAAAGTGAAATCATTGAATTGCCAGAAGAGAGAGTTGAGNGGGTTGTACTGGTTGTTGTATATCACATANGGATTGCCAGCTGTTCCGTTTCCGCCGCTGGATATGTACTGAAGCTGCATGTTGTCCATTGCATAGAGGGGGGTATATATTCCCATCCCGTAGTTGCTCTTGAGGGTTATGTTCATGCTTGTTGTTGACGAGAATGTGAATGAGATCGGGGTATACTCGCTCATCAGTACCTTCCCTGAATACATCCCTGGTGGAAGCCTGTAATCGAAGTAACCATTGACTCCCACAGGTGCCCATCCTGCGTATGACTCGTTGAACGTCCCGTTGCTCATGAATATGAATCCGTTTGAGGGTGTCAGGAANCCGCTCATCTGCTGGTATCCGGAATTGCTGGATATGTTCCACATGGGGTAGAGGATNGATGGCCCTGAATTGAGGTGTGCAGTTGTCCCTTCCCAGTATATTGATATCCCCTCTGATGTCTCTCCTGTCGCTGTGCCGAAATCATAGGCAGACGGAACACTCGTGTACGATTTCCCGTTGAGATAATCGAGTGTCATCGTTCCGTTTATGTTGTATATGGATGATGTGCTTCCCCCTCCAGGTCCCCCTATCATCAGTTCCGCATCGTAAGGTATGTAACCTGTCGGTGTTACCTGGAACCCGTTTATTTCATAGTGGGCTGCGGGTGCAGAATATGACGGGGACATGCCGTATGTGCTGTTGAATATGACCCTATCGTATGAGCCTGCCTGAGTTCCTGATGATGTGGTGAGGGAATAGTTGAAGAACACTGCATTCCTGCCGTCTATGTTCGTTGAATTGAGGAAAAGGTGGACGGTGAATGGGGTCGAGACGTTGAATGCAGAGCTCTCTGCATAATAGTACGTAGGGGGCTGGGGAAAGCCGGTGTAGTTGTATAAGGAATTCAGGGTGAATGGAGCGGACGGGGAGGAGAAGTTCCATATGTTGTCGATGAATAGGAGAGTATGCGTCCTGGCGGAATAGAATATCACGTTCTGGTTCCAGAAGACGTAGCTTGAATTTCCGAAGAGGGTGACGTTTGTGAGTATGGCATTGAGCTGCATGGATACGGAATAGGGGCCATCGTTGTCAACGTAGAAAGGAGTGAGACTGTTGAGTGATATCGTTCCCTCAAAGCTACTGGTATTCAGGATGTATCCCGTCAGGTTGCCTGACTGATTTTCAACACCCCATGACCCTATGCCCATGGGTGCAGGACTGGATGAATAAAGGGGAACCACAACATTTCCCTTCTTCACGGTCTGCGCCTGGAAATTAGGCGGGTAGTAGAATTTCTGTGAAATGCCTGGATTACTGACTGTAGGAATTGGCAAATGTAAGGATGCTGGGGAGATAGACGAGATAGAGGGGGTGGCCACAGGATGTTCAATCTGACCGTTCGCACTCATCGCTGCCCCTGAGAGGAGCATGACTGAAGAAATTACAAGTGTCGCCAGAATAAGCAGTCTTTTAGTCATGAATATATGAGTGGAACGATAGTATATATTTTTTTGTCTTTCTGACCGGCTTAAATGTCCAATTTCGATCGGACGGAGAGAAATAGGAAGCTACTTTCCTGCCTGAATCGGATTCATTCGGTACACCCCGAGCACTCAATTGTCTTGAGCTGCACGGAATATTGAAAATTCTACTGGTTCGGAGCACATTGAATGATGATTGGAGTTATATGTAGTCTGTGTCAGAGTCATCCTCTTCTTCCTGCCTGACTATCTTCAGCAGTGGTTCAGAAGGGGCCTCTGCTTTTTCAGCAACTGGAGGAGGTGATTCCTGCTGCTTTTCTTCCTTATGGACAGGTTCTTCACGCTCTCTTCTGATTATGCGTTTCACAGGGAGTATCTTCCTGACAGAGAATGGCTCCCTCTCAGGCATGTAGTCAACAACCTTTGGTTTGAGTGGTTTCGTGCCCGCAAGGATTGGATGCGCCACGGGAGACAGCACGCTCTTCTTCTCAGTCCCCTTAGAAAGAAGCTGGGAGACGCTTCCACCGAAAAATGCTGAGACCAGAAGAATCGCCCATACTGTCGGAAAATAATCCAAGTAACGAGTGAAATTTGTAAATGTTGATCCAATGGAAGACATGAACCATGCAACATAGGCACTGTATGTATTGACATGGCTTATTACCGTGTATGAGAGGTAGAGGGTGGAAGGAGTTGAAACAGGGAACAGGTAGGTGAAAATGAATGATACTGCCCCGATCACAACCACTGCGATTCCACTGCTTGCCAGCCCTCTGTACTTGGATCCTGATACCCTTCCGGCGGTATAACCTGATATGAGCGGGCCGATAACAGGAAGCCACCAGAGCAATATTGTGGATACGAATGCCACTACCACCCCTCCTTTCCACGAATATTTCCCGCTCTCCCTGTACTTAAAGAATCTATTGATCGTAATGTGTGACATTCGTCTGACAATATTTAACTAGGATAAAAACTTTTCTCGTCAAAGAAATGCATTTTTGGAGCTTTCGCATAATCTCCTTCATTTAACAGATCACCTTCTGGAAATAATGAGCATGAGAAGGATCAATTGTTCTCAGATTCATTTTATAAGGGGCAGTCAGTACACACATTTTCAGCATACAGCAAAAGAAGAATCTAATCACCTAAACAGATGGCAATATGAACGAAGGCAGACCAAGCTTCGGGGTCCATGGGAAAGACTGTGAACGAAAATAATCCTTCCGGATTCAACACCTCATGTTCAGGGCGGATTTATTGGTTAGAAAAGAGGGTTTGGCCAGGGCAGTTAACTTAGAGGAAACTTAGAGGAAATACTTCTCATGCAGCATCCAATAGAATCAGATGGATGGAATGCGGATGATGAAACATCCATCCCTTGAGTTATGGAATAGAAATATAAATAAGAAAAAAAAGAAAAATATGCATTCAGGTCTTTGGCTTCCTCGTAGCTGCAACAACAATTCCAACTATCGCAAGGATAAGGGCAACCAATCCGAGTATCTCTCCATAATAAGCCACGGTCCTCAGGCTGTTTATCTCATTCCTGTCTGAGATCAGCGTGCTGTTGTCATTGTTCAGATTTCTGTTTAGGGAGGCAATTTCTGAATTAAGCGCGGTAACCTGTGAATTGAGGGACTGATTTAGAGATGAAAGCCTTGATTGTAGCAGGGCAGTATCATTTGTCAGAGAAGATATCTGGCTCTGCATTGATTGCAGCTGGGGGGAATTGACGTAGAAGGCCGTCTGGGCTGTCGGGCTCGTTGTAGTCAAGATGCCGTTCCATGATTCGCCTGTCACGTATGCATCATATGGCCCGGCCCAATCCGTCAGACCATTCTCGAAGCCTATGCTTCCCGCACTGTATCCCGATGGAATCACTGCCGTTCCCTGCCACGTTCCGGTGCTCAAATTGTAGTAGAGAGGGATTGATGTCAGATCCAGAAAGTTCAGAAGCGTTATGTCGTAGTATTCTACTGAAAGATCGGCAGGATATATGGATGCAGTATACATCCCGTATTCTATTGGCTTGCCATTCTGTGTTATGCTGGCAGATATGTTTATCGTCTGCCCCTCATCAACAACCGTCGGCGTTATTGATATCTGTGGAACGGAGGCATCAGGGGAAACCCATATCTGTCCGAAGAATGACCCGTTCAAATAGCTCTGAACGTTCATGGATTCGAGTGTGTAGGAATTGTAGGAAGAGTTGATGAATATAGTGTACAGTCCGGAAGATATGCCATAAGGCACGGGCAGCTGGGCTATGGCACCGGGTGTTGCAAATACAGTGCTCACCGTCGTTCCAGTTGGACTCACAAGTGAGAAGGTGAGGTTCGATCCAACTTCAGTATCTATGAAAGTGGATTGAATCCCGATGTTCAGCGGAGGTATTACAACCCCCTCAACGAATATGTCCTGTCCTGGAGCAACCGCGCCAGGCTCCGAGACAACAGGTCCAAGAACAAGGCTTCCCTGAAGGAGAGCCCCATTGAAGAACGGGATGTAGAGATATGCATTGCTTGCAGAAATAAGAGTCACTCCGGTTGCATAATTCCCCGAAAGAAGTGTAGCGAAATAACCGTCCGATACAGCTGCGCCTGTCACATTTTCAATGTTGTAGGAGTTTGTGGTTATCGAATATGAATACAGTGTAATCCCTATCNTTGTGTTCACGTTTGTCCCGTTGAGCCATGAGACGTATCCCNGGAATGGCATGCCATACTGGAGGGCGAATGGGTATTGAGAGAATATGGAGATAGAGTATCCGTAGTACCCGAAGAATACCTCGCTGAACGCGCTTCCGGTTATGTTCCCGCTCTCCCCTGAAACATCCACGAACCCTAGTCCCTGAGTNCCATTATTGATTCTGTAAGTTCCAATCCATTGCTTCAGTGACGAATTGTATACAAGTTTCACATCCTGTGATTTTTCAAGGGTTAGGACTGTAGCACTGAAGTTTCCAGCAGTGACAGGGGTACCGTTGTCCGTCACGATAGCATAAATTGTCATATTCTGCCCGTCGGGAAATTCAGGGAATGGTGTAACATTGTATTCATGGGCAGTCTCNTAAACTGAAANGTTCAGTGAACTTATCTTCTGTGATAATGTCATGTTGTAGTAATAGTCGAATGCTCCTACGTTCAGCGATCCCAGACCTGTGACAAAATTATACCCGGATGATTCTGTCCAGGGTATTGTGTATCCGAATCCTATGGGATAGAATATCTTCCCGCTCAGAACATCAGATAGGCCGAACTGGTACAGTGCAGGATTTACCAGGCCAAGTGAGTGGTGGGTCACAGATTCTGAGAATGCGACCATCCCTGCAAACAGTGGGCTTGCTTCACTTGTCCCCCCTGATATTGTGGTGACGTTCTGGCCGTACACAATGTACACTCCAGGGAATATTGCCGCATTCAGCGATATATCAGGAACCAGCCTTCCATTGGGGAATGATGCCGGTATCTTCTTTGCAAGGGGTTCCTGGTACCACGGGAGGGGTTCGAACATGCTGACACCGCCCGTTCCACCTCCATAATTAACGTTGTATGGAACGAAACCGTAGTTTGACCAGGCTGTCTGGTTTGATGAAACAACATTTCCATTGCTGAACACCAGGTATGTTTCCGTACCTCCAAGGGCAGTAACAAATGGGGAGGTCGAGGGATAACCGGGTGTACCGAGGGGGCCGGAGCTGTATCCGCTTCCACCTGCGTCACCAGTTGATGCGCTGAATGTTATTCCCTCGAGTGCACCCATCTCGTAGAATATATCGGTGAGCAGGAAATTGTACACCACAACGCCTGTAGGATAATTGCCCAATCCTGACTCAGTTTCGGAGAAGCTCTGCGATAGGCTGTTAACTGCATCCTGCTGGTCAATTGTCGCAATCGGGGCAACTAGGGGGAGGTTTCCGTTGGCTATGTAAAGGGTGATATTGGAAAGAGGAGACATGGTGTGGGATGATTCCACATCAAGACTTATTTCCACATCCCATCCTGTTGCTATCCCGAGGTTCGGATCATATGGCCCTATGGGAACTATGTTGAATGATGGTGGAGCTGGGAGGTTGAACAGCTGGTCATAGTGCTGCAGTTCCCCCTTTATGTAGGGGTTCCCGTAGAAGTCAAGAATTCCGATGCTTCCCCCCTGTCCCTCATATCCTTTCTTCATGAGACCTGTTTCATTGTATACTGACTGCAGTGTGCTGATCGGGTATGCTTCTATGGAGTATGTCTGGTTTATCTGCTGTGCCATCTGCCTTTCCTGATTCATCACGNTCTGTGTCACCAGTGTGGATGGATGTGAGACAAGTGACTGGGTGAAATTCGATGCGTAGATGCTCACTCCCCCTATCAGCGGATTTCCGTATGATGAATAGTAGGAGGAGGTGCCGTTTGAAAATTCATCAACGTTAAGCCCGAGGTATTTGTGTATCTGCGCTACCGTTCCAGAACCNACTATTATGGAATTCATAGCTGTAAGCTGTATTCCAAAGCCATCGGATGAAAGTGTTGAGAGCACGTTGTTGAACTGGACAGTATTTGTGAAAGTGTTCTCTATTTGTGCAACACTCATATAATGCCCGAAAAGTGCAGACTCCGGATTTGAAACCTGTTCAACGTATGACTGCAGAAGCTGCTGGTTTCTCACAGGGATATATGCTACAAACTGCACAGTATCATTCTGGGGCAGAGCCCCTACATCCTTGTAGCCAGTTGCCTGGGCCTGCTGCAGCGTGAATGACGTAGGAGTGCCTGGGGACTGTGACGAAGCAAAAGAAGAGCCGAAGGTGCCAAGCATCATCGCGAAGGCCACAGCGAGCGCCAGGGCGATTACCATTTTCTTATTGCCCAAAATTTATCACCGTGAATTATACATGTTCTGTCTATTTTAACGTTCCGTTATTTCGATCACAGGGACAGGCAAACAGTTGAAACACAGCAGCATCTTCAATCTTTGAGGGGGCAACTAACAGCAAAACATTGAGAGAAGTTCAGCATCAGAAGTTCATCCTGTTACCCTTGCCTCAACAGATATCTGGTCAATATCCAGCTTCCCAGGATTTAAGGAATCCACAGCCAGTAAACTTCATGGAATGGAATTTGTGTCTCTTAAAAATGAGCAAGATCATTAAAAATTGTTAAATAAAAAATTCATCTTAGCAATATGTGAATGAATTACCTCTTAAGTTCAAGAACAAGATAATCACTGATTTTGCCAGGGGAATGAGCCCGGAGGATATATCCCTCTCCGAGAAGGTCTCACTAAGCATGGTGAATGAAGTGATAGAGCAGTGGGAGAAAGGGTACCTGGACGTGAATATCGGACCGGATATACCGCAGGAGATCAAGGAACTTGCAAGGTTGATGAGGGACCAGAAGATCAGCGTCCAGGATATTCTCGAGGGATATTCTTACTACGAAATATTCAAAGGAGATGAGAGGGAAAAGGTGATAAAAATAGTCAACGAGATTTACCCCCTTGGAGAGAGCGACAGGAAGAAATTCATCGACACTGCGATAAAGATGATCAAACTGAAGAAGTTNGAAAATATTGACTATGTGGACATACCTGAAGCACTTGAGAAGATGGTGGAAAAGGGGAAGGAGTACAACAGGGAACTCAAGAGCAAGGAGCTGCAGATATTTGATGCGGCGGAAAAGATAAAGAACATGTCATCTGAGATCAGTAGAANGGAGGAGGAACTGGAACAGTTGAAGAGGGAGATCGACCTGCTGAAATANGTGAGGGAAAAGATTCCAGGGGAGAAGGAGGAGCAGACGCTAAGGGAATCAATTGAGGCCCTGTTGAACGGGAATTTTTCCACTGAAGAATTCAGGGAGATCATGTCAGTAATAAATCAGGTGAAGAAGAGGGAGATGAACATCGAACAGTTCCTGAAGGTCGGAAGGTACCTGGAGGAACTCCTTGGCATGGGCCTGTCAATCGGAATGATAAGGGACATTCTTGACAGGACAAAGGAGAGTGACATGACACTGGATGAATACCTTAATGAAAGGGCTGAATATGTGAAGAACAAGGCCGCATACATGAAAACTGTCAAGGACCTTATAGAAACTCACAAGAGGCTGGAGAAGGAGATCAGAACACTTGACCTGGAAATAATGAAGAGAAAGGTTAGACTGGACAGGAGTTAATCAGCGCTTTACTGGAATTCCTTTTGTAATATTTCGATCATAAGTTTATCACAGTTACTGCTGCCAAGTTTTCCCCACGGCCCTTGGGGAGGTTGGCCATGGAATTAACTATCCCTAACATGGCTACCATCGGGAATGCCGTTTCTATGAAAATTGACTTCTCTGCATCTTATAAATATTCCGCAATTCATCTCCTGCCTGAAGATCGGTTTTTTTTATTCATGAGTCGGCAAATATGAAAATTCCTTTTTTGTGGGGATGAGTTCTTCTCTACGCGACCTGAAATGGGACCGTATTTCGAACTCCTCAAATAACTCTTAGAACCTCAGGAATAGGTTTCCCATCGCTATGTTTGCCATTATGAATATTATAGCAAACTGGAAGGCAGCCTGTACTCCAGACAGCCTGAAATTTATCATTGCAAGCCTCGATATCTTCCCTGTGTCAGGCGAGCCTTTCCTCAATTCAAGCAATATCCTCAGCTCATTAGGAAGGAATACCCCGAATCCTGTTATCACAAGAATTACGACTATAATCCCTGCAGCGACTATGACAGGATAGCTTAGCTTGAATATGCCTTCGTACCATGCGAGGTAAATTCCTGCTGTTATTGCGAGCGATGCAATCGTTGGCATGAAAAATAACATCATTGGAACAAGTCTCTTGATAAACTCTATTCTCGCACCAACTGACATCTTGATCATCACCCTCGACAGAACAAGTCCCATAAAGAGGTCTATTCCAGTCCACGTACCCCCAAGGAGAACATGGGTGTAATCGAGAATCGTCAGGTTCTTGACCAGTATCACGATTGCAACGAGAATAGCTGGTATAATCACTATTAGCGATGAAGATGGCTTTATGATTCTGTTGTCTTCCTCAGTGCTTTGCATCGCTTTAAATTTTTTAGCATATTATAATTTTACGCTCCATCATCCTGGGAACATTGAAATGCCTGTCTTTCGGAAGAGGGAAGGCGTATGCGAGATCCCAACTGGGGGGAACCAGAGAATTGAGGAAGAAAACTACCTGTGGGCACGCCAGGGGGGAGATTTGAACTCCCGAGCTCTCTCGAGCAATAGATCTCGAATCTATCGCCTTGGCCGGACTAGGCTACCCTGGCATAACAGACGGAGATGATAAAATCACGATATGCTATAATAATTTGTAGTTTCTTGGCCCTCCTCATCTCTCCAGTAGGGAAGAATTGGTCTCTTCAGGTTATATTTCTCAATCTTAGAAACAGCTTAATTTATGAAAAACATGAACGNTGGAAGAGAATTGAAGGTGAATGTATCAGAGGGCTCTGTCCTGGTGGTCATAGATGTCCAGAAAGCATATTCCGACATTTCCATGGGACCGAGGAACAACAGGGATGCAGAATCTGTGATTGCAAGAATGATTGACTCCTTCAGGAANANAGGGCTTCGTGTTNTCCATGTGAGGCATGATTCTCTCAACCCCAATTCCCTTTTCAGTCGGGGAAAGGGGACTTTCGACTTCATGGATGAAGCCAGACCCATGGAGGGGGAAACCGTAATAACAAAGCACGTTAACAGTGCATTCATCGGGACAAATCTGGAAAATATACTGAGGGGCACGGGAAAACCTGATGTGTTCTACTTAGGATTCACAACGGATTACTGTGTCAGTACAACCGTGAGGATGTCTGGCAATCTTGGATTCAGGAGCTTTGTGGTAGAGGACGGGTGTGCGGCATTTGAAAGGAAGCTGGATGATGGTACGGTTTTCCCAGCAGACCTGGTTCACAAAGTCAACATCGCATCATTGAAGGGGGAATTTGCTGAAATAGTGAAATCGGAAGATATCCAGTTTTGAAAATAGAGCATACTTTCGAGCAAAAGTGATATTCATGCACTTCTCCCCGGACCAGGGCAGCCGTCACTTTCCCCGATAGTATGCGTCTAATGACCCATGATTCCCTGAGCTCCCTACCTTCTTCTCCTTCTTGCAGCAATTATGGATATTACGATGATTGCTGCTATGACTACAATCACCGCCCCTCCTGTCACCGTGTCCTGTGAAGTGCTGGGTTTGAGGGAGATGTTCAGCGTCAGTGTCTTGCTGGAGTTGTATGTGAGTGTTGTCTTGTTGAAGTAGGGAAAGTATCCGGGAGCAGAGACTTCAAGATTGTATGTGCCTGGAGTCAGGCTCACGTTAAAGTGCCCTTTGCTTATGTGCACCTCCCTGTTATTTATAAGGAATGTTGCAGATGATGGTGATAAGGTTCCAGTCAGGTAAATGATGTAAGTGAAATTAACTGTTCTGGTCTGGTTGCCACCATCCACTATGACCGCCCCATTGCTCTGGTCAGGCGTGAATCCGGATGTACCCTTTACTGAAAATGTGTAGGACCCGTTCGGGACATCGAAAATGATGTTATTCAATGTTGAATTCAATGCAGTGGAATTCATTGTCGCTGACTTCAGTGTGACAGACCATGATATGCCGGACAAAAGACCAGATTCTATGAATTCAACGTAGTATCTCACTAAGGTGAAATTGAGCTGTATCGATATGCTGGCTCCAGCAACGGTGAACGTCCCCCCAGCAGGGGAACGGTAATTCTTGTCTATTGTTGAGGTTGTGAAATTGTATGTGCCATTGGGAAGGGACAATGAATATGTGTTGGCAGTCAGCCGACCTGAAGATGGTTCCCCTGTTATGTTAAGATACCAGATTGTGCCACTGGGAAGGTTTAGGGGTGTGAATGTCACATTGAAGAATGACTGGGTGGTGAGGTTGAGCGTTTCTCCCGCTCTGAGATCAATTGTTCTGTTCCACACATCTATTCCGGATGAGTCATAGAGCACCAGAGAGTAGTTTCCAGGGCCAACAGTGACATTGACCCAGCTGTTAACAAATTCGTGTGAATTATTCCCTATCATGAGATTCCCAGATGAAAGTCCCGTCTTCAGGTTCAGGGTTGAAATTGTGGATGTATCATAAATCTCTCCGAGAGAGCCTGTCCCATTAGTGACAAGAGAAAATATTGACCCGGAAGTGGTGTTGTAGAACCCTTTGGAAACAACATTGCTTATTGTTTCCGCTGTGTCCGTACCAAAATTGAATGCATTCTTAACAATCTGGAAATTGTGACCGTTCCAGTATTCGAGCTTCAGCTGTATATTCGAAAGATTGTCTGCAACTGAAGTCCCGTTTCCGGGACCACCGAGTATGAGTTCTGCATCATAATTTGTTCCGAGGGGGTTTGATACTGCACCATCAACAAAGAAGTTTCCGTCAGGGTTAATGGAGTTCCCCGTATTAGAGGCGAATTTGAATACAACGTTGTCGAATACAACCCATCCAAAGCCGTCATTGTACTCGAATGAGACTGTTGGCTGCATCTCCGGGGTGAGCCCGGCCTTGACCAGGAGATGGAGAGTGTAGTGACTGGCCAGGGATATGTTGTTTCCGGGGAGTGAATAATTTGCTATATCATAATAGAAGAGGATACTGCTTGATTTTGCGACCGTGCCATTCCCCTGAATGGTTGAATTGTGCATCGATGCTCCTGTGGATGAGAAATTCCAGACATTGTCCAGGAACTGGATAGAATTGTTGAATGTGTCTATGTAGGCCACATCCTGGATCCAGTAGACGAACAGGGTGTTGTTGTTATAGAAGGCAAGATTGACATTAAGCTGTATCGTCATGTTATTGGAAATGTTCGATGATGAATTGTATGTCTTGAGGGAGGACACATTTGCAATCCCCATGAATTCAGTGGTGTTGTACGAATAAGCATTGTAATCCACCCCCGGTACTATCGGGGTGCTGAGACCGAAATCTGCTATTCCCATGGGTGCAGGTTCGGAGGAGTAGTAAAACAGGGGATTGACATTCTCCTTCCCCTGACTCCCAGTAGGGAATGAGGAACTCAGTCTGCTCGTGAAAATGTCACTTGATTCTTGATATTTCATTCCCGTAGATCCTGGACCTGGAGACATCTGGTTCGTTGCACCGTAGATGCCTATGGAGGAGATTAGCATCATTACAGTTACTGCCAGTACAGTGAAATTTACTATTGAACTCCTGCAGCCCATCGTTCCTCCAGGAATAACAGAAAAGAGATTCAAAAATCTTTTGTCTTTAGCTCAATGGATGCCAGATACATTTGCTTCTCCATTGGAACGCAAATGTGCATGAAAGATGGGATGTATCCAGGGCTTCCGAAATAGGGAGAATGAACTGGAACCTCAGCTCTATTTCACAATAAAAATGGAAACAATGAATCTCAGGATGGGGAGAGCTTTCGGGAACATGCCATTAAGTTTAAGCACAAGGCAGATAATAACTTCAAAAGGTGTGTGTTAACATGGGCAGCAAAAATAGCGACCTGATGCTGAAATCATACTGCAGCAAGTGCGGGAAGGTAAGGACAGAATTCACGGGTGTTCCAACGTGTTCCTGCGGCGGAATAATGATTCCAAAAATTGATTTCAAGTACAGGGAGGGAGACTTCAGGTCCAATTATCCCTACCTCAGCAGAATACTTAGCCTGGGGGAGGTTGAAACTCCGATGGTTGATTTTGGCCAGCTGAAGATGAAACTCGAATATTTTTCCCCAACATTCTCATACAAGGACAGGGGGAGCAGGGTGCTCATTTCAGCCCTCACTTCCTCCCTCCCTGAAGGTTCCGAAATAAATGAGGATTCATCCGGCAACGCAGGCGCATCCATATCAGCATATGGAAGGGCCGCCGGGTACAAGGTAAACATATTCGTCCCCGAAAAAACAAGGGANGGGAAGATAGAACAGATAAAGGCATACGGTGCTGCAGTTCACTCTGTCCGCGGGTCNAGGGAAGATGTTTCAAGGGCGGCGATGTCACATAAAGGGTATTATGCCAGTCATGTCCTAAACCCTGAATTCAGGGATGGAATGAGGCAGATCNGCTATGAAATATTCAGGCAGCTCGGGCACAAGAGCCCGAGGAGGATCTTTGTCCCAGTGTCTGCCGGTACTCTCCTCCTGGGAATGATAAGCGGTTTCGAGCATCTCCTTGCATCCGGGGAAATAAGCAAAATTCCTGAATTCGTCGCTGTCCAGACAGAGGCGGTTTGCCCCCTCTGTGCCGCAGTGAATGGTTTCATCTATGACCCATCGAATATTCCTGACTCCGTCGCAGATGCCCTGGTCTCGAGGAACCCGCCTCTCCTCGACCTTATGGTGGAGAAAGTCAGAGAGTACGGAAGATGCATCACAGTATCTGAAGACGAAATTGTTGAGTCAAGGAAGATTCTTGCAGAAAACGGGTACTACGTTGAGTACAGTTCTGCCACCGTCCATGCCGCAGCAACAAAAATTTCCCGGGTTGAAGATAGTGTGCTTGTCCTCACAGGAAATGGGCTCAAGACTCCTTGATCCTTCATCCAGGAAATGGAGGGATGGGAAAACATAATTAGGGAAGAACTAATCGGTCTGTATTTAAGACAATTTCAGGAGAGGGAATAAATATGATGCCTAAGTATAAGGAAATTAAGGAGAACATAGTTCCGGGGGCGCTGAAGGAGGGGGACACTATCGGCATAATAGCGCCTGCAAGTGCGCCTGATATGAAGCAGCTTTCCCTTTCGGTTAACAAACTTTCGAAATATGGCTACAAGTTCATACTCGGACAGAATATAAGGAAGCTAGTGCAGAGGAACTCCCTTGCAGCACCTCCAATTGACAGGGCCAAGGAGCTCAACGATGCGTTCAGGGATGACAACATCAAGATGATACTCTGTGCAAGGGGGGGATACGGTTCAATCCACATCCTGCCCTATCTTGACTATGACATGATAAGGGAGCATCCAAAAATTTTCGTGGGATACAGCGACATCACGGCCCTCCACTTTGCATTCAATAAGCTATCCGGGCTGGTGACATTCCATGGTCCAATGCCTGCNTCTGACCCTGACGAATACAGTGCTGCATCATTCAAGAACTTCCTGAACATACTTTCAGGCAACAGCACCGATCTTTCTGTTTTCGTAAACGTGTTCGTGAAGTACATATTCAAGGGGAAGGTTGAGGGAACGTCCCTTGGTACCAACATATCTGTCGGATCTTCCCTGATAGGAACGCCCTATTTCCCTGACCCTGAAGGAAAGATACTCTTTTCAGAGGACGCTGGCATAACTTCTGGTGACCTTGACAGGTACTTCTCCGTCATGAAACTCACGGGCATGCTGAAAAAGTTCTCTGGATTCGTGTTCGGTGAATTCAGGCAGATAACGGAGGTGGAAGAGCCGATGCCTCCACTGGAGGATATCGTGCAGCAGTATATACAGGAACTTGAAAAAACTTCGATTTATGGCCTCCCATTCGGTCACGGAGAAGACCAGATGCTGATACCACTGAATTCAAAAATATCCATTTCCTCGGAATACCCTTACGTTGAGCTGAGGCAGAACGTGGTTGAGTGAGATATTTCCATCCCTTCATCACCTGAGGTTCACGGAGACCTGAAACCGGTATGATCGAGGGATCAATTCCTTCGCAAATCAGATAGCAGGTAAGCAAAATTTATTAGGTGAATACAGTTGAATAAAGCATGCTTAAACGAGAGAAATCCCCCGCCCACCGGAGGGGGAAGGCAAGCACCGTTGTCGTGCTTGCTGTTGCAGCAGTTATGATTTCATCAGCTCTTTTTTTCACACTCGAGAATACTTCCCCGCCAAACCTGATGGAAGGGGAGAAGGCAACTACCTCACCCTCGTCCCCCTCCCCGTGGATTTACCCCACAACAACAATGCAGGAGCCCAGCTACACTAACGGTACCTATATAATGGCATCAGTGAACGAGGTTGGACATCTGAACATATACCAGGCAGAAAGTTCATACAGTTTCTACCTTCTTGATGAAATATATGACTACGCAACAAACCTTCTTCCCAATGGGACAATATCTCCCTGGCTTGCTACCAGCTGGAATGAGTACAACGTGACAAACATGTCAGTATCCTCTGCCACAAGCACATTCCTTGGACTGGCTGGCAGCGGAAACATGACAACATACGACCCTATCAACGGACTCTATGAACCTGTGAAGTATGTTTACCAGGTGAACATAAGACCTGGAGTGCAGTGGACAGACTACTCTCCTGGAACGAACACATATGTCTTCTCCAACCACACATCATTCAACGGTCCGTCAGGAAATCCGCACAGCCACACATACAGGTATCCTTCAGTGACAATGCAGACATACTATGTCCAGTCTGCAGATTTCATCCTTTCATGGAAGATACTGCAATCATCATATGATTACAGTGGGTCATTTTCTAACGTGGTCAATGCAGTACCTGTTAACAACACGACTGTTGATTTCTACCTGAGCAACCAGAGCGCAACTTTCCTCACATACACCCTTGAAACACCGATCCTTCCCTATCACATATGGGTTGCCCATGATTACTCTTCGTCCCCAGGAGTCTGGAACTATACACCGACNCTTCCAGCTGCAAATTCATACAATGCATGGAATGTTGGATACAATGCAGCCACTGGGACTGCCACTGGCCTTATTGGATCAGGTCCATTCATGTTTGCGAATAATTACGGCCTACCACAAGGGAAATGGATATTTGACCAGTACTGGAAGCTGTATGTCAACCCCCATTATTTCGTCCAGTACACTTCTTCCCTGAGGCAGTGGACACCCAAGTTCTACGAACTTTACGTTCCCCTCTACCTATCGCTTTCAGCAGCAGTGACTGCTCTTACGCT
>JGI24721J26819_10003318_pt1 | contig 17301 bp, 19 predicted proteins | sample YelNatPaOPGAMG01_FD_26819 | JGI IMG/M metagenome (IMG submission 26819) | reverse complement strand
AATAATACGCTTGAGCTGGGCAGCGGGAAGGTCGCTGTTATGTTCTGGAGCGAGCTCTGTTTCAACTGCGAGAGGATCCTGCCCGTATGGCGGAGCATAGAGAGAGATCCGCCCGCCGGAATCAAGGTAATAGATATTAAGCTCATTCCGGGCAAGAACGAAAATATTTTCGTCGAGTTTGGTATAAAGGAGACCCCAACTATAATACTATTCGAGAACGGGAGGGAGGTTAAGAGGATAAGTGGGTTGAGCGATGCCTCCGAGAGCTACTTGAGGGATTGGATAGAGGGGAAAAGTGGTCTTCAGTTGATAAGCTTTGCTTTCCCCGTACTGGGTGGTCTATTAGCTCTTTCCCCCTGCTCCCTCCCCATAATGATGTCCCTGACGCCTCTCGGGAGGTTCTCCAGGAGGAGGGATTACGCGACTTGTTTCATATCATCCGCGCTCGGCGTGATCTCACTGGGGATGGCCTTCCTCCTCATATCATCCCTGCTCAAGTTAGTCGTCAGGTGGATCATATACGCTTTAGCTCTCTTCAGCGTAACTTTGGGCATCTTCATGATCCTCTCCCCTGAGAAATCTTGCAGAATGACCGGGAAGGTTAAGAGTTCATTTACATGCTTCAGCCTCGGCTTCCTAGCGATGCAATGCAACCTGCCCCTGGTGATCGGTTCCTTCATGCTCTTGAGCGCTAACGACTTCGCTCAGGGGATCGTGAACCTCATATCCCTCTCCTTAGGGATGAGCCTGACTTTTCTAATAGTAGTTAGGACATCGAAGGGTATTTCAGCGAGGCTCTCGCCCTCGAGGAGCTTCAATGTGAGCAGGCTCGGCGGTGCCCTCCTCACTCTGATAGGATTATACCTCATAATTTCTAACATTTAGCCCATATTTTTATAATATATTTCCTTATTATTCCATGGATTTAAAATTTTCAAAGGTTATGGCCCCCTAATTTTCGTGAAAAACTTTTTAACATACGGAGGGTGTTGAAGCGAGTGAGCGAATCCAGAGTAAGCGAGTACAGGGAGGAGATAGTCAACGGCCCGATAGTGAGGACATTCTTCAGGCTCGGGATCCCTCCCCTCATAAATCAGCTGATAGCAGTAGCATACAACGTTCTAGATGCCCTATGGCTCAGCATCTACAATGACTTAGCCGTATCCGTCCCCAGGCAGGTCTGGCCCGTGATATCCCTCTTCAACGCCCCCATGCAAGCTCTCACAACGGTTGGCATGAGCACGATCTCACAGTACATAGGGATGAAGGATTACAGAGAGGCTGAGATCTCTGCATCCAAGCTACTCACAATGGCCTCCTCCCTCGGTATGTTCCTCTCAATTTCCTTATTCTCTCTGAGATCGTTCATATTCTCCCAAGTCATAGGGACGCCGGAGGAGATAGCGGGCTGGGTGATGGATTATTCAGCTATAATGTCAGTGAACATACTCCTCAATTACATCGTCTTCTCCTACAATACCGTTCTGCAGGCGATAGGGGATACTAAGAGACCAGCGATAATAAATGCTTTCGCTGTATCAGTCAACACAGTATTGGATCCTTTCCTCGTGCTGGGAATACCTCCTTTCCCGAGGACGGGAGTCATAGGGGCTGCTCTAACCGATGTCCTAGGTTCCATTATCTCCTTAGTCTTGCTCAGCTCGCTCCTTAGGAAGTATGAGCTGAGGATGGGATTCACTAGCTTGGGATGGGATTGGATAAAACTCAGCATTAAGATAGGGTTTCCAGTCTTCATAATGGCCTCTATGAATAGCTTAGCTTTCATAGCGCAGCTGAGGCTCGTGAACGCTTTCAGTATAGTAGCTGTGACCGCGTACTCCATAGGCTTCGTGGTAGCTGATATAGCTGACGCAGCTCTCTTCGGTCTCGTCAGCGCATCCTCAATAATGATAGGGCAGAATCTAGGGGCCGGGAATCTGAATAGGGCTAAGGAGATATCTCTGAAGGCAGCCGCATCTGTCTTCTCCTTACTAGTCCTGGGGATCCTCCTCGTTTACCCCCTCAGGATCGGGATAGTGAGGGCTTTCACTGAGGATGCGAGCATAATCGGGGAGACGGATAAATTCCTGCAATACCTCCTCCCGACTCTCCCATTCTTCGGCCTCTTCATGATCGGGATGTCGGCTGGCAGGGGATCGGGCAGGACACTCGCTCCCACGATAATAGGAATATTCAGGCTCTGGGTCGTGAGGATAGGGCTGGGCTACTTTCTGTCCCTCTCCATGGGCGTAATGGGTATATGGATCTCCATCTCGCTGAGCAATCTACTCGCAGGAGTTGCAGCTCTCATCTGGCTGATCTACGGGAATTGGAACAGGCCAGTCATAAGGAGAGGAGAATTTGAGGTATCAACCACATGAATATAGGTATAGTTAAGCCTGGAAGGGGCCTCCTGGATCTCCTGAGTAGTATCAATGTCAGTAAAATCCCGAGGTTCAGGGAGAAGACAGGTATTAAAGCTAGGGAGCGTAGGGATCTGAAGGAAGTGGCGGAGGCCATGGAGTAGCAGAAGACATCCCCGAGCCCCATGCTCACCCCTCCCTGGAAGAGGGACAGGGGGCCCAGCAGATCCTCTGAAGCGGAGAAGAGCTTGCTCAGGGGACCTTTGAAGACCGAATAAGCATCGTATATCGAGAGGAATGCCAGTAGAAGTAAACGAAGGTATCGTTGAAGAAGTATATGAATAGGAAGGCCATTGAGGCTGCTAGGAAGGACTTAGCTAAGTTGCCTATCAAATCCGTCCTGAAGCTCAGAAAAGCTAATATTATCGAGAGGGCTATTTCTAGAATAGGGTTTACCTGAGTATAAGCGCTGATAAGGGTATCCAGAGATAGGAAGGCCGAGTAAACGAGGAATATGAATATTATGGATTTTATCGCGAGCCCCTTCCCCTTCCTCATGAGGTAGACCATGAGGGAAGCGAAAGCCAGCACTATAGCTACGTATAATATTGAGAGGCTGAAGGATTCGCTGGCCTCGAGCTCAACCACAGGCGAGGGCCTGATGCTCAGGACGACGGCTACAGCGAATAATTGGGATATCAGAGGCCATATTAGGACGGATAACGATTTTTCCTCCGGCATTCAATCTCGGAGTGCGTGATCGAATAAAAAGATTTTGATGCGGTGACAGTTTCAGGAATTGCTCTAGAGATGAAATTTGTGTTGGGAAGCGCTCAGGAGTGACCAATTCACTTAAATAATGGTAACGAAATCTATTATGGGGAAAAATGGTGGCTATAGAGGTCGAGGGATTGGAGAAGAGATACGTGACTTACTTGAGGAGGGGGCTCAGGAGGGAGAGGAGCGTAATCCACGCCCTCAGGGGAATATCCTTCTCAGTGATGAAAGGCGAGGTGTTCGGATTGCTAGGGCCAAACGGTGCCGGTAAGACCACTACTGTCAAGATACTGAGCACGCTCCTGCTCCCCGATTCCGGTAAGGCGTTCCTGCTGGGATACGATGTAGTGAGGGAGCCCGAGGAAGTGAGAAAGAGGATAGGCGTCTCCCTATCCGTCGAGAGGGGCTTCTTCTGGAAGCTGACGGGCAGGGAGAACTTGATTTATTTCGGGATGCTCTACGGCCTCGATGGGAATGAGCTGAGGGAAAGGGTGAACTATTTACTGAAGCTAGTCGGCTTGGATGAGCTTAACTCCTCCGATAAACTTTATGAGGAATATTCAACTGGGATGAAGGCGAGGCTGAGCATAGCTAGGGCCCTCTTGATAGATCCAGATGTCCTAATACTTGATGAACCGACTTTAGGGCTCGATCCGGCTTCATCTAGGATGATAAGGGAGCTCTTGATAAGGCTGGCTCATGATGAGGGGAAGACAGTGCTCATAACTACGCATAATATGTTCGAAGCCGAGATAGTCTGCGATAGAGTTGCTATAATAAATGATGGGAGGATAATAGCCATAGATACGATCGATAACCTCAAGGGGATAGTTGGAGGGGATCTGAGCATAGAGCTATCGATCCTGCCGAGCGCCAGGATCTCATTGGATAATTTGAGGCCCCACTTCTCAGATCTCAATGCCGAGCTCACGCTGGATGGCGATGATATCANGCTCAAGGTATTGACTAAGCCCAGCGAGAGGGATGAAGTGACTCAGGAGCTCTTGTTGAGATTGCAGAAGCTCGGATGCAGCGTGAAGCGAGTCGAGGTGAGGGAGCCCAACTTGGAGGACGTATTCATAGAGTTAACGAGGGGGAGATCATGAGCCTCGCCTCTCTATTCAAATCCGGTGTGTTCCTGGATCTCTACTTCGTCAAGAATAATAGGGCCAACTTGATATCCTTCCTCCTCTGGCCCTACCTGATGCTGATCCTCATGCTAGGCGCCGGCCTCCTCTTCGGATCGACTCAATCATTCAGATCGAACGTGGGGGATGTCGATCCAATCGTCTTCTTCGTCTCATCCACTCTAATAGCTTCAGCCTCCCTCTCAGTCATGTGGGATGTCGGAGGGGCTGTCCTATTCCACAGATGGGCCGGGACACTCCCTTACGTATTACTGGCCCCCTACAGGACTTCAATAATATTGGTGATGGCTTACATCCCCAGATACATCCTCTGGAGCTTCATCCAGCTCGCTGAGTTCCTCCCACCTCTCATTATTAGGAAGGGGATTTACGCCCTAATAATAGATCTCCCGATCCTCTCCATATCTCTAATCGTGGGGATGCTCCCCCTACTAGGTTTCTCAGCGATATTCGCCTCAATACTCTTGATAACGAAGGAGGAGAGCAATATACTGAGCTGGCTCAACCCAATAATATTAATACTCTCCGGAGCTTTCTACCCCTCTTACCTCTTCCCCCTGTGGGCTAAGATAATATCTCAGGCCCTCCCGACGACCTACACATTCGAATTGGCTAGATTGAGCGCCTTAATGTCAGCTCCCGGTGCGAGGGAGGTCATACTGATAATAGGCATATTGCTGGGCATGAGCGTCCTCTACAACGCTCTATCATACACTATGCTCGGTAAGGCTGAGGAGAGAGCTTTGGGGAGTGGATCTATATGATTAAAGCTATAATCTGGCTTCACTTCCTCAGGCTCTGGAGGCTGAGGTACAGCTTCCTTAACATGGTCGTATCCAATGCGATGTGGGTGCTCTTACTCATACTCGGGGTGCTCCTCTTCGTCCCGAGATCTCAGCTGCCCTACGCCCTTAAATCGGCTTACTGGACGATAGCCTGCTGGAGCGTGATATCTAGCTTCTCCTCCATAGTCGGGGGCTGGACGAACTTCTTCATATCCCTGGGGATGGTGGAGGAGCACATGCTCAGGGGAATCTCCCCGTTCCTAGTCATAAGCGGGAGGCTCGTCGTAGCCTCTCTAGTGTCTATAACTACCATTATATTCATGGGTCTCCTCGTTCAATCCCTCTTCTCAGTACCCCTATTCGATATCAGGCCCGATATAGCTCTCATCAGCCTCATGATAGTCTCAGTGGAGAGCCTACTCTACAGCCTCCTCATATCAGCTATCTCGATGAGATCGAGCATCTCCGAGCAGTTCCTCGAGATAATGAACTTCGCCGTCATAGGGATCTTGATAGTGCCTATTTCAGTTATACCCGAGGGGCTGAGGGTCCTCTACCTCTCCATACCCTACGTGGCTCCAGCTTATATGCTCAAAGTAGCTTCTGGATCAGAGATTTCCAGTTTATTTATTATAGCAGCAGTTATCTCGATAATAGAGACTATAGCCCTCCTCCTCATAGCTCTCCTGGCAGTAAAAGCCGCTGAATCCCATATAAGGAGGAACGGGACGAGAGCTATAGGGTTCTACTGACATCCAAACTTTTTAATAATTCATCGAGCTCCATCCCTTATGTCGAGGATAAGGGTCGCTTTCATAGGCATAGGCAACAGCGTATCAGCCACGATACAGGGGATTCACTATTACTCCTCGAATCCAGATAGCGATGGGCTCTGGCATCCTGTCGTCGGGGGCTTCAAGGTCGATGATCTGGAGATAGTTGCAGCTCTAGATATAGATTCGAGGAAAGTGGGGAAGGACCTCTCTGAAGCGATATATTCGGAGCCCAATACCGTCGGGAGGAGGTTCGATGTCCCTAAGATGGGCGTGATCGTCGAGAGGGGGATACTGAAGGATGAGCTGAATCCCCATATGGCCTCCGTCCTCAAGCTAGAGCTCGGGAGGGATGATGATGCCCTAGATACCCTCAGGGAGAGCAGGCCCGATGTAGTTGTGAACGCAATATCCAGCGGATTGGATAAGACATCCTCAGCTTACGCATCCATATCGGGGGAAGCCGGAGCTTCTTTCATAAACTTAACCCCATCGCCCGTGGCTACGGATCCGGAGATGGAGAGGAAGTTCGCTGAGAGGGGGCTAATATTAGCTGGAGACGATTTGATGAGCCAGATGGGCGGGACCATATTCCACAAGGGGCTGGCCAGCTTCCTGAGGCTCAGGGGGGTCAAGCCGAGGAAGAGCTATCAGCTGGATGTGGGAGGGGGGCTCGAGACCATAAACACCATGTACGAGGAGCTGAGGATGTACAAGAGGAAAGTTAAGTCCTCAGCAATAGCGGCTGAATTCGAGGAGGGTTGGGAGATAATAGCGGGGACGAGCGATTACGTCGACTTCCTGGGGAACGATAGGGTCATACACCTCCACTTCATAGGGACCGGATTCATGGGGAGCGAGATAATGATAGAAGCCCATATGAGGGTGAACGATGGTATGAACGCTGGGAATATCATACTGGATGTGATAAGAGCTGCCCATAGGGCTAGATTGGATGGGATGAGCGGTTACGTGGATGAGATATGTAATTACGGGTTCAAGAGGACGAGGAAGTGGAAGAGCGTGCTGGAAGCTACGCTAGCTTTCGAGAGTGCTTACTGCAGATCCAAATGAAAGGTTCAATGAAATTCGAATCTTTCAGTTGGGCTTTATTACCCCGAACCGGGGGATGATTCGGTGGGCTCATGAGAGCTGCGCTAGCTTTGATATTGATACTCCTCCCCCTATCCCTCTCCCTAGCCTGCCCCCCCAATGCTGGCTACGTCGGGGCTATCTATAAGCAGGGGAGCGATTTGAATAGTCTAATGGAGTTCCTAAAGGCGAGCGGAATAGCTAGCTCGATGGAAGTCGGTTCCTTCAACTTCTCCCCCTACAGTAATTTCAGCTATCCCTCTATATACATAANCATAGGGAGTTACGAGGAGGGAGGTAGCATAAAAGCTTACGTATTCCCCGGGAATTCCTACACTCTCCTGATGGTGGAGACCGATACTAATCTGAGTGAGGCCCCCCTCGTATACGCTGAATCCCTCCTCTCCGGGTACCTGAACCCCGAGCTGATAGTGAACGTATCCTCTAGCCCCAACAACTGGGTACCCCCGGTCCCGTTGGCTGAGTGGAGCAAGCTCGAGAAGGGGGAGGAGCTCAAGATAAGCGTTTATAAGTGCGGGTTCATTTACTCCAAGCTGAGGAGACCTCAGATAGAGAAAGTCGGAGTCGTAGCTAATGATATAGATTACTCCCTGTCCTTCGATATGATAAGGGATGCCTTTGAGAGGAGGGGAGTCGGAGTCGACTACTTAGGGAGCGGGGCGAGGGCTCTGATAGCGGCCCAGAAGTACAGGGCCGTCATAATACTCGGAGGTCCTAAGGCGCCTATCGTGGGGAGAGGGGTCATCCCGATAATGGGTGAGGAGAGGAAGGAGCTAGGGGAGAGGGGATGGGTCATAGTGACGAGGCCCTGGGGAACTGGAATTGCGGTAGTCATAGCTGGAGCTGATAGGTACTTGACCAAGGAGGCCGTGAAGAAGTTCCTATCGAGCGAGCTCTTCGATCAAGTGGTTAAGGTGGTGAAGGAGGGGAGGGAGATGAAGAGCATCTCGGAGAAGAAGGGCTTAGTTGAGCTGGTATCCTCCTCCGGGAGATGCGGTTATCAGGAGGGCCCCAGCCTGAGCGTGAACGTCAGGGGGAGCTATGCTTACGCTAACTACAGCCTGGGGCACGCTAATCCCTGCGCTAAGTTCGTCCTGAGGGGATACAAGATGGAGGGTAACAGGATAACGATCGAGCTGAGCACGGAGGAGACCGCTGAGATATGCGTCCAATGCATCGGAGTGATATACGCCAACCTCGTCATAGGGCCCCTGCCCCCTGGAAGCTATGAATTATGCATAGGAGGGTTGTGCGTACCATTCAGGGTCTAATCTACTCAATTTTTTCGTAAATATATATTATAGGTGAAATTATTGATGAAATTGACGTGAGGATATAGAGGACTAGGATCACGTGGAGGGGCATCAGAGTACCGGTGTGGAAAGCTAGCGTGAGGTAGAGGAAGGATGCGTAGAGGGCTGCAGTCGGTACCATTATGTATGGATTCGCCAAAACACCTAGATACTTGCGAGCCACCCCCTCATCTAGCTTCCTCAGTACGAGGAACTGCACAGCTATCGAGAAAAGAGGGGCTAGGAGGAACAGGGGAAGGAATAAGTTCTTCGATAGATCCCTCAATTCATTTTCCAGCGCTGAGATATTTGTTTTATCTTTCTCTATAGCTTTCTCTATCCTGCCTATAGTGTCCAGAGTATCCTGAACTGCATAAGCGAGCTCCTCCTCGTAGAAGCCCTTGAGGGTGTACCTGTAGGGCATCCCCACTATCTCCGAGACTACCCTGCTGTCCTCGAGCTTGAATCTGATCTGACCGAAGTTCTCCAGATCGTATGTGAAGTTCAGGTCCTTGAGATCNCCCCTCCATATCTCATTACCCGCGAAGGANATCCTAATGGATTCCCCCTCCCTGGAGTAGCTGAAGAGCCTCAGGACTAGGGGGGCTATNGCTTCCCTCCTCAGGTCGGCCTTTATGCTCAGATAGTTTATCTCNTTCCTCAGTACATCTATCTTCTTTGATGTCTCCCAGATGCGCTCCATCTCGAAGAAATAAGATCCGAACGCAGTGTATATCGCTATTATGGACAGGAGGAGTATTATGAGTCCCTTCACCTCGATCCACCCGAGAGCCTGAGAAGGGCTTCCCTCTTCTCATAATCAGATAGCCTGGATTGAATTATCCCGGAGCGGAGGACCTCTACAGCTCTATCCATNAGCTTTGGCCTCACTGGGAAGGGGACCCCGTCCTTGCCCCCGAATGCGAAGCTGTACCTAGCTGGATCCCTCCTGCTAGCCGGGGCATCGTAAATCACCTCAGCTACTAGGGAGAGGGCCCTGAGTAAGGAGGGCCCTATGCCCCTTATCAGCAGGAGCTCCTCATAATCCCTCGGATCCATCTGATTAGCTACCTCAACGGCCTTCCAGTCTATCCTGAGGGGCATCTTGAGGTACCTCACGCCCAAATAGGGGCTCAGAGGTCCTGCCCTCATCTCCTCGATGAGCCCCTCAAGCTTGGATCTGCCCTCCCTTATCAAGTCCAAGGAGGCCCTTCTATTCTCCTCCGATTCCCCAGCAGCTAGGTTGAGGACCTCCTCCCTGCTCTCAGCTATCACACCGTAATGCGGGTCCATCAGGAACCCCCTGATATTTTGGGAGATCCAGTGATACCTCCTCGCCGTCCTCTTCTCCACGTTCATCCCCTGCTGTATCACCGCCCACTCACCGTCCTCGGTGAAGAGGAGGGCGTGATGGTATATGGTGTGGCCGTCCTGGACCGCCGCATTATCTACTTTAGCTGCGAGCCTGCTCACCCTTTTAAGCTCCTCTATAGATTGATACCCGAGGGAGAGGGCTTCTCCTTTCCTCTCTATCTCATCAGGAGTCTCTAAAGCCCTCTTCCCCTTACCGCCGCAGAGAGCTATCCCCAGATCCTCCTCATCCAGGACCTCCCTTATAACGGCTGTCAGGACTGTGGTAACGCCAGATGAGTGCCAATCGTATCCTAAGACGCAACCCAGGGATTGGAACCAGTAGGGATCGCTTATCCTGAGCAGGAACTCCCTCCTGCCGAACTCATTCACAATAGTCCTTATTATCTCCCTCCCCAGCGCTTTCATCCTGGAGTAGAGCCAGGGAGGGGCTTTCCCCTCGTGCAAGGGGAGCTCAGCTTCTCCGACTATCCTCATCCCGAGAATTCCGAAAGATGGCCTAATAATCTTTTTCCATCAGTGACTGATGCGTATGAACTCGCTCAAAATCTTCAGGAGGAGGGAGAATAGGAGGGAGGATACTAGGATAAAGAGGGAGCTGAGCACAGAAGTAGTTAGGAGGTAGCTGGAGAGGAACCTGAACTCTAGGGCATCCTCAATCCCTCTAAGATACCAGGAACTCAGGAGGAGCTGGACTAAGAGGAGGGGGAGTATGAAGGAGAGCAGGTAAATGGGTATTTCCTCAAGATCATATCGGAAGGCCAGTATCGATAGAGCTAACGCTATTAGAATATAGATCTCGAGTATTGGAAGCTTCATAGAATTCAGGATCCATATGAGATCTCCTACTGAAGCTCCAGCTACAGCGTAGTAAATGAACGTTATTCGAGCCCTGATCAGCATCCCTCCCTCAGTAACTTCGGCATCGTAGGCTTATGCGCGAAGGGGGCTCCATGCACCTCCGAGAAGACGAAGCTCTCCATCTTCCTCCTCCTAGTTGGCCTCTCGACCTCCCTAGTCTTCCCTATAACTATTATAGCGACTGGCCTCCTATCGGGAGGTGCCCTCACTACCTCCATCACCTTGGAATCATCGAAGGCCCCTATCCAGCATGTTCCGTAGCCCAGGGCATGAGCTGCTAACATAGCGAAAGTAGCGGCTATAGTGGCATCTTGGAGTGAGTAGAGCTCAGCTCCCCTCCTCCCGTACCTCGTCGAGGATCTCTGCGGGACTGAGAGGAAGACTAAGTGAACTGAAGCGTTTATCATGAAGTTCTGATTGTAAGAAGCTCTTGCTAATAGTTTCTTCCTATCAGGATCCCTCACCACAACTATCTCGTAAGCTTGTAAGTTTCCGGCTGATGGAGCGCTGCATGCGGCTTCCAGTATTATGTTAAGGTGATCCTCGCTCACCTCCTCCCCGGTGTAACTCCTGATGGACCTCCTCTCGGAGAAGACATCGAATATATCCGGCATCGTACTATTGTGAATGTTAAAAATAAAAGGATTTCTGAATTTTTGAGGGATTATCCTATTTATAGAGCCCTCTATCCCATCGAGGTATTGTTAAAATGCATCTTTAAATCACGCATGGATGATCGCTGGGATGGGCAGCTGCGCGGTATGCGGTAGGTCCTCGGACCTCATAGCGGGAGCTGTGGGGGTCTGCCTAGATTGCCTAAGGAGCGATCCTAAATCTGTTGAATACGCTCTCTCAACTCACAGGAGGGAGAGAGCCAGGATAGGGCTGCCGCCGGAGCCTCCCAGAGGGGAGGGGATTAAGTGCGGGCTCTGCGACTCTGAGTGCGTGATCCCGGAGGGAGGGCTCGGTTACTGCGGGATAATGATGAACGATAATGGGAAGCTCATTAACTTAGCTGGATGCCCTGAGAGCGGTCTCCTGGAGTATTATTACGATCCGATCCCGACCAATTGCGTCGCCCACTGGTTCTGCCCAGCATCTACTGGCATAGGCTACCCGAAGTGGTCCGCTAGGAAAGGATCCGAGCTCGGATACTACAATTTATCGGTTTTCTATGGAGCTTGCAATCTGGATTGTCTCTTCTGCCAGAACTGGTTCTTTAGAGATCTTACTATAAGTAAAAGACCTTTAGTGAACTTCAGGGAGCTGATTGAGGCTTCCTTGAGGAGACCAGTCACTTGCGTCTGCTTCTTCGGCGGGGATCCATCCCCTCAAGTATCCAACGCTCTCCTAGTGGCTAATGAACTGATGAGGATGGGGAGGATAATGAGGATATGCTGGGAGATGAACGGGCATCTGAATCAGAGGACTATGGTAGCTGTGCTCAATAGCTCCCTCAGGAGCGGGGGGATAGTTAAATTCGATCTCAAGGCGTGGAACCCGAGCGTCTACTTAGCCCTGACCGGCAGGGATATAGGGAGCGTATATGAGAACGCTAAATTAGCTCTTAAACTCTCCCTGGAGAGGCCAGAGGTACCTCTATTCACAGCCAGCACTCTACTGGTCCCGGGATACGTAGATGAGGAGGAGGTCAGGATGATAGCTAGGTTCATAGCTTCCATAAACCCCGACACACCTTACAGCCTCCTAGCATTCCACCCGAGCTATTTAATGACGGATCTACCGAATACGAGCAGGAAGCACGCTATGGAAGCTTTTAGAGCGGCTAAGGATGAGGGGCTCACTAGAGTGCATATAGGGAATCCCTGGCTCCTCACTAGGGAGGATTATCAGTCTCGATAATATCTAAGAGCTGCCAGAGGCTCTCTATCCTCGGCAAATTCCCGCAGTTCACTTTAGATCCTCTGAGCTCAGCTAGTTTAGTGTAGTGAAATGCTCTGAGCCCCGACCTCATGGCACCTATGACGTCCTGGTAGCACGAATCCCCCACGTGAATTATCTGACTCCCATCTAAGCCCAGTTCACTCTTCAGAGTCCTGAAGATCTCAGCCTGAGGCTTGATTAACCCCAGGTCCGATGATGATAGTATCACATCGAACAGATCTAATCCGACGTTCCTCAATATCCCCCTTATGCTCCTGGCTGAGAAGGATGTGTTAGAAACTAGAGCTAACTTAATCCCCCTCCTCTTCAGCTCCCTCAGCACCTCTGGAGCCTCTTGATTCAACCTGGGGGTGAATCCATCAGTTGATTCCTCGTAAGCTCTCGCTAGGCCATCTACATCCGAGCTCACGCCCAATCCCATTAAAACCATGCCCAGCAATTCCCTCGCGGGCAAGAGCATCCTGAATTCCTTAGTGGCTGCGTAAGCTTCCCTTATCACGCTCTCCTCTATATCATATCCTGAGCTCCTGAGGAAATCCTTTATCGCCTTGACCCTCATTCCCACATATATTTCCTCATCCTCCTTAGTCTCCCATATCAGAGTGAACCATAAGTCGAAGGAGACGGCCCTTATCAAATCGACCCCCTCGATAATATCGCTGCATTAAAAATCCTTGAGCTTCCTCTCCAGCTCGAAGATAACGGTACCGCCGCAAGTATATGGTGGTCCGGGGTCGGGGCATTGCACGTAACCCAGATCCCCGCTCCCTATACCCAGGAGCTCCGCTTTAATGCCCTTCAGGAAGGGGCTGAGGAGAGTAAGCATAGAGGAGAGAGCGTGTATGCATACCCTTCCCTCTACGCAGAATCCTATTATGGAGAAGGAATCACCCTCTGAGTAACCGGCGGCGCATCTCCCCCTGACCTCCTTGACCCTAACTACGACCTCGTAGCTCATGCTATAACCTCCTCAATTCAGTGCGAGAAGATGAGCTTAAGGATATCTGAAGGCTCTAACCTCATTCTCACCCTTCCACCGAATCCCACTTCCCTCTCCAAGTCTATGAGGCGATCATTTATTATTATCCTGGGCTTGCCGACTTTCCCCACCATGAACTCCAGCTCAGCGTAACGCTTGGAGATATTGGAAGCGCGGAAGGGTCCCCCCTCATGACAGAGGTAATCCAATTCCTCGGGATCGACTTGGGGCTCCTTCTCACCATTAGGATCCTCGTAAACTAATTCGAAGAGCTTAAAGGATCCATCGCTCACTAGGAAAGTTTCTGTCACGTTCAGCCCGAAGAGGGAGTTCTTCCACTTGTATATGATAGCCTCTCCCTCATCCAGGAAGGAAGAGTATATCAGCTTGCCCCTCTCGACATCGAGGAGCTCAACTAAGTAGCTTTCAGGTATCAAACAATAATTGGAGAATAAGAGAAAAAAGATTATAGGAATTGCCCACTTCATCTATCCCTTTATCACTCCCATCTCCTTGAAGAACCTCTCAGCTCCGGGATGTATGTACTTGCGAGCTTCCTCGCTGGCTTGCATGTAAGCTTTCTCTGGCGTTAGCTGAGTTGCCTTCTTCCAAGCTGCTGCTAGCTCATCCAAGTGGCCGAATATGGCTTTAGCGATCTCATACAATCTGTCCTCCGGGAAGTCCTTCATCACAGCGATTACGGCAGTGATGCCTATGGTCTCCACATCCTCCTCCAGCCCGGGATACGCGCCCTTAGGTATCTTGGTCTTGTGGAATACCGCCGGATACTTCTGGATTATCTTATCAGCTATCTCTCCTGAGATCGGTATGAACTTTATCTTGAAGCCCGGTGTCGTTGCTAAATCGACTATCGAGGAAGTGGGCACAGCGCCGCTCCAGAAGAAGGCATCCAGCTTCCCATCCTTCATAGCCTCTCCTGAATCCGCTGGAGAAAGCTTCTCCCTTACGATATCTTTATTAGGATCTATCCCCAGGGCTGATAGCACATATAAGGCCTGCTCCTCAGTGCCGCTAGCTGGAGGGCCTGTGCTAACCCTCTTGCCCTTGAGATCGTATATGGAGTTTATCCCGGAACCCTCATATGTCACTATATGGAGGGGTTGCTCATATAAAGCCAAGAAAAGCCTCGCAGGTTCCGATTTATTCGATACTATGGAGAGCTTGCCCTGATTGAGCAGCACTATGTGATAATCGTAGCAGAAGGCCATACCGGCTTTCCCGCTCACTAAGAGCCTGAGGTTATCCCCTGCTGCCGTCGTGACCTCAGCTGTCGCCTCGGTATCTGGGACGTACTTCGTTATGACTCCGGCTATCGCTCCGCCCAGTGGGTACCAGACACCTCCCGTCGTCCCCGTAGCTATGCTGAAGGATATTCTCTCCCTCTTAGTTGTAGTCGTTTCAGTTGNAGTCGTCCCGGTCGGGCTAGTTCCGGTTGGCGTTGTCGGAGTCGTTGGGGCTGGAAGCGTGAGATAATAGCCGAGGGCCACTAGGATAATTAGGATAACGACTACTATCAGGGCGAGGGCCCCTCTCGATATACCTCTCGCCATAGGACCACCTGGCCCCACTCCCCAGACCGGTGATACTTATAAATATTGTGTTAAGAAGGCCCCGGAAATAAAAATGTCTAATGTTTTTGCGCCGAGCTCTTCAATCCCTTATATGCCCTGAAGGCTANTATCGCANCTGAGATTATGTAGATGGGTATAGCCCAGATCGAGAATATCCAGAAGGCGAGGAGGGAGCCCGATACTATCAGCAAGAACCTCTCTATTTTCGAGAGATCTACCCCGATGTGACCTATGCTGCCTATGGCCAGGAGTAGTAGGGAAGCTATAGATACAGATGTGGCGATCAGGAAGCCCTCTGGATCCGAACCAACTATAAGTAAGTTGGAAGCCAATTTATTCGATGAGAACATGAAGGGAACGAGGAAAGTGGGCAGAGTGTACTTCCAAGCTTGCATCATGGCCTTGTAGACATCAGCTCCCGTGATGGCTGCAGCAGCTGAGGGAGAGAGAGCCACCGGCGGCGAGACCTCGGACAGGACTGCGTAGTAGAATATCAGCAGATGGGCTGCGTGAGCGGGTATGCCCACGTGTACGAGGGCAGGAGCTATTATCGGGACGCAGACGACGTAAGTTGCCGTTATGGGGAGGCCGAGTCCTATTATTATCGCTGATATCGCCGCAAGTATCATGACGAACACGTGTATGCCGCCGCTCAGCTCTATTATCATATGCGATATCTTGAGCCCCAGCCCAGTTAGAGTGAAGGCCCCCGTTATTATACCAGCGGCAGCCAGTAGAACAGCTACTGAAACGAAAGATTTCGCAGCGTCGTAAAAAGCTGAGATAAGCCTTCTAGGTGTGAGCCATTCCTCCCTGTTCTTGCTCAGGAAACTCGTGAGTATCACTACGAGTATCGCCCATAGTGCGGATGTCGCCGGGGATCTGCCTAGCCCCACTAAAACTACGAGAACTATTAAGGAGATCAAATGATAGCCCTTCGTCTTGAAGACATGCTTAAGGCTCGGCGCCGATATCTCGGGGGGCTTGAATGCGTACTTCCTCGCTTCAACTTCCACCATGAAGAACATGGCTAAGTAATAGAGGACAGTGGGCATCAGCACCATCAATATTATGTCCCAGTAACTCACATCGAGGAATTCCATCATCAAGAAGACGGCCGCTCCCATGAGGGGAGGGGATATCACCGCACCTATGCCGCCGGCCGATATCAAGCCAGCTGCCATCTCAGCAGTATATCCCGCTTCCTTCAGCGTGGGCCAGAGGACGGGGGTTAGGGACATGGTGGTAGCGACCCCGCTCCCCTGGGGCCCGCCCAGGAGGGCTGTAGCTAGTACAGCCCCCCTTCCAGCGCTAGAAGATTTCCTCCCCATCAATGAAGTAGTCAGATCTATCCAGAAGCTTCCGGCACCAGCTGCATCCATTAAAGCCCCATACAAGACGAATAGGGACACATAAGAGGCAGCAACGCCGAGAGGGACGCCGTATACACCATCTAAGGTCATCACCAAGTGGCCTACTATCCTCTCTATATCGTACCCCTTGTGGGATAGCGGGCCAGGTATGTAGTAACCGAAGTACATGTAGGCTATGAAGAAGATGACTATTACCGTGAAAGCCTTCCCGATAGACCTCCTTGTGGCCTCTACCAATATTATGAGGAGGATTATCCCGAAGAGCACATCGTAGAAGTTGGGTATTGTCGATCTATATGCATAGTACTCATCAGCTACGGCATAAGCTATTGAGATTACCGCAAGCGCTCCCAGTATCAAATCAATTATGAGAGCGAGTCTGCTCCTGAAGAGCTTTTTTGATGGCGGATATTGGAGGAGCATGAAGAGGAGAACTAAAGCCAGGAATATCATCCTGAAGCGGTAAGTTTCTATAACGAACAATGCCCCTAGGATGCACCACAGGATCATGGAGATTCCAACTGCCATAACAGGGTACTTTGAGATCCCTCTGAACTCTCTAACGGCTCCCTCTTCCTTCTCAGCCTCGCTCATAGGAGCCACCGAGCCCCACGCGAGTTTAATAATATAAATATTTTGTGAAAAATTTTGAGGTTAATGGGCATGATATCTCAGGCTCGCTTCCTACTTACATCCACATGATGGAGGAAGCCGAGGCAACTATCTCAGAGCTATTAACTGGACATCCTAAGGCCTCGAAGATGTGGAACCTCCTTAAAGATGATCCAGAGGTCAACGCTGACTGGGACATGTCCAATAGAGGATTACGTTGAAGTAGTAGCTTTGACTATGCCGGATGAACCTAGGATGGATCAGAGGATAGTGAATCAGTTAGTCATAATGGAAGGGAAGTTCAAGCCCAAGGATTAGCCCACTACAGTCACTACCACATTCCTCTCCCTCGGGCCG
>JGI24721J26819_10003312_pt1 | contig 17313 bp, 17 predicted proteins | sample YelNatPaOPGAMG01_FD_26819 | JGI IMG/M metagenome (IMG submission 26819) | reverse complement strand
CAAGCTAACAAAACGAGAACCTCCCGACTTCATCAGTCGTGGAGAGTGTCAAAGTTGCTATGGCTGTGTACTTCATTTTTAAGGCTAGGCTTTAGGGCTTTTCTTGCGAAGGTTATGTAGCCTGTGTGCGCCGTCATAAGCGTTTGAGGCCTCGTTTTGCCTCTTTCTGTTTGCATTCCCCGCACTAGGCATTCGACGGTTTCTATGTCTATGAAGCTGTTTTCCCGTAGGGCTTCCACCGTTTTAACTGTTTGATCTATGGTTGGGCTAAAGGAGACTATGGTTCCGCATGGTTTTAACGCCTTGTAAGCATGGGGAACCACAAGCCAAGGTGTCGCCATGTCTAGAACAACAGTGTCCACGTTTGTTTCGTCTATACCCATCGTAATATCCTTGTTTTTAAGCGTAACAAACTCTGCTAAGCCGGCCCGTCTAATGTTTTTCTCGGCAGTTTCAAGAAATTCGCCTCTGACCTCGTAGCTGTAGACTCGGCCGTTTGGCTTAACAAAGTGGGCTAGGGCTGTGGTTAACGCGCCTGTACCTGTGCCAGCTTCCACAACGTGGCTGCCCGGGCCTATTCCGCTATAGACTATGATGAGGGCTATGTCTTTCGGGTACATTATCTGGGTTCGTCTCACACTTTTCATTACGTAGTCGCGGAGCAGCGGCTTAAGAACTGTGAATTGGACGCCGAGGCTGCTAGCCACCGTGGAGCCATATTCTCTGCCAATTAAATCGTCAAGTTTTATGAAGCCTTTATGTGTATGGAACGTTTTCCCAGCCTCAACTTTAACAAGGTATGTTCTACGCTGATCTAAGTATAATAGGACGTATTCACCCTCCACCACTTTCTGGCTCTGCAAGAGTATTCCCCATTTTAAGGCGCTAGACAATTCCCTTAGGCTTGAATTTTTCATCCTCGTGGAATAACATAAACGTTAAACAATTTAAGCCCTTTTCAAAAGAGCAAGTAACCCCATTTGGCACCGCCCAAAACATCCGTAAAAAGAATAGAGAGGGAGCTAAATGTAGCCTTTAGGCTTTCGAAGCACAAGATAAGCCGTTGTAGCAACAAAGAAGACCGCAACAACTACTAGGAAAATCATGGCGGTCCTCGTATTATCCAACTCACTTTTAACACCCTTAAGAGACTCATACTCTTGTTTTAGGCTTAGCAACTCGTCTTTGGTGAGGTTTTTTCCAAAACATTCCATGAAAGTCTGGTTCAAGGCATTAAGCAACTCATATTTTTGCTCGAGTAGCCAAAGGGTCTCGTTGAGAGTCAATAACTCGTCTCGGGAGAGGCTTTTTCCAAAACATTGTGTGAAAGTTTGATTCAATTCGTTGAGCTGCTTCTCAAGCGATTTAAGGTAAACATTTTCAATTTCGGTCATGGAGAATCCAACGGTCAAATCGTAATCCATATTTAACGTTCCATCTCCTGCCACGGGATATTTAACGGTATATTTCAAAGTTATTTCTCCATAGGCTATACCCCAGACATTTTCTGGCACTCTAAAGGTTGCTTGATAGATTGCCTGATATTGCTCGATATTAAGCTNGAAATTATTGTCTGAGGTGCTGTTTAGAAGAACTTTATCTTGACCACGTAGGAAACCGTATACGCTGAAGTTGAAGTAACTTATAGAGACATTAACGTCCTTCATCTTCGTCAACTTCAATGAAAATGTAATGTTTTGGGTGGGTTTTGTTTCTGCCGTTGCGTTTACCTGTATTTTTATTCCTGGAACTGAGGAGTCAAAAAATGTTTTGATGTTTTCTTCTTGTTGAATTTGAGCACTGGTGGGGTTAAAAAGGGCTAGTGTTAGAATTAAAGGCATGATTATTGTGCATGCTTTATGGAGTCTTCTCACAGTCATCACCACAAACTTAACGAGGTTTGACCAGAGCTTATTTAACGATTTTTTATTCTCCTTTTGTTATTTGCTGTTTTTGGCTTGTTTCTTTTTTAAGAATTATGTTTATTTTCGGCTATTTTATTGAGCGGATAAAACGCTGGTACATGTATAGGAAGTAGATAAGGGCGAAAAGGGTTAGGGCTATTTCGAAGCCTAGAACTGCGGGGTTGTTTTCCACCGCCATGAAGTAGCCGTGTTGGAGTATGTCTGTNAAAACTAGGATTTGGAGGAATATGGCGCCTCCTAGGCAGCTTAAGCCTAGGGTGTGGATGAGAATTTGGAGGCGGCGGCTTATTTTGTCTGTTGCTGTCTTCATTTTTATCGTGTGTATTAAGATTTGATGCTTCAACTTATAGGTTGCGAATTCAAAACCACAACGAAGCCTTATGATTAATCCTCAAAACCAAAACTCAAAACCAGAAATCCATCAAAACCATAGAGAGGCTAGCCCATATTGGCTTGAAAACCAGCCAATAAATGTTTAGAAAATTTAGAGGCTATATTCTCTGCCCTTCTCCGTTATCTCCACTTGGCTTTTAAGGTNCCGCATAAACTTGGCGAAGAGTTCAGCGTTTTCCGTGTGCACTGGAAAAATCTTTTTGGCGCCTATCTCTTTAAGGCAGGCTTTCAGCCTCAATGGGGTTATATGCCCAGAAACATGCACGTGGTACTGGGGCAAGCCATAATGCCTAAGCCAGTTAACAAGCCTTTCAAAGTCTATCTCCATCTCCTCGTTGAAAGGCTCTGATGAAGAAAAAACATAGCAGCTTCCAGGTTTAGGCTGAATTTCTACAAGCTGCTCTAAATCGTAGAGGGACATTGTCAAAATTATGTTTTGCTGGCGCTTCGAAACTTGTTCAGCGTCGACAACCTTGTCTTGGTAGCGTTCAAGAATCCACTTTTCCCAAGCGTACAGGCGCTCCTTCGACTTTCGAAAAATAAGGACGCCTTCATCACCCAGCNTTGGAATGCGAAGCTTCCGGTCGCCGCTTAAAGCCTCCATTAGGTAAGCCTGCCGCAGCGAAACAGCCAAGTAACGGTTGTTTTTCAAGGCTGTTCGATAAAAAGAGTTAAGCCTATCCACGTCTGTGTAGGCGAACTCTGCAAGCACTAAGCCTTCTGTTTGGCTGACAACATGATTCAGTTTGGCTTCAACCTCCCTTTCAGAAGAAACTGAAACATTTGTCATGTTGGTGGCTTCGCAAACAACGGCCACGGGCTCAGCAGCCCTAGCCCGCTCCACAAACTCCCTGGTCATTTCGTCTTTTGCACCATGATCTCGAAAGTCCCCAGTGTAGACAACAGCCCCCCTTGAAGTGTGAATGATAAAGCCGTATGCCCCCGGCAAGGAATGGTCAACGTGCACGGGCTCAATTTCTAAACCGTCAACTTTAACAGCGTCGCCTGTTCTAAAAGCGTGGAAGTCTATGCCTTCTACGTTAAATTCTAAATCCGCCTTGCGGATTTCGCCGAAAGCCTGCAAAATAATCTTTGTTGTTTCGCCGCAGTAAACTGGAANTTCCCTTTTCACGAAGGATAGGTANGCTGAATGGTCCATATGTCCATGAGAGATAAAAATGGCGTCCACAGCTAGCGGTTTATCGTCGAAACGGTAAACGCCTTCAAGTTTTGGTAGGATGCCCAACTCTTGGAGGCTTTTCTCGCTTTTAGGCGATAGAAGCGGAGGCGAATAATACTGTTTTCTCAAAGCGAAAGACATTCCAAAGTCAAGAAAGACCGCTGTGTCTCCGTCTTTGAGGAGAATTTTGTTTCCGCCAATCTCGTTTACTCCGCCGTAAAAGGTTAAAGTTGTTTCCTTCCTAACCATTTCTCTGTCCAGCCCTTTTACAAATGTTTGAAATAGCCAAAATAACGTGGGGAAAGACAAACAAACTAAAAACTTTCGTGTATTTGGGTTTTCCAGCAGCCCTAACAGCCTCCAAACTTCCACCAGCCCCCAAATACCCCTTAATAAAAGCTTTCGCAACATCCTCAACAAGTCTTGTCCGGGCAACTGGCGGCGCATAATGCCCAACAAAATAGAGGAATTCAGCGATGTCCCAAGCCTTGTCGCCCTTCCGTGAAGCTTGCTCAAAATCCATCAAGTAGATTTCGCCATCCTTCCCAACCATAATGTTTTCAGGCTTTGTGTCGCCCAACGCTACGTTTAAGGCGTGAACCCTAGCGAAAACCTCGCCAACCTTGCGGATTAACTCCAATTCCATTCTGATTTTGTCTGCATTCCCTTTGCTGAAGATTCGTTTAACAACCTTATCGAGCGTTTCGCCCTCCACATACTCCATGAAAACAAGCTTTTCAGCATGGTTTATGCCTAAAAGTCTTGGAACAGCAAAACCCTTGGAGTGTAGGAAATTGTTGATGGAGCATTCTCTCTCAAGCCTTGAACGTCCAAGCAGAGCAAAAGTTCTAGTCCCGACAGTCCACAAAGTTAACGGAAACCATTTAAACCCAGACCAGTCCTTAAAGCTTTTAACAACAATCCTGCGTTCCTCTCCATCCTCGGAAACCCTAACAAGATAGACATCGTTTAGAACTCCGCCCAACGCCTCAACACTCACCGGTCTGCTTCCTCCAACTTTAAGAATTTTCCTAGCAAAACCTTCAATATTCATTCTTGCAGCCAAAGGAACAAGCCCACTAGCCGTAGGCACAAACAAATACGCCTTCGGGTCCTCAACGTCAATTTCCACCCTTAAACTGTCTTTTCCGCCCTCAAAAAACTGGAATTTTAGGAAAACGTCAATACTTTCAGATAAAACGCCTAAAATTTTGGGAAAAGTTCCCAAGAAAGACATGAATAGGGCTTTCTGCGCAGACCTAAAAAGATTTGTGAACAAGGCTTTTCTGCCTTTAAAGCCATCAATGAAGCTTTTCGAAATCTTGTAAAAGCTGTTTGCGCGCTCCACAACCTCCCTTTTCTCTAACTCTTTTAGGGCGAGTAAATATCCTTCCAAGACTTGGTTAACATTTTGTTCGCGTTGCTCGTCTTGAAAGAAATGGGCAAGCGTGTAATACATTGGTGGAAACAGTCGCGCCCTGCTAAGCATAGCCTCATACATGAAGTATTCTGGTTTTATCCGGATTTCGTGGGAAAGCTCTGGAAAAGCCAACACAAGGTTTTCCAGAAGCTCAAGAATCAAACGCCTCTTCAGCTTAACCTCTTCAACCCTTAAATAATCGGCGTTTGTCAGCGGCGTGTACGGAAAAATTAGGTGTATGGCGTAAGCCTCGCCTAAAAAGCCCAATTCTACGTCTTTCTCAAAAACCCATCGGTCCACCGTGTAGAAGACGACCGGCTTGCCGTTGAAAAACTTCACGTAGTTCATTAGTCTGGGTTTAAAGCCGTCTACAACGATCAAAACTTCAAGCAAAGCTTTCAAGTTGCCGCATACACAGATGCCGGTTATTGGGCTGGAGTTGGCAATTTGCCTACAAAAATCGAGAATCTGCCTTTTCAGCCCCTCGTCCAGCCCCTTTTGCTTCAAAGCCAATTTTCACCAAATACTTTTCTAGGACAGAATAGCGTCCCCTAGGAGATATAGTTTAACGTTCCACAATTGTGCCGTGAACCCTTCAAGTTTAGAGGTTTAGAAAGAGAGGGGAGATGAGGCGTGAGATGGTTAGGCGCGTTCTATCAGCCTAATGTAGGCGAAAGCCGCGAAAGTGGTGAAAACTGCCGAAAAAACTAGTACGCTGACAACCATTTCAGGCGAGAAGGACGGTGTCCCCAATAGAAAGGAGCGGATAAGGTCCGACGCGTTGCTCAATGGGTTGATTCTTGCAAAGGTTACAAGGATCATTGGAAACTTGCCTTCTAGTCCAAGCTGTTCAATCAGCGAGAATGGGTAGAAGACGCTGCTGCAGAAGAACAGCAGATAGTAAACTAGACCCCTCGCGGTTACGAACTTGTCGAGGCTTGTTGTGGAGACGGCTATGGCTATGCTTAAGCCCGAGATTCCCATGGCTAGGAAAAAAAGCACAACTAGAATTATAAATAATTGATTCAGCGTTGGAAGCCCGATAAAGGCGAAACACGTCGCCAACAAAGGCGACATGTAAACCATGCCTCGCAATCCCCCGGAAAGCACACGTCCGAAGGCTAGTTCAAAACGGGTCATGGGTAGGCTAAGCATGTATTGATGAACTTCTCTTCGGCGTTCCATGTTCACTTCCCGTCCAATCATGAAAGCGGAGGCGAACAGTCCAGTAACCGTCAACCCCGGCGCGAAGAAGTCGAAGTAGCTTTTTATCTGCCGGGTTACCTCAGGACTAAGCATGCGGTTGTAAACAATAGCCATAATAAACAAGTCGGCTAGGTTCATGCTAATCAAGCCGACGAGCCACCATTTATAGCGGAAAAAGTTTCTAAAATCGTTCTCCAATACGTGTGCGATGTGCCTCATCTATTGCCACCCACCTCCCTCTATGGTTTTGTCGTAAAGAACTATGCCTAAAAGTGTGAAGAAGGCGAAGAACATGACTATTCCAAGAAACGGCAACAGTGGATTTTCAAAAGACAAATTCGATTCGATGCCAGCGCCCCAACGGAAAAGCTCAGCGGCATACGTGACCGGGTTGAAATTGGCTATCCACCCGTAGAGCGGATTCGCCTCCCTGACAAAGCCTAATGGGTACATGGCTGTGCTTAGGCGCACTATTAACGCGTCCAAAACTCCCATGAGAATGTCGAAGCGGTCGCTGGATTTTATGGCAACCGCCAAAGTTATGCTCATACCGGAAACTCCAAAGGCGAAGAGGAAAAGCGAAAACAACGCCAACAAAAAGTTAATCGGATTAGCCGTGCCAATCACGTAGAGGGCTACACATATAAGAGGTCCAACATATATGAAGGCGCGCAGGCCCCCACCAATAGAACGTCCAAGGACAAGCTGCTTTCTAGTGACTGGAAGGCTTAGGAGATACTCGAAGACTCCATGCTCCGCTTCCTCGTAAATGTCGAAGCCTATGAACACGGCGGTTGAATAAAGCGTCATAATGGATAAGCCGCCAACATAGTAGCGGAAATAATCTTCAACGGTGACCATGCGGGAGGCGATAAGCCCAAAAAATGCGATTTGAGAAACAAACCAGATAGCCCTCATAATAATCATTACCTTGTATTGGAAGAATAGGCGGACATCCCGCTCCACGACATAGAGGAGTTTCCCCGTTTCAGCCTCCTCCTTTCTCTGCCTCTTCAAGCGTCAAACCAGTGTAATGGGCGAACACGTCGTCTAGGCTGGGTTCGCTCATGCGGATGGAGGAAATGGCAGCTCCCTCCTTCATTAGCGAGTTCATGATTTTTGGCACAACCTCCTCAACCCTGTTCAAGTATAGACGCAGTGTAGACGCCTTAGCCTTAATGATTTTAACAACTTCTTTGAATTGTTTCAGCTGCTCCACAATTTTCGGCGAAGGCTCAGCCTCAAACTGGATTTCAACAATGTCGCCGCCTACTATGCTGTCCTTAAGCCTCTGCGGAGTATCACAAACAAGCAGTTTACCCCTATGCATTATGCCCACTCGGTCAGAAAGCATGTCAGCCTCGTAAAGCTCGTTTGTCGCAAGAATGATGGTTGTTCCACAGTCGCGGAGTTCTTGAAGCATCCTCCAAATTTTATGTTTGCCAACAACATCTATTTGGGCTGTGGGCTCGTCCACTATGGCTATTTTCGGCCTTTGAATCAAAACCTTGGCGATTTCAACCCGTTTCCGCATGCCGCCTGAAAGGGCGTGAACGCTTCTGTGACGGTAATCCCACATGTCCAAGGCTTCAAGAACTTCTCGAACTCTCCGTTTGCGTTCTTGCGTTGGCAGTCCACAAACCTTCGCGTGCCAGTTAATCACATCCCACGGGGTGCTAACCCACAGCATTTTAGGCTCTTGGAAGGCTACGCCTAAAAGCTCTCGAACTTTGTCTGGGTTTTTCCGGACATCGTAACCTCCAACATAAGCTGTGCCCTCAGTAGGCCTTATAACAGTTGCAAGCATCAGAATTGTCGTTGTTTTTCCAGCGCCGTTTGGACCTAGAAGCCCGAGAATCTCGCCTTCTTCTATTTCCAAGTTTAGATGGTTAACCGCCGTGAAGTTTCCAAACTTTTTAGTCAGGTTTTCAATCCGTATTATTGGTGGCATTTTAATTCCAGGGCTAGAGTACAAAACGTCTAAACGCTGAGTACTTAAGGTTTACGCGTCAACAAATCCGCCGCGTGTCTTTCAGCCTTCTCAATGACGGCCTCTTCGTCTAAAGTCTTAACGATTCGGTTTTCCATAACAATTTTGCCGTCAACTATGACGGTGTCCACGTCGCTTCCGCGGGCTGAATAAACTAGGGCTGCGTAAACGTCATGCAAAGGCCTTAAATGAGGTTTAGAAAGGTTTACAAGCACAATGTCCGCCCTTTTTCCAACCTCCAACGATCCAATCAAGCTGTCCAGCCCCAAGGCTTTGGCACCGCATAAGGTTGCCATCCTCAAAACTTGGTAAGCGTTTAAAACGCTTGGGTTGCGGTATACATGCTTCTGAAGCAAAGCGGCAAACTTCATGGTTTCAAACATGTCAAGCGTGTTGTTGCTTGCCGGCCCGTCGGTGCCCAGCGCCACATTAACACCTAAATCCATAAGCTCCCTAACCCTTGCAGTTTCCAAGCCGAGCTTCATGTTAGCCACTGGCACGTGAACAACGTTAACGCCGTGCAAAGCCAAAACATGCATGTCGGCTTCTGACAAGCTTATGCAGTGGGCTGCAAGCACGTGTCCATCAAAAAATCCAAGCTTATCAAGGAATGCAGTTTCGCCGCAGCCATAAAGCCGCTCGAAATCCCTAAACATTTCAGCGGATTCCGCGAGGTGAATGTGAACGCCCACACCAAGCTCTGAGGCTTTTTCCCTAACCTTTCTGAGTAGTTCTGGGCTGCAGCTGTATGCGGCGTGGGGCGCCAACATGGTGTATACGCGGCCCTCAGCAAACCCCTTGAAGTTTTTCGCAAAACGTATGCTATTTCTGAACGTTTTTTCGCCCATTTTCTTGCTGCCAGCTTCAATGATGCCTTCCGCCAACACGCCTCTTATTCCGCTTTGGCGTACAGCCTCCGCAACAGCATTTTCATGGAAATACATGTCTGCAAAACATGTGGTGCCGCTTTTCACCATTTCCAAACAGCCTAAAAGCGCCCCCGCATAAACGTCTTCGCTTGTCAGTTTCGCCTCTAAAGGCCAAATNGTCTCGCGCAGCCAAGCGTTTAAGGGCTTATCTTCGGCTAAACCGCGAAAAAGGGTCATAGCCACGTGAGTGTGGCAGTTTATAAGGCCGGGCAGCGCAACTTTACCCTTAGCCTTTATTGTTCTTTCTGCTTTAACTCCGCGTAGAGCCTTGCTTTTTCCAACAAAAACTATTTTTCCATTTTTAACGGCTATGACGCCGTCCTCAATTACCCCCTCGTCTTTCATTGGCAAAACGGTGCATCCGTGGATTAAAAGGTCTACTTCCTCCAAAACTCATCCTCAAACTTTAAAGGAGGTGAAGGGTGACTAATAAAAGGAACGTTAAGTTATGGGGGCTATGAAGGTCTCCTTTTCCGGTTTGTTGGCTGAACTACTTTAGGATTGGGGCTCGGGTTTTCAAGCCTTCACCGTTTTTAATGAAGGAGTGCAGCGCTGGCTGCACGGTGTTTTCTTCAAGGGCTATTCCCTTTGTTACTCCTGTTGTCCCGATCTTTTTGCATATGAAGTTCAGTGATTCTTCGGTGAAGTTTAGGAGGTTGCGTCCCTCNACCGTCAGCTTATACACTTTTCTGGGCCTTTCGTTGCTCATGTCCCATTCGCTTTTCACATAGCCGCTTCTTTCTAGGGCGTTTAGCAGCGGGTAAATGGTGCTTGGGCCGAAGTATACGCCGAAGGTTTTTCGGATCTTTGTGATTATCTGGTAGCCGTGCATGGGCTGGCTGCTGAGGAACTGGAGCACTATCAGGTCTAGGAGACCCTTCATGAGTTTAACCTGAACCTCTTTCATGTTGTTCATTTNCCGACTCCTCTTTTGTTGTTTTGTCTAACAGTTTTTCTGTTAGACTTGGATACTATATGTCCNTTTTTGGACATATCTCAAGACTCTATAAAGCCTAAACAACCATATAAAGNTTCACACATACCAAAAACATAAAAAAGCATACAAAGGCTTACTCCAAAAACCACATAAAACATATAAACCAACAATAAAATAAGTCAAAAACAGAACATAAAAGGCGCTCAACCAATGGAAGAAAACCTCAAAAAAGAAATTGTACAACACATAACCAAAAACCTACTAGACATCCAAATACTAACACTAATAAACAAACAACCAACATGGGGATACAAAATAAAAAAACAAATAGAAGCCACATCAGGCCTAAAAATACGCCACGGAGCTCTATACCCCCTCCTAAAAAAGCTTGAAAGCAGAGGCCTAATCACAAGCCAAAAACAACAACAAGGAAAACGCACAAGAAAAATATACATGATTACGGAAGTAGGTAGAGAATATCTAAAAATATATAACGCTGTCCTAAAAAACAAATACTTATACTAGCGAACTAAAACTATTACAAAGGATGACATCAGAAAAGAAAAGCAACGGCAATAAAAAATTGATGGAGCACGTTAAAGATATTCTCAAGGAACGTGGATGGAAAGCATTTGAAATCGCAAAGAATACAGCGCTAGGAATGAAATTACAATACAAACCTCTGTATGATGCTCTACAGTATTTCTTTAATGAAACATGGTACGATGTCCAACATCCAGCTTTAGTTTCATTGGCCTGCGAAGCTGTTGGCGGAAATCCTGAAAAAACCGTCAATATAGGAGCCGCTATTGTTTTGCTCGCGGGTGCAGCAGATATTCATGATGATATAATAGATGATTCAAAATTAAAGAATTTAAGATTGACAGTATATGGAAAGTTTAATAAGGATATATCCTTACTTTTGGGTGACGCTTTATTATTTGAGGGTTTAAGTTTTCTACATGCAGCTTGTCAAAAATTTTCTGAAAGAGAAAAAAATTCCATACTAAAGTTGATAAAAAAGGCATTCTTTGAAATTGGCAATGCAGAAGCAAATGAAGCAGAATTTAAAGGAAAATGCAACGTCAATCCAAAAGAATACTTCTCTGGTATTATTAAAAGAAAGGCGGCGGTAGCTGAAGCTGCAGCGAAAATTGGCGCAATTATAGGTGGCGGAACAAAAAAAGACATCAAAATATTAGGTCGTTACGGTAGAGCTCTGGGCATACTGATGACTATAAGAGACGAGTTTGTAGATATGTTTGAACTTGAGGAACTTAAAAACAGAATTGAAAAGGAATGCTTACCGTTACCTATGATGTATACATTTAAAGACAAAAATATCAAAGAAAAGGTCTTATTATGTCTTCAAGAAGAGAGCGAAAAAAGTCTTTATGATGTGATTGAAAAGATTATGCAAATTAAAGAAGTCACTGCTCTAAAGGAGAAAATGAGGAAAATCATAGAAAGAACAATAAGAGAAATTGAATCTATTCCAAACCCAAAAGTTTTATTAGAACTAGAATTGCTTTTAAAGGCGTCAATAGAAGATCTATAACGGAGCTACCACCAAATTGTAGATCGAATAGGTTTTGGTCTCTTGTCTTTCTTCAAATTCCTTCCCCCTTCTGTATTTATGTTGAACAGAAGTGCTTAAAAATCTTTCGTAATATTTTATGTTTATAGGAAATATAGTTTTCTAATACCCAATATTTATTATTTGTTACTTACAGAAAATCGATACAAATGGAGTTCACTTGTAATTGGCCAGTTAATAGAAATGGTTCTTTAAAAGTCTTACTGGTTAATATAGTTTTAATAACCAGCACTTTTGTTTGGTATTTTTACGCTTTTGACATACTGACACAAAGCGTTAAACAAATCAATCTCGGGTATGTGGAATTGTTTGCTATATGGAGTAGTCACTTTGGAGCTGCTGTTATTTCTGCGTTTATAGGAGCTAACATATCTATTAAAATGGAAAAAAAGGTGCATTTTCTTTATGGATGGTTGTTACTAGAGTTTTTTGCGTCTTTTTCTAATTTTTTGCTCAATAACCCAAATTTGCTAAGCCTTTTGTTCATTTCATCGTTTATTGGAGTATCCTTCGGGTTAGGAATGCCCGTTTGCATGGGGTATTTTAGAAATAGCACCTTCCCAGAAAAGCGTGCTAGGCTTGGTGGGCTAATCTTTTTCTTAAACGGTCCATGGTATCTTTTACTAGGAATCACTAATGTTTGGGATGTTACATCGAAAACATTAATATTAGCTTCATGGAGAGGGTTATGGCTATTAGTACTAATTTTACTTAAACCATCTGAGCAGGTTATTTATAAAAGTAAAGATCTCTCCTATATCGAGATAATTCGTACACGTAATTTCACACTTTATTTTATTCCTTGGTGGATGTTATGCCTAGTAAATTATCTAAATGTTCCAACATTAATCAAATCCTTTGGAGAAGATTTCTATAGATTTTCGACACTAATCGAAGGTGTTTTAGCAGGTTTTTTTTCCATCATTGGAGGCTACCTCTCAGATATCAATGGAAGAAAACGCACCGTTATTCTGGGGTTTACGATGCTGGGCTTAGGTTATGCAACTTTAGGGCTCTATCCCAAAAGTTTATTCAGTTGGTGGTTTTACACCATTGTTGATGGTGTTGCATGGGGGTTTTTTCATGTACTTTTCTTACTAACAATATGGGGAGAACTGGCACTTTACGCTTCATGTGAAAAGTATTATGCTCTTGGCGGACTACCTTTCTTTCTTTCTAATTATTTAAAAATTATTATTGCACCATACATTTCGGAGACATTCTCAGTCTACACAGTATTTTCCTTAGCGAGCTTTTTCTTATTTTTGGCTGTTATCCCATTGATGTACGCTTCCGAAACTTTACCTGAGCGGAAGCTTAGGGAGAGAGAGCTTAGAAATTATATTGAGAAGGCTAAAAAAGTTAAGGAAAAGTTTGCCAAGAATTAATAGTTGTATGTACATTTTTGTTCGTGAATGTTTAAATATGTCCTTTTTTGAATTAAAATGGCGGCGACGGTGCACGGTATGAGGGATTACGTTTGGTTTACTAGCCGCTGACAAACTTCATCTTGTTAAGCTTGATTTTGGGCTGTCGCCTGTCGAAGTTTTCTGTAGAATTGTAGGATCCTGCGAGTATGCGTATATTCTAGAATCTGTTGAGGGTCCTGAAAAATTGGCTGACTACTCTTTTGTGGGATTTGAGCCGTGCATGGTGGTGCGTGTGAAGGATGGGTTGGTTGAAGTTCAAGACATGGTGGATGGCCGTAGAGATGCGTGTAGGACGCGTGACCCCCTCCGGTTGGTTGGAAGGCTTGGTTGGAAGACTCCAGTGTCATGAAGTTTTTCCGTCGAGGTTTGTCGGTGGGGCTGTGGGCTACCTGTCTTATGACGCTGTCCGTTACTGGGAGCGTTTGCCCGAGAAAGCGGCTGACGACTTTAAGTTTCCAGACTTGGAACTAGCCATCTACAATGATGGATTGTTTTTTGACCATAGGAGGGGGCAAGCCTACTACTACCACTATGGGGTTGACAGAGCCCGCATGGTTGAAGAGATGATTAGGACGGAGCCGCAACATGAANCTCTCAGCTTTTCTGNTCTAAGGTCAAATGTTGGAAAGGAAAGGTTCGAGGAGATTGTCGCCAGATCTAAGGAGTACATTGCTTCAGGCGACNTTTTTCAGGTTGTGCTTTCGAGACGTTTCGATTTCAATTTTGGGGGAAGCCTTATCCCCTTTTACATGGCGTTGAGGAAGATCAACCCATCGCCGTACATGTATTTCTTAAAGATGGGAGATCGCCAAATTGTGGGTTCAAGCCCTGAAATGCTTGTAAGGGTGGAGAATGGGATTGTTGAAACATATCCNATAGCTGGGACAAGGCCCAGAGTGCCAGACGACCCTGCAAAGGACTTAGCCTTAGCCGAAGAGCTTAGGAATGATCCTAAAGAATGCGCTGAACACGTGATGCTTGTTGACTTGGCTAGAAACGATATTGGAAGAGTCTGCGAATATGGTTCGGTGCATGTTCCGGAACTCATGAAGGTTTACAAGTACAGCCACGTTCAACACATGGTTTCAAGAGTTGTAGGCAGGCTTAGAAGAGATTTAAGCTGTTATGACGCCTTGAAAGCTGTTTTCCCAGCTGGAACGGTTACGGGNGCACCTAAAGTGAGGGCTATGGAAATCATTGAAGAGTTTGAACCTGTCCGAAGGGGNCCATATGCTGGTGCTGTTGGCTATTTTTCGTTTAACGGCAATGCTGACTTCGCCATAACCATTAGAACGCTTGTAGCTTCTGGGAGGCGGGCCTACATTCAGGCGGGCGCCGGAGTGGTTGCAGACTCCATACCTGAAAGGGAGTGGTTTGAAACTGAGCATAAGGCTTCAGCCCTTCTTAAAGCGCTTCAAATGGCTTCGGCGGGTGAAAAGGAGCCATGAAAGTTCTAATAATCGACAACTACGACTCTTTCGTTTACAATTTAGCCCAATATGTTGGAGAGCTTGGCGCTGAACCGTTGGTTTATAGAAACGACCAGCTCACGCTTAAAAAGGCTTTGAGGCTAAAGCCTGACAAGATCATTATTTCGCCCGGGCCCGGCACCCCGTCCCAACCAAGGTATTTTGGAGTTTGCTCTCAGATTATTAGGCATTTAAGCCCCAAAGTGCCAACGTTGGGAGTTTGCCTCGGCCATCAGGGAATTGTTTGGACTTTCGGCGGCAGAATTGTTAGGGCTGGCAGAGTTATGCATGGAAAAACAAGCCCAGTCTGGCATGACGGCAGAGGCGTATTCAAAGGCGTTGAAAACCCCATACAAGCAACGAGATATCATTCACTTGTGGCTGAAAGAGCAAGTTTGCCAAGATGTCTTGCGGTGACTGCGGTCTCGCTGGATGACGGCGAAATCATGGGAGTGCGCCACGTGGAATACTCCATTGAAGGTGTCCAGTTCCATCCAGAGTCTATTCTGACGCGCGGCGGCAAACAGATGGTTAAAAACTTCCTAGATGGGTGGTGAACGGATTGATTCGTGAGGTCATCGCTAAACTTGTTGAGGGGAAAAATCTCTCCCAAGATGAGGCTTATGGCTCGATGATGGAGATTATGACGGGGCAAGCCACTCCGGCACAGGTAGCCGCTTTCCTGACAGCCTTAAGAATGAAGGGTGAAACAGTGGAAGAGCTAACAGCCTTTGCCAAAGCCATGAGAAGCCTATGCCACAAAATAAGGCCAAATATCAACGGGCGCCTAGTGGACACTTGTGGAACAGGCGGGGACAAAATAAAAACATTCAACGTAAGCACTGCAGCCGCCTTCGTAGTTGCCGGCGTGGGGGTGCCCGTGGCAAAGCATGGAAACCGTTCAGTGACAAGCAAAAGCGGAAGCGCCGACGTGCTTGAACGTTTGGGGCTGAACTTGGAAACACCTCCTGAAAGGGTGAAGGAGGCCATAGAGCAGATAGGCGTAGGCTTCATGTTTGCTCCTGGCTTTCACCCAGCCATGAAGCATGCAGCAGGCCCCAGAAGGGAGATAGGCATAAGAACCGTGTTCAATTTTCTAGGCCCTTTAACTAATCCTGCCTCAGCAGACGCCCAAGTTTTAGGGGTCTGCGAGGCTCGGCTTGTAGGGAAAGTGGTCCAAGTTTTGAAGGGTTTAGGCCTAACAGAAGCCATGGTTGTCCACGGTTTGGACGGGCTTGACGAGATTTCCACGGTGGGCAGAACGCTTATAGCGTGGCTTAGGGACGGCGAAATCAAAACGTTTGAGGTTGCTCCCGAAGATTTGGGCGTTAAACAGTCAAGCCTAGAAAGCATACTTTGCAAGGGCGTTGAGGAAAGCGCGGAAACAACATTCCAAGTGCTTTACGGATGCCTAAGCCCAGACCACCCGAAGAGAAGCCTCGTAGCCGTTAACGCGGCAGCCGGCCTTATCGTCGGCGGGAAAGCCGACAACTTTGCATATGGCCTTGAGCTTGCCCAAGAATCAATTGAAAGCGGCTCCGCCTACAAAAAGCTCACAGCTTGTCAAGTTTTACGACGGCAGCAAACCCGAAAGGCTTGAGGAACTGGAGGCCAGATATGGCTGATTTTATGGACACCCTTGTCAAGGAAGCCCTTGAAAGGCTGAAAAACGGATATTATAGGACAGCCATACACCTAAACGTTCAGAAGCTAAGCTTAAAAAACGCAGTAATCAACTGCCAACATGCCCCGATAATAGCGGAAATAAAGCCCTCCTCGCCTTCACGTGGATGTCTTAGGCGTATAACAAGCCCAAGGGATATGGCAAAGGCTATGGAAGCCGGCGGAGCCGTCGGAATCTCAGTTTTAACTGAGCCAAAGCGGTTCGGGGGATCCCTTCAAGCCTTAGCCCAAGTAAAGGAAAGCGTTGGTATACCAGTGTTGATGAAGGACATAGTTGTTGACAAAGCGCAAATTGAGGCAGCAGCCCACATAGGCGCTGACGCCGTGCTGCTGATACAAGGCGCCGTTACAGGTAAGGTTGACAAGCTTATAGATTTTGCCCACTCCCTTGGGCTTGAAGTTCTCCTTGAAACCCACACCATTGGAGAGTTTAAGGCTGCGCTGGAAACGGAAGCCGACATGATAGGGATAAATAACCGAGATCTCAAAACCTTGAAAGTTGACTTGAACGTTACAGCTAGAATATTGGCGGAAACACGCCCAACTGGAAGGATCGTGGTGAGCGAAAGCGGAATAGAAAACGCTGACCACGTGAGGTTTCTCTGGCGGTGCGGCGCCAACGCGTTTCTAGTTGGATCTTCCATAATGCTCGCCGAGGATGTTGAAAAGAAGGTTAGGGAGCTCGTGATGGCGTTATGAGAAGGGTTAAGGTGAAAATCTGTGGAATAACCCGCATGGAAGATTTGGAAGCCGCCTGCAAGGCTGGCGCGGACATGGTTGGATTCGTTGTTGACGTTCCATCATCGCATAGAAGCCTAAGTCTGGAAAAGGCTGAAAGCTTGTTCAGGCTTATGCCAGAAAACGTGAAAAGCGTGCTTGTAACAGTGCCCAAAACTCTGAAATGGCTTGTTAAAGTCTGCAAGCGTCTAAAACCCGACATAATACAGCTTCACGGCGAAAAAATTAAGGGCTACCTTGCCGTGAAAAGGATGATTCCCGACATATTTTTAGTTGGCGCTGTTCAAGTGAGAAAGGACAGCGAACCTTTGGAAAGCGCTTTGGAAATAGCTGAATTTTTCGACGGAGTGCTTGTTGACTCGTATAAGATGGGCGCCTACGGCGGAACAGGCATTATTCACGACTGGAGTGTTAGC
>JGI24721J26819_10003302_pt1 | contig 17331 bp, 13 predicted proteins | sample YelNatPaOPGAMG01_FD_26819 | JGI IMG/M metagenome (IMG submission 26819) | reverse complement strand
GAAGCCTTTAATCTCAAAGCCATCTCTCTATCAATAAGAGTCCCGTTAGTGCCAAATACCGGTCTTAAGCCAATGCTACTTGCATACTCAGTTAATTCAAATATATCCTTCCTCAATAGAGGTTCGCCGCCACTAAATACGATAATTTTAAAACCTGCTTTTTTAATCTCATCAAGCAGCGATTTCCCTTCTTCAGTAGTAAGCTCATTATATTTTTTGTCACCTGCATCACGATAGCAGTGAACACATTTTAAGTTACACTCCTGAGTCGTATTCCAAGAACACAAAATTGGTTGGCTGTTTTGCAAAATCAAAGAAAGATCTCCCTTCTAAAAAATTCAAGCGAACTTTTAAAGTAACAAGCTACTTAACTCTTTTAGCTAACCACTTCGCATAATCCAAAGAGTGATATGAAATGATAATATCTGCTCCAGCTCTTTCAAAAGCATAAAAAATTTCTGAAACAGTACTCATTTCGTCTATCCAGCCATTTATAGCGGCTGCTTTTACCATGGCATACTCGCCACTCACATTATATACAGCCACAGGTAGAAGAACATTATCTTTAACTGTTCTTAAAACGTCCAGATACGAGAGGCCCGGCTTTACCATCAAAATATCAGCACATTCCTCTACATCTATTAGAGATTCTTTTATGGCCTCATTATAACCAAAAAAGGGACTCATTTGATGGGTTTTTCTATTACCAAATTTTGGTGCTGATTGTGCAGCATCTCTAAAAGGTCCATAAAAACAGGAAGCATACTTTACAGAATAACTCATTATAATCGTATTATAGAATCTTTTACTGTCAAGGGCATCTCTAATAGATGAAACCATCCCGTCCATCATCCCAGAAGGGGCAATTATATCAGCACCACTTTCTGCATATGAAATCGCAATATCATTAAGAACTTCTAGAGTTTCATCGTTTAAAATTTCTCCATCCCTCACAATGCCGCAATGTCCATGATCTGTATACTCACACAAACACGTATCAGCAGCAACCACGAGATCAGGAAATTCCTTTTTTAACAAGCGAATAGACCTTTGTACTTCTCCTTCACTGTTCGATGCCCAACTTCCATTTGAATCTTTTATCTCTGAAATTCCAAAAAGTATTATAGATTTTATCCCATTTTTAACCGCTTCTTCTACAAAATTTAAAACCCTATCTACAGTATACCTATACACGCCAGGCATGCTAGATATCTCTTCAACCTTATCTGAACCTGGCATTACAAATACTGGTAACATAAGCTTTTTCACTGCTACCAAAGGATTTTCTAACATTTCCCTTATTCCATCTTGTCTTATCCTTCTTGCTCTATATATAGGAAACATAAACATTCTCCTTTCAAGCAGAGAAATTAAATTATATTAAAATTTTAATTTATCTATATAGCAGGCAGGATCCTCCTGCATAATATCACCATAGACCACTTCAGCTCTTATTCTACAACCTCCACAAAGATAGTTATATTTGCACTCCCCGCATATACCTTTAAGATATTTTTCCTTATTACGAAGTTTCTTTAAAAGAGGCTCATTTTCGTTTTTCCAAATTTCTGAAAAAGATTTTTCTCTTATATTACCAAGATTATAATGAAGCCAGAATTGACATGGATGTACGTTGCCCTCATTATCAATATTTGCAAACTTCGTACCAGCCGAACAGCCACCATGCATCTTAAGTAGTTCTTTTATCTCATCAGCCCTCTTTGGCTCATTTGATGTGAGGTATATATAAAGGGCAATGCCATCAGCGTGATTGTCAGTAGTCAAAATTTCAAGATCAACGCCCTTTTTATCAAATTCCATTGTCTTCTTTACCAAAAGGTCAAAAAGTTCTACATTTTGATCTTTTGTTAGATCAAGCTTAAGCATCTCTTTGCCTCTTCCAGAGTACACCANATGATACATACAAAATCTTGGAATATTGTTTTCAGCCACAAAATCAAGCACATCAGGCAAATCTTTAAAATTCATTTGATTAACAGTAAATCTGACACCAGATTTTAAATCTATCTCTAAACAATTCTTTATACCCTCTATAGATCTTCTAAAAGCACCTTCTACGCCTCGAAAATCGTCATGAACCTTTTCTAAACCGTCTAAACTAATACCAACATATTGAAAATGGCTGTTTTTAAGCCTCTGAGCCACCTCCTTTGTTATGAGAGTCCCGTTAGAAGATAGAACCGGTCTAATACCTTTTGAAAAGGCATAGTCAGCCAATTCAAATATATCCTCTCTTAATAGNGGTTCTCCCCCAGAAAATAAAAGTACAGGAGTGCCCAAACTTGCNAAATCGTCTATTAATATCTTCGCTTCTTGTGTAGTTAGCTCATTTGAGGACTTTTCACCGGCGTTTATATAGCAGTGTTTACACTTCAGATTACAAGCCTTTGTCACGTTCCATACAACAAGTGGCTTATTTTCAGTNGTAAATTGAAGGAGTTTTGGATCTTTAATAGAACTCTTCTTATTCCTTTCTTTTATCACATCAGAAACAGTAGCCTTCCCACAAAGAAGCTTGGTAAAACCAATCATAATTTTTCTCCTTTCAAAATTTAAAAAGAGCTAAAACTTCACATGAGAAAACACATTTTTATTATATTCTTCTATTTTACCCTCATCTGCCATTTGAACCATCACTGGGTCAATAGGCACCTTCGCTAGGACCTCTATGCCATATTCCATAGCAATTTTCTCAACTTTAGAAGCCCCAAATATGTAATATTCTTTTTGATTNTCAGGACATACNAAATAGCTCATATTTTCAACGATACCTAATAGTTTNCCATTCTTTACCCTTTTTACCATCTTCATACTCTTTTTTACTATTAAAGATGCAAGATCCTGTGGAGTTGTAACCACAATAGCGCCTTCTACTGGAATTGACTGGAAAACTGTAATCATAACGTCAGAAGTTCCAGGTGGCAGATCTATGAAAAGATAATCTAATTCTCCCCAATCAACCTGTTCCCAAAATTCTTTAATAACCTTTGATAACATTGGACCACGCCAAATTACTGGGTCATCCTCTGAAGGCAAGAGCAAATTTAGCGAAACAACCTTAATTCCTAATTTTGAAATAGCAGGTTGTAACTTATCGTTTTTAACTTCTAATTTCTTATTAACTCCAAAAATCTTTGGTATACTGGGTCCTGTTACATCTGCATCTAATATGCCTACCTTATAGCCTCTCCTTGCAAACTCACATGCCAAAAGTGAAGTAACTGTACTCTTTCCAACTCCACCCTTACCGCTTAATACAGCTATGACCTTTTTTACATTAGGCAAAACTAACGGTTCCGGAATACCTGTTGCNCCTTTNTCTTGAGCTTTATCTGACATAATTTATCCTCCTCAAAATTGATTTTTTATCTTATTAACAATACTATTTGCCACAAGAACTCCAGATGCCGAAGCTTGAATCAGACCTCTTGTTACTCCTACTCCATCACCAGCTCCATACAATCCTTCAATAGGGGTCATCAAATCAGAATCCAACTTTAATCTAGCAGAGTAATATTTAACCTCAACAGCATAAAGTAAAGTATATCGAGAATAAACTCCAGGTGCAAGTTTATCAAGAGCCTGAAGCATTTCTATAATACTCTTTAGATGTCTATAAGGTAAAACTAAACTAATATCTCCTGGAGTAGCACCCTTTAAAGTAGGAACAACTACTGATTTTAGGAGTCTTTCTTTAGTAGACCTTCTTCCCTCCAAAAGGTCACCAAGTCTCTGAACCAAAACTCCTCCACCTAAAAGATTGGCAAGTCTTGCAATATATTTCCCATACGAAATGGGCTCTTTAAATGGTTCAGTAAATGTTTTACTCACAAGCAAAGCAAAATTTGTATTTTCAGTCTTCCTATCAGCGTAACTGTGACCATTTACCGTTATCACTCCATCGCTTTGCTCACTTACAACTTCCCCATACGGGTTCATACAAAACGTTCTTACTTTATCTTCAAAGAGTTTAGAATAATACACTAACTTTATTTCATAAGTTATTTTCGTCAAATGTTCCATAATAGTTGCAGGCAGTTCTACTCTCACACCAATGTCAACTGGATTATTTTGCACTTCAATACCTAACCTTTTAGCTTCATTAAAAATCCAATCAGCACCATCTCTACCTGGAGATACTATGACATATTTGCTTTTATAAACTGTTCCATCAGATATCTTTACACCCTCAACTTTATTATTCTTTACCACGATTTCGTCAACAGTAGATGAAGTAAGTATATCTATTCTTTTTTCAAGTTCATCCCTCATATTCTGCAATATAATCGGAGATTTATCGGTTCCTAAATGCCTTACTCTAAAGGGTATATATTTAAGATCAGCCAAAATAGCCTTCTTTTTTAATTCATTTTCTTCTTCCGTGTTCGGAGAAAAAACCTCTTGCGTTCCACCAAAATCTACCCATATCTTATCTACATAAGATATAAGATTGTACAACCTTTCTTCACCTACAATATCAGCAAGATTCCCACCAATATCAGTAGACAGAGTAAGTTTACCATCNCTAAAAGCCCCTGCGCCGCCCCATCCACTCATCAGAGCACAAGGGGAACAATTCAAACACTGAGTTTTTCTATCTCTCATTGGGCAATGTCTTTTTGATATATCATGTCCTTTTTCAATAACTAAAACAGAACTACCTTCAAGCTTTTTTGTTAGCTCTAAAGCTGCAAATATTCCAGCAGGACCAGCACCCACAATTATCACGTCATATTCTTTCATATTAACACCCGCTTCCTCAGAAAAATACCCTGGCCAAAACCAGGGTAATTTNTAAATCACTTAATTGACATTACTCTTGATTATCAAACCTCTACAGTAAAAAATAAATGATACTTGATTTCATTATATTATTTATTAATAGCTAATTTTAATATCTAATTACCAATATCTAATTTAATATTTTAACACAAAAACCCAAATCTACCTCACATTTATTTCACCTTGATAAATTAAACCTTTCTCTGCATCTACCGTAACTAAAGTCTCATCCTTTAAAATTTCAGTAGCCCCTTCAACTCCTATTATTACAGGAATACTAAAATTTATTCCAAGTATTACAGCATTTGAAGTAAGACCACCTTCTTCAACTATTAACGCTCCAGCTTCAGTAGTATATTTTGCTAACTCTTCATTAATACTTTTTGCTACCACAATATTTCCTGGCTTCATCTTCTCTTTGAAGTCTTTTAAGGTAGTTGCAACACAAACTTTCCCTGTATAGGAACTATGACCAATTCCAATGCCTCTTAATATGATATTGCCAACCAGATGAACTCTTATCATATTGGTNGTGCCAGTTGTACCAATAGGCACACCTGCAGTTATAACTACAAGATCACCTTCTNTTATTAAATTAAAAGTACTCGATTTACTAATCGCTTCCATTATCATTTCTTCAATATTATTTGTTTTGTCACATTTTATAGGATAAACTCCCCATATCAGTTTCATTTTTCTAACCATTTTAATATCCGAAGAAACGCCTATTATGAAAGCATTAGGTCTATACTTTGATACCATCTTGGCAGTAAAACCACTTTGTGTAATACTTATTATCGCTGCAGCGTCAAGCTCATGAGAGATCTGAACTGTAGCGTGGCTTATAGCATCAGTAGTAGTTTTTTGATTTAAACCCTTAGATAGAAAAATAGCTTTGTAATCCAAAGACATTTCGGTTTTTAACGCAATTTTAGCCATCATTTCCATAGCCTCTAAAGGATAGTTTCCAGCAGCTGTCTCACCGCTTAACATAACCGCATCTGTCCCATCTAGAATAGCATTTGCCACATCACTAGCCTCTGCCCTAGTAGGGTGTGGATTGTTTATCATAGATTCCAACATTTGGGTAGCTGTAATGACAGGTTTACCTACTTTATTAGCCTTTTTTATTAATTCCTTTTGAATCAAGGGGACATCTTCGTTAGGTATCTCAATTCCCATATCCCCTCTTGCAACCATAATTCCGTCCGCTACCTTAAGTATTTCATCAATATTTTCAATACCAAATTTGTTCTCAATCTTTGCAATAATATCTATATTAGAATTATCTTCTTCTAAAACCCTTCTAATCTCTAAAATATTGGTTGCATTTTGGACAAAGGATGCTGCAATAAAATCCATCTCATGCTCTATGCCAAACTTTATATCGTTTATGTCCTTTTCTGACAAAAACTGCATATCTAAAAATACCCCTGGAACTGCTACCCTTTTATGATCTTTTAATATACCGTTGTTCATGACAGTAGTATAAATATTTTTATCGTCAACACCTTCCACTAAAAGCGAAATAAGACCATCAGAGAGGACAATTACGGTATCCTTTTTTACTTTTTTAACCAAATCAGGATATGTAATTGTTACTCTCTCANNATCTCCCTCAATTTCTTCAGCAGTCAAAATGAATTTTTGACCCTTTTTAAGTTGAGCTGACCCACTTTTAAATTTTCCTACTCGAATTTCTGGTCCCTTTGTGTCAAGCATCAAAGCCACTTCTTTGTTTAATTCCTTTGAAATTTCTCTTACCATTTGAATTCTTCTGAAATGATCCTCATAATCCCCATGTGAGAAGTTTAACCTAGCAATATCCATTCCGTTTTTAACAAAGTTATATAAAATTTCAGGATCGTCAGTACTGGGTCCTAACGTACAAATAATTTTAGTTTTCCTTAACATGTTTCCCCCTTTGGATAAAATTTGTATTCTTTAAATAAGTATTATAACAGTTAATGAACTACTCGAATCACAAATTTCTTAAACTTTCTAATTTNACAAAATAAGGTTCAAATTTATTTAAATTTTTATTTAAAAACAATATAATGTATAATAAATTATCTACAGAAGAAGTCCGTAAAGCTCAGTGATCAAAAAAGCAATAAATTTCATTTTTGAAAAGGTAATAAATATCCCTCTGTTAAATTTTGCGGGAGATAGTTTTCCAATTCTAACTGGCAATATTATTAACAAACTTAGAAAAAGAAAAGATTGGATATTTATTACTGCGTTTTCACCAGATGGAATTCACTTTGCATCTGGTGGATTTGATTCTAATATACTTTTGTGGAATATCTTTAAAGAGAAACCCATCGACAACCTAAGTGGTCATGAAGATTGGATAATTGCACTCACTTTCTCCCACAACGGAAAATACCTTTTATCAGGAAGCAGAGACAGCAACATCATTCTTTGGTCTATTCAAGACAGAAAACCAGTATATAAATTTGAAGGACATCAAAACAGAATTTCCTCACTTGCTTTCTCACAAGATAACACCCTAATTGCATCTGGTGGATACGATTCAACTATAAAAATTTGGGACATTGACTCAGAAAAACCGATAAGCACAATTGATACATCTCCCCTTTGGCCAACATCTATTTGTTTTGCACAGAAAAATAAAAAATTAATTACAGGCTTTAACGACGGGACAATAAACATTTATAGTTTATACGATTATACTCTTATAAGCACTTTAAAGATATTTCAAAACTGGGTAGATTCGATAAAGTGTAGCAAAGACCAAAATCTTTTTTATAGTTCGAATGTTGATGGCTTTATAAAAATTATAGATATAAAAACAAATAAGTTAATTTTTAGTAGAAAAATTCCCTTTAGGCCATCTTTATTTCCATATAATGAAAAAAGCATAAACTTCGTAGATGCTTTATGCGTATATATGATGTTATACGAAAGAAGTCCTGAAAGCTTTCTGAGAAACTTAAGAAACTTTGATAATGGTATTGAAAGTTTCGATTACAAAATATTTATGCAAAACTATAAAGACTTTGCCTTTGATTTTTCAAAAAAAACTGACGCTATAGCCTGTACTGAAAGATCAAATAAAATTTTTATTTTAGACTTCTTTGGTAAAAATCAAATAAAAATTGATACACCGAATTCGTGGATAAAAACTCTCTCTGTATCGGAAGATGACAGCCTGTTAACCGCAGGTGGTTATGATGGAGAAATAAAAATTTTTTCCTTTAAAACTGGTTATTTAATAGGNTCAATAGTTGATCATGCCTCATGGGTTAACTCTTTAGAATTTTCCACTGATAATAAATTAATAGCTGCAGGTTTAGAAGATGGAACTATTTTAATTACAAAAATCAAAGAAATGGAAATCGTTGAAAAATTTAATCTAAATTCTAGCATATTTAAGGTAAACTTTTTTAACAATAACAAATTTATTTTAGCATCTAGTATATACGGTGAACTTTTTAAAATTGATCTAAGCACCAAAAACGTTGAAATTATTCAAAAATTAAAAAATTCATGGTTCTCAAATTTCCTCGCTTTAAANGATGAAACCTTTATTGCAACTTCTGAAAACGGATATATTTATTTAATAAAGGGTGCCAATATTATAAAAAGCAACAAAATTCACGATTCAGAGATTATAATGTTAGAATTGTTAGATAATAATACATTAATTACTGGCTCTTTAGATTCCTTTTTAAAACAAATTAATATAGATGATTTAAGTATTATTTCGGAAAAAAGATTTGATGGTATCCCCTTAGCTTATAACAAGAAAACTGATAAATTATTTGTATCCCATTTTAGGTGTATATCTGTATATAAAAAAACAGATGATTTATATGAACAGAATAACTTTGATCTTGACAAGCCAAAAATAGAATTTCAATTTGACTTTAATTCAAAACAATTTAATATATCGAAAGATTGTAAAAACCTATTTATATTAAAAAAATCTAATGAAATAGAGAAAATATCTTTAAACAATTTTAATGTACTATTCCAATTAAGTTCGCCAATTCCCATCACATCTTTTTTTAACAATTCTAANTCTTCTAAATTAGTAGTTGGCTACAANAATTCTGAAATACGACTTTATGATACTGAAAACAATAAAATTATAAAAAAACTAAAGGGATACGATGGGTCAATATCTACAGTAAGCCTATCAGCAGATGAAAGTTTTATGATAACAGGTTTTGAAGACGGAACACTTGAAATGTGGTTATTTAATGAAGAAAAAAATCTTTGGTGTATAGAAAACAATTCTGAACCTATCAGTGAATTAAATTTTAGCTATAACAATATATTTTTCATATCTAAAGGTAAATACAGCTTGAACGTAGACCTTTGGTCAACTGTTGAAGGAACTAAGCTTGGAACCTTTTCAAATAAAAATTCTTGCCTCAAAAATTTCGAATTTTCTCCTAACTCAGAATCTGTTCTATACCTCAACGATGAAAATCAATTATCTATTTGGTTTATTAAAGAAGGCAAAGAAATAGTAATACCAGAACAAAATTCTGAACTTTCTATAACGTATTTTTCTTATTTTCCAGATTCGTCAAAAGTTGTGGTAACTTATACAGATGGAAGTTTACGTATATTTTCACTAGATGGAAATCTTATAAAAGAAGAAACCAACAAATCAAATCTTGTTACCTATATAACATTCAAAGATAACGATAGTTTCTTTACTTCTCATTTAGATGGAACAATTAGGTTTCATTCATTAGAAAGTTTTGAAAATAAAGAACTTATTCATGCCCACCACTCTTCAATAGACTTTTTGCTTTTTAATTCTGAAGCAAATCTTTTAGCATCTTATTCTACAATTGAAAACATCATAAAAATATGGAGTTTATAAATTTTTTAAAAATTTAATACAAATGTTTATTCTTTGTTGCTGCGATCTTTAAAAACTCCTAATACACCTAAAATTATTAATATCGCACCCAGGATCGTAAATTTATTTATTTCTTCATTCAAAATAATATGTCCTAAAAATAGTGCAAGAACTGGATTTACATAGGCATATGTCATAGATATACTTATAGGTAACAGTTTAACTGCATTTATATAAGCAGTAAAGGCAAGAACGGAACCAAATATTACAAGATACCACAAAGCAATAACTGCATTTAAACCAGGCATCGAGTAGCTTTCATGAAAAGCTAAACTGAGCACGAAAAATCCTATAGAGGCAAATAGGTTCTGATAAAAGCTCATAGTTAGTACTGAGATATTTAGACTATTATTTCTCTGAATAATTGCCCCAATAGCCCAGCACAAGGCTGATAAAAACACTAAAGAATAGGAAAACAAATTTACAAAGGAAAAACTAGAAATTTCAGGAATAAATAAGCAAAATACTCCAAAAAATCCAAGCAATAAGGACAATATAGATCTTATTGAAGGTGTTTTTTTTGTAAAAATTGAGTCCAAAAAAGATGCTAATATAGGTGTAACTCCCAAAATCAGGGCTGTTAGACCAGATGCTGCATTTTGTTCAGCCCACATAATTAGTCCGTTTCCAAAAACCCACATCAACATACTTGTAGAAAATATTATTTTAAATTCAAAAAAATTTATTTTTAAACTTATTCTTCTTATTACAAGAATAAAAAATAAAATCAATGAAGCGAGAAATAGCCTTACTGATCCTAACGTAAAGGGCTCAAAACCACCGGTTACAGCAATTCTTATTGCTAGATAAGTGCTACTCCAAACAATATATACTACAAATAAGTTTAAGAGACCAAAAATAGACATTTTAGATAATTAGACCAATCCTTAAAATATTAAAATTATATTTTTATAACCAAACAGAGATAAGAAAACTAAATAAATAAAAAAACCAAACAAATATATATTATAATCTAATTTGTCCAAAATAAGTCTGACTCAGTAGTTTTACAAGTATTTTTATTGTGTTTAAGCGTCAAAGCTGTGATTAAGTATTTGCACAATATTTGAAGTGCTCCTCACATCGTTTTTTAATATCTTTTAAATACTGTTAAAATGATGTATAAAGTAATAAAATTTGCCTGTAGTAGGGAGGCTTATCATAAAAAAACAAAATCATATGAAGTGCTCAATCTGCAAAGAAAATGCTGTAATAAACCTCAAACGACATAACCTTAAGCTATGTGAAAAACACTTTAAGGAACATATATTGCATCAAACAGAAAGAGTTATAAAACATTTTAATATGTTTAAAAAAAATGATAACATTCTCCTTGCTGTTTCAGGAGGTAAGGACAGCTTAGGACTGTGGCTAATCTTAAAAGAACTTGGATTCAGCGTAAAAGCACTTCATATAATAATGCCCTTTAAAGAATACTCAGAAAAATCATTAGAAAAGGTTAAAAATTGTGCTTTAAAATTAAACGATGAACCAATAATTATTGAAGCAAACAAATATTTAGAAATAGATTTTTTCAAAGCCCTAAAAATATATAAAAAACCAATTTGTTCTTTTTGCGGTAAAGTAAAACGATACATACTTTCTACCTATGCAAATAAGAATTCTTACAATATAATATCTACTGGTCATAATCTAGACGATGAAACAGCATTTTTACTTGGAAATATATTGCACTGGCATACTGAGTACTTGGAAAAACAAAATCCTGTTCTAGAAAGTAACAAATTTATGCCTAAGAAAGTAAAACCTTTGATTCGTATAACTGATGAAGAAATGAAATTATTCGCNGAAATATCAAAAATNGATTATATAGAAGAAAGNTGCCCATACTCAAAACATGCAAAATCGATATTCTACAAGAAAATTTTAAGCGAAATTGAGGCTTATATGCCAGGAACTAAGGCTTTCTTTTATTTGCAATACATTGAAAACATAAAAGGAATGTTATTTAGTAAATCTAGCGAAGAGTTGAAAGAATGTAGAATATGTCACTATCAAACTTACAACGATGATCTTTGTTTTCTGTGTAGAATAAAATCAAAATATTAAGGGTGAAAAATGGATATTAATGACAATGAGATTTTAGAAGTAGTAAACAAAAAGGGTTTTAAAAAGATATTCCAATTTGACAATAAACAGACAATACAACTTCAAGGAGGACATATTTGTCCTGAAGATGTGTTAAATTCAGAAGAAGGAAGCACCCTGACAGCTTCAGATGGTTTAAAATACTATATTTTTAGACCATCCATACATGATTATATAATGTATGGAATAAAAAGACACACTCAAATAGTATATCCAAAAGAGGCTGGTTATATAGTTTTAAAACTTGATGTTAGAAGCGGTAAAGTTGTAGGTGAAGCGGGAACGGGTTCTGGATCTTTAACATTAATCTTTTCAGAACTTGTATCAGAAAAAGGAAAGGTAGTTACTTTTGAAAAGAATTTAGATTTTTTAAATAACGCTAAAAAAAATATTGAAAAATTTAGTAAACTTCAAAATATTATCTTTATAAACGAAGATTTCGGAAACTCAAATTATAAAAACTTTTTCGATGCCTTTTTTATGGATTTAAAAGAACCATGGTTTTATTTTGAAAAGGTATACATTGCGTTAAAAAATGGTGGAAATTTTGGATTAATTGTGCCAACCACCAATCAGATAAACCAATCAATAAATGAACTTGAAGCAAGTAACTTCTTAGTAGACGAAATAGTAGAAATTTTTCACAGAAAGTATAAAATAAATCCAAATAGGCTTAGACCTGAAGATATTATGACAGGACATACTGGTTACCTTATTTTTGCAAGAAAAATAAAATAAAATTCTACTTCAGCAATACTATAGGAGTTTGCTCATCTGCATTTCCGGCAGGGTTATCTTTCATAATATTCTCAATTTCCTTTGAGTCCACGCCCTTTGAACAACCAACAGTCCACGCTACTCCAAGATCATTTGCATCCACAATAGCAACTTTCACGCCACCTAGTGATTCGCTTATTTCTTCTGCAGTTTTATCCGGATCCTTTGGACCCATTACAATTACCTTGTCATATGGTTGAATGGTACCAGCTGTATCATCTATCAAAGCTGATTGCTTGCCACATAATTTATAAAACATTCCCTTTTTACCAAANACCTTAAAAACTGAACCAATTACGAAAGACGCTAGAACTCTCAACAAACCTACTTCATTTATTAGAAGCTGCATTGCAAATGGAGATGCAAGACTTCCAATCTGGGGAAAAAATAAGCATAACCTTTTAGCAAAATAACCTATTTTAATGTAATCTGGATAATAGAAACGACCCTGTGTTATCGCCAAGGGGCTCTCTGCAATTACTACGATCGTATCTTTATCTATCTTATCTTTACAATATTTCTTTATAACCTCAACAATNTCATCTTCTGGCCCAAGAAGATGAGTTTTAATTGGTATACGCTTTTTCATAAACCACTGCTCCTCTTAAAGTGTCGTTAGAAAAGTTGAAGTGAAACTTTGATAAATGTAGTGACATATTCCTTCTACCAGAATATTTTATTTGGATCTGTAATTTTCCGTTATTTTTCAAGTCCTCTTTTGGAAGCAAAACTATTATAGGTATCCCGCTTTTCGGATGAACTAGAGAGGTCTTAAAATAATTCTCTTGAGGATATCCAACTGAAACCACATCTAAGATTTTTACCTTTGGTTCTAATAAAATACAACTTACATCATGAATAATAGCTACAACCTCTGACACATTGTCAATTGAAAATGGCAGATAATAATACCTGTCATCTTTAAAAAGATCTATTTGACCACAGTTGTAATTCAATTGTATAGAGGTTTCAGGATTTTTGCGAAATTTAATTTCTAATACCACAAAAAAAATGATAGTTAAAATTATTAGCAGAGCTAGAACAAAGCAAAATATTGTCATCTTTATCCCTCTTTTGTCAAAAGAACTACAGCTTTAGCGTATATACCTTCTTCTTTTCCTACAAATCCTAAGCCTTCAGCTGTTTTCCCCTTGAGATTTATTTTCGTTTTATCAATACTTAAAACATTTGAAATAACAGAAATTATCTCAGCTTTATATGGCCTTATTTTAGGCTTCTCAGCAAAAACTATCATATCTATATTTTGAATTTTAAAGCCTTTACTATAAATAATCGTTGAGACGTTGTGCAATAGAGTCAAACTCGAAATACCCTGATACTTTGGATCTGTATCTGGAAATAAAGTTCCAATGTCATCCATTCCAGCTGCGCCCAACAACGCATCAATTAGAGCGTGAAGTAACACATCAGCATCAGAATGCCCCTTTAAACCTTTATCAAAGGGTATTAGAACTCCACCTAAATATAGTGGTCTTTCTTTNTCAAAAGAATGAATATCTTCTCCTATGCCAATAAAATAATTCCTCTCTCTTTTAGCTTTACTATCTTCATAATTCTCTTTTTCGGATAATCCAAGATCTAGACTTTCTTTCAAAAAACTCTTTGCTAATAAGAGATCATCCGGATATGTGATTTTTATATTAGTTTTATCTCCCGGTATCATATAAGGGTAAAAACCTTGAAATTCCATTAATGAAGACTCGTCAGTAAATACAAGCCGCTTTGCAGTTGCATTTTCAAAAGCACAGATTAAATCCTGCCTTCTAAAAATTTGAGGCGTTTGTGCTAAAAAAATAGAATTTCTATCAAGAGTTTCCTTTATTAAATTATTTTCTACCCTTTTTACAGTATCATTTACACCAAGACAAACTACACAAGAACCTTTTTCCATTGCAGCGTTTATAGCTCTTTTTATAATATCTTCGCTTACAAAAGGTCTTGCAGCATCGTGAACCATAACAAACTCAATATTTTCAGGAACCTTTAAAACTCCTTTTCTTACGCTATCCTGTCTAAATTGTCCCCCAGGGATAACATATTTAACTTTCTCATATTTTTTTAAAAGTTCTCTAATTGTTTGAATATAACTAGACAAACATACTACTACAATTCCTTCAATTCTCTTATTGTTTGAAATTGTTTCCACAGAATATTCAAGCATATATCTATCGCCAATTTTTAAAAGAGGCTTGTAAGATCCAAATCTTTCACCTTTACCTGCTGCTACTATTACAGACCAAACGCTCAAGACAAAATTCTCCCAAATACAATTCTTCCAGATGATGTTTGTAATACACTTGTAATCGTAATATTTACTTGCGAATTTATATAGTTTTTCCCATCTTCAACTACAACCATTGTTCCGTCATCTAAATATCCAACCCCTTGACCTGGAGTCTTGCCCTCTCTAACTATTTGAATAGAAATTTCCTCGCCTGGAAGCACAACAGCCTTCACTGCATTTGCAAGATCGTTTATATTCAAAACCTTTATATTCATTAAGGATGCAACCTGATTTAGATTATAATCGTTTGTAATAATNCTTGAATTTGGAATACCCTGTGCGTATTTTATAAGTTTTTCGTCTACCCCGTTTAATCCCTTATAATCTATTTCATCAATNANAATNGAATTTTTTGCCTCNTCTTTAAAAGAGTTCAAAATTTCCAAAGCCCTTTTTCCCCTTGCTCTTTTCATAGGATCGCTAGAATCAGATAGCTGTTGAACTTCTTTTATTACAAAGGAAGGTATAATTATTCTACCCTCTAAAAATCCTGTTCTCCATATATCTTGAATTCTACCATCAATTATTACACTTGTATCAATTATTTTAGAACCAATACCAACGTGACCATCTTCTTTTAGCATATGTTGCCTATCGCTCATACCTTGAATTAAAGAAGATGCTCTTTGATAAAATTTGGAAAAAAACCTAAAGGTATTTTCTATATCCTTCTTTTTCTTTAACGCTAAATACACTCCTAGAAATCCAAGAACAAAATTGAATAAAAGTGGAACTAATTTTATTATTCCAACCAACGGCAAAAAAGAAAGAGGCCAAGTGATGAGCAAAGAAATAATTAAACCTAATACTAATCCAAGAACTGGTATAAAAATATCAAATAGAGAAAAAGAGGTAATCCGGTTTAGAAAAAATTTCAAATAATTAAAAAGTCTATCCCAAAATATGAAGGCAAGAAAAAAACCTATCAAAGCAAAAAAAAATGGAATTAAATAAAAAGACAAAGTTCCTATAGATTTTTCTTGCCACGGAAAAAGAAAATCAAAAAGCGACATCTTTACTATAGAATATCCTATAATAAAAAATATGAGAGAACAAAAAGCTGACCATCCTAACCTTAAATTCATAAGGCTCACCTCCTCTTTAATTGATGTTACAAAAAAAAATAACTATTTGTGGCTTTTATCTATCTTAACAATAATCTTTGCCATTTTTAGCCAAAAATACTTTGGAAGCAATATGTTAATTTTCTTTTTTTTATCACCCCTCTTTTATATCATAAGAAACTTAAAACCAGATAAGAAAAATTTATTTCTCCTATATTTTAATATCTTTTTGTATTTTTTTATAAGCATTATTTGGTTATCAATATTCGGATTACATATTGTTATTCTAATGTCTTTATACTTATCTTTTTTCTGGTTTTTACCAATCTTAATCTGGAAAAAAATCGAGAAAAATGTACCTAAGAAATTATACACTATTTCTTTGCCACTTTTTTTGACGCTTGCAGAAATTTTAAGAAATTCTGGAACATATGCCTTTGGGCTAGAAAGTCCTGGATATTTTTTAATAGATACCCCATTTATGTATATAGCAAAGCTCATTGGAGTAACAGGACTGACTTTTTTAACATTTTATATAAATATGCTTTTTTCAGATAAAAAAAATATTTTAAAGGCTCTTTACTTTTTATCTATTTTAATCTTTATAGGTACGCTAATAAATTCTATATCTGTAAATAACACCAATAGCTTCAAACAAAAATTTACTATTTTACAAGGAAATTTTAGGCCGATTTTTCAATACGAAGAAAACTATGAAAATCTTATTAATAAACAGTATATAAATTTATTTAATTTAGCTAAAAGTTATCCTGATAGTATAGTAGTAACCCCAGAAGTAATATTTAGAACGTGCTTAAACGAAAATAAGATAATATCTCCGGATCAAACCTCCTTTGTCGGCTCAATTTATTGTAAAAACAATTTGTATTACAACTCTATATACTATCTAAATAAAGAAGAAAGCAAAGTAGTGTACAAAAAAGAACACCTTGTACCCTTCGGAGAGTTTAATCCAATACCGAAAAATTTTAGCTTTCTAGACAAATTCTTGCCGCAGCTAGGAGATTTTGAGAAAGGCAAAACTTCTAAACCATTCAAATATAAAGACCTTCATATAGGATTTTTGATATGCTTCGAGGACACACTGCCACTGTTAATATATAGAAAATTAAAGGATAATCACATAAATCTGTTAATAGTTGCGTCTAATGATGGTTGGTTTAAAAATACCTATGAACCTATAGAGCACCTAAACGTATCCAGATTTAGGGCTATTGAGTTTGGCGTTCCAATAATCAGGGCAGCAAATACTGGCCCCTCTGCCTTTATTAGTTCCAATGGAGACATTATAAAAATACTTCCAGCAGACAAGGTAGGAATTTTATTTGATAACTTCAATATTAAAAAAA
>JGI24721J26819_10003283_pt1 | contig 17416 bp, 16 predicted proteins | sample YelNatPaOPGAMG01_FD_26819 | JGI IMG/M metagenome (IMG submission 26819) | reverse complement strand
CCCCCCCGAATCCCTTGGCAGGTGATTGTGCAGTTAGGCCGGTCACCGGGATCCGTAGGGCCTTGCACCGTCATTTCGACCCAGGCGCCGGATTGGGGCCTCCCTCGCCCGCCCCGGCCGGAGATTCGGAGATTCGAGGAGCGCCGCTCCCCGGGGATGTGCTAGTGTTGGGCGCGGAGGGCTGCTATGGCGAAGGAACGGGCGCTTCTCGTCGGTTTGGCCCTGCCAAGCGTGCCTTTGCACCGAGTGGAGGAGTACCTGGACGAACTGGCCTCCCTGGTGGACACGGCCGGCGGCCTGGTGGTGCGTCGAGAGGTCCAATCGCGGGAGCGTCCCGATCCAGCTACCTTCGTCGGGCGCGGCAAAGCCGAGGAGCTGGGAAGGCTCTGCGCCGCCGAAGGGATCCAGCTCGTGGTCTTCGACGACGATCTGACGCCCGCGCAGGTTCGGAACCTGGAGAAGGCCGTGGGCGTCAGGGTGACGGACCGGACGGGCGTCATCCTTGACATCTTCGCCCGCCGGGCGGGGACTCGTGAGGCCAAAACCCAGGTGGAGCTGGCTCAGTATACCTACCTCCTGCCGCGCCTGACCCGAGCGTGGACGCACCTATCCAGGCAGGCAGGAGGTATCGGCACGAGGGGGGTGGGTGAAACGCAGCTCGAAACGGACCGCCGGGTGATCCGCCGCCGCATCGCCGTTCTCACCCGCGAGCTGCGGCGTATCGCAGATCAGCGCGAGGTCCAGCGCAGGAGCCGCGAAGAGACCTTCGAGGTGGCCCTGGTGGGGTACACCAACGTGGGTAAATCCTCTCTCATGAACAGACTGACGGCGGCGCACGNGGCCGTGGAGGACCGCCTCTTCTCGACGCTGGACACCACCTTCCGGCGCATGCCATCGGACAGGGCCGGTCTCCCGATTGTGCTCATCGATACCGTGGGTCTCGTGCGCAAGCTGCCCCATCACCTGGTCGCCTCCTTTCGATCCACGCTGGAGCAGGCGAGCGAGGCCGACCTGATCCTCCACGTGGTGGATGTGAGCCACCCCTCCTTCGAGGAGCAGGCCGTCACCACGCTGGAGGTTCTCGCCGACCTTGGCATGGACCAGATTCCCGTGCTGACCGTGCTGAACAAAGTGGACCGCATTGGCGAGGGCGTGCTCGCGCGCGCAGAGAGCCTCTACCCTGATTCCGTAGCGGTCTCCGCGGTCACCGGGGAGGGCCTCGCAAAATTGCGCGAGGCCGTTTCGGCGGCCGCACGCGTCGCCACGAGGGGCAGGACGCTCTTCGTCCCGTACGAGGCCTGGCCGCGATTCGTTACCCTGCGCACCGGGTACCGGACCCTCAGGGAGCACTATGGAAACGACGGTGTGACCGTCGTGCTGCGGGCCAAGGAGGAGGAGGTGGCCAAGCTCGCCGCGCAGCTGGGGATCCACGCCGAGGCTTAAGAGAACTAGGCCAGCAAGCTCCCCGCGGGATTGCGTTTCTGCGACGGACTTGTTACACTTCCGCCTCATGAGGCCGGGGGGGGATCCACCCCGCATAATGCGAAGAGGGAAGAAAAACCATGAGATTCTCTCTGGCTCCCCGCGAAGTGCGCTTCTTCGATATGTTCGACGCATCGGTGGAGGTGGTGCTCAAAGGTGCGCGCCTCTTCAGCGAGATGCTCCACGATTACACCGATACCCCGCAGAAGGCTAAGGCCCTCAAGACGGTCGAGCTGGAGGGCGACCAAAACGTCCACCAGATGATGGACGCCCTCAACCGCTCCTTTATGACGCCCATCGATCGCGACGACATCTGCGAGCTCAACTCGGCCCTGGACGACATCCTCGACTGCGTGGAGGCGCTCGCAAGCCGCATGGTGCTCTTCAAGATCCAGGAGCCCACGCCGGAAATGTGCGAGTTCGCGGACCTCCTGCTGGAAGCGGTGGAGCACCTGGCCGGAGCCGTCCATTCGCTTCGGAAGATGGACGCGCTCCTGCCTTACTGCCGCGAGGTGAAACGGCTGGAGAACCTGGGGGACGACCTGAGCCGAAAGGTGATCTCGGACCTCTTCGAAAATGAGGGGGATCCGATCCGGATCATCAAGCTCAAGGAGATCTACGGCCGTATGGAATCGGCCATGGACCGTTGCGAGGACGTGGCCAACATCATCGAAACCATCTTCGCCAAAAATGGCTAACCCGCTCTGGATTTTCATCCTCTTCGTCGCCACCGCCCTTTTCTTCGACTACATCAACGGCTTTCACGACACGGCCAACTCCATCGCGACGACGGTTCTGACGGGCGCCCTCTCCATTCCCAAGGCCCTCATGTTGGCGGCGGCCCTCAATTTCACGGGCGCCTTCCTGGACAAGGCCGTGGCCACAACCATCGGAAAGGGCATCGTGGACCCGCATACGGTGACCCTCTCGGTGATCTTCTCCGCCCTTCTCGGAGCCATCGCCTGGAACCTCATCACCTGGTGGAAGGGCCTTCCCTCCTCCTCCTCCCACGCCCTGATAGGAGGCATCGTAGGGGCGGTGGTAGCCCGGTACGGCTTCGGCGTCTTCCACCCCAGCGGCCTGAAGCTCATCATCGCCGCGCTCCTCCTCTCACCCCTCATGGGTCTGGTCGTCGGGCACCTCTTCATGACCGCCATCGGCTGGATTTTCCGCCACTTCAGGCCCAGTGCCCTGAACCACTATTTCAAGTTTTTCCAGATTCTGTCGGCATCGGCCATGGCTCTTGCCCATGGTGCCAACGATGCCCAGAAGACCATGGGCCTGATCACCATGGCTCTGGCCAGCGCCGGCTTCCTGCCGGGCTTCGAGGTTCCCCTCTGGGTGGTAGCCGCTTGCGCCACAGCCATGGCCCTGGGGACGGCCGCCGGCGGCTGGCGGATCATCAAGACGGTGGACCGCCAGGTTTTGTCCCTCCAGCCCGTCCACGGCTTCGCCGCGGAGACCTCGGGAGCGGGCGTGATCTTTCTGGCGACGGCTCTCGGTGCGCCCGTCTCCACCACGCACGTCATCTCCTCGGCCATCATGGGCGTGGGCTCGGCCCAAAGGCTCAGCGGAGTCCGCTGGAATGTGGCGAAGCAGATCGTCTTCGCCTGGATGCTCACGCTGCCGATCTCCGCCCTCTTTGCAGGAACGGCCAGCTGGCTCTTCCACTTTATTCCTTAACCCCAATCCCGCGATGGAAGGCGAAAGGACAGTGCAAATGCCTATGGATCTTCATGACCGGCATACCTGCCCAATCACCTGCCAAGGGATGGGGGGCATTCGACCCCGGACTGGATCGGGGGGAAGAATGGGCCAAGGGCGGGGTGAGGCTCCGCGGGCCAAGCCCTTGGAGCGGGGAGGGACCCGAAAGGCAAACCGAACGCTCCGGCTGGCTCCGCCAGCGGAACGCGAAAGACCCGAATGGCAAACCGAGCGTTCCGTCTGGCTCCGCCAGCGGAACGCGAAAGAGAAGCCCCTCCCCGTTCAGGAGATAAAGCTTTTCCGCCGTCTGCCACCTGCGCCGCCGCAGGAAGGACCCTTCGATCGCGGAATTTGGGCTTAAGCGCGCTTGCCCTCNCATCGCCGCGGCGGTAGCCTACGGCCACCCCGGGAGGTGGAATGGTCCATCTCAATAGCAAAAACCAGGGCGCCGAAGGGGGAGAAAGCGGACGGACCCGTCTGCGGATCCGCTGCACCGGCTTTGTCCAGGGTGTAGGGTTCCGCCCNGCCGTGCACCGCCTCGCCACGAGCATGGGATTGGCCGGCTGGGTTCTGAACGGTCCGGACGGCGTGGTCATTGAGGTGGAAGGCACGGAGGACTCGCCGCGGCGCTTCGCCCAGGCCCTCCACTCCTCGCTGCCGCCCCTAGCCAGCCTGGAAAGCATGAGCCTGGAACCGCGGACTCCCCTGGGAGAAACCTCCTTTGAGGTGAGGACATCAGAGCTCGGCCCCCGAGGCAGGGCGCTGGTTCCACCCGACGCGGCCGTGTGCGGCGATTGCCGCCGGGAGATGGACGAGGCCTCCGGCCGGCGCTTTCGCTATCCCTTCACCACCTGCACCAACTGCGGACCTCGCTTTTCGCTGGTTCGCTCCCTCCCCTACGATCGCGAGCGCACCTCCATGTCGTGCTTCCCCCTCTGCGAGGCCTGCCGAAGGGAGTATGAGAACCCTCTGGACCGCCGCTTCCACGCCGAACCGGTCTGTTGCCCCGAGTGCGGTCCACGGCTCTGGATCTGTGCNCCAGACGGAGCGCGGCTGGCTTTGGGCNCGGAGGCCCTGGAGAAGGCCCGGCGGGCGCTGGCCCAGGGGGCCATCGTTGCAGTCAAGGGAATGGGTGGGTTCCAGCTGGCCTGTTGCGCGAGTGACGAAGGTGCCGTGGCCGAGCTTCGCGCGCGGAAGCACCGGCCGCGCAAACCCTTGGCCGTGATGGTTCGGGATCTGACCGTTGCCCGAAATCTAGTCCAACTTTCGGTGGAAGGTGAGGCGCTCATGGCCTCGCCTCGCTCGCCGGTGGTTCTCGCCCCGCGGCGGTCGCCCTCTCCCCTCGCCCCGAACGTTGCCCCGGGTATCGGCGACCTGGGTCTCCTCCTTCCCACCACGCCGCTTCACGCCGAGCTTTTCCGCGGCGCCCCTTACGACGCGCTGGTCATGACCTCCGGAAACCTCTCGGAGGAGCCGATCTGTCTGGGGAACCGCGAGGCCCTCGCGCGCCTGTCGAAGCTGACCGACCTCTTCCTGCTCCACGACCGGGATATTCTTCGCCGGGTGGACGACTCGGTGGTCCGGCTCTGCGAAGGCGAGGCGGTGATGGTCCGCCGGGCCAGGGGCTACGTGCCCGAACCCCTGGAACTCCCGAAGCCGGCCTCGGAACCCGTGCTCGCCCTCGGAGGCCACCTTCAGGTGACCGCCTGCCTGGCGGCCGGCGATCGGGCCTTCCTCTCACAGCACGTCGGAGACCTCGAGGGTGACGCGGCGAGGAACTTTCTGGTCGAGGCGGCGCTGGGACTCGAAGATTTTCTCGATGTACGGGCGCGCCTCTTCGCCGTGGACGGGCATCCCGATTACCCCAGCGCCTGGAAGGGCGAAGAGATGGCCCGTCAGCGGGGAGGACGCCTGTTGCGATTTCAGCACCACCTCGCCCATGCCGCCGCGGTCCTGGCGGAGAACGGAGTCTTTCCTCAGGGCGAGGGCACCGCCGCCGCCTTAATTCTGGACGGAACGGGCTGGGGGCCGGATGGAGAGGCGTGGGGAGCCGAATGGCTTCTCCTCGAAGGGGTGGGAGGCTGGTGGCGCCGCCCCCTCTTGTCGAGCGTGCCTCTGGTGGGAGGGGAACAGGCGGTGCGAGCCCCTTGGCGGGTGGCGGCGGCGGCCCTGGCCCTGGAGGATAGCGGCCTGCTCGGTGGGGATCTCCCCATGTATCAGCTCGTGCCGCGAGCCCTCGTCGCCCAGGTGGGTGGCCTGGCGAAAGGCGCATGGCCCATGGCCTGCGGGGCGGGCAGGCTCTTCGAGGCGGCCGGGGCCCTCGCCGGCCTCGCAAGCGAGAACGACTGGGAGGGAGAGGCCGCCGCCCGTTTCGAGACCCTCGCCGCTCAGTATCAAGGTCCCGCGCCCTTTTGGGATGAAGTCGCGCTGGAGCAGCGGAGAAAAGAAATGATCCTGCCCTTCGGCGCTCTGCTGGCCGCCGCCGCGCGCCGTCTCCTGGGAGGCGAGGAGCCGGCCGCGGTGGCCGCTGGCTTTCACGAGACCTTCTGCCGCCTCGCCGTCCGCTGCAGGCCGGCCGCCTGGGTTGCGCGAGGGCCCGGCGCTGTGGCGTTGGGAGGCGGATGCCTGGTGAACCGGCTCCTCCTCGGCGGCCTCAAACGCGCACTCGGTGAAGAGGGGGCCATGGTAGTCACGGCCCATCGGCTCCCCCCCGGCGACGGCGGGCTCTCTTACGGCCAAGCGGTTCTTGCCTGTTCGCTCCCGCCGGCCAGGACCGGATGGGAACTGCGTTCCCCTTGAATTCCACGCGGCAAGGGCCGAAGATAAAGATATCACCGGCGGCTCACACCTCAGGATCGTCCTCTTCGTCCGCGCCGTCAGCCTTCGGAGGGAGCAGGGACATGTGCTTGGCCATTCCCATGGAACTCAAGGAACGCGACGAGTACGAAGGTATTGTGGAGCTGGGAGGGGTGCAGCGCAGGGTCTCCCTCCTGCTCTTCCCGGAAGCCGCCGTGGGTGACCACCTGCTGATTCACGCGGGTTTCGCCATCGGCCGGGTCGATGCTGAAGAGGCCCGCCTGACCATCGAGGGGCTGGAGCGGCTCGCCGCCCAAGCGCGGCCCACATGATCGCCCAGGAGCCGTTCCGCGACCCCCGCCTTCTCGACGCCCTCTTTGCGGCCATCCGGAGCGAGGCGGCGCTCTTGGGCCGCCGGTCCAGTTTCATGGAGGTGTGCGGCACCCACACCCACGCCATCGCCGAGGCGGGGCTGAGGCGGCGGCTCGCCCCGCAGGTCCGCCTGATCTCGGGTCCTGGGTGTCCCGTCTGCGTGACCCCCGTGGAGTACCTGGACCGCGCTATCGCCCTGGGCCGCCTTCCCGGGGTCCGTCTCGCCACCTTCGGGGACCTCTTCCGCGTGCCCTCCAGCCGGGGCAGCCTCGAAACCGCGGCCGCCGAGGGGCTCCGCGTGGAGGTTGTCTACTCACCGAGGGATGCCCTCGCCCTGGCCTCCGCCCATCCAGAGGAGCGCGTGGTGTTCCTGGCCGTGGGATTCGAAACCACCGCACCGGCCATAGCCGCCACTCTGGCCGAGGCCGACCGCCTGGGCATGCGCAACTTCTACGTCTTGAGCGGGCACAAGGTGGTCCCTCCGCCGCTCCGGCTGCTGGCATCGGATCCGGGGCTGGCCCTCGACGGCCTGCTTCTTCCCGGCCACGTGAGCGTGCTCACGGGCTGGGGGATCTTCGAATTCCTGGCCACCGAATTCGGCCTCCCCTCGGCGGTGGTCGGTTTCACCCCGGCTGACATCCTCCTGGGCGTGCTCGAGCTGGTGCGCCAGCGCCGCAAGGGAGAGGCCCGCGTCACCAACCTGTATGGCAGGGCCGTCCGCAGGGAGGAGAACGCGGAAGCGCGCCGCCTCATGGGCCGTTACTTCACTCCCGTGGATTCTGAGTGGAGGGGCATGGGCGTGATTCCCGAGTCGGGATTGGCCCTCCGTCCGGAATGGGCCGAGCGCGACGCGGGGCTCTGGCCCGTCACCGTGCCTGAGCCGATGGAGCCGGCGGGGTGCCGGTGCGGCGAGGTGCTCAAGGGCGCTATCTCGCCTCCAGAGTGTCCTCTCTTCGCCGCGGCGTGCGACCCCGATTCCCCCGTGGGGGCCTGCATGGTCTCCAGCGAAGGCACCTGCGCCGCATGGTACCGCCACGAACGCTACCGCGGGGAGGCGGCGCCGTGACCCTGCCCGACCGCATCCTCCTGGCCCACGGGGCCGGCGGGCGCAAGACCCGCGAACTCATCGAAGAGCTTCTCCTGCCTTCCCTGAGCAACGAGTTCCTGGCCACCCTTTCGGACGCAGCCGTCATGCCCCCCCTTCCGGAGGGCCGGCCCGCCCTCACCACGGACGGCTTCGTCGTGGATCCTCCCCTCTTTCCGGGCGGTGACTTGGGCTACCTTTCCGTCTGCGGCACGGTCAATGACCTGAGCGTGGCCGGCGCCGAACCCCTTTGGCTCACCTGGAGCCTCATCCTCGAAGAGGGACTGGAGACGTCGCTGCTCCGCACCTGCCTCGAAGGTGCCGTGCGGGCCGCGAGGGAGGCCGGGGTGCGCATCGTGGCCGGCGACACGAAGGTGGTGCCCAAGGGCAAGGGGGACCGGCTCTTCATCACCACGGCCGGACTGGGCGTCGTCCCCCCCGGTCGCGACCTGGGCGATCACCGCGTGCTCCCGGGAGACGTCATCCTGGCCACCGGACCGCTGGGAGACCATGGAGCCACGATCATGGCCAGCCGCCACGGTATGAGCGGGGCGGCGCTCCGGTCGGACTGCGCTCCTCTGAACGGCCTCATCGCCGCCCTGCTGGCCTCGGGGGCCGAGGTCCACTCCCTCCACGATCCTACAAGGGGGGGTGCCCTCGTCACCTGCCACGAGGTCTCTGCCCGCACGGGATTGAGGATGGTCCTGGAGGAGACCCACCTACCCGTTAGGGCGGAGGTGGCGGCCCTCTGCCAACTGCTCGGCCTCGCCCCCGTGGCGATGCCGTGCGAGGGACGGGCCCTGATCTGGTTGAAGGAATCGGACGCGCCTCTCGCCATCGAAGCGCTCCAAAGCCACCCGCTGGGACGAGGGGCGTGCGCCATCGGGAGGGCCGAGGCCCCGAGGAAGGACCGCTCTCCCGTGGCCATGAGAACGCCTACGGGAGAAGAGCGGCCGCTCGATCTGCGAGCGGGCGCCGATCTGCCGAGAATCTGCTGAGAGGGGCACGGCGCTGCCCCTTGCGGGGAGGGACATGCACGAGTGGAGCCTGGCCTGCGAGTTGGTGCGTCAGGCCGAGACCGAGGCCCGCCGGCGGGGTGCGCTGAGAGTCCATTCCGTCAAGGCCTCGGTGGGGGTGCTGACGGGGATCCTCCCCGAGCTTTTCCAGCGGGCCTATGAGATGGCCCGGCAGGGTACCTGCCTGGAGGAGGCGCCCTTGGAGATCGAGGTGGAGGCGGTCCGCGCCCGATGCCCCGAGTGCGGACGGGAGGTCACCCTGCACTCCCCTGCCCTGGTCTGTCCGGACTGCTCCGGCCTGGGGTTGGAAGTTCTCGGGGGCGACGGGATCTTCCTCACCAGCCTCGAGTTGGATGTCGCCGAAGCGGCGGGAGGGAATCATGTGTGACACGTGCGGATGCGGGCTTCCTGAGGAGGCCAAGAATCAGGCCCATGAACACAATCACGATCCCAGGCACACCCACCGAGAGGAGGCGGTTCTATACCGCAACCTCCTGGCCGCCAACGAGGCGCAGGCGAGGGAGAACCGGGCGCACCTCATGGAACACGGTGTGCTGGCCGTCAACCTCATGTCTTCTCCCGGGGCGGGGAAGACCAGCCTCATCGAGGCCGTGGCCGGCTCCCTGGCGGGAAAGCTCAGGGTGGGAGTCATCGAGGGGGACCTGGCCACCGACCGAGACGCCGAGCGCATCAAGGCCCTAGGATTTCCCGTCTGGCAGATCACCACCGGTTCCACGTGTCACCTCGACGCGGCTATGGTTCACGAGGCTCTGCACCATCTTCCCCTCGGAAGCATAGAACTGCTCTTCGTGGAGAACGTGGGCAACCTGGTCTGCCCAGGCCTCTATGACCTAGGGTGTCACTTGAATGGGGTCCTCCTGTCGGTGACCGAGGGCGACGACAAGGTGGCCAAATACCCGGTCATCTTCGGGCACGCCCAGTTCTTCTGCATCACCAAATGGGACCTCCTTCCCTACGTCACCTTTGATGCGGCGAAGCCTCAGCGAGAGGCGCGGATCCTCAAGGGAGACCTCAAGACCTTCTCTCTCTCAGCCAAGAGCGGCGAGGGAGTGAGCTCGTTCTTGAATTATCTGTTGGCTGAAAGGGCAGCCCTGACGGCCTGAGAGCGGAACCGACCGGGAGAAAGCCCAAGCGAGGGCCGAGGCTCTCGGTTCACCGCGCTTCTGTACCATTAGGAAACGCCTCTCCGTGGGTCGAAGGGCAAAATCGCCCATTCCCAGACCCCAAAGAGTGAGTAATTACATACCATTAAAACGCATTGACATTTGAAAAGCGGAAACCTAAATTACGAGCAGATTCTCATCCGAGGGGGGTCCATCTTCACCCGTTCCGGTTTTTTAAGGAGGCGGCCATGGTCAAGGCCAGGGGGTTTCCCATATCGGGCGACAGTGCGGCTGACAAGGAAACGGGAGGGGTCGGAAGGCGGGATTTTTTGAAGGTGTGTACCATGGCCGCCGCCGCCGTGGGCCTCTCCGCATCGGTAGGCAAGGCTTGGGCCGAGGCGGCGGCGAAGGGGCTGAAGCCCTCCGTCATCTGGCTCCACTTCCAGGAGTGCACGGGCTGTACCGAATCTCTCCTTCGGACCAGCCACCCCAAGGTGGCCGAACTGATCCTGGACCTCATTTCCCTTGACTATCACGAGACCCTCTTCGCCGCNGCCGGCCACCAGGCCGAGGACGCGCTGAAGACTGCCATGGAGAAGGGCGCCGGCAAGTACATCTGCGTGGTGGAGGGCGGCATTCCCACCAAGGACGGCGGCGTCTACTGCCAGATAGCCGGGCGCACGGCCCTCGACATCTTGAAGGAGGTGGCGGACAAGGCCGGCGCCATCATCGCCATCGGCTCCTGCGCCTCCTGGGGCGGCATCCAGGCGGCGGATCCCAACCCCACTGGAGCCAAGGGTGCACCCCAGATCCTTGAGGGCAAGACCGTGGTGACGGTTCCGGGATGTCCTCCGAACCCCTACAACTTCCTTGGTGTGGCCCTACAGTACGTCACTTTCGGCACCCTCCCGGCCCTGGACAAGCTGGGGCGCCCCATGTTCGGTTACGGCCGCGTGATCCACGAAGACTGCCCGCGGCGTCCGCACTTCGACGCGGGCCGCTTCGTGCAGCAGTTCGGGGACGAAGGGCACAGGCTGGGCTACTGTCTCTACAAGATGGGCTGCAAGGGTCCCGTGACTCACGCCAACTGCTCCATCCAGGATTTTGGCGAGATCCCGGGCACCTGGCCGGTGGGCATCGGCCATCCCTGCGTGGGTTGCACCGAGCAGGCCGTGCTCTGGCAACTGCCCATCGCCGCCACCGTGGAGATCGAGCATCCCACTCCGCCGGCCCTTTATCCGCCCATCAGCCCCGAGCACGGCGGCGTGAGCCCTGTGGCGACGGGCGTGGCGGGCCTGGTCGGAGGTGCGCTCATCGGGGCGGGCGTCATGCTCTCAAAGAAGCTCATGGCCGAAGACAAGGCCACGACCAAGGAGGAGTGACATGGGCGTGGACCGTCGCACCGCACTGAAAGGCATGGCCGTGGCGGGCGCGGCGCTGCTCGCCTCGGGTGCCGAAGACCACGCCAGCAAGCCCCATCCCGCTCCCTCCGATGCCGTGGGCATGCTCTACGACGCCACCCTCTGCATCGGCTGCAAGAGCTGCGTGGTCGCCTGCCGCGAAGCCAACGACATGCCCCCCGAGAGGACCGCCCTCGGAGGAGGCATCTACGACTCACCCATCAGCCTGGACGGGCAGACGCGCAACATCATCAAGCTGTATGAGGGGGCCGACGGCAAGAGCTCTTACATGAAGGCCCAGTGCATGCACTGCCTGGATCCCGCTTGCGTCGGGGCCTGTATGATCGGGGCGCTGCAGAAGCGGGAGCACGGCATCGTCACCTGGGACGGCAGCCGCTGCATCGGGTGCCGGTACTGCCAGGTGGCCTGCCCTTACTTGATTCCCAAGTTCACGTGGGATAAGGCCATCCCCCGCATCGTCAAGTGCGAGATGTGCGTTCAGCGCATTGACCAGGGCAAGATCCCCGGCTGCTGCGAGGTCTGTCCCAGGAACGCTGTCATCTTCGGCAAGTACGACGATCTGCTAGCCGAAGCCAAGCGCCGGTTGAAAAAGAACCCCAACCGCTATTATCCGAAGGTCTTCGGGGAAACGGATGGGGGCGGCACACAGGTGCTCTACCTATCCAAGGCCGGCATTTCCTTCACCGACCTGGGACTGCCGGCACTTGGCGAAACGCCCGTGCCCGAGCTGTCGCAGGAGATCCAGCACGCGGCCTATAAGGGCTTCATCGCCCCGGCGGTGCTCTACGTAGTCCTCGGCACGGTGATTTGGCGGAACAAGAAGGCCGAAGCCAAGGGGAAGGAGGAGAAGCCATGACCGACCACGCGGTTCCGGTTGGGGGGCCGATCCTGACCCGCCCCTTCAAATGGCTCATGGCCCTCTTCGGGCTCAGCGTGCTCCTGCTCTTGTGGCGGTTCTTCGCGGGCCTGGGGGCAACCACGGCCCTGAACGACGGCTACCCGTGGGGCCTTTGGATCGCCTTCGACGTCGTGACGGGAACGGCCCTGGGCTGCGGGGGATATGCCGTGGCCATCCTCGTCTACATCCTCAACAAGGGCAAATATCACTCGCTTGTTCGGCCGGCCATCCTCACCAGCGCCCTCGGCTACTCTTTGGCCGCTTTCGCCATCGTTTTCGATGTGGGGCGCTACTGGTACATCTACCGCATTCCCATCCACTTCTGGCAGTGGAACCTCAACTCGGCGCTCCTCGAGGTGGCCCTCTGCGTCATGGCGTACGTGGTGGTCCTCTGGATCGAAATGGCGCCTCCCATCCTCGAGGTGATGCAGGAGGGCTCCTCGCCCTTCTTCAAGCGCCTGGCCCAGACCACCCTGCCCCTTCTCAACAAGAGCATGGTCTTCATTATCGCCCTTGCCCTCCTCCTCCCCACCATGCACCAGTCCTCCCTGGGAACCGTCATGATGCTGGCGGGGAAGAAACTGAACCCCCTCTGGCAGACCCCCTTCCTGCCGCTCCTTTTCCTCGTTTCGGTGGTGGGCATGGGGTACGCGGTGGTGGTCTTCGAATCCACCCTCTCCAGCTTCTTCCTCAAGCGCCCCTACGAGACGGCGATGCTAGGCTCGCTGGCCAAGGTCATGGCCTACATCACCATCGGATTCCTAGCCATCCGCCTGCTGGACCTCCTCTACCGGGGAGTGTTCGGCCTGGCTTTCACCTCGGGGTGGCTCAGCTTCTTTTTCTGGTTGGAGATCGTCCTCTTCGTGGCCTCCGCAGCCATGGCCTTCTCCCCTGCCGTCCGCGCCAACCCGGGCCGCCTCTTTCAGATGGCCATGCTGATGTTGCTCGCGGGCGGCCTATACCGCTTTGACACCTATCTGATCGCCTTCGACCCGGGGCCCGGCTGGTCCTACTTCCCGGCCGTACCCGAGTTGTTCATCACCATCGGGATCGTGGCGCTGGAGATCATGATCTACATCGTGTTCATCAAACGATTCCCGATCCTCGAGGAAGCGTCTCCCGCTCGGTCGCGGGCTTGAAGGGGGTATGAGCATGAGTCCTCGGATCACAGTGGACCCGATTACGAGAATCGAAGGCCACCTCCGGATCGACGTGGAGGTGAACGGCGGGGCGGTGCAGGACTCTTGGTCCTCGGGCCAGATGTTCAGAGGGATCGAGATCATCTTGAAGGGAAGAGATCCGCGCGACGCCTGGCTCTTCACGCAGCGTATCTGCGGCGTCTGCACGACGGTTCACGCCATCGCCTCCGTGCGGGCCGTAGAAAATGCGCTGAATTTGGAGATACCCATCAATGCCCAGTACATCCGGAACCTCATCCTCTGCGCCCATGCCCTCCACGACCATATCGTCCACTTCTACCAACTGTCGGCGCTGGATTGGGTGGACGTGGTCTCCGCCCTCAAGGGCGACCCGGCGAGCACGGCGGCCCTGGCCGAGAGCCTCTCGCCATGGCCCGGCAACAGCCGCAAGCAGTTCGAAGCGGTGAAGGAGAAGCTGGCGGGATTCGTCCAAGCCGGACAACTCGGCATCTTCACCAACGGCTACTGGGGCCACCCGGCCATGAAGCTTCCGCCGGACGTGAACCTTCTCGCCGTCTCTCACTACCTCCAGGCCCTAGACGCGCAACGAAAGGCCAACCAGGTGGTGGCCATCCTGGGCGGGAAGACGCCCAACATCCAGAACCTGGCCGTGGGCGGTGTGGCCAACGCCATCAACCTGAACAACGAATCCGCCCTGAACATGAACAAGCTGTTCATGGTCAAAGATTTGCTGGACGAGGTGGCGGCCTTCGTGCAGCAGGTCTACCTCATCGACGTGTGCGCCGTGGGGGCGCTCTACGCGGACTGGCTTAAGTACGGGGCCGGGGTGACCAACTACCTGGCCGTGCCCGACCTGCCCCTGGATACCAAGGGGACCCGCTTCGACCTGCCCGGTGGAACCATCTTTAACAAGGATTTGGCCGCAGCGAAACCGATCACCAGCTTCCAGGACCCCTATTTCCGGGACAATGTGACCGAATGCATCGCCCACTCCTGGTACGATGGTGACTGGGACAAGCATCCCTACGAAGAGACGACGGAACCCAAATATACGGATTTTAATCCCGCCGGGAAATACTCCTGGGTGAAATCCCCGCGCTTCCAAGGCAAGCCCATGCAGGTGGGGCCTCTGGCGCAGGTGTTCGTGGGCTTCGCCACGGGGCACGAGCCCACGAAGCGCTGGACCACCCACGCGCTCCAGACCGCGGGCGCCGTCGCCAAGGCCCAGCTGAGCCCCGCCGTCCTCCATGGAACGCTGGGCCGCCACCTCGGCCGCGCCGTGAGGGCTGCCGTCATCTCCGAGCTCGCCCTCCAGCAGTGGCAGCGGCTGGCCGAGAACATCGGCAAGGGGGACGTGGCCATCTTCAATCCTCCGACCTTCCCCAAGGGAGAGATCCAGGGCTTCGGCTTCCACGAGGCGCCCCGCGGTACGCTCTCCCACTGGGTGATCATCGACAACGGGAAGATCAAGAACTATCAGGCCGTGGTGCCTTCCACCTGGAATGCCGGCCCGCGCGACGAGAAGGGTCAGAAGGGGCCCTACGAAGCCTCCCTCCTGGGCAACCCCATCGCCGATCCGGCAAAGCCTTTGGAGGTTCTGCGCACCATCCACTCCTTCGATCCCTGCCTTGCCTGCGCCATCCATACCCTGGACGTGGAGGGAACGGAACTGTCGAAGGTCAACGTGTTCAACACCTGCAGCGTATGAGCGAGGAGATTAACGAGAAGGCCCGCGAGGGGACTCTGGTATTGGGCCTGGGCAACGTCCTCATGGGCGATGACGGCTTCGGCCCCACCGTGGTGGCTCTGCTGGCGTCGCAGTATGAACTTCCCGAGGGGGTGTCGGCGCTGGACGCCGGCACCCCCGGTTTTGATCTATCGCCCCACGTGGCGGGCCTCGCGGCACTCATCATCGTGGACACGGTGAAGCTCGACGCGCCTCCGGGTACGCTGCGCCTTTACCGGCTTCCCGAGATCGTGGCCCACGTGCCGGTGGTCAGGGCCTCCCCGCACGAGCCGGCCCTCCAAGAGGCGCTACTCGCGCTCCAGTTCGCGGGCCAAGCGCCCGCTGAGGTTCTGCTCGTCGGCGCCGTCCCCGAGACCATCGATGTGGGGCCCGGCCTCAGCGCCCCCCTGGGGGCGGCGGTGCCCCATGCCATACGCGAGGTGCTGCTTGAACTGGAGAGGCTCGGGCATCCCGCGTCCAAGCGCAGTGCTCCCCTGCCGGCGAACCTATGGTGGGAAACAAGGGTCACCTGATGCTGGAAGCGGGAGGCGGGATGGCGCGCCTGGAACGGTGGCTGGTCATTCTAATCGCACTGCACAGCGCCGCGGTGGGGTTGTTTCTGGTGGCCCTGCCCGAATGGTCGGCCATCACCCTGGGCGGTTGGAGCCAGGTCGCGCCGGCCTTCTTCCCGCGCCAAGCTGGGGTTTTCCATCTCGTGCTCGCCGTCGGTTATCTCATCGAGTACTTCCAGTACCGCGGAATCACCCTGTTGGTCACCGCCAAGTGCATCGCCACCGTCTTCCTGCTCGCCTCGACGCTCGCGGGCGGGGTGCCGTGGATCGTCCCCGCCTCCGGCTTGGGAGACGGCCTGATGGGAATCAGCATCATCCTCGTCCGGCGCTGGCGGGCCTCGTCGGAGCGCGCGTGGCCGCGGTAGGGAGCGCTCCGCCGCCCCTTACACAATGTTCAGTTTACATGGCGAGGCACAGGGCAGGTCCCGCTGAGGGCTTCGTAAGTGTCCTCCACTTCGTCAATGCCCAGGCGGAGGGTCATGGTGACGTGGTTGTAGAGGCACATCTCCAGACCCTGGCATAGTGGGTCCCGCCCTAGTACCCTGACGATGACCTCGTTCGTGCTCGACAGGGCTTCGCAGACCTCCTGCACGCTGAAGCCCTGGCTNAACCTCCGCTCCGCCAAATCTCGGCAGTAGCCNAGGAAGGTGGACCTTTCCCGCGTGCGCACGGCGTTCATCAGGTGCCGCATGAGCTGACGGAGGTACCACCTCAGGTCCTCTGTCTCCAGCCGCCGGTAGCCGAGAAGCCACTGTTTGGCCCTCGGGCCCTGGAAGACCTGCACGAGGGCCTCCATGATCTCCTCCTCGTGNAGCTCCATGAGCCGGTGGACACGGAGATTGGCGCGGACCCGCACCTCCTTCATGGCCGCCCGGTTTCGAGCGGCCCACTCGCCTGGATTGCTCTTGAGGTTCTCGATCAGAAAGGGCATGCGCCTGAGGATCTCGAGCCGCTCCTTGGGGCGCCATCCGATGCGCTCGAAGGTGCGGCTCGCATCCACGGTCAGGGTCAAGTCGATGTAGCGGCCCATCCACGGGCGTTCGAAGGGGCGCTCCCCCAGAAGACGCCCCGCCAAATCCCTGACATACAGACCAGGCCAGCAAATCCATCGCGGTAGAAATATGGGCTTCACCTTCCGGCCGAAATAGGCCGCGCAGGCCTCCTCATAGAGTTCCACGTGGTTCACGGCACCGTTCGTGCTGGCGATGAGGATCTCGCCCGGATTGAGGATCCGGTGGCGCTCCAGCAGGGCCAGCAGGAAGGATGCGCCGTCCCGCACGTGGAGGTACGGNACGGCCGAAGCCCCCTTCCCCGCCAAGATTCTCGCGTTCCAGGCCTTCGAGAGCCAGGTCTGGAGGAATACATACAGCGGAGGATATTCGCACCAATCGGAAAACATGGCCCCGAAGCGGACGATGCAGGAGGGGATGCTGTCCCGGTACTCGCCGAGCATGGCCTCCCCGATCCGTTTGGTCTTGGCGTAGATGTGGTCGCCATCGGGAGGCGAACTTTCGTTCAAGACGCCGCCCGGCGGCGGAAACCGGCATGCAGCCACGGAACTTGCAAAGACGAACCGCCTCAAGTGCAGGTGTCTGCACCGATCCAACATGTTGCGTAGGCCGTGAACGTTGGTGCGCCAGTACTCTGGGTGGTCCTCTCCGGTGAAGTCATAGTGGGCCGCGAGGTGGATGACGACCTCCGCCCCTCCCTCGCCCTCTATGTCGCGGAACACNGCGTCGAGCGGCTCCCCCTCGCCGATGTCCACCTGATACCAGGTGATGCTGTCGTGGATCGGCGCGCCGCACTCTTGCTGCGAGCGCCTGGCAATGGCGAGAATCCGGTAGCGTCCCTTGAGCGCCTCCAAAAGATGACGCCCGAGGAAGCCGGAGGCCCCCGTGACGACTAACCTTGGAAGATCCATCCCCCATCCTCTGCTCACAGCATAACAAGAAGCGCCGGGTGCAGAAAGCCCCGGCGAGGTTCCACGCCGCCGTCCCCAGGAGAGGCGCCAGCACGAGGCGAGAGGGAGGGTTGTTTACGGGTGATTCCGTGGAGGACCGG
>JGI24721J26819_10003281_pt1 | contig 17419 bp, 9 predicted proteins | sample YelNatPaOPGAMG01_FD_26819 | JGI IMG/M metagenome (IMG submission 26819) | reverse complement strand
GAAGCATCATTTAAGTGTTCGTATGTTCTGCGTCGAATGCGGAAAGGAGGGAAAGACGTACGACGGGCTGTGCAGCGAATGCTATCTCAGGAAGAGGCAGCTCGTGCGCCTCCCTGCGATTATCGATGTAACGCTCTGCAGCAAGTGTTACGCGGCGAGAATCGGGAAGCACTGGGTAGACTCGATCGATCTGGTCGAAGCGGTCAGGCTCTCGCTCGAGGCGGCTCTCGCGCAGGATAAGAACGTGAGCGACGTNGAGCTCGATGTGAGATTGANGGAGAAGGATCCGCGCATATATCTCGCAACAGTGACAGTCTCCTTCCGAGCGGGAGAGCTCCAAGCGCAAAAGGTGTTCGAGATCCCTGTACGTCTCAAGAAGGACACCTGTCAGCGCTGCGGGAAGAAGTCGGGTCATTACTACGAGGCGATAGTCCAATTGAGAGGCTCGGGGGGGTTCTCCGACGCCGAGAGGCTGGCTGGAGCACGGAGGTATTTCCTGCAGAGAATGAGTCGGCTATCCTCGGAAAACCGAGACACATTCATCTCGAAAGAGGAGGCGATACACGGCGGGTTCGATTTCTATGTTAGCTCCTCATCTGCAGCGAAGAGCCTGGCGCGCGAGATGGGCAAGATGTTCGGCGCACGTGTGAAATCGACACATTCCATCGCGGGCAGGAAGGATGGACGCGAGCTGACGAGGATGACCTACCTCGTCCGACTCCCGGAATATGATGCGGGCGACATACTCGAAATGGATGGACGCTATTATCTTCTGAGGAGATTCGAGGGAAATAATCTGTATCTCGTAGATCTGAGCAATTGGCATGAGACTACTGCCACTGTCGGAAGGCTTACCGGAATTCAGGTCCTACACAGAAAGACGCATGTATTCTCCGCATCGGTGATATCCGAGAGCGACAATGAGATCCGGGTCCGGGATCCTGAGACCAATGAGAGCATCGGAATACAAAGACCGGATGGGTATCGCGGCGGGCAGACGGCGATTGGCATCGTCAAGACGAAAAAAGGTCTTTTCCTCGTGCCCTGAAGACGAGATTCATCCATGCTCGCACTCGCGGCCATAAGAAAAGCATTAATTCGATGATTCCTTATGCACGGAAGAGGGGATTTTAGTGATCTCCGAAGAACTGATTAGGAAAGTCACTATCGAGCTCCTGAGGAAGACAGTAACGCTCATGCCAGACGATGTCGTGAGCGAGCTGAAATCAGCGATGGAAAGAGAGACGGATGACGTTCCGAAGATGCAGCTGAAGGCCATCCTCGACAATATCCAGCTCGCCGAGAAGACGGCGACTCCGATATGCCAGGACACGGGGGTCACGATTTTCTATGTCAATCTACCCAGATGCCTGAACGTCGATGTGGGGAAGGCGATAACGGACGCTGTTAGGATCGCGACGAAAGAGATCCCGCTGAGGCCGAACGCTGTCCATCCGCTCTCCCGGAAGAACCCTGGCGACAACGTCGGAAAGGGCATGCCGTGGATCAACTACAAGGTCTGGGATAAGGATTTTGTCGAGATCACGGTTATGACCAAAGGCGCCGGCTCGGAGAACATGAGCCAGATGGCGATGCTCACGCCGTCCCAGGGGTTGAAGGGCGTGAAGGAGTTTGTCCTGAACGTAGTTCTGAATGCGGGGAGCAACCCTTGCCCCCCGACAATACTCGGTGTGGGCATAGGTGGCTCCTCCGACATCGCGGCTAAGCTCGCCAAGGAGGCGCTGTTGAGACCGATTAACAAACGGAATGAGGATCCGGAAATCGCCGCGCTCGAGACCGAGCTGAAGGATGCGTTGAACGAACTCGGCATAGGCGTCATGGGTCTCGGAGGAAAGACCACCGTTCTGGGAGTGAACATCGAGTACGCGTACTGTCATACTGCGAGCCTCCCAGTAGCCGTGAACGTGCAATGCTGGGCTGCAAGACGGGGTACGGCCCAGATATACCCTGACGGAAAGGTGAGGTACCCCACCCATGAGAGGTGATGATAATGGCACAAATCAGGTTGAAGACGCCGATCAAAGAAGAGGAAGTCAGGAAGCTTAAGGTCGGGGACATCGTCTATCTCGATGGCATCATCTATACCGGTCGAGATGAGGTTCACATTCACGCGCTCGAGAAGGCCGAGCACGGCGAGAAGCCCCCGGTGGATTTCAAGGGATCAGCGCTCTACCATTGCGGGCCGATTATGAAGAAGGTCGGGGACGAATGGCAACTGGTGGCCGCGGGACCGACTACGTCCTCGAGGATGAACTCGCTCGAGCCGAAATTCATAGAGATCTTCCGGCCGGCAGCAATTATCGGCAAGGGCGGGATGTCCCAGCCGACGATAGATGCGATGGCAAAATTCGGAGCCGTCTATCTCGCGATAACCGGTGGCGCCGCGGTCCTCGCTGCAAAAGGGATCAAGAAGGTTCGCGGAGTGGAATGGCTAGAGTTCGGCATGCCCGAGGCGATCTGGATACTCGAGGCGGAGAACTTCGGGCCTCTCATAGTGGCGATAGACACGCACGGAAAGAGCCTATATCAGGAGGTAGAAGCGAAAATCAAGAAAAACGTCGAGGTCGCCAAGAAGAAGCTCAAGCTGACTTGAGCAGATCCGAGGCATGCCTCGTCGGCATTTCTCATTTCTCCTCTTCCCTTTTCTCTTCCTCTGCCTCCGCCGCCATCTCCTCTTCGATCTCCTTCCTCGCTTTTGCCGGGTTCTGGAAAGCCCGCAGCCTGAGATATATCGCCAGCCCGAGTATCATTATGATTATGATGAACGCTAATACCATGAACGAATGAGGCAGGTCCATACCAAACACGAATCCGCCAAGCGCTTCCTTCGCGAGCGAGAGATATATGTCGTACTGCGTGACACCCTCGGCAGTCACGACGATGCCGCTCGCTATGAACGGTGAGTATCTGCCCCCCTGGTTCGGGCTCTTCACCGTGATCGTATAGTTTCCGGGCATTAACCCAGCAAAAACGTACATGCCGTCCTCCCCGGTCTTGGTCTCCCTCTGCTCAGGGCCGCTCACTATCACGGTGTATCCAGCCACGGGCACCGAGGTGTCCTTCTCCCTAACAATCCCTATCAGTTGTCCCGGTTTCGGGATGAGGACGATGTCTAGCCTGACAATCCTGCCCCGTTCGAAGACCACTCCGCTCGTAAGGTTATCCTCGTAGCCCGGTGCGGACGTCCTCACCGTGTATACCCCTCTGGGGATGTTCTTGATCGTGTAGGCCCCTTGCGTATTCGTGTACGCGCTCAGGTTCTTCGTCAGTATTTCCACCTTGGCGTTGAACACGAGCACGGTGCCGATGCTCATCGATGCGGAGACCACCCCGGTCAGCGTTGCCGGTAGACTGGATAGATTGAAAGTGATGCGGGTGACATTTCCGTTCCGGACGGTGACGTTCGAGATTGTCTGCGACGAATATCCTTCCTTGGAGGCGGTCACGGAATAATTCCCTTCCGGTATGTTCGGCAACATGAAATATCCTGCGGCATCGCTTTCAGCAACGTACTTTATCCTGTTGATGGTTATCGAGACGTTCGCTGCTGGTATGGGCTCGGAGTTTTCCAAGATATACCCATCGATGGACCCGTACATCCTGCTCAGCTTGAAAATCAACGACCTGTACCCTCCCGCAGTGACCGACACAATATACGTCGAAGGGGAGTACATCTGGGCGAACGCGCTGATCGCATAGGTCCCCGTCGGTATACCGCTTATGCTGTACGACCCATCCTGCAATGACATGGTCATGAATTGCGGATAGCCGGCGATCTGGATCGTGGCATTCGCGATAGGGTTGTTCGACTCGGTAAGCACCTGACCGAAGACTGTGCCGCCTGTGATGACGAGGCTTACGAACTTGGTGATATTCTCCTCGACGACGATGGCGGCGGAAGACCGCGCATCTGAGAGATATCCCTGTTTGCTCGCATTCACGGTCTTCACACCTATACTGACATTTTCTATCCTGACACTCCCAAGCATGTCAGTTTGCCACACGGTCATGTTCCCTGCAAGGGTTACGTTCGCGCCCTGAATTGGTCTTCCCACCTCGTCCGAGACGTTCACTATAAGCGTACCGACCGCCCCGGCGGCTATTCTGAGGACCGAACGTTCTTGTGGAGCGGGGATCGCACATAGGGTCGAAAGGACGACAAGAATCGATACGAAAATCGCGATGAATCCCGAAATGTCGAAGCGCCTCATCTGATTCCATCTTCTAACTGATACTGGTAATAAAAAATTTTTGATTGATGAACGACCATCAAATGTGTAGCGTTTTCCAAATCTATTAATAATCACAATAGATAGGGCTATGAATTGCACGGTCGAACCGAATGATAACTAGAGCATCGGAGAGAAAGTCAAAGGCCGAGATATTAGCGGCATTGGATCCGCTCGTCGCGGAATGGTTCGGAGGGCGCTTCGAGGAGCTCACGGAACCTCAGGCAATGGCGATACCGCTGATCGAGGCAAGGAAGAATGTCCTCGTCTCCTCTCCGACCGGTTCAGGGAAGACCCTGACGGCGTTCCTTTCGATCATAGACAGGCTCTATAAGCTTCAGAAAGCCGGGGCGCTCGAGGACAGGATATACGCTGTATATGTTTCCCCATTGAAGGCACTCGCGAACGACATCAATAAGAACCTCCTGGCACCGATCGAGGAGATGAACTCGATAGCGCGCTCGAAGAACGCAGAGGAGCTCCGTATCCGTATCGCGGTACGTACGGGAGACACGAGCTCCAGCGAGAGACAGCGCCAGGCGACAAACTCGCCGCATATCTTCATAACCACCCCTGAGTCATTGGCCCTCGTGCTTTCGACTCCGAAATTTCGCAAGAAGTTCAGTAAGGTCGAATACGTCATCGTCGACGAGATACACGAGATATGCGATTCGAAAAGGGGTGCGATGCTCTCCCTGAGCCTCGAAAGGCTCCAGGAGGAGAATCCGAAGGAGATCGCGCGAATAGGTCTTTCCGCCACCCAAGCGCCGATCGAGGAGATAGGCAGGTTCCTCGTCGGGCATAACGGCAGTGATTGGAGGGACCTGACAATAGTCGAAATCCCCGGCCAGAAAGAGCTGGACCTGAAGGTGCTGTGTCAGGCGGAAGACATCACATCCTTACCATTCGAGATCGTCAACTCGAAGATGTACGATCTTCTGACAGATCTCATCCAGAAGCATCGGACGACCCTCATTTTCACGAACACGAGGAGCGGCACGGAGCACGTCGTTTTCAAGCTGAAAGAGAGAGGAGTCACTGACATAGAGGCGCATCACGGCAGCATGAGCAAGGAGAGCAGGATATCGGTCGAGGACATGCTCAAAGGGGGCAAGCTCAAGGCGGTCGTATCATCGACCTCGCTCGAGCTGGGGATCGATATCGGATACATAGATCTTGTATGCCAGATCGGGTCCCCGAAATCCGTCGCAAAGGCGTTGCAGAGGATAGGCCGCTCCGGTCACGATGTCGGCAGAGCATCGCAGGGTCGCCTGATCGCGTTTGACAACGACGACCTTGTAGAGTGCGCAGTTCTGTGCCGCGCGGCGCACCGGAAACACATCGACAGGGTCACTATCCCTAAGAACAGCCTCGACGTGCTCGCGCAAACGCTTGTCGGGATGTCCCTCGAGAAGAAGTGGAGGATCGACGACGCTTTCGCCTTGGTCAGGCGGTCGTACTGCTACCACGACCTCTCGCGCGCGAGCTTCGAGTCCGTCCTGAGATATCTCTCTGCCAAAGAGGGGTTCGAAGGGGTATATTCGAAGATCTGGCTTGATGAGTCCGAGGGAGTCTTCGGGATGAAACGCGGCTCGCGGCTGATTTACTATCTCAACCAGGGCACGATCCCCGAGGAGAGCTCTTACAAGGTCTTCTCGGAGAAAGGGGCTCCGATAGGCGAGCTATCAGAGAAATTCGTCGAGCGGCTCTCGCGCGGTGACATTTTCGTCCTCGGAGGCAAGTCGTTCGAGTTCATCAAGACGCACGGGATGAAGGTCTTTGTCAGACACGCAATGGGCAGAAAGCCGACGGTACCTTCCTGGACGGGCGAGATGCTTCCGAGGAGCTTCGATCTGTCAGTAGAGGTGGGGAGATTCCGTCAGGAGCTCGAGGCACGGCTCGGGACGAGCTCCGACGAGGAGATTCTGGCTTGGCTCCAGAAGGATTTCGATATCGACGAGGGGGCTGCAAGGAGCATCCTGAACTATTTCAAGGAGCAGAAAGCGGTCCTGGGGATACCGACTGACAGGAGGCTCATAATCGAGGGTTACGAGGACGAGGAGGGGAAATCGAACATCATATTCCACTTCCCATTCGGCAGAAGGGTGAACGACGCCCTGAGCCGGGCTTACGCCTTCAAGATATCCAACAGATTCGGATTCAACACAACGGTCTCGGTGACCGATGATTGCTTCATGATAGTCACGCCCGAGAAGGTGCCTCTGGACGAAATCCCGCAGCTCGTCACGAGCGACGAGATCGAATCTCTGCTGAGGGCGTCCCTCCGCGGGACCGAGCTCCTCGGGCAGCGCTTCAGACACTGCGCGACGCGCAGCCTGATGATACTGAAGAACTACAGAGGCAAGGAACTCTCCCTGTCCAGGCAGCAGATGCGTTCGCAGAAACTGCTCGAGCTGCTCCAGGACGCGCCTCACTTCCCCGTATTGACCGAGGCATACAATGAGATACTCAACGAGGTGTTCGACCTCGAGAACGCCAAGGAGGTCCTGAAAAGCATCGAGTCGAGAGAACGAGAGGTTCTGGTCAGCGGATATTCTGATGCCCCCTCTCCCTTCTCTCATAACGTGTTGCTCGCGGGCATATCTGACGTCGTACTAATGGAGGACCGGAGCTCCCTGCTCAAACAGCTGCATCGGAAGGTCCTCTCGAAGGTCCTCGGGAGCGAGGCTCTTTCCGAGTACAGGTTTGAGGAGGAGAAGGTCAGGCAGTATTTCGCCAACAAGATCGGCAGGGTGACGAACGAGCTCGAATTGCTTGAGTTGCTCAGAAAGACAGGCCCGTTGCAGTTGTTCAAGGAGAAGGGACTGAGCGCCTCGGAGCTCCTCGGCATGCCTATTGAAAGGATCAGGGAGATGTCCGAAAAGCTCCTCAAGCAGGGGAAGATAAGGTCGGTTTGGCTGTCGGACTCCTACTGGGCAGCGGCCGAGGACAGGGACGAGATATCTATCGCCCTCGAGTCCGGCGGGGAGTTGCCGGAGCCCGCGAGAAGGCTGTTCGATTACCTCGAATCGCCGAGATCCATTGCAGAGGTGGCGTCCTTCCTGCAGGTATCGAACGAGGAAGCAACGGAGCTGCTTTACCTTCTCGAACGGAAGTTCATGGCCGAGCGCGTCTACGGATCGAAGAACTCCTTCAAGTGGAGATCCTGCTCGCCTGCCTACGGCGATCGAGAGCTCGCGCGCGCGAATATAATCGAAAGGCATCTCCGGATATTCGCCCCGCTGACAGTCGAGGAGCTGGCATACCACTTCAGGCTTACAGAAGATGAGGTCAGGGCGACCCTCTCGCAGCTCGAATACGAGGGCAAGGTGGTCTCCGGGAAGTTCGTCATCGGTGAAGAGATCCAGTACATGCTCACGAACGATTACGTCTCGTTGAGCTCCGAGGGACAGGAGGCGTTCGACGAGGAGCATATCCGTAAGTACCAGCTATGGAAGCAGTTCAACGAGATCAAATCGATAGATGACTACTTCGAGCGATTTGGGGAGGCAGGGATGCTCTACGACATATACCAGCGCTTCCCTGACATGGACATCGAGGATTGGATCTCCAGGCGCTCGTCGGGCGAAATCCTGAGCGGGCGGTTTCTGCGAGGAAGGGTCAGATACGTCAGACGAAAGGATGCCCCCTATTTCGTCAAGCTCTATCGTACCCAGGAGCCATCTGATTTCGACAACAGGGTACTGCGGAAGATAGACGAGCTCGGAGGAGCATCGATATTCGAGCTCGAGAAAGAACTCGGCGAAGATCGAGAGACCATACGTAGCTCCCTAGAAGTTCTCGACCAGAATATGTACATAGTGAGAGAATACGCCGACGGCGAGGACTGGAGCGGCCTCAACATCTACAGGACGTTCACGGCCGAAGAGCCCGAGAGCGATCCAGCGGTTTGGCTCGTCGAGAAGTTCTTGCGGAGCCATGGGCCGGTCTCCATCGCAGCCATACGAAGCTATACGGGGTTCGACGTTGAGCAGATAGCGGAGATCCTGAGACGCCTGAAAGTTTCAAAGGTCATATCAGGTCTGGCAAGACAGGAGCTTTACGCGTTCGAAGAGGACATCCAACGCCTCAGAAAGTTCAAGCCTGCGCCTGACCCGATGCGCATCCTGTCGCTCTACGACCCCCTATTGGAGACGCGCTGGGCGGAACTAACCAGCAGGTTTGGCGAGGGGTGGTACTTCCCGATCGTGAAGGACGGCATAATCGTCGGCATGACCGAGATATGGCCTTTGAGCAGCTGCATTGAGGTGCGCGAGGTCTCACTGGACAGGCCGACCAAGGAGTCTTTGGCGGAGTTTCTCGTGGCGCTCGAGAAGCTCGGGAGGTTCTTCGAGGCTTACGGCATCGACGTGATCAGGATAAGGTCCGTTTTCGGCGTCGATGTCGGCTCGCTGGATGCCGAACTCGTCTCGGTCTTGAACAAGGCCGGCTACAGATTGCTGAACGGAATGATGGTCCGGGGCAAGGTCATCGACGGATGCTTCAGCGACTCCCAGCTACTCACGTACGTCTTCTCAAAGCAGCACATCTCGAAATCGAGGCAATACGCGAACCTCTCGACGGCTCTCAGGGCGATGGGCGGCCTTCGGAGCGAGATAGAAGGGATCATAAGGTCTAAGGCGGACGCCGCGGCGAACGCGCTGCACAGGCGCGAGGGGGTGTTCAGAGGCATCGGAGCCCCGCCGTTCCTGATGTTCATGCCCATGGCCAGCGCAAGACTGTACAGGACAGCGAAAGACCCGCAGCTGGACGAGCCGATGAGATCGCTCCTGGAAGTCATCTCCGGAAACACTCCTATGACGAAGGACCAGATATTCGAGCTGTCCCCGCTGGGACCCTCCGAAGCGGCGGAGGCTNTCAGGAAACTGTATCAGAAGACCCTGATCGTGATGGATCATAACGGCAGATATCACGCTGTGCCGCAGGCGGATATGACCGTCGCGGAGGCCAGGAAGATCCTGGTTCGAAAGGCGTTCGAGATGTTCGGCCTTTTCTCCGCCGAGGGATTGTCGCAATACCTCCATCACATCTTCGGGATGCGCGAATTGCGCAGAATCCTGAGGGAGCTCGAGGCCGAGGGGTTCCTTTCCAAAGGATACCTGAGGGAGAACAGCGAAACCCTCTACTGGGTGGTCAGAGCTGATCTGCCGAAGCTCGCGGAAGCGAGTTTCTCCGAAGGGTTCGTGCTCGCGCCCCAGGACAGGCTTCTCGTCTATCTGAGGGATAGTTGGGGCATGAAGCTGGGAGACGCAGGCCAGTACCTCATATTCGACGGCATCGAGCTCGTGGGGAGGTTCCGGGCGAAGATCGACAGGCACGAGATATCGATCTGGGATTCAGAGGTCAACGACCGGGCCAACGAGATCCTGAAGGGTTTCCTCTCAAAGCTCGGCAGGGGGATCCAGAAGGAGCAAGAAAAGCGCCTGAGCGAGTGGGAAATAACCGATTTCTTCGAGAGGTCAAACCTGTTCGTCAAGGACTGACGCATTATCTCTTGTATCCTATTTTGACCAAGAAATCCTTCCTCCAGGCCATGTCCCGCTCTTTCTCGACCCCGAGCGGCCTCTCGCCGTCGAGAACGCCGAGGATGCCTCTCTGGTCGCCCTCCGAAGCTACCACTACCTGCAGCTTGTTTGCCGTCGCGCAGAATATTCTGCAGACCTCCGGCACGTTCTTTATTGCATTCAGCACGTTAATGGGATAGCAGTTCCCCAGGACGATCACGAAGCTATGCCCTGCCCCGATCGCCATGGCGATGTTCTTCGCGGAATCCATCAATTTCTCGTCCGTGCCGTCGAATCTGACCAACCTCGCCCCGCTCGCCTCGCAGAATGCTAGGCCGAATCTTGCTCCTGGGACGGAACCGACAATGGCCTCATACAGATCTTCGACGGACTTGATGAAGTGCGACTGGCCTATTATGACGTTGCAATCCTTCGGGATTGAAACAGGAACAAGCTGTAGTTCCATTCGTCTCACCCGGCGGTCGTCAGCGCGATGATCTCTGATATATCTGTCGATTCTCACCGGGATTTTTTGCGCTCGAAAAACAGCATGCTCGGGCCGTCAGTCTCGTTCTCGGTTTTCCTGAAGACGTTCCCGCAGAAAATACAGATATCCCAAGAACTCGGCACGTCGCGGAGACAGGAGGGGCAGGACTTCATGAAGAAGGTCTCATCGGAGGCGATTTTTCGGTCGATCATCCATATCTGCGCTCGACCGCGGCAAACGCGTGGATGATTTAAAGCATTCTTCGGATGACGCATTTCGGCGAATCTTGACCTATCTGTCGCCAGAAGGTCGTTCTCAATCCTGATACATGAGAGGGTTAATTATTTATCAGCGGTATATTGTAATGACCAGTATCTTAAGGTCGGAGGCGGATTTATTGCCGGGTGCGCCAAGCGGAAAGCTTTGTCCTATCTGCGATTCGCCAATAGAGGCCGGAGCGAAGAAATGCTCTTTCTGCGGCACCGACCTCTCCATATTCGAGGAGGAGGCGAAGAGCGCGAGAAAGCCCGAGGAGCAGCTCATCAAGGAGACATATCCGCCTGCGGCGCAGAAACCAGCAGAGGCTCCTGCAAAGGAGATGACCCCCAAGGTCGAGCCTTTGACCGCGCCTTCTGAGGCTGTAAAGGAAGAGACGATCTACGAATGTCCTGCNTGCGGTAAGAACGTCAAGGAGAGCGACACTATTTGCCCGCATTGCGGGGCGATATTCTCTGAGGAGGCACAGTTCGAGTGCCCTGCATGTCACACTCTCGTCGCGGCCGATGCGACCAAGTGTCCGGGCTGCGGGGCGATCTTCATCGAGGAGGAGATCCCGGCTCAGCCCGCTCCTGCAGCGCCGTCGGTGCAACCGGTCGAGGAGAAACCGACAGAGGCCGTGTCTTCGGCTCCGACACCGCCAGTTGCTGCAAGGAGCGAAGAGGACGAGGAGATCAAGAAGATAGTCTCGCGGATAAAGGAATCCCGGGAGCAGGAGAAAGCGGCAGCTCAGAAGAAACCAGTCAAGAAGGGATTCGGCGGTCTGTTTAAATCGATCCTCACAAGAGGCGAGGCGGAGAAGAAGCCCGAAAAGGCGGCTCCAGCTTCTCAGAAAGCACCGGAAGCAGTCGGACCAGCTCCTGCTATAGCTCCTCCGGGGGCGGGCAAGCCGGCAGGAGCGCCTTCGGCGGAGACCGTATCAGCGGCAGGCCCGGCACCAGAAGCGGTCCAGAAGCGCGAGTGGCCGAGCGATCCGCGAGAGCAGGGTAAGGAACTGGCCCGCCTGGTCGCAGAGGTCAGGGCACTTCTGAGTTTGGCTATGGAGCACTCGATCCAGATAGACGAGACCAAGATGCTCCTCGATAAGGCTATCACTGCTGGCAGGGAAAGACAGTTCATACTTGCTCTCGACACGATTGCCGAAGGCCAGGCGAAGCTCAACACTCAATTGAGGGATTACGTCAACGCGAACATTGCATCGATATCCGACGAGATAGGGGTCGCGAAGAGGCTCGGGGGCGACACGTCGAGAGCGGAGATCTTCATGAAAGAGGCTTCCAGGGTCGCGGAAAAGGCGGATTACCAGGCGGCGCTCGTATTCATTGACAAGGCTCGGAACGAGCTGGCTCCGGTGACAGGCCAATACAATGAACTGAAGCAATCCCTGAGGAAGTTCGAAAGGCTCGTGAAGGATGTTCGGGTGGTGGGAATAGACAACGAGCCTTTGAAGAATGATTACGAGGCGGCGAAGGCGGCTTTCGATGCGCTCGACTTCGCGAAGGCCGAAGGGATCATCAAGAAAAAGACGGACGAGATCCTCGCGCAGATACCGGAAAGAATGACGAAGGAGATCGAGAAGGCGAAGCAACTGCTCATCGAGGCGAAGATGAAGACGGACATCGGGATGACGCCGCAAATATCGATGCTCAAGTCCGCTATCAGGAACATGCAAGAGAAGAAATATCTCGAGGCGTTGGCGGACCTAAAGGCGTTCAAGAAGGAGATGAAGAGGATTCTCACCCAGCAGGCTTGAGCACCTCGAACTCCCTCTCCAGGATCGACAGTTCCTGTGGGTTCAGGGTACCCGGGCTGACGGAGATTATCATTATTGAATCGCTCTCGGAAAACTCGTCTATGAGTCTCCTGAGGAACCTCAGGACACCATCGAAACTCGTGTTGCTTATCAGGTATTGCAACCCGTCTATCAGCAATATCCCCTTCCCGCCTTCCTTCAGGAACTCCTCGATGGTGTGCATTATTATCTCGAGGCTGGGCGGTATCGTCCTCTCGTTCTTGCTCTCCTTGTCGGTTAGCCAGATGATCTCCCCGGATATGCCGTACTCCTCTCTCACCTGGCTCGGGTTCGTCCTTGTGATCTCTAGCCCGCGATAGCCTTCTTTCAGCTTCTGGGCGAACAGCAGGTTGCTTTGTACAGGCCGGTCCTCCTCGATGAGGTAGCTATGCCCAGGCCTGATCTCGAGCTCCAGCGCCTTCTCCTTCTCCGGCAATCCGAGAGTGGGGGTCAGGACCTCCTTGGCGAGCTGCAGGTCGATGTCGAGCTTCATGACTGTCGCGAAGGCGATCAGGCGGTTCAATGCGGCTTCCAGCTCTCTTACGTTCGATTCTATCCGATCCGCGATGAACTCGATCACCTGGGGCGGTATCTCCCTGCCTTTCTCCTTCGCCTTGCGTTTCAATATCTCGACCCTCGTCTGCTTGTCTGGCGGCTGGATGTCCGCTATCATTCCTCCCTGTATTTTCGCCGCAAGATGCTCGGACAATCTCGGTATCTCCTTCGGAAGCCTGTCGCTGGCGATCACGATCTGGCCACCTTCACGGAGGGTGTCCTCGATGAGATGCATGAGCTCCTCCTGTGCGGCTTCCTTGCCCGCAAGGAACTGGAAGTCGTCTATCATGAAGAGTTTCTTATGCCTCAGCCTTTCCCTGAGCCCATGGACATCGTTCCTCCGGATGGCGAGCTCCAGCTCCTCCACGAATTTATCCGCCGGGAGCAGGACGATGCTCTCTTTCGGGCTCTTTGTCATGATCTGTCTCGCAATTGCGTTGAGGAGATGCGTCTTGCCAAGGCCCGACTTTCCGTAAAGGAAGAGCGGGTTGTATGCCTTGTCCGGCGCGTGTGCGACGGCCACCGCGGCAGCGTACGCGAACTTGTTGCTTTTCCCGACGACGAAAGACTGGAAGCCCATACCCTCGGTGAGAACGAGCAGGGACCCCTCCTCCGCCTTGCATTTCGGGCATGAGCCGTCCCGGTCGAGGATCGAGCCGCATTTCTCACACGTCTTCGTTTCCTGCTTCGGTATCTGCCCGCGCTGGTACTGCAATATAAGGTCATACAGGTCTCCGACCCTCGCGTCCCGTTGCTTTCTTTTCAGATCCTCTTCTATCATCTTCTCCGCGAGCTTCGTCTGCTCTATCTGGCGCTTTATCCTCTCTTTGAGAGACGCGAAATCGGTCCTGATGCGATCGATGTCCGACGGGTCGTTCAAGCGCGACTTCAATGCTTGAATCTCGCTCTCGAACCCTACCTGTGGCAGGCTGTCCAGCTGTCTCTCCAGCTTCTTCAGCTCCTCGATTTTTTCCTTGTACTTCGCGAGCTCCCTCTTCGCTTCGGCCTTATTCTGCGAGTGAAGTTTCTCGAGCTCGTCGACAATATACCCCTGCCGCCTCAGTTCGAGGATTTCGGCGAGAACCGGATCCTTCTCCTCGGGAGGTGCTGGCTCTGCTTCTTCGCCCTTCGCCTTCTCCTTCGGTCCGACGACGCCCTTCTCCGGCGGTCGCAGGAGGCTCTGAAGGTCGATACTGTCCATCTCGAGCAGCTTCGCGTCGGGGAATCTGCGGTCGAACTCCTCTTTCGGTACTCTGCTGTGAAGCTCAATTATCGCCTGTCGATCCTGCGAGTCCTCAAGTATGAACCTCATCGATTTGTCTCCTGCATATATCCTCTTTATCTCCCGCGGCTCCCTCTTCTCGAATTGATAAATCGACATCGTCGGCATACCCTGATCTATGACAAGATACCCAGTCGAGCTCATCGATTCCTTTTTCAAAATGACCTTGACATAGCCCGTGAAAGTGTACTGCTTCAGGTCGGAAAGTATGCCGGCTAAAACGTTCGGCCCGCCTCTTGCCGTCCTGACGACAATCCCTTCGGGTATTCTGAGCTCTGCGGACAACTCTGANNCCTCGTCTCTCGCAATCACGGACAAANCATAAATCCTTTTTCAGATGGGACGCAATATCTGGAATCCGACGATGCGGAGCTTTTAGGTCCTTAAAAAAGTATAACTACTCAGTCCAAGTTAAAAGTCACCCGCTGCCACTGTAGCTCAGGGGCTGCGCCTCCAAACGCGCACCTAGAGAGCGGCGGTTTCGTAAACCGCAGGTCGGGGGTTCAAAACCCTCCAGTGGCTCCATTTTATCCGGATATGCCGGGTAACCGCGACTGCGCGACCCGGGGAAAAAACGAGTATCAGTATCTCCCGATTGACGAGTACCTTCTCGAGCTCCTCATTATCGAGCCCGAATGCACACCGATGGCCGCCAATTCCTTCTTGCGGAGCACGCGCTTCTTCTTGATTATCATCTCGATCATCTTCTCGTCTATGAACCCCGTGCGCGTGTCGATTATCCCCTTGTCCTCCAGTACGTGCACCCAGAAGCTGAACGCGCGTGGGCTCAACTTCTTCGCCTCGGCGATCCTCCCGCTCGCGATCAACTTCAGAACGTCCATGTCTATCGTTCCCCCGAACTCGCGTTCGCCCGTTGCGATGAGGACCATGTTGAGGAGCTTCTTCCTGCCCTTTCGCATGCTCTTTATGCCAGTATACGCATAGATCGAGCCGTCTCTTACCTTCTGCTCGATCTCCCAAATCGGCAGGTTGTCAAGTGCCCTGACACGCTCTATGAGAACGCAGTAATCCGTCGCCTTGCGAATCTTCAATAGTGATGGATTCACGAGCGTATATCGGATCCCCCAACGCCCCTCTGCATCTTTGTCGGCATCGTTCCATCACGCATCTTTTGGATTAAAAATTTTCGTTTTCATTCATACGCGCGCAGAGAATATCGTTTTCCATGTGTCTTCCGCGAATAATTGTTCAATTCCCGACGGATCCCAATTAAACCTCTCTCATTTTTTCGTCCGNATTTTTATAGCTAGGATCTCGGAGNATATGTAAATCATTCCTTGCGCATCGGCTTTTCCCGCTTGAGCGCCTCCCCGGAAAGNCGCATCGCGCAATATTCCCCACACATCGTGCAGACCGTGACATCCGAGGAATCGAACCTGTTTCTTATCTCCATCGCTCTGGCTCTGTCTATGCATAAGTCCATCATCTGCTGCCAGTCAAGAGCCTTCCTTGCGGCCGACATCCTGGCATCCCAATCGGCGTCGATCCCTCTCGCGAGGTCCGCGGAATGAGCGGCTATCTTCCCGGCTATCACTCCATCCCTGACATCCTCGACCGTTGGCAACGAGAGATGCTCTGAGGGGGTGACGCAACAGAGGAAGTCGGCGCCATAATACGCGGCCAACGCTCCGCCTATCGCGCTCGTTATGTGATCATAACCCGGAGCGATATCCGTCACGAGCGGCCCAAGGACATAGAAGGGCGCGCCATCGCATATCGTCTTCTCCAGACGGACGTTTGCCTCGATTTGGTTCAGCGGGACATGGCCAGGGCCTTCGACGATGGTCTGCACCTCAGCTTCTCTCGCCTTTCTGACGAGCTTCCCGATGACCGTAAGCTCGGCTATCTGTGCCGCGTCGGTGGCGTCCGCAGTGCACCCCGGCCTCAGCCCGTCCCCCAGGCTCAGGGTCAGCTCGTACTTCGATGCGATCTCGAGCAGGTAGTCGAAATGCTCGTAGAGAGGGTTCTCCTCTCCCGAATGCGCCATCCATCTCAATAGTATCGCGCCGCCCCGAGAGACGACATCGGTTATTCTCGGGTGTTCGGCCAGAACCTCCGCCGTATTCCTCGTAACCCCGCAGTGGACCGTGATGAAGTCGACGCCCTGCTTCGCGTGCTCCTCGATGACCGCGAAAATGTCGTCCTCGGTCATGCTCAGGATTCCGCCCCTCCCGCCCATCCTGCAGGCGACCTCATATATCGGAACCGTGCCCAAGGGGACGCGCACGTTCCTCAGCAGCATCTTCCTGATGCTCGTGACATCTCCTCCAGTGCTCAGGTCCATGATGGTATCGGCTCCGTATTCCATCGCCACCTTCGCCTTTTCAAGCTCGAGTTCGGGATCGATCAGGTCTGGCGAGGTACCAATGTTGGCGTTGATCTTCACGCTGATACCTTCGCCTATTGGAGCCGGTCTATAGATTTCGTGCGCGGGGTTGTGTGGCAGCACCGCTCGGCCCGCGGCTATGGCTCGCCTCAACCTCTCGGGATCTATGCCCTCCCATTTGGCCGCGCATTCTATCTCGTCAGTCATGCGCGACCGGGCGTCGCGTATCAAACTCATTAGATACACCATTCGGGACGGTTAATATGTATATTTTCATGTCCCCTGCATAAGGTGTAGAAGACCAGTACATATTCCCGGCAAGCGCCCGGGGAAAGCCTTCCCTCCCGCCAGAGGCCTTAGAAGGTCTTATATTTATAATAAGGCCTTATTTAAATGCAGCCAGCGTATATGCAAAAGCCTTAAGAACAGACAACTCATAATGGTAACTGGAATTACATAAAACGATGTACTGGATAGGATGGGATGTAGCGATTATGAGGTCGTTTTGATGAGCGACGACAATGCCACCCAAACGGAAACGGATTCGACATACGACGCCGACAAGATTCAGGTGCTCGAAGGCCTAGAGGCCATCAGGAAGCGGCCCGGGATGTACATAGGTAGCACGGACACTTACGGGCTGCATCATCTCGTGTACGAGATCGTCGATAACTCGATAGACGAGGCCATGGCGGGATATTGCAAGAACATCACCTTGTCGCTCGAGGAAGGCTCCATAGTGACCGTGACCGACGACGGCAGAGGGATTCCAGTGGGGATTCACAAGAAGTACAACAGACCAGCGCTCGAGCTGGTCATGACGAAGCTCCACTCCGGAGGCAAGTTCGACAACAAGGCGTACAAGGTTTCTGGCGGTCTTCACGGTGTCGGTCTCGGGGTAGTGA
>JGI24721J26819_10003246_pt1 | contig 17514 bp, 16 predicted proteins | sample YelNatPaOPGAMG01_FD_26819 | JGI IMG/M metagenome (IMG submission 26819) | reverse complement strand
GCGGCGTTCCACGCCGAGTTGGTGCAGACCCTGACCGCCGCGGTCGATGCGTACGCGGGCGCCGAGGCGGCCAATGCCGCGCCGTTACAAAGCCTGGTTCACCATGCGCGAGCCCTGGTTGACGCACCCACCGGGGCACTCGCGGCAAACCCCTTGGCCGGCAGCGCCGCCCCGAGCCTGTCCGGTGCCGGCTCGGTGGCGCTCATCATGGGTCCCAGCGGCTTTCCGGTACCGCCGACGACCTACCTGAACGCCGTGAACAGGCTGTATGTCCAGGTCCTCGACCAAGGTGCCAGCGTATTCCCCTTGACCACGCCCGAGGGGTTGTACCCCATCACCGGGGTCAACAGTCTGACCTTCAACGTGTCGGTGACGCAGGGCGCGGCCACGCTGAACAACGCCATCCAGTTCCTGGTCGGTGCCGGCAACCACGTCGACGTGTTCGGCTACTCTCAGAGCTCCACGATCGCCTCGCTGGTGATGTCCCAGCTCGCTGCCGAGCACGTCCCCTCCAACGCCGTGTCGTTCATACTCACCGGCGATCCCAACAACCCCAACGGGGGCTTGCTGGAACGCTTCGTGGGCGGGTCCATCCCGAGCTTGGGCGTGACGGCCAACGGCGCGACCCCGAGCGGTCCCTACCCGACCTCCATCTACACCCTCGAGTACGACGGATTCGCCGACTTCCCGCGATATCCGATCGACCTGCTGTCGGACCTCAACGCTTATGCGGGGATTTTTTTCAACCACACCGCATACGCAGACCTGACGCCGCAACAGATCTCGGGTGCGACCGACCTGGGTACCTACGGCGAGACCACCTACTACGTCATCCCCAGCCCGAACCTGCCGCTGCTTGACCCGCTGCGGTGGATCCCCTTCGGTAACCCGCTGGCTGACCTGGTGCAACCCGACCTCACCGTCCTGGTGGACTTGGGATACGGCAGCACCACCCAGGGGTATTCCCCCGGGCCGCCGAATGTTCCCACGCCGTTCGGGCTGTACCCGACGAACGTCGGCCCGCTCAACATCGCCACCGCGCTCATCCACGGCGTTCCGGAGGGAATCAACAACGCAATCTTCGATCTGCAAACGGGCCAACTGACCAACGACTCGTCGCTGCAAGGGCTCTTGGATGCGGCATACACCTTCGGCCTCACCCCCAGCGAGCAGCCGACCGTGACCCAGCTCTTGGGGGCGGCGGCCACCTACTTCAACGGCGACGTGCCCACTACCCCGATCACCGTGACCTCGTCGCCCGAGGACGTCGTCAACATCCTCACCGGCGTGGCCTCCACGGACGTTTCCACTGTGCTTCCGGTGCTGGACGCCGCTTTTGCCGCTGTCGCGCTGCCCAACTACGACGCCAGCCTGTTTGTGAGCAACCTTGCGGCCGGCAACCTCGTGGCCGCGGTCGGTGATCCGATCGTCGCGGACATAGCGCTGGCTCCTTTCGTCATCCCCCTCGGTGTCGCCCTCATCGGGGAGGCCCTCGCAACGAACGCTTACGACCTCTTCGGGGGCCTCATCCCGTAATGCGTGCGGCGCGGCCCGAACCCAAGCCCGGACCGGAAGCCCGGCCGGGCGGCAAGCGGGGTGCACGCCACCGGCAGCGTCGCCGGACTAAAGCCGCTCTTTGACCGCCGCGGACAGGCGGGCGCCGTCGGCCTTCCCGGCCGCGATGGCGGCGGCGGCCTTCATCACCAGGCCCATCTGCCTGACGCCCGGCCGCTCCCCGATCTCCTCGGCGACCTGGGCGATCGCCGTGTCCGCGACGTCGGCCACCTCGGCCTCGGTCAGCGGCGTGGGCAGGTATTCGTCGATGACCCGGGCCTCGGCGTGCTCGTTGGCGGCCAGGTCGCCGCGGCCGTTCTCGGTGTAGATCTCGGCGGCCTCGCCACGCTTGCGGGACTCCCTGGCCAGCACCTTGATGACGTCGTCGTCGGTGAGCTCTTTGGCCTGCTTGCCGGAGACTTCCTCGGTCTGGATCGCGGCCAGCACCATGCGCAGCGTCGCGGTGCGCAACTTGTCCTGCGTCTTCATCGCCCGGGTCAGGTCTGCCCGGATCCGGGCCTTGAGTTCTGCCATGCCTGGAACGGTACGCGCCACGGCAGCCGGGGAGATTGAGAATTGGCCCGGCCGTCGACAGGATGGAGGCCATGACGAACGACGGGCCCGCCCGCCTCGGCCGCCGCGGCCGCCTCGGCTTCGAAAGCCGCCGGACTTGGTGAACGCGCCCCCGCCCGGCTATGGCCCCCAGTACGGCTATGGCCCCCAGTACGGCTACGGCCCCCAGTACGGCTACGGCCCCCNGTACGGCTACAGCCCGCCGTACGGCTACGGCCCCCCGTACGGCTACAGCCCGCCGTACGGCGGGCTGTACGGTCCCCAGTACGGCTATGGCCCGCCGTACCGCCCGCCGGCGGCCGTCAAGCCCGGGATCATCCCGCTGCGGCCGTTGACCCTCAGCGAGATCTTCAACGGGGCGGTCGGCTACATCCGCGCCAACCCGAGGGCCACGCTCGGGCTGACCGCCATGGTGGTCGTGGTCATGCAGATCGTCACGCTCGTCGCCACGCTCGGACCCCTGGCCGCCCTCGGCAGTGTGACCACCCCACCGCCGGGCGAGCTGAGCTCCGGGGTCGCGGGCGCTTTCCTGGCGTCGATGGCCGCCGACCTGCTGATCACGTGGCTGGGCGGCATGCTGCTGTCCGGAATGCTCACCGTGATCGTCGGGCGCGCGGTGTTCGGGTCGACGATCACCATCGGCGAAACCTGGGCCAGGATCCGCGGGCGGCTGCTCGCGCTGCTCGGCCTGGCGCTGCTGGAGGCCGCCGCGGTGGCCACCCTCGGCGGCCTGGTGGCCGTCGCGGCCGCCGTCCTGGCGGCGGTCGACGGCGGGGCCGCCACCGTCGTGTTCGGGTTCCCGCTACTGCTCGGCGTCCTGGCGCTGCTGGTGTATCTGTACACGGTGCTGCTGTTCGCGCCGGTGCTGATCGTGCTGGAGCGGCTGCCCGTCATCGACGCCGTCACCCGATCGTTCGCGCTGGTCCGCAACGGCTTCTGGCGGGTGCTGGGCATCCGGACGCTGACGTTCGTCGTGGCTACCGTCGTCGCGAACGCGATCGGCGCGCCGTTGAGCATCGCGGGCCAGCTGATGGTGGGCCAGGACGCGTCCACTGCCCTCGTGGTCCTCGGCGCCGCGCTCGCCTCCGTCGGGTCGGCGATCGGCCAGATCGTCACCGCCCCGTTCAACGCCGGGGTCGTCGCGCTGCTCTACACCGACCGCCGCATGCGCGCCGAGGCGTTCGACCTGGTGCTGCAGACCGGGGCCGCCGGCGGGCCCTACGCCGGCGCATCCACCGACAACCTCTGGCTGACCCGGCCGCTGTGAGGCCGAGCTAGGACCATTCGACAGTGCCTTCCATCGACATCGACCGCGATGCCGCACACCGGGCCGCGCAGGCCGAACTGGACAAGCCCGTCTATTCCCGGGGTTCGGCGCTGCAGCAGCTGTCCGACTGGGTCAANGAACAGCTGTACCGGCTGCTGGAGAAGACCTCCTCCCTGCCGGGCGGATGGTTCACCGCCGCGGTGCTGTTCATTCTGCTGACGGCCGCGGTGGTGGTCGCCGTCCGCGTCGCACGTCGCACGTTGCGCACCCGCCGCGGTGAGGCCGCGCTGTTCGAGACCACCCAGCTCACCGCGGCGCAGCACCGCTCTACCGCCGAAGACTATGCCGCGCAAGGTGATTGGGCCGCAGCGATCCGGCACCGACTGCGCGCGGTGGCCCGCCAGCTCGAGCAGACCGGTGTGCTCGATCCGGCCCCCGGGCGGACCGCCAACGAGCTGGCCCGGGACGCGGGCGNCACACTTCCCCAACTGNCCGNCGAATTNTTCCGGGCGGCAACGGTATTCAACGACGTCACGTACGGCGAGCGCCCAGGGACCCAGCCGGAATACCGGATGATCGCCGACCTCGACGAGCACCTCAGGTCGCGCTCGTCCGACACACCGGCGCGGGCCGCCGCCGGCGCCGGCGCCGGCGAATCATGGGCGCGGGCCCGGTGACGGCGGCCTCCGGTACCGCGGCGCAGCGCCGGACCTGGCGCTGGGCGGCGCTGTCGCTGCTCGTCGTCGCGGTCGTCGGCGGCGTCGGCGCCTACCTGACCGCACCACGGTCGGGAGCCCGGATGGATGCGGCGTCGACCGCGCCGGGCGGTGCCCATGCCCTGGTGACGCTGTTGCGCGACAACGGCGTCGAGGTCGTCGTGGCTTCCGACATCGCCGACGTCGAGCAGGCGGCCCGNCCCACCACACTGATCCTGGTGGCGCAGAGCCAGTACCTGACCGACCCGCTGCTCGACGAACTGGNCAGTGCCCCAGGCGATCTGCTGCTGGTCGAACCGACGGCGCGGACCCGCGNGGCGCTGCTGCCCGGCGTGCGCAAGACGCCCGCGCCGAAGGGTTTCGACAGCAGCCCGGACTGCACCCTGCGCGAGGCCGACCGGGCCGGGACGGTGCGCTTCGGGCCGAGCGACAGCTACCGGGCCGACGGCCGGGCCGTGACGAGTTGCTATGGCGGGATGCTGATCCGGTACCGGGACCGCGGCCGGACCGTCACCGCGGTGGGCAGTACCGACTTCATGACCAACAGCGGCCTGCCACAGGCGGGCAACGCCGCGCTGGCAATGAACCTCGCGGGCGACCGGCCACGCCTCATCTGGTACGCGCCGCAGCACATCGAGGGCGAGAACTCCTCCACCACATCGCTGTTCGGCCTGATTCCGCCCAGCGCGACGTGGCTGGTCTGGCAGCTGCTCCTGGTGGTGGCGCTGGTCGCGTTCTGGAAGGGGCGCCGGCCGGGCCCGCTGGTGGCCGAGCAGTTGCCCGTGGTGGTACGCGCGTCGGAGACCGTCGAGGGCCGCGCCCGGCTGTACCGGTCGCACCGGGCCCGTGACCGTGCCGCCGCGGCGCTGCGCGCCGCCACGCTGCAGCGACTGCTGCCCCGGCTCGGCCTGGGCGCGGGCGCGGGCCCGCCGGCGGTGGTGGCGGCCGTCGCCCGACGCAGCGGCGCCGACGCCGGGCTCGTGGCCTACCGGCTCTACGGCCCACCCCCGGCGACCGACGACGACCTGCTACAACTTGCGCGTGCGCTCGACGACATCGAAAGGCAGGCAACCGGATCGTGACACAATCGACTCCCACCGCTGACTCGGCCCGCGAGGCGCTGCTGGCGTTGCGCGCGGAACTGGCCAAAGCCGTCGTGGGACAGGAGGGGGTCGTCAGCGGGCTGGTGATCGCGCTGCTGTGCCGCGGCCACGTCCTGCTGGAAGGCGTTCCGGGAGTGGCGAAGACGCTGCTGGTGCGCGCGCTGGCGGCCGCACTGAGACTGGAATTCAAGCGGGTCCAGTTCACTCCGGACCTGATGCCCGGCGACGTCACCGGTTCGCTGGTGTACGACGCGCGCACCGCCGAGTTCGTGTTCCGGCCGGGCCCGGTGTTCACCAACCTGCTGCTGGCCGACGAGATCAACCGCACCCCACCCAAGACGCAGGCGGCGCTGCTGGAGGCGATGNAGGAGCGCCAGGTCAGCGTGGACGGCGAGCCCAAACCGCTGCCCGACCCGTTCATCGTCGCCGCCACCCAGAACCCGGTCGAATACGAGGGCACCTACCAGCTGCCCGAAGCGCAGCTGGATCGCTTCCTGCTCAAACTGAACGTCACGCTGCCGCCGCGNGACGCCGAGATCGTCATCCTGCACCGGCACGCGCACGGCTTCGATCCCCGTGACCTGTCCGCGATCAAGCCGGTGGCCGGACCCGACGAACTGGCCGCCGCACGCCGGGCGGTTCAACACGTGCGGGTCGCCGACGAGGTGCTGGGCTACATCGTCGACATCGCGGGGGCCACTCGCACCTCCCCCGCCCTGCAGCTGGGCGCGTCGCCGCGCGGGGCGACCGCGCTGCTGGCCACGGCGCGGTCCTGGTCGTGGCTGTCCGGCCGCGACTACGTCACCCCCGACGACGTCAAGGCCATGGCCTCCTCGACGCTGCGGCACCGCCTGATGCTGCGGCCGGAGGCCGAGTTGGAAGGTGCCACCGCCGACGGCGTCCTCGACGGAATCCTGGCCTCGGTCCCGGTGCCCCGCTAGTGGTCCTGACCGGACGCACCGGCCTGGTCGCACTGCTGTGCGCCCTGCCGATCGCGGTGTCCCCATGGCCGGCAAGGGCTTTCGTGGTTCTGCTGGCGGCGCTGGCCACCGCGGTGGCCGTCGACGTCGGGCTGGCGGCCGGCACCCGGGGGCTGGAGTACACCCGCTCGCAAGACAGCAGCGTGCGGCTCGGCCAGCAGGTGGACGCGGTGCTGACGGTCCGCAACGACGGCCGCCGGCGGTTCCGCGGGCAGATCCGCGACGCCTGGCCGCCCAGCGCCCGCGCGCAGCCGCGCATCCATCCCGTCACCATCGGGGCCGGCCATCAGCTGCGGATCCAGACCAGCCTGCGGCCGGTGCGGCGCGGCGACCAGCGCGCGGCGGCGGTCACGGCCCGCTCGATCGGGCCGCTCGGGCTGGCCGGACGGCAGTCCTCGCGGCCGGTGCCCGGTCGGGTCCGGGTGCTCCCACCGTTTCTGTCCCGCAAGCATCTGCCGTCGCGGCTCGCCCGGCTGCGCGAGATGGACGGGCTGCTGCCCACGCTGATCCGCGGGCAGGGAACCGAATTCGACTCGCTGCGCGAATACGTCGTCGGCGACGACGTGCGCTCGATCGACTGGCGCGCCACCGCGCGCCGCGCCGACGTGGTGGTCCGCACCTGGCGGCCCGAACGCGACCGCCGGGTGGTGCTCGTGCTCGACACCGGGCGCACGGCGGCCGGCCGCGTCGGCGTCGACCCGACTTCGGCCGACCCCGGCGCCGGTCCCACGGGCTGGCCCCGGCTGGACTGGGCGATGGACGCGGCCCTGCTGCTCGGGGCGCTTGCGGCGCGGGCCGGCGACCACGTCGACTTCCTCGCCCACGACCGGGTGAGCCGGGCCGCGGTGTTCGGTGCCTCGCGCACCGAACTGCTCGCCCAGCTGGTCGAGGCGATGGCCCCACTGCAACCGGCACTCGTCGAAACCGACTGGCGCGCACTGGCTTCGGCTCTGGTTGCGCGCACCCGACGCCAGTCGTTGCTGGTGCTGCTGACCGACCTCAACGCGACCGCCCTGCAGGAGGGGCTGCTGCCGGTGCTGGGCACGCTCTCGGCCAGGCATCGCCTGCTGGTCGCGGCGGTCGCCGACCCCCGCGTCGACGAGATGGCCGCCGGGCGCGCCGACGCGGCGGCGGTGTACGACGCCGCGGCCGCCGAGCGCTCCCGCAACGAGCGGCACGCGATCGCCGCCCGGCTGCGCGGCGGCGGGGCGGAGGTCGTCGACGCGGCCCCCGCCGACCTGGCGCCCACCCTCGCCGACCGCTATCTGGCGATGAAGGCGACCGGCCGCCTGTAGTCGCCGGCGTGTCGCGTCGCGAAATTCACGCTCGGCGAGACTCAGACCGTCGGTATCACATCCGGCGCGTCCTCGATGTCGCCGGACTCCCCGGCCTTCGCCGCCCGGCGGCCGAAGTACACCACGTAGGACAGGAACGCGGCCTCGGCCAGCACGCCGATGCCGACCCGCACGACCGTCGGCAGCGGCGACGGCGTCACCAGCGCCTCGATCAGCCCGGACACCAGCAACACCGCCACCAGCCCCACGGCGACCGCCACGACGGCGCGGCCCTGCTCGGCGAGCACCTGTCCGCGCGGGCGGTCCCCCGGCGAGATCACCGACCAGCCCAGCCGCATCCCCGTCGCGCCCGCCAGGAACACCGCGGTCAGCTCCAGCAGCCCGTGCGGGGCCAGCAGGCCGAGCAGGACACCGCCCTTGCCCGCGTTGACCATCAGGCCCGCGATCAGCCCCACGTTCGCGGCGTTCTTGAACAGCACGATCGGGATCGGCAACCCCAGCAGCACCGACAACGCGATGCACTGCGCGGAGACCCACGAGTTGTTCACCCACACCTGCAGTGCGAANGCCGCCGCGGGGTGCGCGCTGTAGTACGAGGCGACATCGTGGTTNACCAATTCGTCGATCTCACTTGGCGTTCCGACCGCCGACTGCACCTCCGGGTTCGTCGACACCCACAACGCGATGGCCGCCACGACGGCGACGAACACCACCGCCGTGCCCAGCCACCACCGCCAGGTGCGGTAGGCGACCACCGGGAAGGACACCGTCCAGAACCGGACGAACGTCTTGCTCAGCGGTGCGTGCGCGCCGGTCACCACCGAGCGCGCGCGTGCCACCAGGCTCGACAGCCTGCCGGTCAGCAGCGAGTCCGACGACACCGAGCGCAGGATCGACAGATGGGTGGACACCCGCTGATAGAGGTCGACGAGTTCGTCGACCTCCGCGCCGGTCAGCGACCGGCGCCCCTTGACCAGCCGTTCCAGCCGGTCCCAGGCAGCGCGATGGGTCAGCACGAATGCGTCGACGTCCACCCTGGGCAGGGTACCGTTCGGTGTTATGTCGGAGGTGGTGACCGGGGACGCCGTGGTGCTCGACGTGCAGATCGCCCAGTTGCCCGTGCGGGCCGTGAGCGCGCTGATCGACATCGCGGTGATCTTCGTCTGCTACGTGCTGGGACTGCTGCTGTGGGCCGCCACCCTCACCGAGTTCGACAGCGCGCTGACCGCCGCCATCCTGATCGTCTTCACGGNGCTGGTGATCGTCGGGTATCCGCTGGTCTTCGAAACCGCCACGCGGGGCAGGTCGGTCGGCAAGATCGTCATGGGCCTGCGGGTGGTGTCCGACGACGGCGGCCCGGAACGGTTCCGGCAGGCCCTGTTTCGCGCGCTGGCGTCGGTGGTGGAGATCTGGATGCTGGCCGGCAGCCCCGCGGTCATCTGCAGCGTCTTGTCGCCGCGGGCCAAACGCATCGGCGACATCTTCGCCGGCACGGTGGTCGTCAGCGAACGCGGGCCCAGGGCGATGCCACCGCCGGCGATGCCGCCGTCGCTGGCGTGGTGGGCGTCGTCGCTGCAACTGTCGGGCCTGGACGCCGGACAGGCCGAGGTCGCGCGCCAATTCCTCGTCCCGGGCAACGCAACTCGATCGCGATCTGCGCCTGCGAATGGCGTACCGGATCGCCGGCGATGTCGTGTCGCGCATCGCGCCGCCGCCCCCGCCCGGCGCGCCGCCGGAACTGGTGCTCGCCGCGGTCCTCGCCGAGCGGCACCGTCGCGAACTGGCGCGCCTGCGCCCGACGGGTCCCCCGCCGCCGTGGGGATACGGCCCGCCGGCCGCCCCCCGGGCGCAGCACGGACCGCCGCCCGGCGGTTTCGCCCCGCCGCGCTGATCGCCCCGCGCCCCACCCCGCCCCCGTCTCCTGCGGCGGGCGAACGCGGTCCCCGCGCGCCCCGAACGTTGCATCGCGTTAGTTCGCGATATATCGTTATGTATCGAAGCGCGCGACCGCCGCTTCACCAACCAGACGTAAGGACACACCATGAACCACCCATTCACACCGGGCAGCGGCCCGTTCGGCGACCGGCCCGGCCCGGGCTTCGGCTTCGGGCCGGGGCCCGCACTGGGGGCACCCCCCCTGCGACGCGCCCTACGCGGTGCCAGGCGGCACGCCCGGCACGAGCTTTTCGCGCACCTGCGCGACCACGCCGGCGACCAGGGCGGGCCCATGGGCTTCGGTCCCGCCTTCGGCCCCGGATTCGGGCCGGGCTTCGGCCCCGGATTCGGGCCCGGGTTCGGCCTCGGACCGGGCGGGCGGCGCGGCGGCGGAGGCCGTCGCGGCGGCCCCGGCCGCGGACGGCGCGGGGACGTGCGGGCCGCCATCCTGGTGCTGCTGGCCGAGCGACCGATGCACGGCTACGAGATGATCCAGCAGATCGCCGAGCGCAGTAACGGGATATGGAAGCCCAGCCCCGGGTCGGTGTACCCGACCCTGCAGTTGCTCGACGACGAGGGACTGATCGCCGCGAGCGAAACCGCCGGCAGCAAGAAGCTTTTCGAGCTGACCGAGGAGGGCCGCGCGGCCGCCGGGAAGATCGAGACCCCGCCGTGGGACGAGATCGCCGAGGGCGCCGACCCGGGCCACCTGAACCTGCGGGCGGCCGTGGGGCAGTTGTTCGGTGCGGTCGCGCAATCCGCGCACACCGCCACCGCCGAACAGCAGCAGCGCATCGTGGAGATCGTCAACAATGCGCGCCGGGAGATCTACGGCATTCTCGGCGAGGACTGAGCCCCGGGCCAAAGCCCCGGGCCAAAGCCCCCGGGCCAAAGCCCCCGGGCCAAAGCCCCCGGCCCACAGCCCCCGGGCCGCGAGCGTGCGTGAATGTTCCCCCGCACCGGCGTGTCGGCGTACCGACACGCACGCTCGCGCCGGGGGCGGGGCGGGGCAGAGCCGGGGGCGGGGCGGCGGCGGGGCTGGTGCGGCTAGGTCACGTCGACCCAGTCCAGGCTGCGCTGCACCGCCTTGAGCCAGCCCGCGTACCCGGCGGCGCGCCGGTCGTCGTCCCAGGACGGCGTCCAGCGCCGGCCCTCCCGCCAGTTGGCCCGCAGCTCGTCGGGGCCCGCCCAGAAGCCGGCCGACAGGCCGGCCGCGTAGGCGGCTCCCAGCGCGGTGGTCTCGGCGACCACCGGCCGCACCACGTCCACGCCCAGCACGTCGGCCTGGATCTGCATGCACAGGTCGTTGGCGGTGATACCCCCGTCGACCTTGAGCACGTGAAGGCGCACACCGGAATCGGCCTGCATGGCATCCACCACATCGCGGCTCTGGTAGCAGATTGCCTCGAGCGTCGCACGGGCCAGGTGGGCGGCGGTGTTGAACCGGGACAGACCCACGATCGCGCCGCGGGCATCGGAGCGCCAGTACGGGGCGAACAACCCGGAGAACGCCGGCACGAAGTACACCCCACCGTTGTCGGGCACCTGGCGGGCCAGCAGTTCGCTCTGCGCGGCGCCGCCGATGATGCCCAGCTGGTCGCGCAGCCATTGCACGGCCGAACCCGTGACCGCGATCGAACCCTCGAGGGCGTAAACGGGTTTGGCGTCCCCGAACTGATAGCAGACGGTGGTGAGCAGGCCGTTGCCGGAACGCACGATCGTCTCGCCCGTGTTGAGCAGCAGGAAATTGCCGGTCCCGTAGGTGTTTTTCACCTCGCCCGGCTGCAGGCACACCTGGCCGACCATCGCCGCGTGCTGGTCGCCCAGCACACCGGTGATCGGCACCTCGCCGCCGAGCGGTCCGAGCTCCGTCGTGACCCCGTACGGCTGCCGCGGTGACGACGGCGCGATCGTCGGGAGCATCGCGCGCGGTACCGAAAAGAACGACAGGAGCTCGTCGTCCCAGTCCAGGGTCTCCAGGTCCATCAGCATGGTCCGGCTGGCGTTGGTCACGTCGGTGACGTGCACCCCGCCCCGCGTCCCGCCGGTCAGATTCCACAACACCCAGGTGTCGGCGGTGCCGAACAGGGCGTCGCCCCTCTCGGCGGCCTCGCGCACCCCGGCGACGTTCTCCAGGATCCACTGCAGCTTCCCGCCGGAGAAGTACGTCGCCGGCGGCAGACCCGCCTTGCGGCGGATCACCTCGCCGCGACCGTCGCGGTCCAGCGCCGACGCGATGCGGTCGGTGCGCGTGTCCTGCCACACGATCGCGTTGTAGTACGGCCGCCCGGTGCGCCGGTCCCACACCAGCGTCGTTTCGCGCTGATTCGTGATGCCAAGCGCCGCAATGTCTTTCGATGANAGGCCAGCGGCGTTGAGGGCCGTCATCAACACCGAGGCGGTGCGTTCCCAGATCTCGATCGGGTTGTGCTCCACCCAGCCGGCGCGGGGCAGTATCTGCTCGTGCTCGAGCTGATGGCAGGCCACGTCGGCACCGTGGTGATCGAAGATCATGCACCGGGTGCTGGTGGTGCCCTGGTCGATGGCGGCGATGAACTCGGGCAACGGCACTCCTGTCGCGTGAACTGTGACACCTCGCGGCCCCTCCATCATGGCCCACCCGCTGGTCGGTCGGGCAGCGAACATGCCGGTAAACCCCGCGCCCTTGCGCCCGCGCCGGTGAACCTGTTCCATCGGCGATGTGGGCGAAGAGGTCAAGCGCACCACCTACAGCCGCGCACACAGGCGGGAATACCGGCGCAAGGTGCGGCTGTGTCTGGACGTTCTCGAGACGATGCTCGCGCGCTCGCGCTTCGACTCGGNCCGGCCGCTGACCGGCATGGAGATCGAGTGCAACCTCGTCGACGCCGACTACCGGCCGGCCATGTCGAACCGCTACGTGCTGGACGCCATCGCCGACCCCGCATACCAGAGCGAATTGGGCTCCTACAACATCGAATTCAACGTGCCACCCCGGGCGCTGGCCGGACCCAGCGCCTCGAACCTCGAGGCCGAGGTGCGGGCCAGCCTCAACGACGCCGAGAACAAGGCCGGCCTCGTCGGGGCGCANATCGTGATGATCGGGATCCTGCCCACCCTGATGCCGGAGCACCTGCGGGACAACTGGATGAGCGAGTCGCGGCGCTATGCGGCGCTCAACGATTCGATTTTCAACGCCCGCGGCGAGGACATTCCGATCAACATCTCCGGGCCGGAGCCGCTGAGCTGGAGCGCCGGGTCCATCGCACCCGAATCCGCCTGCACCAGCATGCAATTGCATCTGCAGCTGGCGCCGGAGGAGTTCGCGGCCAACTGGAACGCCGCCCAGCTGCTGGCCGGGCCGCAGCTGGCGCTGGCCGCCAACTCGCCCTATTTCTTCGGCCACCAGCTGTGGGCGGAAACCCGCATCGAGCTCTTCGCGCAATCCACCGACACCCGCCCCGAGGAGCTCAAGGTCCGGGGCGTGCGACCGCGGGTATGGTTCGGCGAGCGCTGGATCACCTCGGTGCTGGACCTCTACCGGGAGAACATCCGCTACTTCCCCCCATTGCTGCCCGAGGTGTCCGGGGAGGATCCGGCCGCCGAGCTGGCCGCCGGCCGCGTCCCGCAACTCTCCGAACTGCGCCTGCACAACGGGACCGTGTACCGGTGGAACCGCCCGGTGTACGACGTGTCGGAAACGGACGGGGTCGGCCGCCCGCATCTGCGGCTGGAGAACCGGGTGTTGCCGGCCGGCCCCACGGTCATCGACATGCTGGCGAATTCGGCGTTCTACTACGGGGTGTTGACAAGCCTCTCGGAGGCGGAGCATCCGCTGTGGAACGACATGAGTTTCGCCGCGGCACAAGCGAACTTCCTCGACGCGGCGCGACGCGGCATGGATGCCCGGCTGCACTGGCCCGGCCTGGGCGAGGTGACGCCGTCGCGGCTGGTGCTGGACACGCTGTTGCCCCTGGCCCACGAGGGGCTGCGGCACTGGGGTGTCGACGCCGGGGTGCGCGACCGTTTCCTCGGCGTCATCGAGGGCCGCGCCGGGACCGGCCGCAACGGGGCGACCTGGCAGGTCTCGACCGTGCGGGCCCTGCAGGAGAGCGGGATGACCAGGCCGGCGGCCCTGGCCGAGATGCTGCGGCGCTACTGCGCGCACATGCACTCCAACGAGCCGGTGCACACCTGGGACAGCTAGTACGTTGGAAGCCATGACTTCCGATGAGGTGATGGACTGGGACGGCGCGTACCGCGCGGAGGGGGCTACCAGCTGTTGCGGGTTGAGTGGTCGGTAGTTGTCGGTGGTGTGCTGTAGGAACAGCGGTATGAATCTGGCGGTGTGGGCTGAGCGCAACGGTGTTGCGCGGGTGACTGCGTATCGCTGGTTCCACGCTGGCCGATTGCCGGCTCCGGCACGCAAAGTTGGTCGTCTGATTCTGGTGGACGAGCCGATCGGCGCGTCTGGCCCGCGATCACGCACGGCTGTGTACGCGCGGGTGTCCTCGGCGGATCAGAAAGCCGACCTGGATCGGCAGGTGGCACGGGTGACCGCCTGGGCCACCGCCCAGCAGATCCCGGTCGACAAGGTCGTTGTCGAGGTCGGTTCGGCGTTGAATGGGCACCGCCGCAAGTTCCTTGCACTGCTGCGTGACCCGACGATGAATCGGATCGTGGTCGAGCACCGGGACCGGTTCTGCCGGTTCGGTTCTGAATACGTCGAAGCCGCGTTGGCCGCCCGAGGCCGGGAGCTGGTGGTCGTGGACTCGGCCGAGGTTGATGACGACCTGGTGCGCATATGACCGAGGTTTTGACTTCGATGTGCGCGCGACTGTACGGCAAACACGCGGCGGCCAACCGGGCAAAGCGCGCCGTCGCTGCGGCTGCTGCCGACGATACGGAGGCGGCCTGATGGGGCGTTTCGAGGTGCCCGAGGGTTGGTGTGTGCAGGCGTTCCGGTTCACCCTCGACCCGACCCAGGATCAAGCCAGGTCGCTGGCGCGGCATTTCGGCGCCCGCCGCAAGGCCTTCAACTGGACCGTCGTCACCTTGAAAGCCGATATCGGCGCGTGGCACGCGACGGGCGCCCGGACGGCCAAGCCGTCGCTTGCGGTGCTACGGAAACGCTGGAACACGGTCAAGGACGAGGTGTGCGTCAACCCCGAGACCGNGCAGGTGTGGTGGCCGGAATGCTCGAAGGAGGCCTATGCCGACGGCATCGCCGGAGCGGTGGACGCCTACTGGAACTGGCAGACCTCCCGATCGGGCAAGCGCGCGGGTAAAAGCGTCGGATTTCCGCGGTTCAAAAAGANAGGACGCGACGCCGACCGCGTGTCGTTCACCACCGGTGCGATGCGCGTCGAACCCGACCGGCGGCATCTGACGCTGCCGGTGATCGGCACGGTCCGCACGCACGAGAACACCCGGCGCATCGAACGCCTCATCGCGAAAGGCCGTGCGCGGGTGCTGGCAATCACGNTGCGCCGCAACGGCACCCGTCTAGACGCCAGTGTGCGGGTCTTGGTGGCGCGCCCGCAGCAACCGAAGGTGGCGCACCCCGGTTCACGAGTCGGTGTCGATGTCGGGGTCCGGCGCTTGGCCACGGTCGCCGACGAGCACGGCGAGGTGCTTGAACAAGTGCCGAATCCCCGGCCGCTCGACGCGGCGCTCAAACAACAGTTGCGGCACGCCAGCCGTGCCCGATCGCGCTGTGTGAAAGGTTCACGGCGCTANCGTGAGCGCACCACCGAGATTTCCCGGCTCCATCGCCGGGTCAACGACGTCCGCACTCATCACCTGCATGTCCTGACAACACGATTGGCTAAAACCCACGGCCGCATCGTTGTCGAAGGTTTGGACGCTGCGGGGATGCTGCGGCAAAAGGGCCTTCCGGGTGCCCGTGCCCGCCGGCGCGGACTCTCCGATGCCGCCCTGGGCACCCCGCGCCGGCACCTGTCCTACAAGACGCGCTGGTACGGGTCAGCGCTGGTGGTCGCCGACCGCTGGTTCCCGTCGTCGAAAACCTGCCACGCCTGCCGGCATGTGCAAGACATCGGCTGGGACGAAAAATGGCAATGCGACAGTTGCTCCGCACGTCACCAGCGTGACGACAACGCCGCGATCAACCTCGCACGCTACGCGGACACCGTTAGCGTCGTCGGCCCAGTTGGGGCCGCCGTCAAGCGTGGAGCCGACCGTAAGACCCGGTCTGACCGGGCAGGTGGCCGTGAAGCGCGGAAGGGACGCAGCCGCAAGGCTGCCGAACAACCCCGAGACGGGGTGCAAGTCGCGTGACCACTAAAGATCACTCACTTGCAACGGAGTTCGAGGGCCCGCCGCCATGGAACATCGGTGCGCCGCAGCCCGAACTCGCCGCGCTGCTGGCGGCCGGCAGGTTCCGCAGCGACGTGCTCGACGCCGGCTGCGGATTCGCCGAGTTGTCGCTGGCGCTGGCCGCGCAGGGCTACACCGTGGTCGGGATCGACCTGACGCCCACCGCCGTCGCGGCGGCCACCAGGGCGGCCGCCGAACGGGGCCTGACCACGGCCACTTTCGTGCAGGCCGACATCACCGACTTCGCCGGCTACCCACCGGGCTCGGCCGGCCGGTTCAGCACGGTCGTGGACTCCACGCTGTTCCACTCGCTGCCGGTCGAGGGCCGCGACGGCTACCTGAGCTCGGTGTACCGCGCCGCCGCCCCGGGGGCCGGCTACTTCGTGCTGGTGTTCGCCAAGGGCGCCTTCCCCGCCGAGATGGCAGCCAAGCCCAACGAGGTCGACGAGGACGAATTGCGCGCCGCGGTGAGCCGCTACTGGGAGATCGACGAGATCCGGCCCGCCTACATCCACGCCAACATCCCGCCGGCCGCCGACGCGCCGTTCGAGATGCCCGCGCACGAGCGCGACGAGCAGGGGCGGATGAAGCTGCCCGCCTACCTGCTCACCGCGCACAAGTCGGGCTGACCTACGCGGTCGCGGCCGTCGCCGCGATCAGCGCCTCGGCGAAGGTCTCCACGTCCTCGACCGTGGTGTCCACGTGCGGCGAGATGCGCAGCACCGGCCGCGTGATCTCCAGCGGCGCCCGCTGCACCCCGACGCAGGTGGTCAGGATGCGCCGCTGGGACAGCAGCCAGTCCCGCACCGCCTGCGGGTCGGCGCCGTCGAGGGGGGCCAGGGTGGTGATCGCGCTCGGCTCGTCGTCCTCCTCGACGACGGCCCAGCCGGGCACGTCGGCGAGCACGGTCCGACCGGCCGCGCCCAGCTGCGCCAGCCGCGCCCGCACCACGTCGGGCCCGTACGCCAGGTACTCGCCGAGCGCGCACGAAAACCCCACCCGCGCAGCGATATTGGCCTCGCCGAACTCCAGCTGCCGGGCCACGCTCAGCGGCGAGACCCACTCCGGCGGCTCCAGCCGCGGGCGCAGCCGCTCCATCAGCTCGCGGCGCACCGCCAGGACGCCCACCCCACGCGGGCCGGCGATCCATTTGCGCGACGTCGAATACGTCACGTCGGCGCCCACCGCGCAGTCGATCTGGCCCAGCGCCTGAGCGCCGTCCACCACCAGCGGCAGGCCCAGCTCCGCGCACAGCTGCGCGACCATCGAAACCGGTTGCACCACCCCGCGGTGGCTGCCCACCGCGGTCAGGTGCACCAGATCCGGCGGATCGGCGGCCAGGGCCAGCGCCGCGTCGTCGAGCGCGACGCGGCCATCCTCGAGGGTCGGCAGCAGCCGGCGCTCGAACCCGTGGGCGGCCATCACGGCCAGGTTGGGTCCGTATTCGCCGGGCAGGCAGGCCACGGTTCGCCGGCCCCCCGGGCCCCTCGGCCAGCCGCCCAGCAGCAGGTCCAGCGCGTGCAGCGCGCCGGTGGTGTACACGACCTCGGCGTCGGGCGCACCGCACAGGGCGGCGACGGCGACCCGCCCGGCGTCGAGCACCGGCGCGGCGGCCTCCGCCGCGACATAGCCACCCACCTCGGCCTCGTGCCGGGCGTGCCGGGCGGCGGCGTCGAGCACCGCGAGGCTTTGGCGCGAGCACGCCGCGCTGTCCAGGTGCAGCCCGGCCGCCGGCGGGCGGGCCGACCGCCACCGGTCGGCCAGCGAGTCGCC
>JGI24721J26819_10003241_pt1 | contig 17527 bp, 12 predicted proteins | sample YelNatPaOPGAMG01_FD_26819 | JGI IMG/M metagenome (IMG submission 26819) | reverse complement strand
GCCTGCGGCTTCGCGACAGGAAGAAAAAGTCTTCCTTCTGGCAAGTTATTAGATGGTCGAAAACTTCGAAGTATGTATTAGCAGCCTGCCCCTCCCGGCCTCGGACTGTATCAATGGGCATTGGCTCCCTTAACTGAAACAAGTCTTGGCCGAGCTTGCGCACAGCCTCTCTAAGTTCCTCAGTGACTTTATCTTCGTGTCTATCGCGTATAGCTCGAAGAAGAACTGTCCGACTATTAGCAACCTTCCCTATTACTAGACTGCGTGCTATTTCTGCGGCTGCCGAGGTGTCATCAGCCCTCCGATATTGTTCTCTGCGTAGTAGTACGTTTCCGCAAACAGGGCCTTGGATGCGAGCAAGAAAACGACCGCTTTCTGTCAGGAAAGCCACAGCCACGCCCCTCTCAGCACATAACCCCATCAATGGTGGGCTCATTGAAATCTGGCCGAAGCATACAATCGAACAGAGATTATGAATTGGTACCTGAAGCTTAACCTCTCCATCAAGACGAACCAAGACCGTTTCTCCTTCCCGGGCCAAGTAGGCTCCCTGGGTAGTCACATAAAGTGTATTAAGCAGATGCCTCATGGTACCTCCCTTAGGGTTTGTGAAATGGTATCTGAAAGATACTTCGCTACATTCATCCGCCCTTCCAAAGACCGGGGTAGGCAAAGATCAGCCAGGGAACAACACCGACACTTGCGGCCTGGAACGGCTTTCGGCGTAGCATCGCCTCTCAAGAGCTCGTGCAGTCGTCGGGCCGCCGCCTCCGTTTCTCGGCGGAGCTTCTCATCGAAGGCGATTTCCAATCGCCGTCGCGTCTTGCCGTAGAACACCGCGCCGGCGGGGACTACCACGTTCAGCATCTCTTCCAAACACATCGCCTGAGCGCAGAGCTGAACCTCGTAGCCCTCCTCGTGCCGGAGCCGGCCGCGTTTGTATTCCACCGGCACCGGCCTCCAGCGGCCGCCGGCACCCTCGAGGCAAACGCCGCCTTCCTCGCCCTCCGGCACACGATGGAACTCGACCACATCGGCCTTCCCGGAAAGCCCGAGCCTGAGAGACCGCAATCGCAGTCCCCGGACGATGCGCATATCGCCGCGGACCTCTGTTTCCGGCTCATCGGCACGCTCATGGAGGAGAGTCCCCTCAGCGGTGAAAAGGTTGTCCTCCCAGATATACTCGATGTGATGTAGTGCCGCTCGCCGCTCGCAATAGACCAAGTCGGCCAGCGCGGATATCGGAAGAAGATCATCTTCCGAGAATGTTATCGGGCTCATGGTCGGAACTTGATCGTTTTTGTTGGCTGCTCATGACGCAAATGCAGATTGACGCCTTTTGGAAGCCTTTCTTCAGTCCACGAACAGCGAACCTCATAGTCGGAAAACGACTCTGGAAACTCCTTGCCCGGCTTGAGCTTAATATCGATGCCTTCAAAGAGCTTGTGCGCATGACAGCAACCGAGCCGTGCCTCTTTCTTATTCTGCGCGGCGTTGTTTGGATGTTGCGAACCAACATGCTCGAAATCGTAGATCCCTCGGACCGTCATCTCCGCACGCGCCGCGGACTGGTCATGGGTGAACATGTGTTGCAAAGCTTCGAAGAAGAGCGTCAGATCATCCTTCGTGAAGCCCGTCCGCTCGGCGAACACCGGCGAAACGTAAGCCTTTGCTACATAGAGCGCATAAGGAACGATGTGCTTGTTGCCCATGGTGCGCTCCTTCTTCTCATCTTCGGGCTTCGTTACCGCACAGCGGGTAATGGATATATCGAGCGGAGTGATTGCATCGCAAGAACGGCCGAAAGTAAACTGGACCGGTCCACGAACCTGGCCATAGGCAGAGCCTTTTAGCACATCTTGGCCGGTTGAGAGTACGCCACCGAAGGTTCGGATGTCATAGAAGTGAGAGCACAGCCACTCCATGGCAGCCTTCGCTTTCTCTTTGTCCCCAGCATTTTTATCAAGTGATTTAGCAGCTTCGTCGATACCCTTCTTGAGTTCATCATTGAGGATGTTCCCCTGCCGCACCAAGATATCCAACCCGCGCATTGGTTTGCCCTCGGCATCCTTGCAAAATTCGATGACATAGTTCCGTATCTTCCGCTTGAGGCAAACATCGGATACCAGACCTTTGTTGGAGGTCGGATCAATACGGGGCATATTACCCGCATCGGGGTCACCGTTGGGGTTGCCGTTGGTCACATCGAAGAGAATCAGGATATCGTGGCGATTGGCAATGATATTGTTCATGGTTTCTTCTCCTTTCTTTTTTGTGTTTTGATTTCACTCAGTTTCGCTGGATTGCTCGGCGGGTCGATCCGCTTTTTCTGCAGATTTGTTGCGGCTGGCCTTTTGCTGATAGAACCCAAGGGCAAAACGACCCTGTTCTTCAAGCGTGAGCACGCGTGGAAAGGTTGGCGGTTTGCCCAGCGATGCAGACTGAAACTTGCTCATGACTTCGGTGATGCGCTTCTCTATCCAATAGGCTGCCTTTTCATCTTCGCGCCGGACTTTGGAGAGGTGGTGTCTGGCCAGGCGGCAGAGGATAGGAAAGGCGGATGCCGGAGCCGATGAGGCTGTGGCATAGTAACGTTCCACAACCCCGGGGCCTTTCTTCTCATAGTTATGGTACCTGTCCTGTAGCTCCTCGAAAACCGCCAGCAATCGGCCAAGGTTGTAAGCGGTGTCCGAGGTATCGGCTAGATCGTACGTGGGCATGAATTCGTCCTCCTTTCTTCTGTTCCGAATTAGAATCAGTTTGATGAGCGCGAACCGCGATTGACTAAAGGGATAGGTTGGCTTCTTCTCATCATCCTTCACCAGCGCACTGTGGAACTCGTCGAGGATGGGCTTGAGCATCGTGATCGGAAGCGAGGTGCCCTCCAGTGCAGCCCGATAGAGCTGCACGACGCGTTCAGCTACCAGCTTATCGTCCCTCTGGTCTTTGGTCTGCCGAAGCATCACACGGGCAAGGTTAGGGATGGCGAAGGGTGAAGGCGGCGGTTCTGTGCTTGTCGTCTTCTTGGCACGCCCCTTCTTATCGGCAGACGCCGGTTGGTAGACACTGACGATTTGAAGGTCATCCCACCATTTGGCAAAGTGAGAAACCGCCTCATCGAGGGTCTGATCAAGCCAGTGCTGCACCACCACCCTGCCTGCATTCCCGGCAAGCGCAACGGTATACAGCCGATCCCTGTTGAGAACCTCTCGATCTGCAACACCAGCGAAGGGCGCCCGCAGAAACTTCTTCACTTGCTCAGGATATGCCTTGGCGAGCATCGCTTTGAATTGCCCCGGAGCCCACTCTGCCTCTTTAGCCCACATACATATTCCCAGAGGGCCAAGCACAATATGATGGTCCTCATCCTCCAATAAGTAGTTGAGGGCATTGCAGTAGGCTATGGCCGCTTTTACCGAGACATTTGCATAGCTGGCATCAGGGCCCCTTCTAGTGCCAGGAATCTGTTGCTTCTGCTCTGACAAGCCATAGGAGTGGAACGAGGCAGCTTCGGAACTAGCCAAGGTTGCACCGAAGCTCTGGATCATCGGACCTTTTATCTTTGGTAGATGGCTGTTGGATATGGGTGCACCCATCTCTCCAGTGACAACACATATTCGGCCATGGCCATGTGCTGCCCAACACGCTTCTTCCCTAGTTTTGACCCACTCGTGGAACCAACGACTCCACCATTCTAAGATAGCTTCCTCAAGGACAAGAACACTGCCATCCACCCTAAATGTGGCATCTATTGAGGTGTTCGGCCTGAAATACAATGGATGCTTGTCTCCTGAGGGCGTGATGAGCAACCACTGTTCCTTCGGTTGGCTACGGCTGCCCCGTTTCTTGTAGACTTCGTAGGCTACATTGGGGATCGGGTTTTTGCCGAGAACCTTCTGCTTCCAACTGACAACAACTTTCAGCCCCGGGTGATCAAGTTCAGTTGCTGCTTCCTCGACTCTACGCCAAAAGTCTTTATGTTTCTCCAATGCCTTATCTTTCATTGGCTTCGATGGCGCATCTCCTATACCGAGGATGGTAGTCACATCCTCGACAAGGAACTCTGCAATAGTTCCGCTATCTTTCGGCTCCACAGTACGCGGCAACTTGTGGTACAAAGTCCCCGGTGCATCATCGGTCCACAGCGGAACAAATCCTCTAAACTTGCCATCGCTCGTAATGTCAATCAACCAAGAAACATATCGGCTGTTGAATTCGGGAAAGTCAAGGATTGTCCCCCCATGTTGCATACGCGTGCGTTTGGCAAACTCATACAAAGATGGTAAGAGCATCAGTTCACCTCCTTTCCCCTTGCCCGGATGATGTTGACCCGGTCAGGATGGCAATCCATTCGGGCATTCCGGACCATGGCATGGAAGAAAGAGGGCTGAGGTCTTGCCAGCACACCTTCGTACGCGGTTTCCGAAAGCCAGCGGAACCCCTCACAGCGGTCATCTATATCAAACACGTCGTACAGCATCAGCCCCAGATCTTCTTCCCGCCAGTCTGCCAGCTTGATCTTCGCTGGGTCCTCGACCCAATCGAAGTCAGCCGCGAACTCCCGGCAGCCCAGGGCCGGTCGATGATGGCACTTTCCTTTAAGCGCCCGATCCCTTATTTCCCTGAGGTATTTCCCTTTGTCGTTGCGATTAGGGTTGTATCGCCTGGATGTGCGTACTTCGGCGGTGATGAGATACTCCACATCTGCCAAAGCGAGCATGTTGCGTTGCGCGGCGTCGGGAGCCCCTCCCCCCGCCATGACGTACTTTACCGACGATTTTCCTTGCATCCATGACTGTGCCTGATTGATATTAATTACCGGCGCGATCTCATTCCGTCGGAAGCTGAACCAGCGTCCTTTCTTCACCACGGCGATGGTATCGATGACATAGTACATTTGCGGCTCCCAGTAGATGGCCTCAAGAATGCCGCGCGCTGCTGATGGGGTACAGATGGGGTAGCTCACCCGCTCCACCTTCATTTCAGGGCGGGTGAAACAGGCATAGTCTCCCCATACGCGAATGGTGATACGATTGTTAGTCTCACTCATAGGATGTAATCCTCCAACGGTCGGTTCTCAATGACGACGCCCAGAGGTGGATCGGTTTTGTACCACTGCTCACCCAGTACGGGGATTTCCAACCTTCCGGGTACAAGCGGTTGAACCGCTCCGAACCTCTGTAGCTTCTCAAAATCTGATGCGGGCCCGGCGCGCGTCCTGACGTTTACCATATATCGCTGAAGACGCCGTAGCATATCCCTGTAGTCCTCCTTTCCATTGTCTTCGCGAATTTCGCTGACGAGTTTGATGGCTGCGCCGTAGGGTACTATAACGGCAACGGTATCATCCTTGATGACCTTTGCATTTTCCGCCACCCTTCGGAAGTTGAACTCAGCCCGATCATATTGAATCGTGTGTTGTCCCTTCTTGGCACAGTCAGTGGGACTGATTTGATACAGTTCATTGAAGTAACTGGCGAACATATCGGGGTCTTGAGATAGGCGGTCGGCATCCAGATAACTCGGCGTAATGGCAGTGGCGCGACTATATATTCCCGGCGGAAGTCCCGCATCCACGGGGCGAAACACGATCATTTTGCCCCGGCAGAGGTTTCCTTTCGCATCCCGCAATGTCCCTTCGCGGTTGCACCGCCCCGCGGCTTGCACGATCGAATCGAGCGGGCCCAGCGCCCGGAACACAACCGGGAAATCGATATCGACTCCCGCCTCGACCAACTGCGTGGAAACCACCCAGCACGGCTGTCCATTCTTCAGCCTTGCTTTGATATTGTCTGGCAGAGGGTCCTTGGATAATCCCAGCAAGTCCAACCGATGGGCGGGGCACATGGCGGAAGAGAGATGAAAGAGACCGTCCAAATCCCTCTCACGCCCCTTCTCCTTGAGCAGGCCGCGCATCGCTTGCCATACCTCGAAGGCGTGCCGCCGAAGGTTGAGCACACACAGGGCCTGCGGTTGGCTGAGCATCCGCTCGGCAAGTTTTCCCCAATCCCAGGGGTCATCTTTGGTCTCGATGTGATAGTCCACACGCCGGAGTTTTATGTACAGGGAGGTCGGATCTGAAATGATCTCGGTAACTTCACCCGCACCAAAACCGGATTTCAAGTTTGCCGATCTTCGAAACGCCGGTTGCGTCGCCGAACAGAACAGAAAACTTAGCCCCCAATGATCCTTCAACTCACGCAGCACGTCCAGTGTGGGTTCCAATAAATGGGTAGGCAAGGTCTGTACTTCATCGAAGATCACCACACTTCGAGCCACATTGTGCAGCTTCCGTGCCCAGCCCGGCGAGGCGGCGAAGAGCGTTTCCAGAAACTGTACGCTGGTGGTGACGATGATCGGCGCATCCCAGTTCTCCATCGCCTTTTCCATATCGGAAGCCTCTGCCGGTTCATCGGCATCACTGGGATGAGAAGGCTTGCCAATCTCGACTGCCGAATGGTGTTCCAGCACATATTCTTGTCCGAAGATGTCTCGGTACTTGCGCGCGTTCTGCTCGATGATGGAAAGGTAAGGCAGCACCACAATCACGCGCCGAAGCCCGTGACGTTTGGCATGAGCCAGAGCAAAAGCCATCGAGGATAGCGTCTTTCCGCCGCCCGTGGGGACAGTCAGAGAGAAGAATCCCTGCGGCGAGGACTCTCCTTTGTGGAGACACGCGTCAAAAACGCCGTTCCGCAAGGCATTCAGGTCATCTTTGGGGTGATGTTGGGCCTCATCGTCGCGAGCCTTGAGAAGTTTTCGCAATAGTTCCGCCGCATCCAAGCGAATGGCCGCGCGTTGCCACGGCATGCCAAGTTTCTGCTCTTTCTCCCATCTCTCGCTATCAAGACGATCCGCATCGACCACTATAGAGAACAGCATACGGGTGACGAACTCATAGTGGCGCTTAGCTATTTCTGTTTCCCCTATCGGTAGCGGCTGAAACTCCGGGAGCGAGCCCAATTCCTTTTCCGCCACGTCAAGCAATTCGGCAAAACGCCCTGCGGCCTTGAACTTGCTTCCCTGCAGCAACTGACTAAGATCACTGCAGTCATGCAATCCAGAGTGATGCCCAGCAATGGCAAAGGCGGAGAGTAAGTCCTCAAAGTGGTACCCCATTGCAGCGGCGCCGTAGACTGAGTGTACGGTCTCCCGGCTACTTCCACGCTCCTTTCTTAAGTACTGCTGGAATTCTAACCGGTACTTTCCGAGGTCATGCAAGAGCCCCGCCAACCACGTAGTCTTACAGAATGCTTCCCGCCATTGGCGCGTCCCTAAACTATCCGTCGTGCCGATTGCCGTCGCCTCCTTTGCAAATGAGCCGGCAAGCTCAGCGACATTCCTCAAATGGACCTTCAATTCCTGCCATCTCTGCTGAGACGGTTCGGTTTCACAGCTATGAGCGTAGTAAATCATGAAGTATCCTTGGCCAAAAACGTGCAAGAGCCACTCCGTCAGCCTGACCAGGATATGGAATAGCAAAAGGTGCAAAGTGATGGCAGCTTTCCATAGGCAGGACAAGCCTATAAATGGGCCTTCTCGCATTGTAAGATGATCTAAAGATCGCCTTCCTGTCGTCGCTCATATAGGTCATACAATAATTGGCCATCCAGGGCCTATCGCCCTCCTTTGTCCTTTATCATAATAGGATTCGGCCAAGGGCTGTCAAGGCTTTAGCTCATTCTGGCTTCCGCAGGATGGGCATGCCTAACTCCAGGTCGCGATTGCGTGTAGGTGGTAGCCGGGTAGAATCAGCCGCAGGTTGGATCTGGAGGTACTATGAGTTGCGTTAAGAAGGCGGTATCGATCGGGTTTCGGTGGCAGGTATGCGAGGCAGTGGCAATGGGGATGGTGGTGATGGCTGTAGGCTGGGTCGTTGCATCTGCTGCCGAGATGGCCCCAGCGGCAGTCGAGCAATGGGATCTCTTCGAGGTAAGTCTGGAAGGTCCTGGATCTGGAAATCCGTTCGTAGNGGTATCCCTCGAGGCGAGATTCGAGCAGGTCGAGGCTGGTCTGCGGGTCCGGGCGCCTGGGTTCTATGATGGCAATGGGGTATACAAGATACGTTTTATGCCCCCTACCCAAGGGCAATGGCAGTACAGGACCAGCAGTAACCAACCTCAACTCGATGGCAAGACCGGCAGGCTGATCGCTACAAGGCCTTCTGCCGGCAACCACGGGCCTGTGCGGGTGTATCAGACCTACCACTTCGCATATGCAGACGGCAGGCCATTCTTCCCGGTTGGAACCACATGCTATGCATGGATACACCAACCAGAACAATTGCAGCAAGAGACACTGCAGACCCTTGCCACATCCCCATTCAACAAGTTGCGGATGTGCATATTCCCGAAATGGTATGTGTACAACAGGGATCAGCCCAAGCTGGCACCCTTTGTGCGAGGGCCAGATGGCAGGTTCGACCCTGCTCGGTTCGATCCGGGCTTTTGGGCCTTGTTAGAGCGGCGGATCCTGGACCTGCGCAGGCTCGGCATAGAGGCAGATATCATCCTTTGGCACCCATATGACTGCTGGGGCTTTGCAGAGATGGACGACCAGGCGGACGATCGCTATCTCCGCTATGCCATAGCCAGGCTCTGGGCCTTCAGGAATGTATGGTGGTCCTTGGCAAATGAATACGATGCCATGGCCCCTACAGGCAAGCCACAAGGCCATGCAGGCAACAAGACCATGGAGGATTGGGACAGGTTCTTCCAGATCCTGCAGCAGGAGGATCCAGGTCAGCACCTCAGGAGCATACACAATATGCGAGGTTTCTATGACCACTCCAAGGGCTGGGTTACCCATGCCAGTATCCAAAGAAATGGGGATCTGCGGGCGGTGCTGGACTGGCGGGCAAGATATGGAAAGCCGATAGTGGTGGATGAATGCGGCTATGAAGGCAACATACCACAAGGTTGGGGCAAACTTACACCGCAAGAATTGGTCCGCAGGTTCTGGGTCGGTACGCTTTCTGGTGGATATGTAGGCCATGGCGAGACATACCAACATCCGCAGGAGATCCTGTGGTGGTCAAAGGGTGGCCGTCTATATGGCCAAGCCCCCAGCAGGATCGCATTCCTTAGGCAGGTCGTGGAGGCCTTGCCTTGGACGGATATGGCACCTTCCAGGGTCGATCCGAATGTGCTTATACTGGCCAGGCCCGGCAGTGCATACCTTGTCTATGCCCTGACGCCAGGACCAATATCGCTAGAACTGGAAGGGCCACATTCATATGAGGTGGAGGCCATAGACACCTGGCAGATGGAGATAAGGCAGTTGTCTATTGTACCTCCAGGCAGGTCCTCTTTCGATATACCGCATGGAGATTATCTACTGCGGATAACGGCAAGGCCCAATGCAAGCCAACGGCAAGATCCGAAGGTGCGGCCTGAATAGCCAACGCCGGCTCGCCTGCAGCATTGACGGCAAGGCCTTTGAGCCCATCGGCTGGCCATGTCAGATGCGATGGCGGTCCTATCACGGCACAGGTTGGCCCTCTTTCGCTATAACAACGATCGCGATGAGGGTTTGGGGATGCAGACTGGTTCAGGTACGAGCTAGTATTGAAAAATTGGATGGTTAGGTTGATAATACACCCTGGAAGCAGCAATCAGCCTGCAGAAAGGTTTGCTATGAAGGTGACAAATCCAGTGTCATGCGTGGCCCAGTTTGCTATGGTACTTGTGACGATCAGCCCACTTTCAATGGCAAATGATATGAGGACCGTAAAGGACCTGCTTGCAAGGCCACCAAAGGAGTATTCCAGCGCACCACTTTGGGTCTGGAACGATATGCTCACGGAAGGCCAGGTCAGACAATCCCTTCGAGACCTTGCGGCCCAAGGCATAAGGCAGGCATTCGTACACCCAAGGCCTGGCCTGATGACACCATACCTGGGCGACCAGTGGTTTCGGCTATGGCAAGTGGCATTGGACCAGGCCGACAAACTGGGCATGAATCTCTGGATCTACGATGAGAACTCCTATCCATCTGGTTTTGCTGGTGGCTGGGTACCTGAGCTCATGCCAGAATCCCGTGGCAGAGGCCTGTACATCCGTACCATCGAGGGCCAGCCTACCTGGACCGAGGATACACTTGCAGTGTTCAGGATCGATCAGGATGGGTTTGTGGATGTATCGGATCTGGCAAGATCTGGACAACTGGCCGCCGACGGGACGTACATGATCGCCCAGGTCAGGCGTGCAACGGATGGTGGTTGGTATGGTGGCAGATGCTACGTTGACCTGCTCTATCCAGGTGTGACTGCGAGATTCTTGGAGGTGACGCTGGAGGCCTATCGCCGTCGTCTGGGCCACCAATTCGGCAAGGCAATACCTGGCTCATTCACTGACGAACCCCATATCGCACCCGCAGGCGGCCTGCCATGGACCGAAGACCTGGAACAACAATTCAAGAGAAGATGGGGCTACAGCCTGCTTGCAAGCCTGCCAAGCTTGGTGCGACCTTTGGGCGATTGGCAAAAGGTCAGACACGACTATTACTGCCTGCTCAATGAGTTGTTCGTGGAAAGATGGGCCACACCATATTACCAATGGTGTCAGCAACACAACATCGCCTTCACAGGCCACTATTGGGAGCATGAGTGGCCAAGTTGCGGAAATGTCCCTGACAATATGGCCATGATGGCATGGCAGCAGATACCGGGCATAGACTGCCTGATGAACCAGTATCAACAGGGCAACAATGCCCAGTTTGGCAATGTCCGAATGGTGAAGGAACTGGCCAGCGTGGCAAACCAATTGGGCAGAAGGCGGACATTGTGCGAGGTATACGGTGCAAGTGGCTGGGACCTGACCTTTTCAGATGCAAAGCGTATCGCCGATTGGCTGGCGGTGCTGGGCGTGAATCTATTCGATGAACATCTTTCGTATGTCACGATCCGCGGGGCAAGAAAGCGTGACCACCCCCTATCGTTCAGCTACCACCAGCCTTGGTGGCAATCCTACCATGTCCACCAGGCCTATATCACCAGGCTTGCAGCAGCCATGTCGCAAGGCAGGCAGGTCAATAGGATCCTGGTCCTGGAGCCCACGAGCACCGCGTGGATGTATCAAGGCGACCAACAGGGACTCGACAGGCTAGGCAAGGATTTCTTCGATATGCTGATACTCCTGGAATCTGCGCAGGTCGAGTACGACCTGACCGACGAGTATATCATGGCCGCCCATGGCTCGGTGGAGGGTCCCGAGCTTGCAATTGGACAGGGTAGGTATGAGGTCTTCGTCATGCCGCCTGCGACAGAAAACATCGAGTCAAGTACGCTCAGGTTGCTCGAGGCCTTCATGGATGCAGGAGGTCAGGTCATCTGCTGCGGCCAATTCCCAGGCCGCGTCGATGGGGCTATCAGCCAGGCCTGCCAGGAACTGGCTAGCTCTGGCCGGTGGAGGCAAGCAGATCCGCGGGAGCTTCCCAAGATCCTTGCGGCTGTTGGCAATGAGGATGGATTTGTCATAGAACGCGACGGCCAAGACAAGGGCATCTTGTTCCACCACCGCCGCCAGTTGCCGGATGGACAGTTGCTGTTGCTGGTCAATACCAGCAGTGACTACAATGCCTCAGGTACGATTGAGTGCCGGCTTGGTGGCATAGAAGAATGCGACCTTTATACAGGCCGGATAGGCCCATATCCATTCGAGCATGCCCAAGGCAGGATCAGGGCAAGGTTCGACCTGCCTGCCAATGGCAGCCTGCTATTGTTGCTATCAAAGGAGTACAAGGAGCCTGATAGATCCCAGGCCAGGATCACTGCAACCATCCAACCTGCTGGGCCGATACAGATAAGGAGGCTTGGCCCGAATGTCCTGACCCTCGACTATGTGGATGTCTCTGCAGCAGGCAAGGCCAGGCGGGGTTGTTACTTCTATGCAGCCCAGCAGCTTATATTCCAAGCCAATGGGATGGACCGAAACCCATGGGATAGTGCCGTTCAGTTCAAGGACCAGATCATCAGCAAGCGATTCCCGCCAGATAGCGGATTCGAGGCAACATACAGATTTGAAGTAGTCGAAAGTGTACCAAAGGACCTGGCCATAGTGATAGAGAGACCCGATCTGTATGCCATAACGTGTAATGGCAGGCCTGTCAGGGCAAGCAAGGGCAAATGGTGGCTGGATAGGTCATTTGGCATCATCCCCATCGCAAAGGCCGCAAGGCCAGGCGAGAATACAGTAACTATCAGTTGCAGGCCGATGACCATCTTCCACGAACTGGAGCCGGCATATCTGATAGGCAGTTTCACATGCCTGCCCTCAGAAAAGGGTTTTGTCGTTGCACCTGACCAGCAGTTGCGCCTGGGCAGATGGGACCAACAAGGCATGCCTTTCTATGGCCATGGGGTATCATACAAGGCCGAGTTCTGTATGCCAGAAAAAGGCACCTACAAGGTGTCTTTGCCCTCGTGGCATGGCGCAACCGCAAAGGTGATGGTAAATGGCAGGACCGCCGGCCACATCACATCCTTGCCTTGGACCTGCGATGTGAGCAAGTACATCCGAAAGGGCAAGAACACCGTGGAGGTCATCGTTTTTGGTACGCTCAAGAACACCCTCGGCCCGCATCATGGAAACGTCCAAAGGGGCTCTGCCTGGCCATCGATGTTCCAGCGAGCCCCCCAGACCGGCCCTCCTGCTGGCAAGGGTTATGACACGATTGGCTATGGGATCTTTGAGCCGTTCGTAGTCAACAGATATGAATAAGGAGAAGGCATATGATCAAGCTACATAGCGACGAAGCCTATCTGATCGCCCTTGCCGTAACTGCCGGTTCAGCCATCTTCGCATTGCTAACCTCTTGCCTGATCCTATTAGGCAGGTGCTACCTCCATTACGCCGCTGTGTTGGGCATATGCTGTGCAATTGGGCCGCTGTCCGCGACAGCCTCCCAGGAGACTGACGAGTTGTTTTGGCTGCCACCCGCGGCCAATGGGTTCTTTACGAGCATCCTGTCAGCCGCAATCCTGGGCTGCCTTTGCCGGATCCTGCGGCAGACCGAAGGCAATACGAACAAGCCACCAAGATAGAAGGCAAAGGCTCAACCGACAGCTTAAGGCCCGTCGATCAGACCACGTAGCCATGCTAGGGCTGCCAGTACCGAGTCGGCATACGACTGCCTGCATCGTCTCCAGGCATTAGGTGGGTTTGGCACAGGCAACTAGGCAGTCTGGATATACTCCGTGCTGGCAAGCCTAGACAACCATAACGAACCAAAGGTAATTGTCTACGAATAGTTATACACCGCCAGCCAACCAGTTCTCGGCCAAGATGGCGAGGTCTACCAGATCGACGTTGTTGTCGCCATCGAGGTCTCCACGCAGGCAATCCCAAGCATCGATGGAGGCTAGGATGCAGGACAAGGCCAGCAAAGGCGACCCACCAGCCAGGACGACCGTCTGTTCCTCCCAGACCACTATGCTCCTATTGTTGATACCTGCTGCAACCGCAGCGGCCGGTAGACCATAGCTGAGAGGTTGATCCTTGCCTGGGCCGGATACCTGTACTGGATCGCCGACCGGACGCCCATTGCCATCTACGCGAATGGCCATGATCCGCTGGGCAGGTAGAAAGCTGGGGACGTCCGACAATGGACTCTGGGTCCATACGACGACATATGTACCGTCCGATGGATCATATGCCACATCCGGACAGGTACAGTCCTCCTGCAATGCAGCAGCCACCGTTACGGCAGGACTTGAGCCACCAGTAGTGCTGACCGTAAAAGCCCTCACAATACTATAAACGCCACCGGTCGGCGCCGAAGGGATCGCCCACCGGCCTGCCTGCTGCATCTAGGATACAGCCATCGATATCCCAGTCGGTCTTGCCGTAGTGGTACTCCCAGACCACCAGGAATAACCTATCCCGACCATTGAATGCAACCCTAGGGGCCTTCAGGGCCTGATATTGCCTGCTGTCCACCTCCACTATCTGCGGCCTGCAGGCACAGATCCCATCCAGGTAAAAAGCCAGAGCCGCAATCCCTGCCAACCAAACCATATCCCTAAACCGTTTCATCTGGCGTCTCCTTACAAGCAAAGAACCGGCCCAATACCTAACGGCCCCGAACATCCTCCAATCCAGCCCTCTACCGGTCAACGTGCCCCAGACCAGCCAGGCAGCCCCCGCCTTGCCATGGCCCACCGCGTTATAACGCCACTATGCTTCTTACCTCTCCGCTGATCCTGGCCTATTTGCCCCGTCTTCTTGCCAGCTCTGCCTTTATAGCTACGAGGTCTGCTTCTTCAGTAACTTTCTTATCTGGGATTCCTTCTACAAGTATTTTTCTTTGTGGATTAGCTGGATCATCTACAATGCTTGCAATGTCTCCTCTATTATTTCCTTCGTAGCCGATGTTTTCTTCAACAACACTAACATCTTTTTCATCAACAAGTCCATCTTCATTAATATCAAATAAATCTCTTCCAACTCTTATTTGCCAGTCACTTAACGTTAAATAATTTTTTCCTTCACTTATTTTTGACATGTCGTAGCCAGTCAAATCCCAAGCTTTTCCGGTAAACATAAAACCATTTGGAACATTAACATCTGGCATTTTTCCAATATGATTTTTTGTTAAAGCAATAAGCTTAGTCACATCCCAACAAGGCATTCCTTTTTCAGAAGAATCTAAATGATTTGGATATCTTTGAGCTATTATTGGTTGTCCGCCAAAAACTTCATTTGAATCAGGAAATTGAAACCTTAATCTTGTTTTAAGCAGTGCTTCTCCCACATCACCAGTATACCAAGGAGGAGATCTCTCAAAAAGTCCTACAGATATATTGACTGGATTTTTTTCTGGTTTAGATGAATCAAAAGGAGTTCTTTTGTCAGTGCTTAATTTATAAGTTTTTCCATCTCCAGAAATAATTTTTGAAAATATTTCTGGAGCTCCGCTTTGTCCCCGCATACGGATACTTTTATCATCTTCTGTAACTTCTGCATAATCTCTTAATGGAACCCACAAAACATCTTCTCCATCAAGACCATCACTAATATTTGGGTTATTTGTAAAGATTAATTCGAAAGGTCTTTCTATCCAATCATATCTGGATACGAAGAAGGGTTTTTAAGATCAATCGGCCTAGAACGTTGAAATTCTATTAACAATCTGCCGGGTTGATTTTCTAAAATTGGGAGTGTGGTGAAGGTTTTTATTTCCGACGCAGAGGCATCACCAACGGAATTTTTTGCTTGAGTGGTAAATTGATAAATTGTATTTGGGTCTAAAAGAACAATCTCCTTTTGAAAAGCTTTCTGAAAATTATAGTATAGTGCAGAGCCCTCTAAATGTTCCCAAGCTGTTACAATCGCATTTTTTATCTTTCCCTTTCGGCCAATACAAAAACCTAATCTGGCAAGGATCATTTCCAGTGTCTAAGACCATACCTTCAGGTGTAGCTGTCCTGTGGCCAACATTCAGAACTCCGCTCGTTTCAACAATTGGTGGATAAAGTTCTGGGGGTTTTGGCGGTTCTGGTTCTTTAATTTGTTCAAAAGATATTGTAACCATTCCAGACATCACAGGCGGACCTAAATTAATTAACTTTCTCCAGTAAGTTCCATCAAATTGTTCTCTAGCATCTTTCTCGTCAACATAAACCTTTCTATCTTCTAAAAGACTAACACCCACTTCTAAATAACTATTTTCAATTGGTGGATTTGGTGGCCAGGGAGTTTGTCTTGGATCAATCTCATAATAAACAACAACACTATCCATATTATCTACTGGCCTGCAATCATCCGCTAATTTAACTCCATCTACTATAGAATAATTTTTTGTTATAGGACCATCAGGAGGAAGAGGGGGAAGACTAGTCAAAGGAGTGTCATAACGATCTAAACCAACAGAAACTCCCGGACATCTATTAGAATCCCAATAATATAATACACAATCATTTGTTCCATGATGCGCTAAATAATAGCATACAGCTACTGCTCCTTGTCTTTCTAAGGGTTTTGAAGAAACATCAACAGAATTAAAAAGAATTGGAAGAGTAAAAGCAGCAGCAGTTAATCCAGCCGCATGAAGCCTAAGTGGACTATAACGGCCTTCTGGTACAAACCTGCTAACTGAGCGGCGTAGATATGATAAGACCAGCCAGATGACGATCGCTAGGTACGCTGCAGGCCCTGACCTGCTGCAGGTACGCCTGGCCCCGCCAGGGCCAAAGGGCGATATGTCTATTACACCCCTATCCTCACTGAGCCTAAACCTATCGGATATGAATCCCTCCGCCTCTATTACCTCCCAGAGATTGTACCTGTCCGCCTCGGTATCAAAGGGATTGATCCATATCCTCCTGGGCCTGTACCTACCAGGCAGCCGGATCAGCATCACTATCCGTGCACCCCTTCGCCTGATTCTTTATGCAGCCTATAACCACAGCTGGCCCTGGTCTTCAGCTAAAAACATCTATAGGACCAATGAATCCGATGCAAGAGGTAATCTAGTAGCAGGATCGGAGGATATGTAAGTACTTGAATATAATGGGCTTACAACCAGCCGAAGGGCCCGATAGGCCCTATCCTGGACCTTGTCGGGTTGTGTGGGTATCGGCCTGACGCTGGCTTATCGGGCCTTGTTGGGCCTTGAGTTTTTGACTAGCGGTATTATAGTAACTATAGAGGTGGCACGATCCTTGGCAAAGAATACAAAGAGCCTACAGGTCATTAAGGAGCGGGCGATCCTTGTGGCGGCCTATCTGGGGCCGCAGCGCGGGCCTGACTGCCTGGACGAGCTGGCCGCACTTGCGCGAAGCGCAGGGGCCATCGTGGTTGGCCAGGTCAGACAAAGGCTCAGGTCTATACACCCATCCACATATGTAGGCAAAGGCAAGGCGGAGGACCTTGCAGATCGAGTAAGGCAGCTCAAGGCCGATCTTGTCATATTCGATAACGACCTGTCGCCCGGCCAGATCCGCCAGCTAGAGCAGATCGTGCAATGCAGGGTGATAGATCGCAGCGAGCTGATACTGGATATCTTTGCCACCCGTGCAAGGACGAGGCAGGCAAAGCTACAGGTGGAGCTAGCACAACTTGAGTATACCTACCCTAGGCTTACCAGGATGTGGTCGCACCTGGATAGCGTGGCAGGCGCTGCAGGTGGGACCGCTGCCGGCCGCGTAGGTGGGATAGGGACCAGGGGACCAGGCGAGCAGCAATTGGAGATAGACCGCAGGCTTGTCAGCAGGCGGATCACGGAACTCAAGAGGGAGCTAGAGAGGATCGATAGGCGCAAGCTCCGCGAGATAGAGGGCCGCAAGGATGCCTACAAGGTCTGCCTGGTCGGCTATACCAATGCGGGCAAGAGCACGCTGCTGAATGCACTAACAGGGGCATCGGTAGTAGTGGAAGACANGCCCTTCTCCACCCTGGACACCAGGACGCGGATCTGGAACCCGCAGAAGGGTGTCAGGATCCTGGTCAGCGATACGGTCGGGTTCATCAAGGACCTGCCCGAGCAGTTGGTGCAATCGTTCAAGGCGACGTTGGAGGAGGCAGTAACC
>JGI24721J26819_10003239_pt1 | contig 17531 bp, 21 predicted proteins | sample YelNatPaOPGAMG01_FD_26819 | JGI IMG/M metagenome (IMG submission 26819) | reverse complement strand
TTTTCTTTGTCTTTTTCAAAAACACTAATCATTAAATCTTGAACTATCTTATTGGTATTATCAATTTTAAAGGCTTTAATTAAATAATATCGGGCTGAAGCATTATCTTCTAAAAATAATGATAAGCGAGCTAAATTCAAAAGAATATCAATATCTTCTCCGTTTTTAAGTAATTTCTTTTCTAGTTTATTAATTTCTGAAATTATTTTTTTATTTTTATCAGATTTTATCTTAAATATTTTATCCTCTTCTTTAGTTTCATCTTTTATATTCTTGATTTCAAAAATTTTTACTTCTTCTTGATAGCCATTTTTATGTTTTCTTAAAAAATGCAAACTGTGAAAAAGAGCGCGATCAAGTCTCAAGAGAATAATTCTTAACCGAATAAGTATTTTCTCGCTTAGAGCCAAGAACGATTTAAATAATTGACGATTAAAATCAATAAATTTCTCTTTGAGAGAAGATGTCTTTTTTACAATTTCAGAATTATCAAAAGAGACTATCTCCGAAATNTTTTCTTTTTCTTTAGTTGTCTCTAAGAGAATTATTAATCCTGATAATCCGATTAATATTAATAACGGAGGAAGGATATTAAACATAATTAAATTTGAAAACGACAAAATCTTCCTACTTCAATATTTTCTCCAAATTTAGCAGTTGCCTCTACTAATAAATCCTTTATAGTTTTAGTTTCGTCTTTAATAAACGGTTGTTCTAATAAACAAATCTCTTGAAATTCTTTTTCTAATTTACCTTGAATTATTTTATCGATTATTTCTTTTGGTTTATTACTTCCTTCAAACTCTTTCTGGTATTCTTCGATTTTCTTATTTAATTCTTCCTGAGGAATGCTATTTGAGGAAATATATAAAGGATTCAAAGCAGCAATGTGCATACTAATATCATGAGCTAACGCTTTAAAATCTTGATTATGAGCCACGGAATCTGTTTCGCATCTTAATTCTAATAGAACTCCAACTCGATTGTTAGAATGNACATAAGCTTCAATAATACCGCTTTTAGTTTCAGCATTTTGNTTTTTTTCAGCTCGAAGTTCTCCTTTTTTCTTTAAAATTAATTTTGCTTTCTCNAAATCACCATTAGCTTCTTCTAAAGCTTTTTTGCACTCCATTACTGGAGCTTGAGTTTCTTCTCTTAATTGTTGAATATCTTTTGCTGTAATCATATGTTTAAATTTTTATTTTATTCTGTACTTTATTTTTATTTTATTCTGAAATAATTTCTTTTGCTATTTGAGCTTTTTGACCTTCAATAATAGCTTCTTCTATTTTATCAAGAATAAAAGCGATTGAAGATTTAGCGCTATCATTAGCAGGAATAGGATAATTAATTAATGTTGGGTCATCATCATTATCAAGCACGCCTACTACAGGAATATCTAATTTCCGTGCTTCATGAACAGCTGTTTTATGAGTGCCAGTATCAATAACAACTAATAAATCTGGTAATTTGGTTAGTTTTCTTAAACCAGCAAATTTCTTTTGTAAACTATCAAGTTCTTTATAAAGATGAACTCTTTCTTTTTTGGTATATTCTTCCCATTTTCCTGATTTTTCATCCTCTTCTAATTGCTCTAAAGTTTTAATTCTTTGAGATAAAGTTTTGAAATTAGTTAAAGTACCACCTAACCAACGTTCATTAACATAAGGATAGCTGTATTTTTGAGCTAAATCACGAATTAAGTTTTTAGCTCCTGGTGTGGTTCCTACAAATAAAATTAATCCTTTCTTTTTAATCGTATCAATAATAACATTTAAGGCTTCTTCTAAATGAGTCTTGGTAATTTCTAAATCAATTATCCCAATAGGATTATTGCCTTTTACCAAAAAGGCAGCTGCTTTAGGGTGAGTATAAGTACGACTGTGACCATAATGTAAACCAGCCTCAGTCATTTCGTTTATTAAATTCTCGGAATCTAATTTCATAGCTTTTTATCTTTTTNATCTTTAAATAATTATTTCTAAATTTAACATAAAAAAGAAGATTAATCAACCCCTTAATAGAAAATNTCCCTTTCTCCTCGTGTTTATTATTTGCCTTTTTTCAAATTATTTGGTATGATAACAAACGTAATTAAGAATTATGAAAAAAGATATTCATCCAACTTATTATCCAAATGCTGAAATTGAATGTAGCTGCGGGGCTAAATTTATTGTTGGCTCAACAGTAGAAAAGATGAAAGTTGAGATTTGCTCTCAATGCCATCCTTTTTATACTGGCCAAACAAAAATTGTTGATACCGCTGGAAGAGTTCAAAAATTTGAAGAAAAATTAAAAAAATCAGAAGCTATTAAAAAAACTCGGCCAGCTAAAAAAGCCCGCGTGAAGAAAACCACTAAGAAAAAANCATAATGGAAAACGAGCTCTCAAAACTTATCGAAGAAAAAAATGAACTTTTAAAGAAACTCAGTGACCCTGAGTTTCTTTCAAATAGTACCAATTTTCAAACCGCTTCCCGTCAATTAAAAGAATTAGAAACAAGAATTAATATTCTTCAAAACATTGAAAAAGCAGAAAAAAAAATCCAAGAGGCACAATCGCTCTTGGGCGAAGCTAATGAATTGGAATTAATTCAGTTAGCTGAAGAAGAAATCCAAAAAAATACAGAATTAAAAAATAAATACCTCGAACAACTTAAAAAATTAGATGAAAACGAGTCTCAAGAACGTGTCAAAAGTATTATTATTGAAATTAGACCAGGAACAGGTGGTGAAGAGGCAGCTTTATTTGCTCAAGATCTTTTCCGCATGTATCAAAAATACGCGGAAAAGAAAAATTGGCCCTACCAAATTATTGATATCTCTACTACTGATTTAGGAGGCTTAAAAGAAGGAGTAATGGAAATAATGAGCCCTGAAGCATATAATAATTTAAAATTTGAAGGTGGTGTTCATCGCGTTCAAAGAATTCCCGAAACAGAAAAATCTGGCCGCGTTCATACTTCCACTGCTACTGTTGCTATTCTTCCTCAAATAGAAAATGTCAATATCGAAATCAAACCTGAGGATATCGAAGAAACTTTTTATCGCTCCTCTGGTCCTGGCGGTCAAAATGTTCAAAAAGTAGAAACAGCTGTTCGTCTTCTTCATAAACCAACAGGAATCATCGTTTCGTGCCAAAGTGAAAGGTATCAAAAACAAAATCGAGAGAAAGCTTTAGAAATTTTAAAAAATAAATTGTGGGAAATTGAACAGGAAAAAATTAATAATCAGATTACACAAAAAAGGCGTGACCAAATTGGACACGCCGAACGTTCAGAGAAAATTCGCACTTACAACTTTCCGCAGGATAGAATCACTGACCACCGTCTAAAACAAAACTGGCATCATATTTCTGAAATTCTTGACGGAAATTTAGACGAAATAGTCGAAGCTTTTAAAAAGGAATATCCTGAGAGTTAAAACCCTCTTCATTATTTATTGGCTCATCAGCTTCTAAAACTGGCAAATCTTCATCAGGATTAATTGTTGGTTCTACTGCCTCTGGTTCAGGAGGTATTTCTAATTTATCGCTTTCTTTAAAAGAACGAGGTCCAAACTGAATATTTTCAGCAATAATTTCCGTTTTTGTTCTTTTTTGGCCATTGGAATCTTGCCAAGTTCGAGTTCTAATTCTTCCTTCAACTAAAACCATTCTTCCTTTACTTAGATATTGATTACATAATTCAGCCATTTTCCCCCAAACTACGATATTATGAAACTCTGTCTCTTGTTGTTTTTGGCCTTTATTATCAACCCAAATTCTATTGGTAGCAATACTAAAATCAGCTACTGATTGTCCTGAGGGAGTAGCCCTTAAATTCACATCCTTAGTCAAATTACCAATTAAAAAAACCTTGTTTAAATTCATATTAATTAATATTAATAACTACCACCGTTTTCTTCGACCTTTCTTTCTATTTAATTAGAAAGAAATTAAATTAATCTTCCTTCAATAATTCAGATAATTTTTTATCTAACTCTTCTAAGCTAATCTTAGTACTTTTCTTTTCGGTAGTCATTTTTTTGGCCACCGGAGTTTCTTCTTTTAAAGTTTTCGCTTTGGAACGAGGGCTTTTTTCTTTTTTGGTACTTTCTGTTTTTTCTAATTTTACCAATAAATATCTTAAAATTTTAGCGTTATTCAATAATTTTTTCTTTAATTCACTTAAATCTAAATTCTCGCCACTAAATTGAATATAACCAAAATAACCATTGGTTTCTTTTTTAATCGGATAGGCTAATGGTTTTAATTGAGGTAATTGAGAGGCAGTAATTTGCCCATTAATAGATTCAATTGTTTTAATTAAATCTTGAAATAATGGCTCAATCTCATTTTCTAAAATAGTTGAGCTGAACCAAAAAGATAATTCGTAATTTCTTGGATTCATAAGCATTAAATTTAAATTTTATTCTTTTGATATTTATTCTTTTTCGTTTTTATCCTCTTTTATTTCCTTTACTTCTTTTATTTCATTAATTTCTTTATTAGCTGTTTCGTAAATTTGTTTTAAGATATTTTTAGCTACTTGAGGATTTTCTTTCAAGTATTCGGCTGCTTTTTCAAAACTAGTACCGAGTTTAATATCATTAAAGGAGTAGGTCATTCCCGAACGATTAATTATTCCATATTTCGTTCCTAAATTCAATAAATCATTATAATAAGCAATACCTACATTATAAATGATATCAAATTCTGCTTCTTTAAAAGGTGCGGCAACTTTATTTTTTACTACTTTAGCTTTAATACGAGAACCAATGATTTGATCTCCTTTTTTAATTTGTGCTTCTCTCTTTAATTCAATTCTCACTGAAGCATAAAATTTTAAAGCTTTACCACCAGGAGTAGTAGTAGGATTACCAAACATCATCGTGCCAATCTGAGAACGAGTTTGATTAGTAAAAATTAGTACCGTCTTGGTTTTATTAGTAATTGCTGTTAATTTTCTTAAAGCTTGACTCATTAATCTTGCCTGAAGCCCAATGTATTGATCACCCATTTCCCCTTCCAATTCTACTCGCGGAGTTAAAGCTGCTACTGAATCAACCACAATCACATCAATTGAGCCCGATCTTACTAAAGCTTCGACAATGTCTAGAGCCTGTTCTCCATTATCTGGTTGAGAAATTAATAAATCTTTGACATTCACACCGATTTTTTGNGCNTATTCTGGATCNAAAGCNTGTTCCGAATCAATAAAAGCAGCTTTACCGCCTCTTTTTTGAACTTCTGAAATAATATGAAGCACTAAGGTAGTTTTTCCTGATGATTCAGCACCATAAATTTCAATAATTCTTCCTCTGGGAACGCCGCCAACTCCTAAGGCTAAATCCAATGAAGGAGAACCAGTCGGAATAACATCAACATCTACCTTTCTCACTTCTCCTAAGCGCATAATTGCGCCATCACCAAATTTATCTCGTAATTCTTTAATAATACTATCAATATTATCCACCGTTTCTTTTTTGGGAGCTGGATTTTTTGCCATATTTTTTTATTTAGAGATTACTTTATAATAATACCACCTTTTTAAAAAACTCGCAATTATATTTATTCATTATAATAAATAACTTTTCTTTCAAGTAATGTTTCTTTTCCTAAAGCATTAATTGCTTTAAACTGAAAAGTATTAACTCCGGGTTTTAAAATTACTTCTTCTTGAAATTGATTATCGCCACGAAGAGGAATTTCTCTTTCTTGAAAATATAATTGTTTAGTTCTCTTTACTATACCTTTAATTTCTAAATTAGCCTGGTTAGTAGTAAAGTTATTAGGAGGAAACAAAATTTCTATTTGAGCTGGTAAAACAAACTGCGATAATTCAAATAAAATATAGAAAATAACAACAATAATAATTAAATATTCCAGTAGCCGGCCAATAATTTTTTCTATTGTTTTTAAGACTTTTAATCTTTTCGTTTCAAAACGATTTTTAGGCAAAACATCATTTTTACCAGAAGTTAATTGCCGGCCATTGGATTTTAAATATAAATTTAAAATAAAATCTTCATTAATATTTAGATAATGAGCGTATTTTTTTATAATACCTTTAAGATAAGCTTTAGGAGGTAATTTATCATATCTATCTTGTTCAATTTTTTCTAAAACATCCTTAATAATATTTAAATCTTCACTAACTTTATTTAAACTAATATTTTTTTGTTCTCGAATATATTTTAAATAAGAACCACAAGTGTAGTTTTCTTCTTTGATTTCTTGATTAATAATTTTATTATCAGTCATTTTAAGAATTATTTTCTTGTTCTTTAACGTATACTTCTCGTGGTTTAGCGCCATCTTGAGGCCCGATTACTCCTCTTGCTTCTAACATATCAAGTAAACGAGCAGCGCGTGCATAACCAATTTTCAATCTCCTCTGAAGCAAAGAAGCTGAAGCTTTTTGAGCTTTTACTACAACTTCATAAGCTTCAGGATACAACTCATCTTCCTCTTGATTTTCAGCCCCTAAATTTTCGCTCATCCCCATTTGATTCAAATATTCTTCTAAATCAGATGATAAACCATTAAATTCTAGTGATTGAGAATTTTTAATAATAAATTCTACTAACCGGTCAATTTCAGCTTCTGACAAATAAGCACCTTGAATACGACGTGGTTTAGAACTTTCTGGTGATAAGAAAAGCATGTCGCCATGGCCTAATAATTTTTCTGCTCCTGCCATATCTAGAATAGTACGAGAATCTACTTGAGAAGCAACTTGAAAAGCAATTCNGGCGGTAATATTGGCTTTAATTAAACCAGTAATAACTTCCACTGAAGGTCTTTGAGTAGAAACTATTAAATGAATNCCAGTAGCTCGAGCCATTTGAGCAATACGAATAATAAATGTTTCTAAATCGCGGCCGTAATACATCATTAAATCNGCTAACTCATCAATAATAATTACGATGTAAGGTAAAATATTTTCATTACGAGCTAATGCTTTATTATTATAACTTTCGATATCGCGAGCTTGATATTGAGATAATAAATCATAACGTCTTCCCATTTCTTCAACTGCCCATCTTAAGGTTGGTAATACTTTTTTATTATCGGTAATAACAGGTGTTAATAAATGAGGTATGCCATTATAGCGAGCTAATTCTACTCTTTTCGGATCAACCAAAATTAATCTTAAAGTACTCGGAGAATTTTTAAAAAGAAAAGTGCTAATAATAGAGTGAATACAAACGCTTTTACCAGAACCAGTGGCACCGGCAATTAATAAGTGAGGCATTTTACTTAGATCAGCAGTTACTACTCTACCTTCAACATCGCGACCAAGCACCATATTTAATAAAGTGCCATCTTTTTGAAAATCAATTTCTTTTAATAAACTTCCTAACCNCACTAAAGCAACTGATTTATTAGGAACNTCAATTCCCACTAAAGATTTGCCAGGAATCGGTGCCTCAATTCTTAAAGGATGAGCTGCTAAAGCCAAAGCTAAATCATTTTGTAAAGCAGTAATGCTTGATAATTTNACACCNTCGGTTGGTTTTAAAGTATACTGAGTCACTGTTGGNCCAACATTAATCTCTCCCATTTCTACAATAATNCCAAAACTTTCTAAAGTTCTTTTAATAATATTAGCATTAGCTTTTAAGTCACCCACAGANGGTTTACTCGAAGTACTCTCTAATAAATCTAATGGTGGTAAAACATAATCTCCTTTTAATTTTAAAGTTAAAGGATTTTTCTTTTTAGTATTTTCTTCAGAAACTATTTTTTCTTTTCCTCTATTAGTTTCCTCAAATTCTCCTTTTATTGGGAGTGATGTTTTTTCTGTCTCTGTTTCTTTTATTTCTTTTTCTTCTAATTTTTCTGGTTCGTTAATCACTAATTGTTTTTCTTTTTTCTTAAATAAATTTAAAATATTTAAGGGTTTATTAAAAATTAAAATAATACCAGAAATAAAAATAGCTAAATAAAAAATAAGAGTAGCGAGGACTCCTAAATAATTAGTTAAAAGAGAACCAATTTCCCCTAAAAAACCACCATTATGAGGAGAAATAATATTTAAAATCGTCAAACTTGAAAAAAGTACTAAACCTGAACCGAGTAAAGCAATCGCATTAAAACTTAATGGCTCCTCATGAATTTTAATCAAAGTTAAAGCTAAAACTATTAATAAAATCGGCAATAAGAAATAACCCCAACCTAAAAGATAATTAAAAATTTTATAAATAAAGATTCCTAAAGGACCAGCTAAATTAAAAGCACTGAGAATTAGAATTATTGCTAACGCAATAAAAAGAATTCCCAGAATGCTATTCTTAATTTCTGGTTTTAATTGAGTTCGAGAATTTCCTTTTTCTTCTAAAATATCGCTTTCGGTTTTATTTCTTTTTTCTTTTCTTTTGTCTCCCATTAATTTCATTTTAACATAAAAAAGGAAGTTTTAGAAGCCCCTTACTATTTAAAAAGTAAGCTTTTAAAAGTCGTAATTAGAAATTAGAAATTGAAAATTAAAAATTAAAAATTAGAAATTAGAAATTGTATTTTATGTGTATCTATCAGCTACTTTAGAAGCACCGTAAGATTCAGGTTTGGTTTTTACTTCGAAGCCAGAACCTTTTACCATCCCAATTATTTCTTGAAGCATTTCTTTCGTATCGCCCTGAGAACCAATATCGACATGAACTTCAAAATCAAATTTCACTTGGTTTTGTTTGGATAATGTAACTAAAATTTCTTGAGCCAAATTTAAAGACATCATAACTTCTTTATAAATACGATGGCGTAAATTTTCTATTTTTTGATTGCTTTTAATTCGCCGCCAGAAAAAGCGACCACCGTGTCCAACTTTATAAATAACAATCGCATTAACAAAATCAGTAGTTTCGTGATTACTAGAATCGGTACCAATAATAATTTTATAATGTTTTTCGGGGTCTGATTGAATAAAAAAAATAACTTCTTGAAGAAGTTCTTGATAAGAAAAAATCTTTCCTTGAGGTGAGTAAAAACGCTCCATAAAAATTAAGGAGCAATATAAGGTAATAAAGCTATATTTCTAGCTCTTTTAATAGCTGTTTTTAATTGACGTTGATGTTTTGCACACAAACCAGTCTTTCTTCGAGGATAAATTTTCATCGACGGAGAAATAAACCGCTTTAAGGTTTCAACATCTTTATAATCAATTTCTTTTATATTTTGAGAACAAAAATAACATTGAGCCATAGAAGTAATTCTATTATACTAAAAATAAGAAAAATTTCAAGTTATTAACGATAAGCAACCTGTTGTAAGGTTTTAATATCGGCTTCATAACGATCAGCAATTGCCATTACGTTATCTCCATAAAAGCGATAGCGAGGGTTAGTAGAACCAGAAAAATAAATCATTGCTGCCCGCCACTCAGCATCTCGAGTTTGACTAGTAGCTCCCCAATTAGCTAAATACAAAGCTGCTGCCACAAATGAATCTCTAACATCCCAAGGATTAGGAGGATTATGACCGGTTATTTGAGCAATTTTATCTTTATAAGCTAACCAAGTTTTGGGCATAAATTGAGCTGGCCCCATAGCTCCACCCCAACTATTTTTACCAGCAATCATTCCTCTTTTAGGATCATTGATCGGACACGAAACAGGCGTTGCATTTGGATCCAAACCTAATTCTTTTGTAATTTGAAGAAAAGCATCACGACTATCAGGTTCATTATTACTTGCCAAGATTTTTCATAAGGATCATTGGGGCGATTGCAAGTTCCAACATTTTTTCCTAAATTAGATTCCTGAGTTAAAATCGCTAAAAGAAAAGCTGGTCGAACTCCAGTACGAGAGCTAACCCAATTAGCAATGTCTAAAGCTTCACCAAAAGTAACTTGAGTTTTTACTCCTAATAAATCATAAAGACGACTACGAATTTCATTAGCTCTTTTTTGAGATTCTGATAATAATTGTTGATATTTTGCTTCGTTACCTTTGGTAATTTCCAATAATTGTTGTTGCTGCTGCTGAGTATTCATTAAGCTATCTTTTTGTAATAACTGCATTGCTAATAGTTTCTGCATTTCTTCTCTATCTTTTGATAATTTTTGGTTTTGATTAGTTAAGGTTGTTTTCAATTCATCTAATTCTTTAATATTATCCTGAATTTTCATTTGCAGACTATTTAAGGCATTGGTATAAGCAAAGAAATCGCTAATTTTGTCAGTTTCTAAAAGAATTTCTATTAATGATTTTTGTTTTAATTGATAAAGAGCCTGAAGTAAATTAGCTAAATTCTTTTGTGCGGTATCCATTTGGCTCGAAGTTTTCTCTATTGAGGCTAAGGTATCATTTATTTGATTGTCTAAATAATTTAAATTAAGATTAGTAGATTTAATTTGCATTGAGTTTTTCTGCTTGTTTTTTCAATTCATTAATTTTATTTTGCAATGTTTGCTTTGCTTGTTTAGTAGTTTGAAGTTGTTTTTCGTATTCAGCAATTTGTTTTTCTACTTCCTCTAATTCTTTTTCAACTTTAAACGTTCCTCATCATTACTAGCTTCAGCTTTTGAAGTAATCGAGAATATTGGAGAATTAGCATGATAAGAATTAATTCCTAAAATAGTAATAATGAGAAGAAAAGATGTTAATGCTTTTACTATTAATTTTTTTTGAGAATTAAAAGAAAAATAACGAAATGAACTTTCGCCTTTAGTTGCTTCATGTTTTTGCCACTGTTTTCTTAAACGAATATCTTCCACTTTTTTTCGTGGAAGATATTTAATAGTGAAATTACTCATTGGTTTTTTCATCTTTTGTTGCTTCCTCTTCTGAAACTTCTTCTTGAGCTTTCTTTTCTTCTTTTTCGGTTTTAATTTCTTCAACTGTTTGCACTTTGCCTAATTCAGCCTCTAATTCTTCTTCGGTGATTGGTTGAGAAACTGTTACTACTGGTGTATCTTCTTTTACTAATACTTTAACACCGGGAGGTAATTTCAAATCTCTAACATAAATTGTTTCGTCAAAATTGTTTAAAGGAGAAATATCTACTTGAATGCGATGCGGCAAATCTTTTGGTAAAGCTTCAATTTCTAATTCTTCCATAGATTTGACTAAAACGCCACCGTTTTTAACTGCCAATGATTCACCAATAAATTCTATGGGGACATAAGTAGTAACTGGTTTATCCATTTCTACAGCATAAAAATCAATATGCACTGGCTGATTAGTAATAAAATCATAACTTACATCCTGAATTAAAACCGTTTTTGTTTCCTCTTTTTTATTATCTTTAATCTTTAAATCAATCAAATCTGTTTCACCACTTGTTTCATAAACATTTAAAAATTCTTTGAGATTAATAGTTAATGGAATTGGCTCTACTTTTCTGCCATACAAAATAGCCGGAACAAGGCCATCTTTCCTTAAATTTTTGGCTTTCTTACCAAAAACAGTTCTTTTAGAAGCTTTTAATATTAAATTAGTCATAGTGATATTATTTTAACGAAAATTACTAAAAAAATCAACTCTCGCGTTTATTTTATTATGAAAGTAACAAAAATTACTTACTATTAAATATTCCAAATAATCTTTTTTATTTTTTCACTTATCTCTAAAGCATTTTCTCTCTGCCAAACATTTCTTCCTACTGCTATTCCNAAAAAGCCTGCTTCTATTACTTTTTGGACTCTTNCTAAAAATTCTTCTTCTAATATTTTATCTCCTCCTGATAAAACAAGTTTGGTTTTACCAGCTAATTGCACCATCTCTTTTAAAGNCTCGTCTTTATCAGGATATTTTATTTTAATTAAATCCGCTCCTAATTCTAAACCAATTCTACTAGCATATTTTATTATCTCGCTNTCATTTTCTTTACTAATNGCTTTTCCTCGAGGGTAAATCCAGGCAATCGCAGCCATATTTAATCGATGGGCTTCTTCTTGAATTTTACCAAAATCTTCAAACATCTTACTTTCGTATTCACTCCCCAAATAAATTGTATAACCAACTGCCTGAGCACCCAATTTTTTAGCATAAGCAACACTACAATTAATGGCACTATAAGGCTCTTCTTGTGGCCTAAAATCTGTTTTTCCGTTAATCTTTATTATTAAAGGAATCAACTTCTGATATTTCGTTCCAGCATAATATTTTTCGGCTACACCTTTTTGTAAAATAATACCAGTGTAGTTGCCTTTTATTGCCAAATTTAAAATATAGTCGGGGTCAAAACTTTTTCCGATTAAATCTTTAGNCCCATGTTCAAAGCCATGATCATAAGCCAAAAACATGACTTTACCATTTTTTAAAAACGGCCTTAAATAATCTTTCATTATAGTTTTATTTTTATTGAAAATTTTTCCTTATTAATTATTTTGTTTTTTAAAAGTGATTACTCCTTTTACTCCAATATATTCTATCACAGTTGAGACACTAAGAGAACATCTTCAATAGCTTCTTCGTAATTGTAATATAATTCCGATTATCTTCTATTTTTATAATTAATTTTGGGCAAGATATTAATTCTTATGCAACAGTGGAGGAGGAAGATGTTTTTGCTCTATTAATAATTCGCATTGTTGTTTTCTATCATTATTTTTTATTTTGCCACAAATAGAGATATCTTCAGTTTTAGATGCAATTTGAGTATAACAAAAATCTATTCCTTCCTGATTATTGATTTTATCACAAATAGACAAATCTTTTTGCGATACAGCCATATCTGTATAAATATCTGCATAGCATAAATCTATATCTATTTGTCTATCTATTTTGTTGCAAATTTCAAAGTTTTGTTCAGATCTGGCAATAAGTTTATAACAACTATTCCTTTGATATTGATTTTGAATTTTGTCACAGATATTGATATCATTTTTATCTTTACCATACTCAAAAAAATAATAATAACAATTATCTCTAAACTCTGTATCTGTTATTTTATCGCAGATAGATATATCTCCCTTCTCTAAGGCAATGCGATTATAACAAAAATATTTATCGTTATAATTGCTAATTTTATCACAAATAAAAAGATTTTTTCTTAAAACAGCAATTTCTAAATAACAATTATCTTTTAGGGATTGATTTTGAATTGTGTCGCAATTAGATAGTTTAAACTTAAAAATTTTATTATATTTTAATACACTATAGCCAACCCCAAAAATAATTATAATAGGCAATATTATCCCCATCAAAACAATGAACTTGGTAAAACCTTTGTAACTTTTTGGTTTTTGGTTCATAAAATTTAAATTCATTATAAATAATTATATCATTTATTACATCGTAAAGTNAAATATTATTTAATCTTCATCCCTATAAATTGTTACAGATTTGTTTCACTTTTTCTTTTATCGCTTCTTTTGAGAGTCTATATTTATGCATTAATTCTTGAGCCTCACCTGATTCACCAAAAGTATCATTAACTCCCATAAAATGAATTTTTAGAGGATAATTTTCACTCAAAAATTCTGCTATTGCTGACCCCATACCGCCAGCTTTTTGATGTTCCTCTAAAGTAATAATTGNTTTGGATTTTTTCGCCCATTCTAAAATTAATTCTTTATCCAAAGGCTTGATACTTGAATTATTAATTACTGTGATTTCAATTCCTTCGTATTCTAATTCTTGAGCTGCTTTTAAAGCTTCATAAACTAATAATCCCGAAGCAAAGATAGTAATTCCTGAAAATTTTTCTTCATTCTGTGGTAACCAAAAAACTTGAGATTTGCCAATTTCAAAAGGAGTTTTTTCAGTAGTAATAATTGGAGTAGCTTCACGAGGTAAACGAAGATAAACTGAAGTGGAATATTCTATTGCTTTTAAAATCGCTTTTTTCGCCTCAATCGCATCACTAGGAGATATAACAGCTAAATGAGGCAACACTCGCATTAAGGCAATATCCTCTAAAGCTTGGTGACTTCCACCATCGGGACCAACATTTAAACCGGCATGAGAACCAACAATAATAACTTTCTGCTGATTATAGCAAATAGTAGTTCTAATTTGTTCCCAATTTCTACCCGGAGAAAAAACAGCATAAGTCCCAATCACAGGAATTTTACCAGTAGCTGCTAAACCAGAAGCAACACCAACCAGATTTTGTTCTGCAATTCCTACTTCAATAAATCTTTCAGGGAATCGATCCCTAAATAAATTCATTCTTACAGATTCAGTAACATCAGCGCATAAAGCTACAACATTTTTATTTAATTCCCCAGCCAAAACTAAACCTTCGCCAAAACCATCGCGTAAAGATTTTTTTTGGTTTGAGGCAAAAACATCCGGATTTAAATTTAATGAAGGGTTAAGCATAATAATGATTATAAAATGTCTAATTTCTAATTAACCTAATGTCTAATCAGTGTCCAATGTCTAATGTCTAAATTTTTGGTCATTGGTCATTGGGATTTGATTAGAATAATTAGAGTAATTGGCTATTAGTCATTTTCTAATTTTCCTTTCATAGTTCTTAATTGTTTTAAAGCTTCTTCAGCTTCTTGAGAATTGGGAGCTTTACCATGCCATTGATATTCCCATTCAATAAAATTAACTCCTTTACCAGGAATAGTATGGCAAATAATTGCTACTGGTTTAGAAAAAATAGATTTAGCTTTATGCAAAGCATTAATTATTTCTTCTAGATTATGTCCGTCAACTTCTAAAACTTTAAAACCAAAAGATTCATATTTTTCTTTTAAAGGTTCTAAAGGCATTACTTTTTCGGTAAAACCATCGATTTGAATATTATTTCTGTCTATTAAAACAGTTAAATTATCTAATTGTAATTTACCAGCCAACATAATTGCTTCCCAAGTATTACCACAATCATGTTCTCCATCACCCATTAAACAATACACTTGTGATTTGATACCGCTTAATTTTAAACCTAAAGCCATACCAACAGCTTGAGATAATCCTTCTCCTACTGGACCCGACGAAGTTTCAATACCGGGTAAACTCAAACGATGGGGATGACCTTGCAAAGGAGAATTTAATTTTCTTAAAGTTTTTAATTCTTCTTTATTAAAATAACCAGCGTATGCTAAAACCGCATAAATTAATGGTGCATAATGGCCATTAGAAATAACCACTCTATCTCTTTCGGGCCAATTAGGATTTAAAGGGTCATGTTTCAAAATACCAGAAAAATACAAAGCCACATATTGCTCTACTGCTCCTAAAGGACCAGCACAATGGCCCGATTTAGCTTCTAAAAGCATTTTGATAATTTCTTCCCGAATAACAATGCTTAATTGTTCTAATTCTTCGATTTTCTTATCTTTAAGATTGGGAATTTTTTTACGCCTCATGAATTATGATAGTTTTTAATTAAATTGGTAAAATACTCAATCTGTTTCATTGGCTCCGGTTTTTCAAAAATAGCTGAACCAATAGCTAAAAAATCAACTTTTGTCTTTAAAATTTCTTCGATTGTTTCTTCGTTTACTCCGCCATCAATTTCAACCGTAATCTTAGGATATTGTTTTTTAAAATCATTAATTTTATCTAAAACAAACCATTCAAATTTTTGCCCTGATGGACCTGGTTCAACTGCTAAAAGAAGAACATAATTTATTTCTTTAATAATGGGTTTTAATGATTCAATTGGAGTTAAAGGATTCAAAGCAATTCCTAATTCTGTTTTTGTCTCATTAAATAATTGTTTTATTTTTTGAAAATCTTTTATTGCTTCTTGGTGAATAATAATTCTTTTGGGCTTTGATTCTAACCATAAAGGAACTATTACTTCGGGATTATGTACCATTAAATGTAATTCCGTGCGATTAGAAATATTTTTTAAAGTTTTAAAATATTCAGGGCTATTCCAAGTTTTCCAAGGAGTAAAAACGCCATCAGCAATATCAATTTGTATTATGCCATGATAATGAGAAATTAATTTTAAGCGTTCTTCTAATTTTTTGGTGGTTTTAACATTAATAACTGGTACTAATTCTTTTGTTGATTTTACTTTATTTAAAAAAGATAAAATCATAAAATTATTTTAAAGTTTTCTCAATTTTGGTTATTTTTTTAATTCGCCTTTCATAACGAACATCTTTTTTAAACTTTGTTTCCAAAAAAGTTTTTACAATTCTAATAGCAGTAGCTTCATCAGTAATATCAGCTGCCAAACATAAAACATTAATATCATCATCTTCTCTTGCTTTTTGAGCCATAAAACCAGAAAGACATAACCCCGCTCTAATTCCTTGGTATTTATTAGCAACAATACTCATCCCAATACCAGTTCCACAAAGCAAAATTCCGCGATTTTCTTTAAGATTTTTCTGTAATTTTTGGACCACAAAAGACGCAAAATCAGGATAATCATCATTTTCATCATATTTTAAATTACCCACATCTTCATAGGGAATCTTTTGTGCTTCCAGATATTTTTTAATTGCTTCTTTTAAATAATATCCTCGATGATCCGCTCCTAAATAAATCATAGATTTAATTTATAACTTACAATTTATAATTTAAAATATAATCCATAATTCATAATTCATGATTCATGATTCATGATTCTTCTTATTTGTTCTTTTAAAGTCCAGGCATAACCCCATTCGTTATCATACCAAACTAATACTTTTACTAAATCTTTATCAACAACTTTGGTAAAACTTAAATCGACAATTGCCGGGTGAGTTTCTTTGATAATATCCGAGGAAACTAAAGGCTCATGAGATACTAATAAAATATTTTTCCATTTTTCTTCGTGAGAAGCATCAATTAATACTTTATTTATTTCTTCAACACTGGTTTCTTTTTGACTAATAAAAGTAATATCAGCTAAGGAACCGCAAATAACTGGCACTCTAATTGCCAAGCCATCAAATTTATTTTCTAACTCTCTAATAGCTTTGGTAACACTAATGGCTGCACCGGTAGTAGAAGGAACAATATTAGAAGCTGCAGCTCTACCACGTAAAAAATCTTTCCCCTTAACAGTGCCATCCACTAAATTTTGAGTCGCAGTATAAGCATGAATTGTATTAAGAATTGCCTTTTTAATGCCAATTTTTTCATGTAAAACTTTTAAAACCGGACTCACGGCATTAGTGGTACAAGAGCCATTAGAAACAACTGGGAAATCATCGATTTCGTTTTCGTTAATATTTAAAAGAATTAATCTACCATCTTTTTCTTCTTCTCCTTTAGCCGGTGCAGTAATAATTACTTTTTTTGCCCCAGCTTCTAAATGAGCTTTGGCTAAATTATAATCCTCAAATACTCCTGTGGCTTCTACAACAACATCAATATTTAACTCATCCCAAGGCAAATTTCGAGGGTCTTTTTCTTGAAAATATAAAATACTTTTACTGCCATTAATATTAAAATCTCCTAAAGGTTTGGCTTTTTTAAAATGATAAGGATTATCATTATTAGAATAAATTGTATAGGCTAAATTTTTTTCATAAAAACCATAAACAGTATCTCTTCTTAAAAGATAAATGATATTATTCAAATCAGTTAAATCATTAACTGCCACTATTTCTAAATCCTCATCCTCTAAAACTTGTTTGAAGAAAGCTCGACCTATCCTTCCAAATCCATTAATAGCAATACGCATAGTAATAAATTTTTAATTTT
>JGI24721J26819_10003225_pt1 | contig 17569 bp, 13 predicted proteins | sample YelNatPaOPGAMG01_FD_26819 | JGI IMG/M metagenome (IMG submission 26819) | reverse complement strand
AGATAGCGTTTACTATTTCTTCTTTTTTTGCTTTTGAATCAATTTTTATTCTCATTTTCTTGCATAAATCCAGAAGCTCATTCTTCTTTAACTTTGATAAGCTGGCTTTCGTCATACTTTCCTCCTCCTATAAAAACCGCATTTATTTTAATGAAAAAAATAAATAAGTCAACTTTCGATGTATTGTTGCCTATAAAGTAAAAGTTATTTTAATAATTAATTTGACTGAGTATGATACAGATTGTATACTTTATTAAAACCATTTTAGAAGGAAAGGCTTAAATATGGATGAACAAAAAGGAGCCCTTTTTAATGCTACAAACAGGGTGCTTTCAAAAATAAAAAAAGGCGATGTCATTGCCTACGCAACAGAGAGTTTCAGTGTAGAATTTGAAATGGATAGACTGAAATCAGTTGAAAACGAAAGCAACTTCGCAATGGGGCTGCGAGTTTTTATTGATAAAAAAGTAGGAAATTCCTTCATAAATAATCTAAATGATGAAAATTCTCTTTTAGAGAATGCAATAAAAAGTGCAAAATTAGGTGAAATTCAGGACTTTGAACTTCCATCCTCAAAGAACATTCCTGAAGTGAAGCTTTATGACGAAAATGTTATAAGTTTTACAAAAGAAATGGCCATAGAAAAAGGAGTAGAGATAATTAAAAAACTGAAAAAGGTGGATAAAAACGCCAAAATTTCAGTTAATATTTCTAAAGCAGTAAAGACAAACCTTCTTGCAAATACAAACGGATTTAGTGCTTCTTACAGTGAAACGAGTTTTTCCTTTTACATAAATATGACCTATGTTCACAAAGATGGAAGAATTCTATCTGTATCTGAAGGAGATAGTTTTTCAAGGCTGGAGATTGGAGAAATTGATAAAATGTGTGATAGTTTAATAGAAAAGTACACAAACGCAAAAACAGAAGTGAAAGTAAAAACAGGATATTTCCCCGTATTATTTTCTCCTGATGCCCTGAGTTTACTTGTCGATCCATTAGAAATTGCGGCAAATGGAAAAAATCTCTACAAGAAAGTTTCAATACTTGAAAATAAACTTGGAGAGAAGATCGCATCCGAAGTATTTTCAATCTGGGATAATCCACTATATAACTTTGGAATATCAAGTTATCCCTTCGATGATGAAGGGGTTATTCCAGAAAAATTAACAATTATAGAAAATGGTGTCTTTAAAAATTTTATCTTTGACCTATTTACAGCAAGTAAGTTAAACAAAAAAAGTACAGGACATGCACAGAGGAGCGTTTCTTCGCTTCCTTCGCCTTCTTTTTCCAATATTTTCATAGAAAAAGGGGAACATTCATTAAAAGATATGCTCTCTTCAATAGATTATGGGATATGGGTTTTTGAATTTCTTGGTGAAGGTATGAGTAATATTCTTGCGGGGGATTTTTCGGTAAATATTGAACTTGGTTATTTGATCGAAAAGGGTAAAATTAAAGGGAGAGTAAAAGATGCAATGTTATCTGGTAACTCATTTGAGGCTATAAAAAATATTTCAATGATAGAAAATCAAATTCACAAGAAGGGAGACCTTTATGCCCCTTCAATATTGATAGATAAATTATCAATTACTGGATAAAAGATGAGGATATTAGTATTTATCTGTGTATTCTTTTTCTTCTCTTGCACATCTAGAGATTTCTTAATAAAAGAAGGCTCAAAAATTATTGGTTTTGAATTCTTTGTCTTTATAGAAACAACTGATAAAAATTTTAACGGTAAAGGGGAAGCAATACTTTCTGAAAATTCCTTTAAATGTAAAATTAAAGATGTTTTTTTTGATAAAACTATCACAACAATATTTTTTGATTCTTTTTTAAATCAGGCTAAGGTTTACTTAAACTTAGAAGGAATTGGATATACATTTCAGGATGAAGAAATTGTAAAAGTACTTACCTCTGATTTTTACAATATTATTACTGGAAATTTCTCTTTCTCTTCTTTACAGAAAGAATTTTATAAAAATGAAACCAAGATTGAAATTTTGATCAATACTTTGAAAAGGAAAAATAATATTCCATGTAGAATAGCTTTCAACATTTCACAGGGTGGTAAAAAAGAAAAAATAATTTTTGACATAACAAAATTTAATGATAAGATAAAAATAGAAGAAAACAATTTAACATTTATAAAAGCTGAAGATTTTAACATAATTGATTTTCTGGCAAGCTTTGAGTAAAAAGAGACAAATTTGAAGAAATAAGTTAATATTTCACAAAAAGGATGTTTGAAAAGTTGCCGCTTATTTTATGAAATTTTCATAAAAATTTACAAAATGGCTTTTTCTAACATATTGCTATTAAAGAAATTAGTAAATACCTGTTTTTGCCAAAAATCTAATTTTTCATAAAATCAATTCTTTTAAAAAACTTCCTGATTTCATAACCTTATGGATAGAAAAATTTTTCTTTAGCTTTAGTTACTTCTAAGCGAAGTATAAGAGCCAGCACAGGAGAGGAAGGAAAAGAGGCCATTGGATAAATAAAAAAAAGTCAAGCAGGGGGATGTCTAAAATTTAGACACCCCTGCTGTTTTTGACTATTTTTTAAGCAAAGTTTTTACTCAAAAAAACATTTTCAAATTTTTTTTAATATATTGTCATCAAATAAGATAAGTCAAAAAATCTCTTTTTTTAAAATCTGGTACACTATTTGCTAGATTTATAGTTTCCTTTCAATTTCAAAGAAAAAAATACTTCGGAGAAGAAAATGGGGCAATGTGGACTTTATGAAAAGAGTTTTGAGCATGATTCCTGTGGCGTTGGTTTTATCGCAAACATTAAGGGAGAAAAATCGCATTTGATTGTACAGAAAGCTTTAGAAATTTTAAAAAGGCTTTCTCATCGTGGGGCTACAGGAGCTGATCCGAAAACCGGGGATGGAGCTGGAATTCTTTTACAGATCCCTGATAAGTTTTTTAGAAAAGANTGCGGAAAATTAAATATTTCTTTACCTGAANCTGGAAAATATGGTTGTGGAATAGTTTTTCTACCAAAAAATGAAGAAGAAAGAAAAACTATAAAATTATGGTTTGAAGAAATCATAAGGGAAGAAAAGCAAAAAATTTTAGGCTGGAGAAAAGTCCCGGTTAATAATGCTGATATTGGTAAAACAGCAAGGGCTTCTGAGCCCGAAATGGAGCAGATTTTTATTGGTACCTCTTCAGAAGATATCACTCCCATTGATTTTGAAAGGTGTCTTTACATTATTCGTAAAAAGATAGAAAAAAAGGTGAGAAATTCAAATTTAGCACAAAAAAACTTCTTTTACATAACAAATTTGTCCTGCAAAACTATTGCATATAAAGGGATGCTAACTCCAGAGCAGGTANGTTCATACTTTCNTGACCTTTCTGATCCACTTTTAGAAAGTTCCATAGTTCTTGTTCATTCAAGGTTCAGTACAAATACATTTCCAAGCTGGGATCTTGCCCAGCCTTTCAGATACATTGCACACAATGGTGAAATAAACACACTCAGGGGAAATATAAACTGGATGCGTGCAAAAGAAGGCAATCTCAAAAGTGATTTTTTTGGAGATAAACTGAAAGAATTATTGCCAGTTATTGTCGAAGGTGGAAGTGATTCTGCAATGTTTGATAATGTTTTTGAGCTTCTTTATCTCTCTGGTAGAAGTATAGAAGAGGTTATGTCCTTAATGATTCCTGTGGCATGGGAAAATAATCCACTTTTAGACCGGGCAATTAAAGATTTTTATCTATACAACAATTTCATAATGGAACCATGGGATGGACCTGCTGCTATGGCTTTTACAGATGGGGAAAGGGTTGGAGCTGTGCTTGATAGAAATGGTTTAAGACCAGCAAGATACATAGTAACAAATGATGGTTATGTTATAATGGCATCAGAGGTTGGAGTTCTCGATATTGAGCCTTCAAATATTAAAAAAAGTTCAAGGTTGGAGCCTGGTAAAATGCTTTATATAGACACAAAGAAAGGAGTATTAATAGAAGATGAGGATCTTAAAAAAGAACTTACAAAAAAATTTCCATTTTCGAAGTGGATAAAGGAAAAAACAATTTACTGGAAAAACCCACCCGCTGGATTCTTTGAGAATAAGAAAATTGAAGTGAAAAAATCACAAGATTTAATTACCACCCTTAAAGCTTTTGGATATACAAGAGAAGATCTAAAATTTATCATCCATCCAATGGCTCGAGATGGAGAAGAACCGACAGGAGCTATGGGTAATGATACTCCACATGCAATTCTTTCAAAAAGACCCCAGTTAATCTATAACTACTTTAAACAACTTTTTGCACAGGTAACAAACCCGCCAATTGATTCAATAAGAGAAGAAATCGTTATGAGTTTAAATACATATATAGGAAGAATTCATAACATTCTCGAAAACGGAAGCTTCCATTGCGAAAAAATAGTTTTCGAGACCCCAATATTAAAAGAAGAAGATTTTCAAAAACTTATTTCAATGAAAGATCCCAGATTTAAAGCAAAAAATATTTCCATTCTGTACGATGTGAATGAAAATGGAGGTTATCTAAATTGCATTGAAAGAATATGTTATGAAGCACAGAAGGCAATCAGTGAAGGTTATTCATTAATTATCCTTTCCGATAGAGGTGTTTGCAGGGATTATGCACCTTTACCAGCTCTTGTGGCCGTTGGAAGTGTCCATCATTATCTTGTAAGGAGTACCAAAAGAGGACAGATTAATTTAGTAGTGGAGTCCGGAGAGCCAAGAGAAGTTCATCATTTTGCCTTACTTTTTGGTTATGGTGCTGATCTTATCTATCCTTATCTTGCTTATGAAGTAATAGAGAAGATGGTGGAAGAAAAAGAATTAAATCTCGAAAAAGAAAAAGTAATTTCGAACTATGTTAAAGCAATAAATAAGGGAATATTAAAAATATTATCGAAAATGGGGATTTCCACTCTCCAGAGTTATAGAGGAGCACAAATATTTGAGGCTCTGGGTTTAAGTGAAGATGTGATTGAAAAATGTTTTACAGGCACAGTCTCAAGAATTGGTGGAGCAACTTTTGAAGTTCTTGCAAAAGAAAACCTCTTGAGACACAAAAATGCTTTTCCTGAAAGCTATAGCTTAAATATCAACATACTTGACACAGGTGGTCAGTATCAGTGGAAAAAAGATGGGGAGTTTCATCTATGGAATCCAGAGACAGTTTCTACACTTCAAGAAGCTGTAAGGAAGGGGGATTATAATAAATATAAAGAATTTGCTGAGCTTATAAACAATCAATCAAAAAATCCAACCACATTAAGGAGTTTGTTTAAGTTTAAGAATACGGCACCCCTGCCCATCGATGAAGTAGAACCGGTAGAAAGTATAATGAAAAGGTTTGTTACAGGCGCAATGAGTTTTGGTTCTATAAGCAGGGCAGCACATGAGGCTATTGCAATTGCAATGAACAGGATTGGTGGAAAATCAAACACAGGTGAAGGTGGAGAAGATCCGCAGAGATTTAGGCCACTTCCAAATGGAGATAGCAAGAGGAGTGCAATTAAACAGGTTGCATCAGGAAGATTCGGTGTGACAACAAATTACCTTGTCAATGCTGACGAAATACAGATAAAAATTGCTCAGGGAGCAAAACCGGGTGAAGGAGGACAACTTCCAGGGCATAAAGTCAGTGTAATAATAGCAAAAACAAGATATACCACTCCAGGAGTTACTCTAATTTCTCCCCCACCTCACCATGATATATATTCAATAGAAGATCTGGCGGAATTAATTTTTGACTTAAAGAATGTAAATCCAGATGCAAGAATAAGTGTAAAACTTGTTTCTGAAATTGGGGTTGGTACTATTGCTGCCGGGGTTGCAAAAGCCCACGCAGATATGATACTTATTTCCGGTGGAGATGGAGGAACAGGAGCTTCTCCAATAAGCTCTATAAAACATGCTGGATTACCATGGGAGCTTGGTTTATCTGAAACTCACCAGACACTGGTTATGAATGACCTAAGAAGCAGGGTAAGATTGCAGACTGATGGTCAGATGAGAACAGGAAGAGATGTTGTTATAGCAGCTATACTTGGGGCTGAAGAATATGGTTTTTCTACTTCGGCGCTTATTACTATGGGATGTGTTATGTTAAGACACTGTAATCTTAATAACTGTGCTGTTGGTGTTGCAACACAGGATGAAATACTGGAAAGGAGATTTACAGGTAAACCTGAATACCTTGTAAATTACATGCAATTTGTAGCCCTGGAGGCAAGGGAATTAATGGCTAGCCTCGGTGTAAGAAAAATAGAAGAATTGATAGGAAGAACAGAACTTCTTGAGGTTAATAAGGATTTGCTTGACTGGAAATCTTCAAATATTGATTTTTCAAGAATTCTTTATAAGCCTGAAGTAGACAAAAGTGTGGGAAGATACTGTATAATTAAACAAAACCATGGAATAGATGATGTAATGGATAGAATACTTATAAATGAGGCAATGCCAGCTCTTAAAAATGGAGAGAAAGTTTACAAGGAATTTCAAATAAGTAATGTTAACAGGGCTACCGGAGCTATGCTTTCAGGAGAGGTTTGTAAAAGGTTTGGAGAAATGGGTTTGAATGATGATACCATTCATTTTAAATTCAGGGGAGTAGCCGGACAAAGCTTTGGAGCCTGGCTTATGAAGGGTATAACTTTTGAGCTTGAGGGGCTTGCAAATGATTATGTTGGAAAAGGCATATCTGGAGGAAAAATAATTATTTATCCGTTTAAAGATTCGACATATGATCCTGAAAAAAATATTATTATTGGAAATACAACATTTTATGGGGCAATTTCTGGAGAAGCCTACATTTCTGGTGTAGCCGGAGAAAGGTTCTGTGTCAGAAATTCGGGACTTAATGCAGTCATAGAAGGAGTAGGAGATCATGGTTGTGAGTATATGACTGGAGGAAGAGTAGTTATAATTGGAGAGACCGGAGTAAATTTTGCTGCGGGAATGTCTGGAGGAATTGCCTATGTCCTGGACGAGCTTGGCAATTTTTCAAGGAAATGCAATATGAGGATGGTGGAATTAACAGAAATGGAATATGAGGATGAAGTTTTAGTTAAGAGATTGATTACAAATCACTATAAATACACAGGAAGCAAGAAGGCGGGGATTATCCTTGCTGATTTTGAAAATTATAAGAAGAAATTTGTAAAAGTCTTCCCGTTAGAATACAAACAGCTTCTTGAAACTAAAAAAGTTACTTTATCTCTCGAATTGTCGGAGGTATCAGATGGGTGATCCTAAAGGTTTTTTAAAGATAAAGAGGTCTAAAACTCCTTACAGACCTGTTGAAGAAAGGATAAAAGACTTTAAAGAAGTTGCATTGTTAAGACCTGTTGATAAGGCTGTAGAACAGGCATCAAGGTGTATGGATTGTGGAACACCTTTCTGTCACTGGGCTTGTCCTGTAGGTAATTACATTCCTGAATGGAATGATGCTTTGTACAAAAAAGAATTTAAAAAGGCTTACGAGCTTCTTTCTGCAACCAATACTTTGCCCGAAATAACCGGAAGATTATGCCCGGCATTGTGTGAGTATTCCTGTGTACTTGGAATAAATGATGACCCTGTCACAATAAGGGAAAATGAGCTGAATATTATAGAGTATGCTTTTGAAAATGGTTGGGTAAAACCAAATCCACCACAAAAAAGAACGGGCAAAAGAGTCGCTGTTATAGGATCTGGACCAGCAGGACTGACCTGTGCAACTTTACTAAATCAAGCCGGTCACAGTGTTGTAGTTTTTGAAAAGGCGGATAAGCCTGGAGGTTTTTTGAGATATGGCATTCCTGATTTTAAACTTGAAAAACACATTCTCGATAGAAGAATAAATATTTATGAAAAAGAAGGAATAGTGTTTAAAACCACTCTAAATATAGGTTTAGACTTAACAGTAAATGAGTTATTAACTGATTTTGATGCCATATGTTTGACAGTTGGATCAAGAAAACCAAGGGACTTAAATATTCCTGGTAGAGAACTCGAGGGAATTTATTTTGCCGTAGAATATCTTACCCAGGCAAATATGAGGGTATGCGGGAAGAAATTAGAAAATTGTATTGATGCAAGAGATAAAGATGTTGTAATAATAGGTGGCGGAGATACAGGAGCTGATTGTGTGGGAACTGCTGTAAGACAGGGTGCCAAATCAATTAAACAAATAGAAATTATGCCAAAACCACCAGAGCAAAGAACTGATGAATTTCCGTGGCCGAAGTATCCTATGATACTTAAAACTTCTACAAGTCATGAAGAAGGTGGAGAAAGGCACTGGTCAATTCTTACCAAAAGATTTGAAGGAAGTAATGGTAAAGTTCAAAAACTTATTTGCGTTAAAGTAGATGTGAAAAAAGACCCAAAAACTAACAGGCTTGAAATAACAGAAATTCCTGGTTCTGAATTTATATTAAAAGCAGACCTTGTGATTCTGGCTTTGGGATTTTTACACCCTGAAAAAGAAGATTTGATTTCCAAATTGAATCTTGAGCTTGATGAAAGGGGAAATATAAAGACAAAACAAAATTATCAAACGAATATTGAGAAAATATTTGCAGCAGGGGATGCAAGAAGAGGACAGTCTTTGATTGTGTGGGCAATTTCAGAAGGAAAAAATGCTGCAAAAAATATTGATGATTTTTTGAGAAATTCTTAGGGAGTAATCTGGAGGATTTAAGAATCATAACTTAGAAAAGAAAAGATAACCTTAATCCAGCATAACCATAAGTTATACCTTCTTTAAGCGTATTTTCAAGTTTTAAAGGAACATAATAAGTTTCACCATCTAAAGAGATATATTTTCCTTCTTCACCAGTAGAATAATTATTATCCAAGATAGAAAGGCCAAATCCCAAAATATATTCTGCTTCAAGTATTAGCATAAAGTGTTTTCCTAAATGTAACCCCAGTTGAATTCCCAGAGGAATAGTCAGAGGGATAGTCCATTCAAAACAGTTTATTTTNTATTCGTCAAGAGAAAAAGAAGGAAAATCTAATCCAAATCCAACATTTCCTACAAAAAGTAAATAACCATTAGCTATAAGATTCTGGTAGAAACCAGTATTCATATTTAACCCGGAGAGTTTGATGTTATCTAAAATATTTCCATTATAAAGTCGAAATTCAATATAGAGATCTCATCCATATCTTTTGAGCTCCCAAAAGTTCCCAGAGCTTTACTGCTTGTTCTGTCTCAGTAAGACCTGATAAGCTAAGTTTCTTTTCTTCAAGGATTTTCTGCAATTGATTTCTTTCCACTACAATATAATATTTCTGTTTTACAAATTCAACCTGTAAAAGCTCTGTAAGAGCTTCAGAGTCTATAAACTCTGATGTTCTATTTTCAATTTTCAATATTGCAATCTTAATTTTTTACTCTCTTCCGAATGAACAATGTGGATTACAAAGAATGTTAAAACTAGAAAGAAAAGAATAATTTTTAGTTCTTTCATAAGTTTTTCTCTACCCTCTTTAAAAATATAAATCATTATAAGTTTTTTCTTTCGATATATGCAAGTTTTTAATATTTTTTATTCGTATTTTTCAAATTTTATAAACCATGTTTTTCTATTTTACTCCTTAAAGTATTTCTATTTATACCCAGAAAGTCTGATGTCTGAAGCTGGTTACGGTTAAATTTTAAAAGAGCTTTGCTTATCACTTCTTTTTCTATATTTCCAATTATAAAATCGTATACCTTTCGTTCCATTGAAGGGTTATTTATAACTTTCTCAATCCATTTAGAAATATATAACTCAGGAATTTCTTCTTTTGGCTGTAGATAAGTGGGAAGATCTCTTACATCTATAGTATCCCCAGTGCAAAGTAAAACTGCTCTCTCAATAACATTTTCAAGTTCTCTTACATTTCCAGGCCACTCATAGTTTGTTAACATCAGTAAAGCTTCTTCTGAAATTCTTTTCACATTNCTTTTGTTTATTTCNGAATATTTCTGTATAAAATGTTTTACAAGCAATGGAATATCATCTTTTCTTTCTTTTAGAGGAGGAAGTTTTATTTCTATTACATTTATTCTATAGTAAAGGTCCTCTCTAAATTTCCCTTCTTTCACCCAGAGATCTATGGGTTTGTTTGTTGCAGAAATAAGTCTTATATCAATTTTGATTTTTGTTTCACTGCCAATGGGTTCGATTTCCTTTTCCTGTAAAGCTCTAAGGATCTTTGCCTGTAGGTAAAGGGGCATATCTCCAATTTCGTCCAGAAAAAGTGTGCCTCCGCTTGCAAGTAAAAACTTTCCTTTTTTGTCATTAATCGCGCCTGTAAAAGCTCCCTTCTTGTAACCAAATAATTCCGATTCAAGTAGAGTTTCAGGAATGGATGCACAGTTAATACTTACAAAAGGTCCATCCCTTCTGCTACTTGCATAGTGGATTGCTCTTGCTATTAATTCTTTCCCTGTTCCACTTTCTCCAAGAATGAGAACAGATGCCATACTATCAGCTATAGATTCTATAAGTTTATAAATTTCGATCATCTTTTTATTTTTGCCAATTATATTTTTAAAACAATAATTTTTTGATAATTCATGCTTTAACTGTATGTTTTCTTCAACAAGATTTTCTTTTTCTTTAATTAAATTGGAAATATTTTTTATTTTACCCCCTACAAAATTGGATAGGATAATTAGAATCTCTTCATCTTCCTTCAGGGTCTGTTCATCTTCAAATCTTTTTTCAACTGCAAAAACCCCAACCACTATGCCTTCGATTTTGATAGGGACAGCAATGAAAGAAACAGGAATGTTTTTATCCCTTCTTATCTGCATTCTGTTTAGAAACTCTTTTTCTTTATGAATATTCTTTATAGAGATGGGTAAGCCGAATTTTGCTACCTTTCCAATAATACCCTCTCCTATCTTGTAAATCCCTCTCTGCCTTTCTGCCTCTGAAATGTTAAATGCCCTCAACACTGATAATACATTCAATTCCTTATTTTCAAAGGTTACAAGCATTCCTCTAATTATTCCGAAATTTTCTGAAAGTTTTTTCATTATAAAATCGAAGATATTTTCAAGTTCAAATGTTTTTTCAAGAGAGGTTATCAACTCAATGAGTAAGTCTTTGAGTTTTATTTTTCTTTCCAGCCTGAAATTTAAATCTCTTTTTGAAAGTATTAAAGAAGCAAGATTTGTAATAGTTATCAAAAACTCAAGGTCATCTTCAGTAAAGAAATTATTCTTTTTACTATCGAGGCTTAAAACCCCCACAATTTTATTTTCTATTGAAATGGGAACAACTACTTCAGATTTTATATCTTCACTCAATGGAACATAAAATGGGTTCAGACCTACATCGTTAACTATCCGGGGAACACCTTCTTTAAAAACTGTTCCAGTAATTCCCTCGCCTATTTTTATTTTTGTTTTTTCAATTTTTTCTTTTGAAAAACCTCTGTAGCTTAAAAATTCAAGTTCATCGCTTTCTTTAGATTTAAACATTATAGAGCCAGCATCAGCACCAGTTAATTCAATACATCTGTCAAGTAAAAGTTCAAAAAATTCCTGAAACTCTTCAATCTTGTTGAGTAGTATTGTCAGGTTCTGGATTAGTTCAAGCTTTTTAACTTTTTCTTCAAGTTTCTTTAATCTCTCATTTTCCATAAAACTCTCTCAATTTGGAAACAAGTAGTTTATTATGACGGGGAAGTCCTATTGTTATCCTTACAAAGTTTTCTGGATAACCAAAATCCACGAGATGTCTTATACTTATTCCGACGCTATTTAAAAAGTTAATTAAATCGACGGTTTTTTCACCAAAATCTACAAAGAAAAAATTGGCGAATGGTTCTAAGAATTTTATACCCATTTTGTTAAACTCTTTTCTTAGATAATTTTTTCCTTCACTTACATAATCAATTGTTTTTTTTAAAAATTTTTCATCCTTAAGTGCGAAGATAGCTCCCACCTGCTGCAAACTTCCAAGGTTAAAAGGAAGCCTGATTTTTTCTGCCTGTTCACAGATTTTTTCATTCATAATACCATATCCAACTCTCAGTCCAGCAAGTCCATAGGCTTTTGAAAAAGTTTGTATAACAATCAGATTTGGAAAATCTTTTATAAGGTCTATTACAGAATTTTCCAGACCAGCGAAGTGAATGTATGCTTCATCTACTATAACGGGAATAGAAGGATCAATTTTTGATAAGAATTCTTTAATTATACCTTTTTTAATAAAAGTTGAAGTGGGGTTATCAGGATTTGAAAATATAATTACTTTTTTACCCTTTGTTTTGTTCAAAACTTCAATTATCTTATCTATATCGATTTCAAAATTTTTTCTTTGTGCTTCTATAATTTTTGCTCCCTTAGATCTCGCGTGAATATAGTAGAGGATAAAACTTTTTTCAGGCAGGATCAAACAAGAATCCTCACCAAGAAATATTGAGAATATAATGTTTATTACTTCCCCCGAGCCATCTCCGAAGAGAATATTTTCAATTTTTATATCGAAATTGTGTTTTTTAAAAAAATTTACTAAAGCCTTTTTTAACTCTGTCATCTTTGAGTCAGGATAAATATTTAATTTTCTTGAAAGAAATTTTTTTATACCTTTTATGGCAAGATTTGAGGACCCCAGTAAATTTTCATTTGAGGAAAGTTTTATTTTTCTTCTTGCTTTTGCCTCGGAAATCTTTCCTGCTTTATAGTAATCAAGATTGACTATTTCTTCTTTGATAGATTTTAAAATTTCCATAACTTTTCCCCTACTTTTCTTCAAGCATAATTGGTTCATTTGGGAAAGTATCGTAATCTATCTCTCCATTTGCAAACATCTGAATTACTTTGGGCAAAATTATATGTTCTTTTTCCAGGATTCTTGCTGCAAGAGTTTCAGGTGTGTCATTTTCCAGAACAGGGACTTTTGCCTGCATTATTCTTTTTCCCCCATCAACTACTTCGTTTACGAAATGAACAGTGCAGCCTGATTCTTTTTCTTTTGCTTCAATAACCCTTTGATGAGTATTGAGCCCGGGATATTTTGGCAAAAGAGAAGGATGAATGTTTATTATCCTGTTCTTAAAGGTGTTTATAAATTTACTTTTTACCACTCTCATAAAACCTGCAAGAACAACCAGTTCAACACCACACTCTTTGAGCCTCTTTATATAAATATCTTCAGCTTCTCCTTCAAGTTTAGTTTTATACGGACCTGCAAATATGTATTCACATGGTATGTTATGCTCTTTGCATATCTTAAGAGCCCGGGCTTCAGGATTATCACTTATTACTATTGCTATTTCAACATTCTTAAGTTTTCCACTCTCTATTGCTTTGATTATGGCTTCTAAGTTTGAACCTCTACCTGAAACCAGAACCCCGATTTTCAATTTATTAGTTTCATTATATTTCATATTATCTCCTGCCCAGAATATTTAGTATATCGTTTAAAAAAACCGCTATTGAAATGAAAATGATTATTAGAAAACCGATATATTCGATGTAGTATCTAATCTTTTTTGGTATTTTAAAAGGTGTTACTGTTTCTATTAAATTTAAAATTACATGACCACCATCAAGTCCAGGAATAGGTAAAAGGTTAAAAAATGCCAGAGCCACACTTAATAAAACCATAAATCTTAAAATTGTTATAAAATCCGTGGTCATTGCAATTTCGCTTGTAATTCCAATGATTCTGATTGGACCTGCTATATTTTTTCTAACGTTTATCTTCCCCTTTATCATAGCTATAATTCCATTGAGGGTGTCCTCTATTATAACTCCTATCTCTTTAAAGCTTTTGATAGTGCAATCTATTAAGTTGGTGGCTTTCTGAATCTTCTGGTAAGTAATGACATCTTTCGGAGAGACACCCAAGAATCCTTTCCCCTCAAATTTATCAAGTATAACCTGATTTGTAAAAAATTTAGAATTTCTTTCATAAACAATTGTGACAGCTTGATTGGCTTTATCCTTAATCTTTTCTCTTAACTGGTAAAAAAATTCTATATTTTCTCCATTTATTGAAACTATTCTATCGTTTTCTTTCAGGCCAATTTTATCAGCCGGGCTGTTGGAAATTACTCCACCTACTTTTGATAAAAAAAGCATACTTATTCCAATTTCTGAAACCCCTCTATTTTGATTGAATTTTGGGTTCACATAGACCTCATTTGTTTTCCCATCTCTTAAGAAGGTTATTTTTATTTTATCAGATTTACTTAACACAATATTTTTTGGAATATCGGGATAACCTGAAATATGTTTATCATTTATTGAAAGTATATAATCACCGGATCTTAATCCAGCAATGTATGCTGGAGAATAGCTTCCATCATAGAGTGTTTCATAAACTTCGATATAAGGAGCAATAATTTGTTCTTTAAATCCAAAACTGAACAGAGCAAACATTATGACAAATGCAAAAAGAAAGTTGAACAAGGGACCTGCAATTACTGTCAAAAGACGTGCATAAGCTGGTCTATTATACATTGCATCAGGCTCATCCTTGTCTTTTTCTTCATTTTCTCCTTTTAACTTACAGTATCCCCCGAATGGTATCAAGCTTATTCTGTATCTGGTATTCCCAATTGTAAAGCCCCAGATTTCACTACCAAAACCTATTGAGAAAATTTCAACACCTATGCCACTAAGCTTTGCCAGTAAAAAATGTCCAAATTCATGGATAAATATCAAAATTCCAAAGATAAAAATGGCTATTAAAAAACCTAACAAACTTCCAATTATACTTCCAAACATATCATCTCCTTATTAGTGGTTCTGTAAAGTATCATTTATATAAAATATAACCTATTTTTCTTATAATTATTGTTGTTCATCCTGGGAGGCATCTCCCTGGATGAACAACAATAAATCCCTCACAAGGAGGTTTACCATTGACAAAATTTCTTGTCCTAAATGTAACTCTACTAACCTTTACCGCTATGGTAAAGAAAAATACACTGGTTTACAAAAATATCTTTGCAAACACTTACACCTAAACCTTTCTATATAACTTTAAAAGAGTTCACTCTCACTTAAATTCTAAACCAACGCAATGCCTCGGCGTAAAAATAAATGCCTTTAACCAATATATGAAGGTATTCCTAAAATGTTTAATCTGACTTTTTATTTTTTCCATTTTTATCATTCATACCTTACAGAATCAACATATCTACATAATATTGATATCATTGCTGGTGATTTATTTTATTAGGTTTAATCATTGTCTTAAAATTTAAGATTATTTTTTTAAATTACTGTCTGTTTTAAGCCAAAAACTTTATGTTCCCATACCATTTACATTAATTTTCTAAAAATTTCAAGAAGTCTTGCAAAATCCTCATCGGAAAAGTAATGAATTTCTATTCTTCCTCTTTTTCTATTACCTTTTATCTCAACCTTTGTCCCGAAGGTTCTTATTAATTCATCCTCTGTATTTTTCAGTATAAAATCTTCTTTTTTTTCTGATGTTTCACGTGAAACATATTTTTCTTTTTCAAGGAATTTTTTTACCTCATTTTCCGCTTCCCTGACAGAAAGGTTGTTTTGAATGATATAATCAGCAAAAGCGATCATCTTATCTATATCTTCAAGGGCCAGAATTGCACGCGCATGCCCTTCTGTTAAAGCCCCGGAGATCAACATTTCCTTTATGTATTCAGGAAGTTTAAGCAATCTTAAAGTATTGGTTATTGAACTTCTGTTCTTACCAATTTTCTGGGCAAGTTCATCCTGAGTAATTGATAACCTTTCAAGAATTTCTTTGTATGCTAGGGCCTCTTCTATGGGGTTTAAATCCTCTCTCTGGATATTTTCTACTAAAGCAATTTCAAGTCTTTCATTCTCAGAACAATCCCTAATTATCGCAGGAATTTCAGGAATACCAGCAAGTTGGGCGGCTTTCCACCTTCTTTCCCCTGCAATAAGTTCATATTTCCCATTCCCAAGGTTACTAACTATTACTGGCTGAATAATGCCATTTTCTTTAATTGATATTGCAAGTTCTTTTAGTGTTTCTTCATTGAATTTTTTTCTTGGCTGGTATCTGTTGGGAATAATATTTTCAACAGGAATTTTTACAACCTGGTTTTGTTCAATTTCACTGAGTGTATTTTCATCAATCAAAGCAAGCATTCCTTTACCAAGTCCGTGTTTCATTTTAGGCCTCCATTTTTCTCAAGAAATTCTATGCCAAATTTTTCATAGGCTTCAGCTCCCTGGCATTTGGCGTCATATTCAAAAATATCAATTCCATGGCTTGGCGCTTCAGAAAGTCTCACATTTCTTGGAATTAGCGTATTGTAAAGTTTATCTTTGAAGTAAGTTTTGATTTCTTCGACAACCTGTTTAGAAAGATTGGTTCTGGGATCATACATTGTTATTAGCACACCTTCTATCGAAAGATCTTTGTTAGGAGCACTTTTTACAAGCTTTATGGCTTTAAGAAGCTGTGCTAAACCCTCCATTGCATAGAATTCGCTTTGCATTGGAATAAGTACACTATCAGCTGCAACAAGTCCATTTATTGTAAAAAGACCTAATGAGGGGGGAGTGTCAATAATTATGAAATCAAACTGGCTTTTCACCCCAGAAATAGCCTCTTTGAGTATACATTCCTTCCCGGGAAATGAAAGAAGTTCCGCCTGAGCTCCAGCAAGATCAAGATTTGATGGAACAAGAAATAAAAGATCATATTTTGTTTTAATCATAACATCTGTGAGCTTTTTCTTGCCTAGAAGCACCTCATAAATACTGTCACCCGTACGTGATTTTAGGTCTATACCCAGTCCACTGCATGAATTACCCTGTGGATCAATATCAATAAGCAGTGTTTTTTTGTTATTTCTTGCTAAAAAGGCAGACAAATTTATTGCAGTTGTGGTTTTGCCTACTCCTCCTTTCTGATTGGCTATTACAACAACTTTTCCCATATTTTAACTCCTGTTTTTTAACTTTTTCAAAAATTTTTGGATTATATGATTATAATATAAAAAGAAAAGAAGGGCAAAAATTATGGAAATTTTATGGGGATTTTTATAAAAACTTATTTTCTTCCAAAAATAGCTTTTATTACTTCCTCATTGAATTCGCAGTTTTTTATTAAAATATTTTCTATAAAGTTTGAAAGGATTCTTTCAGCTTCTTCTCTCTCTAATTTTGTTCCATATCTTGCATAAGATGTAACTTTTCCCCACCCATCAGGATATTTTATAGAATATGGACAATTTGGGTTATAAAGTTTTTTCCATGGCCAGAAAGCCCAGCCAATGTTATGTTTTTCTAACAATCTAAAGTTATTGTAATACCATTGGTTGTTGTTTTCACCTGTTTCTCCACACCATACTGGAACGTTATATTTTTCTCTAAAATACAGATATTTCTCTAAACTTGCATCATCAGTATTATCCCAGTATTTATGAAATTGATAGAGAATATTTGAATCAAAAGGTTCCGAAAATATTGAGAAATCAGTAGCCCAGTTAGCACCTTCAATTGTAATTATATGGTTAGTATCAACTTCTCTTATTGCTTTTGTAATTTTTTTGTATAATATTTCCAGTTTGTAGTATAAGTGTATATTATTTTCTC
>JGI24721J26819_10003224_pt1 | contig 17571 bp, 12 predicted proteins | sample YelNatPaOPGAMG01_FD_26819 | JGI IMG/M metagenome (IMG submission 26819) | reverse complement strand
GTTATCAGAAGGCCAGCCAGCGATTCTTTTGGTCTGTACAAAAGGCCATAGATTATTATCCAGGACTGGAAAACCAGAAAAAATAAAGGAGTCAGAGGATACCCCCAGGTTTGGTATGCTCTTTCTTTCTCTGGATGTTTATATCTCATGACCATGACCCCGAGCACGGTCAAAAAAGTGAACAGGTTCAGGGTGAAGCCAGTAAAGATAATCATCCTTTCAAAGCCTGAAGTCAGAATATAAACGGCCGAAAAAATTCCCTGGACGATAATAGCTAAAAAGGGTATATGCTTTGAATTTTTTTGAGAAAGCCGGCGGAACAGGTGATGGTCTTCACCTATAACCATGGAGACCCGGGGGCCGGCCATAATCATGGAGGAAACCGAGGCCAGAAGGAGAAGAGAAATGATGCCAGACATAATCATTCCTCCCTGCTGGCCAAAAACCCTGGTGGCAAAAATGTGTCCTACTTCCACCCGGCCAGCTATTTCACTAATGGGCACGGTATAAAGGAACACAAAGTTGAGAAGAACATACATGGTCATAACTAAGGCCGTGCCGGCGACCAGGCTCAGGGGAACATTGCGTTTGAGGTTGGCCACCTCATCGGCCAGGTAAGCGGCTGCATTCCAGCCCGAATAAGAATAAGAGACGAAAAACATGGCGATGGCAAAAGCCGGGCTAAGGATATTTTTCAAGGCTGTGGAGTCAAGGGCCAAGCTGACCGAACCATGGCCCCCGTATTTAAGGCCAGCAGCAATCAGGAAAAAAATAACAGCCACATTGACGGTGGTTACAACATTCTGAACCTTTGCTCCGGCTATTTTGTTGACGGCATGAACGGTGGTAAAAAGGGCGACTGCCAGTAAAGCCAGAATTTTGGTAGAAGTGAGGCCTGCAATTAAATGATCTCCCTGGTTAATAATTTTCGGGCCAAGAAGACTTTTAAAATAGCTGGCAAAGGCTACGGCCGAAGCGGCTACTGGCGCGGCAAAGCCCACCAGGAATGATATCCAGCCCGCCAAAAAGCCCAGGGCCGGGTGGTACATGCGGGAAAGAAAATGATATTCACCGCCACTGCGGGGCATCAGGACCACAGCTTCAGAATAGGTCAGGGCTCCGGCTAAGGCCATCAGACCACCGAGCACCCAGAGTAAGATTATGGCCAGACCCGAGCTGAGACTTTTGACCTGGAAGCCCAGGCTGGTAAAAACGCCGGTGCCGACCATGTTAGCCACGACCAGAGCTATGGCTGTGTAAAGGGTATATTTGGATTTCATGAGCTTAGTTCGGAACCTCAACCGCTTTTGCTTTTCGCTTAAAAAGAATCAGACAATCAAGGTTGGTCCCCCAGTGGTAACCAAGATGGAAGGGAAGGGGTTTGACCCTGGTTTTGTCCTCATAGGCCGCTTTAAGGTCAGGCTGTTCTACACCTGAGAAATCCTTTACCGGCTTGGCATAACGCCCGTAAAGCTGAATTTCCCAGTCTTCACTCTTAAAGTGGCGGTAGGGAATTCCTGTATCGTCTTGGAGAATAAAATCGCTCTTCAGGAGCAGCAGTTGCCGGNTGTTAACAAAATTTTTAAAGTGCAGAAGGTAAGAAGCTGACTTGATAAAACAGGTCCAGTGGTCGTAGCGATTAAGGTATAAATAAAATTTGGCTGAAGGAGTAAAACGTTCATCGGATAAGTCACAGGAGATGTAATAAACAGTTTGTAGTCTGTTGGAGTCCTTCTTGAAAAAAGTAATTTTAAAACCCACCGGCCTTTTGATTCTTACCCGGCTTAACTTATAGTCAGATTCAACNGGGTTACCGGAATCGTCAAATTCGACCCTTTTTATTTCAGATATTATGTTGTCGGTTCTTTTCAAAAAGATGCAGACCAGGGGAAGAACTCCGTTGATTTTTCTTTCGTCTAACTCTTCGTTCATTTTGCGGGTGATGAAATAGCTTTTTTGGAAATAATCAGACATGATCTCCTGAAGGTCTGCAAGATAAGCCTCAATTGATTTATGCTGGAAGGTCGCAGGTTCGGGCAGATTACCGGGTGGTTCCAGTCCCACCAAAAGGTAAGTCTCGGCCTCGGGGAAAAGCAGATAGGCAGTTAACAGGTCTGGTCCGCCAAAGGGATAAAATACCGTTTTGGTCTTTGCCCGGACCTCAGCCAGTTCTGAGGCGGCCCAGGTTTGCATTGGTTCCAGGCGGCGGGTGTTGGCTTTTTCCCAGTTGGCCTTAAAAAGGCGGGCAAAATTTTCCCAGGCAGGATTCTGCTGAAGGGGAAGAAGGTCGGGATGCTCAGATGGCAGGCCGCTGATAACTTTGGCAATTTCCTCATGGAGCGTATCTACCGAAAAATTTTGATTTTCCTGCTGGATGGAAGATAAGCCAGGTGAAAACTTCAGTTTAGGGCTGGCTGTTTTGGTTCCCGCTCCAGCCAGGGAGAAATGTAAAAGGACAAGAGAAAAAAATCCGAGCAGAAAAGCTTTTTTACTTTTCTTGAACCCTCGTCTACTGTTCATATAATTCAGCCTCCAGAAATCTTTGGATAAAGCTATCAAAAAAGTCCTGGGAAATCAAGAAACATAAGTTTATTTCACCAAAATGGCGGTAATTCATCTGGCCTGCTTTAGCTGTATTTTTTAGAAGATGAAAACCTAATAATTTAAAAAAGAAAGGCCAGGCCTCTAAAATTGAAGCACATTAAAAAAGCAACAAAATAAAACTTCCTAAAACCGTACCAGCTCTGAAAACAGAGCCTAATTCAGGCACAAAAAGCTAAATATTCAAAATAAAAAAAGCTCAAGGTACCAGCTTCTTGAGCAAGATGCTAAATATATATTGACCGGTCTTAATTTTTAGTTTAACTTATTAGGGCGAATTTATAAAGGAGGAGGATATGCCAGCCAGAATAATATCAGGTAAGGAAGTAGCTGCCTCCATCAGGGAAGAATTAAAAGAAAGAGTAGCCCGGCTCAAAGAAAAGGGAGTGGTTCCCGGTCTGGGTGTGGTGCTGGTGGGGGAAGACCCGGCCTCTGTTTCCTACGTCACGGCTAAAGCCAAAGGGGCTGAAGAGATAGGCATGTTTGAAGAAACAGTTCGCCTGCCGGCGGAATCATCGGAAGAAGAGATCTTAAAAACCGTTGACCGCTTAAACCGCGACCCGCGCTTTCATGGGGTGCTGGTGCAATTGCCCTTGCCCAAATGGGTTAATCCGGACAAAGTCATCAATTTTATCTCGCCGGAAAAAGATGTGATGGTTTTCATCCGGTAAACGTTGGTAAGTTACTGCGGGGAGAACCCTGCCCGCTGCCCTGCACTCCTTATGGTGTGCAGCAGATGCTGGTTAGAAGCGGCTATAGCCCGGAAGGAAAACACGTGGTCATCTGCGGCCGGAGTAACATCGTGGGCAAACCGCTGGCGGCTCTTCTTATCCAGAAAAAGCCCGGAGCCAACGCCACGGTTACCGTCTGCCACACAGGAACGCCAGACCTGAAGAAATTCACCTTGCAGGCTGATATCCTGGTGGCGGCCATGGGTGCGCCAAAAGCTATTACCGCCGACATGGTNNGGGAAGGATGCGTGGTCATTGACGTTGGGGTCAACAGGGTAGCAGACCCGAATTCACCCAAAGGTTTCAGGTTAGTGGGCGATTGCGATTTTGAAGCCATTAAAGAAAAAGCTGAAGCCATCACTCCTGTGCCAGGTGGTGTAGGTCCCATGACCGTGACCATGCTTTTGCTGAACACCGTGGAAGCGGCGGAGAGGACGCTAAAGGGCTNAAATCTTTAATATTTTTTATAAGAANTTAGCACTTTGCTTTTAAACGTAGCTGTGCAGTCCTTTGAGGAGATAATTCACGCCAAAAAAGGTGAACAGCGCTGCCAGAAAGCCCACGATGGCAATTAGAGCTGATTTTTTACCTTTCCAGCCCATCACCAGGCGAGTGTGAAGATAAAGAGCGTAGAATAGCCAGGTAATCAAAGACCAGACCTCTTTTGGGTCCCANCCCCAGTAACGCCCCCAGGCCCGGTTTGCCCAGATCATGCCAAAAACCATGGCTCCAAGAGTAAATAGAGGGAAACCCACGGCCACCGCCCGGTAAGCCAGAAGGTCATATTTTTCCATCCTGGACTGACTTTCTGCCGAATTTTCCCGGNCGGCTAAAAGATACAGCAGGCTGGCCACAAAAGCCACAGCCAGAAAAGCTTCGCCCAGCAGAGTGACCGAAACATGAAGCCACAGCCAGTAGCTCTGCAGGGCAGGAACCAGTGGCGTTATATCCTTGGGAAGAGAAGGAGAGGAAGCCAGGGCCATCAGGGCCACGACCATTAACCAGAGCAAGGGGCCGGCTTTTTCCAGACCAAATTTTTTTTCAAAGATTATGAGCACCAGGACGGAAGCCCAGGCCAGAAAGCTTATGGACTCGTACATGCTGGTAAAAGGAGCATGCCCGCTGTGAAAGGTGCGGAGCAGCAAGGAAATAGAATGAAAAATTAACCCGACCAGTGCCAGGTAGAAAGAAATTCTTTTTAAATTTTTCTGACGGAAAAAGTAGGTTAAAAAATTAAAAATGGTNACCAGAAAATAAAGCAAAAAAGCTATCAGCAAATAATTAAATTCATTCATCGGCTAATTGCTCCTGTTTATTTTAGGGTTGATGGCTTTCGCCAGCTCGCCTATCTCGGCTGAAAACCTGTCGCGAGATTTTCGGCCGAGGCTCATGGCCGCATATTGTCCATCAACCCGCTTGCTGATGATAAGCTCGCGGTAAGGAAAGTAGAAAGAAGCGAACAAACCTACCACCAGCAGAAAGCAACCGAACCAGACGAGGTTAGCGGCTGGGTCACACACGGCCTCAAGGACCGAAAACTCGGGAGCGGTGAAAGATTCTAATTTTACTTCCAGGTCTTCTTTGCTCTTCCGATGGAAGCGGCTGAAGTCAGGATGNAGATAAAAAACCCAGCCAGAGAAAATAACCTTTTTATCCTCTTCCAGTTGAAGTAGAACCGCCGGGTTGGCCGGCTCGGCTGAGCGGCTAAAAACCTGGCCGGTATTATCAATTTGGAAATCCGGAACAAAACTTATGACTTTAAGTTCAAGTCTCGGGCTGAGAACCTGGCTCTGGCCGGTATCAATTTCGGTGGTTATTTGTTCATTTCCTGATTTAATTTTTAATTTCACTCTGGTTTTATCCCAGTTGTAGCCATAGCTCATCTGATAAAAATTAAGCCCTCTGTAACTTAAGGGTTTGTTAACTTCTATGGTGCCGGAAGTTTTAACCTGATTGTCTTCTAAGATAGAAACCTGGCTTTTCCAGTCTCGCACTATTCCGTTTGGGTAGAACTCGGTAGTGAAACGGTCCAGCCTCAAAATTAGATTTTTACCTTCCAGCTCAGCCTGTTCTCCTTCCAGCAGGGCNATGGTGTTTCGGTAACTCAGAAGAGCTGAACCCAGGCCGCCCAGAATAATCAACAACAGACCGAAGTGCACTATTTCCGGGCCAAAAAGGCCGACCAGTCCTTTCCGGGCAGAAATTAAGGTCTCATTTTTCAGTTCTAATGTTTTTACCCGGAATGATTTCTTTTTCAACAGGTCCGCCAAAAGACCTATTTCTGGTCTGACCTGGTTCAATGTTTCAGTCAGAAGCCGGTCTTCCCTGGAGACCGGCTTGGATTCAGTGCTTTTTACTTTCAACCGGCTGATCTTGGTCAGCAAATTCTTCAGGCTGCAGGCGGTGAGGTTCAGAAGAAAAAGGAAAGCCACCGATAGAAATAGTGGGGAACGGTACAGGTGATCAAGACCCAGCTTAAGAATAAGGCTGGCTTTCCCGGCATAATGTTCCTGGTAAAAAGCAGGTTCTTCATTCTGAGGTAGCAGCGTTCCCAGGACAGCCAGAATGATAAGAAAAATAATCAAAACAATGGTTAATTTAAGAGAAGAGATGAATTTCATCGCGCCGGGTCCAGCGGTTGGTGTTATTTAAAAGAAGCGAAGCGTTTTTTACTCTTCTTTTCAGCCAGTTTTACCAGGTCCTGCAGTGAAATAGAATCAAAATACTGTTTCATCACTCTGGTGCCTTCTTTCCAGACTTCATGAGCAGCACAGTAGGAAGAACGGGGGCAAACTCTTTTATCTTCCACGCATTCAGCCAGGCAACAATTTCCCTCCGCGGCCTGGAGGACTTCGCTGAGCTTGATCTGGGCCGGTGGACGGGAAAGAGTATAGCCACCGCCGGCCCCGCGCACACTCTTGACCAGGCGGTTGGTGCGCAGGGGGATGATGATCTGTTCCAGATACCTGATGGAGATACCTTCTTCTTCTGAAACATCTTTCAGGGATCTGGCCGGGCTCTCATCCCTGTAGTGCAGGGCCAGGTTGAGCATCAATCTGGTCCCGTAACGGCCTTTGGTTGAGATTCTAAACATCTGCTTCTCCTTAAACAGGATTTGCCCGAATTTATAACCGAACAACTCTAATTTAACATAATTTTATAGGAATAGTAAAGATTAAACTTAAGTCTTTTTCTTGACACCATCTGGCCGGAAATTGTATGCTAAAGACTAATTTAAGCAGCTTTATCAATCTAACCTCACAAAAGGATAGCGACATGAATAAGATGGTTCTTCTGGGAGACGAAGCCGTGGCTCTGGCGGCGGTGCACGCCGGCCTGAGTGCGGCTTATTCTTATCCGGGCACCCCGGCCTCGGAAATCATGGAATACCTGATAAAAATTTCTGGGGGTAGCCAGAAATTTGTGGCCAAATGGTGTGTCAACGAGAAAGTAGCCTGTGAAGAAGCCCTCGGTGTTTCTTTTGCCGGTAAAAGGGCCATGGTTTCTTTCAAACACGTGGGGCTGAATGTGGCCGCTGACCCTTTCATCAATTCTGCCATAACCGGAGCTAACGGTGGACTGGTGGTAGTGGTGGCTGATGACCCGGGCATGCATTCTTCTCAGGATGAACAGGACAGTCGTTACTACGCCGATTTCGCCCGCATACTATGTCTGGAACCGACCGGACATCAAGAAGCCTACGACATGACCAGAGAAGCCTTTGACCTGTCAGAAAGATTTAACCTTCCTGTTTTAATCAGGCTGGTTACCAGGCTGGCTCACAGCCGTTCCTCGGTAGAAGTCAGACCGGCCAGAGAGCAGAATAGAGGCGAGGCTTATGGTAGCTGGCAGGACTGGACGTTACTTCCGAGTAATGCTCGCCGGCGTTTCAGGCTTTTGCTTGATAGACAGAAAGACCTTAAGGAATATGCAGAGGAAACACGCTTCAACCATCTGAGCCTCAATCCGAACAATAAAAAGTTGGGCGTGGTAGTAACCGGCATTGCTTACAATTATTTTAAAGAAATAGCTGCCAGACTGCCGGAAGAACCTTCTTACCTGAAGGTTTCCACCTATCCTTTTCCAGAAAAAAAGTTGCTCCAACTGATAGACCAGGTAGAAGAAATTTTAATCATTGAGGAAGGTTATCCTTTTCTGGAAAGGTTCATCAGAGGAGTAACCGGCCTTCCGGGCAAGAAAATTCGTGGCAAGATGGACGGCACTTTACCTCCGTCTGGCGAGCTTACGCCGGACCTGGTCGCTGGAGCTCTGGGGCTCCCGGTGAAGACGGGACTAAAAGTGGAGAGCTTGAAGCTGGTCAGCCGGCCACCGCAGCTCTGCGTCGGTTGTCCGCACGCTGACACCTTTAAGGCGCTTAAGGAAGCGTTGAAAGATTTTCCCCGGGCCAACGTTTTTTCTGATATCGGCTGTTATACCCTGGGAGCCCTTCCGCCCTACAACGCTGTCCAGACCTGCGTGTGCATGGGCGCTTCTGTTTCTATGGCCAAGGGCGGAGCCGAGGCTGGTATCTATCCTTCGGTAGCGGTCATCGGCGATTCTACCTTTGCCCATTCTGGCATTACCCCTCTGCTGGATGCTGTCTATTCCAACACGGACATGACCGTCATCATCCTGGATAACGGAACAGTGGCCATGACCGGGGCTCAGCCGAGTTTTGGCACCGGCGAACCTCTTGACCGGATGGTGGCTGGAGTCGGGGTTAATCCGGAGCATATCAAAGTGATCATTCCTCTGCCCAAACATCATGAGGAAAATGTCAGGGTTATAAAAGATGAACTGGCCTATCACGGGCTTTCTGTCATCATTGCCCGCCGGGAATGTATCCAGATTCTTGGCGAGAAGAAAAGGAGCTGAACATGAAATATGACATCATCCTGGCTGGTGTTGGGGGGCAGGGCATCCTGTCCATTGCCTTTGTCATTGATAATGCGGCTCTGGAACAGGGTCTGAACTTCAAACAGGCTGAAGTCCATGGCATGTCGCAGCGGGGCGGAGCTGTTCAATCTCACCTGAGGCTGTCTGACAGCCACATTTACAGCGACCTCATTCCGCTGGGCGAAGCAGACATGATTTTGAGCGTTGAACCCTTGGAAACCCTTCGCTATTTTGATTACCTCAGACCGGACGGAGCCGTGGTCTCCAGCTCCACTCCNTACAAAAACATACCCGATTACCCGGAACTGGAAGGCATATTCCAGGAAATAAAGAAGGCTCCGGTCAGCGTGCTTATTGATTCAGAAAAGCTGGCCAAGCAAGCTGGCAGTGTCAAAGCCCAGAACATGGTCATGCTGGGTGCCGCGTCTGTCTTTCTGCCGCTTAAAGAAGAAAATCTAAAAAAATTCATTCGGGTGCTGTTTGAAAGGCGCGGGGAGCAGATCGTCCAGGTGAACCTGAAGGCTTTTGAGCTGGGCAAGGAAGCAGCTTCTTCCGCCAAAAAATAAAATAAATATATGCTCAGTTTTCAGCAAAAAAATTACCACAAAATGAGAGGGGAAAGATGAAAAAAAACCTGGTCGAACGAGCGAGTAAAATTTTTCTCCGGGCTGAAAAAGAAGGACGGAATTTTTTACTGGAACCAGAAGTTTATGAGCTGCTGAAAACCTATGGCTTTGGCCTTCCCAGGTATGTTTTTTTGAAAAAAGGGGTCTATCCAGCGGCCGGGATGCTGCGCAAACTCGGTGGTGAGAAAGTAGTGGTCAAAGTTGTGTCACCCTTAATCCTCCATAAATCTGACGTTGGGGGCGTGATGGCGGTCAAGGCCACGGCCAGCGAGGTTAAAGCGGCCATCAAAAAGATGGAAAAAGAAGTCCCGCTTAAGTTCAGCCGTAATTCTGGAGGCAAAGCCAGACCAGAAGAAGTGGCGGAATCAATCCAGGGATTTCTGGTGGTGGAAATGGTGGAGTTTGAGCAGGTCGGCTTTGGTTCTGAATTATTGCTTGGTCTGCGGGTTTCCAAAGATTTTGGCCCGGTGGTTACTTTTGGCGGAGGCGGCCTGGATGTGGAATATCTTAACACTCATCTTAAAGAAGGACACAGCCTGGCCATTTTACCGGTAGCCGGGCTGACTGAAAAAAAGGTCCTGGCCAGCCTGGAACCCCTGGCTGTTTTTGGCAAAGTGGCCAGAGAATTTCGTGGCCGGAAACCGCTGGTGAAAGCAGAAGAACTACAGCGGGTGGTGCAAACTTTCCAGCAGATTGGGCAGGATTTTTCACCGTTTAACCAGACTACGGCCTTTACCGTGGAAGAGCTTGAAGTTAACCCCCTGGTTATCAGGAAGGGTAAGCCGGTCCTGCTTGATGGTCTGGCCCGGTTTTCCAGAAACAAGCTGGAGCTGGAGGCCAGGTCAGCCGCCCAGATTCAAAAAATACTTGAGCCTCAGAGCATTGGCCTCATTGGGGTCTCAGAAAAAATGAACGTTGGCCATATTATTTTAAACAACATCATCAAGAATGGTTTTAACCGGGAAAAGATTTATGTGGTCAAGCCCGGGCTGGAAACCATTGAAGGCTGCCGCTGTTATCCTTCAGTGGCCGACCTGCCTCAGGCCGTGGACCTTTTCATCTTAACCCTGGGAGCAGACCAGGTCTACCCGGTTATGAAAGAACTGGTGGAAAAAGAAAAGGCGCATTCGGTCATCATCATTGCCGGTGGGCTGGGAGAAAAATCAGGTACCAAGAGCATTGAGGATGATATCAGGAATTTACTTTTAGGCCGAAGGAAAGAAGGCCAGCCTGCCCCGGTCATAAACGGCGGAAACTGTTTGGGCATAATTTCTGTGCCAGGCAGGTATGACAGCACTTTCATTCCAGAATACAAATTTAAAAGGCCAGAAGGCCTTTCCGCTGGCCTGGCGATTGTCAGCCAGAGCGGCGCTTTCATGCTCTCCAGGATGAGCACCCAGGACAGGTTTGAACCGGTCTATGCTATTTCTGTGGGTAATCAGCTTGATTTGACCATGGGTGATTACCTGAACTATCTCAAAGACCGTCCGGAAGTCAGAATAATAGCTGCCTACATTGAAGGCTTTAAGCCCGGTGATGGCTGGCGTTTTTACCAGGCGGCCAGGGAAGCCATAAAAGCCGGCAAGAAAGTNGTGGTCTACAAATCCGGAAGAAGCCCGGAGGGCCGTCAGGCTACAGCCAGTCATACGGCCTCCGTGGCCGGGGATTATGCGGTGGCCAAGAGCCTGCTTCTTCAGGCCGGAGTGATGGTGGCAGAGACCATCAAAGATTTTGAAAACTTTATCAAGGCTCTGATACTTCTTGAAGGGAAAAAGGTTCAAGGTCAGAGAGTGGGGCTGATATCCAACGCCGGTTTTGAATCAGTAATCATGGCTGATAATCTAAAAGGTGAAGATGGCGCTCTGAGCCTTCCTCAGTTCAGGCCAGAAACGGTGCAGAAGATTCTCCAGGCTCTCCAGCCTCTGGGTATAGACCGCCTGCAGGACGTGCATAACCCGCTTGATGTTACACCCATGGCCGACGATGCTGCTTTCTGTGGTTGTGTGGAAGCCATACTGGCTGATGAACAGGTAGACGGAATGGTAGTTTCCTGTGTGCCCATGACGGCTGCTCTTCAGACTCTGCCACCCGCAGAAACGCACAGAGAGAATATTTATGCTGAAGACAGCCTGGCCGGCCGGCTCCGCAAGATTTTTAAAGAGAGCGAAAAGCCGCTGGTGGTCAACATTGATGCTGGCCGGTTGTATGACCCANTGTGTGATTATCTGGAGAAAAACGGTCTGCCCGTCTTCAGAAATTGCGATGAAGCNGTAAGATTCTTAAGAAAATATCTTAACCTCCAGCGCNTCTGAAGTGTNCGGGTTTAAGTTTCTGATAGGTTTNATTTATTTAGTGGACAGAGTTTGCCTTNAGCGGCAGGCGTAAAGAGTATTTTGTCCCTTCACCCGGCCGGCTGGTCATCTCCAGGTGAGCTCCAATCTGGTCAGCCAGGGCGCGGATAATTTCCGTGCCAGGGTAGCAGCAGGGGCGGCTGCTTTTCCCTCCTCCATCCCTATGCCATCATCAGCTATCTCCAGCTTTAATTCTTGCTCTGTTTTTTCTAATTTTATGATAATGTGGCCTTCATCGCGTCCGGCGAAAGCATGCTTCAGAGCATTAGTCAAAATTTCTGTGATGACCAGGCCGAGCGGAATGGCCCTTTTAACATCAAAGTTTAGAGGCTGAAGCTCCAGGCTGAGCTCAATTCTGGTCTGCCCGGAGGCCAGAGCACTGACCATGGAACTGGTTATGTCTTTAATGAAACGCTCCAGGTTTATTTCCTGGTATCTTTCGCTGGGCACCAGCAGGTCGTAGACGCGCGCTATGGTCAGCAGCCTGTGCTTTAGAACTTCCAGCGGCCAGCGTTTCTCTTTTTCCTGGAGCTGGCTCAGCTCCAGGTTAACGTAAGAAGTAATCAGGGCAAAAGTATTCTTGACCCGGTGCTGTAGTTCCCGCAGGATAGCCTGCTTTTCTTCCAGGGCTTTTTTGAGCTCTCTTTCAGCTTTTAGACGGTCAGTCACATCAAGGATGACGGAGAGCAGAAAGCTTTTATCTCCAAACTTAATGGGGTAGGAATGGACTTCCACTTCTCTTATCTCGCCTGAAGCCAGACGATGCTGGAAGAGAAAGAAATTGACCTTTTTGTCCCGGGCTTCTTCCATGCGTTTGTGGATTTCTTCGGGAGGCAGAGTGTTAATCTCTTTTATGTTCATTTTTTTCAGTTGCTCCCGGCTGTAGCCATAAAATTCTGCTGCTTTATAATTGGCATCAAGGAGCTGTCCGGTCTCCGGGTCCAGGAAGAACATGACTACTCCGCTGTGCTCAAAAATCAGACGAAACCTTTCTTCGCTCTGTTTCAAAGATTCTTCAACGGCTTTGTTTTCAGTAATGTCTTCTGCCTGCATAAACACACCCAGCAGTTCTTTTTCCGTGGAATAAACGGGAGTCAGGTAGAAATCATACCAGACCCAGGTCTGGCCATCTGGGAGGGGGATCTTTCTTTCTACGTGCACGACCTGGCCCTCCAGGGCTTTTTGCAGGCTTGAAGGAAAGGTAGCTTTAAATTTTTCTGGCAAAAGGTCAACCAGTTTTTCTCCTTTTTTTAGTTCCACGCCCAGGACATCAATCATTCTTCTGTTAGCTATCTGGTTGAATTTTTGCACTCGTCCTTCAGTGTCCAGGAAAATGAAAGANNGAACCGAGCTTTCAAACGTGGCTTCCAGCAAAGCCTCTGATTGACGCAAAGCTTCTTCCGTTCGGTATCTTTCTGTGTAATCTTCAAAAGTTCCAATTCCACTGATGAATTTTCCGTTTCGGTCAAAGATGCCGGCAAAAAAGCCCCGGACCGGGGTGGCCTTGTCAGCGGTGACGGAATGGTAGATTCCTTCGTAATAACCTATCCGGCCGGCCAGCGCTTCTTTTACTGCTTTAATTACCTTTTCATCCCGGACCTTTTCGAGCATGTTGAAACCAATGAGAGCTTCCCGGCTGGAGCCAATAATTCGGACGAAAGCTTCATTGCAATCGGTAATTATTCCGTTTTCATCAAACTGCAAAATACCCAGAGGAGCATTTTCAAAAATCAGGCGATAACGTTCCTCTCTTTCTTTTAGGGCAATTTCATCTTTTTTCCGGTCAGTAATGTCTTCAAAAACCGTGGCCAGCAGATTTTCGCCGATGTTGAAAGCAGTTATCCTGAAATACCTCTGAAGCGGAGAAAAATAAGATTCAAACGAAGTCGGTGTGCCGGTGTTAAAAGCTTCAGAAAATTCCTTTAAATAAGGAGCCTCGCCGGTTCCGTAGAGCTCCGAAGCTTTCTGGCCCCGGGCTTTTGCCGCCGGTATTCCTGTGTGTTTGGTAAAAGCCGGGTTGACGTCAACGATGAGGTAATCAACAGGCCGTTTATGTTTGTCAAAAATGAAGCGATGGATGGCCACGCCTTCAGCCATGGCCTGGAAAAGACGCTGGAAACGAACTTCGGTTTCCTGCTGGGCTAATTGAGCTTCAATGCGGTCGGTGATGTCTCGGGCCAGAGCGATAAAAACATTATGGCCTGGACGGTTTTCTCCTTTTCTGGCCACGGTGGCTTCAAAATAATGAGTTCCAGAGGCTAGCTCCAGGGAATAATTTACTTCGGCTATGCCTTTTTCTGCCGCTTCTTTCAGGGCCGCCATCCAGACAGCATTAACCTCTTCTGGCAAAAACTCTGAGATATTACGCCCCAGAAGTTCTTCCCTCGGCCGGAGAAGCAGAGAAGGGTTTGGCGCCCTGATATCAAGGTAGTTTCCCTGTTCATCAAATTCAAAAAGCAGGTCAGGCAGAGAATTCAAAGTCGCTTCCAGGTGTTCAGTAGTTTCTTTGAGTTTTTTCTCCCGGGCCAGCAATTCCTTCTGCGTCTCCATCAGCTTTTTGACAGCATCGCTCAGGTTATCAGCCAGGTTTTCCAGCTCTCTGGTTTTTTGGAGAAGCTCCTGGTGGGCGGCATGCAGCCGGAAGGCCATGTTTAAGGAGGCAAAAATGGCGGTGTCGCTTGAACCTTTGACAATGTATCCGTAAGAAGTAATGGCTTCGGTTTTAGCCAGAATTTCTGGCTCGGTATGACTGGAAATAAAAACGACGGGGACATCTCTAAGAGCCAGCATCCTGCGGGCTGTTTCGGCTCCGTCTATTCCTTTACCCAGGTCAATATCCATAAGCACAAGGTCTATGGACTGGTCCTGGGCAAATATTTCCAGGGCTTTTTCGCCGCTAAGAGCCGTGATGACCTCATAACCGCCGCTTTCCAGCAGCTCGGATTCCATCATGGCAATCAGGGATTCGTCTTCCACCAGGAGGATTTTTTTTCTTCTGCCGGTTTCTGCAGAGTTAATTTCAGACATGCCCTTCTACCCGCTTCTAATGTAAAAAAAATACCAATCCCTGTCAACCTGGAACTTCTTTCGGGTTGACGAAGGGGAGGCGTTTAAGTAAGCTGATTAATAAAAAAGGTTCACAGACATTTTCATTAATAAAAAAAGAGAAAAATGAAAGGAAGACCATAATGACGGAAAAAGACAGAGAAAATTCAGCCCCGGAGTCAACTCTGGCACAAGATAAAAATAATGCGGCCAGGGACGAAGCCGAACTTTCCGAAGTGGCGGAACATCTGGAACGCAGGAGAAAAATTTATTTGTCATACGGCTATGACCTTGAGGCCGAGCGTCAGGCCATCATCCGGGCTGCCCAGCCTCTGTCGGGCTTAATTCTGGAAGCAGGAACAGGCAAAGGACATTTTGCTGTCAACCTGGCCCGGCTCGGTTATAAATTAGTTAGCTTTGATTGTTCTGAGGAACAACTGCGGATAGCCAGGATGAACCTGGAAAGACATGGGTTAGCTCATCTGGTAGAGCTGGTCCAGGAAAACGGGGAAAACCTTTCTTTTGCCGATGGCTCTTTTGAGGCCATTTTTTCTGTCAACATGGTACATCACCTTAAGAATACCTATCAGGTTCTGTCTGAACTTATCCGGGTCTTAAAGCCCGGTGGAAAACTCATCATCAGCGATTTCAGCCCCGAAGGCCTGGCCATGATGGCAGAAGTCCACCGTCTGGAGGGTGATGAGCACGAAGTAGCACCGGTTGGTCTGGAAGAAGTGGAAAAGTTTTTAAAAGAAAAAGGTTTTGAGGTGACCCGGACCAGAACTAAATTTCAGATTACCCTGGTTTGTAAAAAACCAGCGGAGAAAAGTTAACGGAGGTAAAAGCCAAAGCGGATAGTAAATAGTAACAGAAGATGATTAAGATAGTCGCCTCAGCTATTAAAAAAAATAAATGGCCGCCATTCTTTTTACCTGATTTTTCAGCCAGGATACTTTAAAATTTTAAGGAAATTAAAAGTCATAGAAACTAAGGAGGATGGCTCATGAAAATCATCCGGTTGATAAACAGAAAATTTTTCTGCCCGGCCGTGGTTGTTTTTGTGTTTTTCTGGTCCCTGTTAGCGGCCCAAACGCCAGCGGGAGATGATTTAACTGGCATAAAAGTTAAAAACACCGGGCCAGAACAGCCGGTAGTTCGGTCTCTTGAAGTAGGACAGAATATCCCAAGGCCTGAATACCCCAGACCGGAGTTTGTCCGGGCGGAATGGTTAAACCTCAACGGAGAGTGGGATTTTGCCCTGGACCTTTCTGATTCCGGCGAGGAAAGGGGATTGCCTGAGGGACAGGGGTTTGACCGTAAAATCATCGTGCCTTTTGCGCCGGAAAGCCCGCTCTCAGGGGTGGGGTTTCAGGATTTTATGAATGCGGTCTGGTACAAAAAGGTCATAAAAATTCCAGAAAAATGGCGTGGTCAGAGGCTCAGGCTGAATTTTGAGGCCGCCGATTATAAAACTACAGTCTGGATAAACGGGAAAAAGGTTGGCGAAAACTATGGCGGTTATACTCCATTTTCGTTTGACATAACTGATTTTTGCCATAAAGAAGAAAACCTCCTGGTCGTCAGGTGCCAGGATTATCTGAGAAATAATCTTCAGCCTTCAGGAAAACAGAGCAAAAGGTATCATTCCTACAGCTGCCTTTATCGCCGGACAACCGGTCTGTGGCAGACAGTCTGGCTGGAACCAATCCCGGTTTCCCGGGTTGAAGAATACAGAATTTATCCGGAGGTAGATAACCATCAGGTTCTGCTGCAGGTTAAACTCATCAACACCACGCCAGATGAGACCCTGGCCCTGGAAGTCAAGGATAACGGTAAGGTTATCTACCAGGAAACTAAAAAGGCTTCAGCTTTAACCTCTTTTGCCGCAAAAATAAAAAACCCAAAGCTGTGGGAAATCCGGAAACCTTTTCTTTATGATTTTACTCTGGAACTTAAGAAGGGGAAGGCTCAGGTTCTGGACCGGGTTCAGGGTTATTTTGGCCTCCGCAAGGTGGAAGCCCGGGGCGAGAAAATTTATTTTAATAACCGTCCGCTTTTCCTGCGTACGGTTCTGGACCAGGGCTTTTATCCCGACGGCATTTACACTGCTCCGAGCGATGAAGCCCTGCGCCGGGACATTGAACTATCTCTGGCCTGCGGTTTTGATGGAGCCAGGCTGCATCAGAGAGTTTTTGAACGCCGTTTTCTTTACTGGGCCGATAAGCTTGGCTATCTGGTCTGGGGCGAGTTTGCTGACTGGGGTCTGGACCTCAGCCGACCGGAAGCGCTGCTCATCTTCCAGCGAGAATGGGAGAAAGCAGTGGTCAGAGATTTTAACCATCCTGCCCTCATCGGCTGGTGTCCGTTTAACGAACAGTGGGGAGAGGAATATCCTGGAGTGATGGAAAGCATTTTCAACCTGACCAAAAAGCTGGACCCCACCCGTTTGGTTATTGATGCTTCCGGTGGCTACCATGTGGTGGTGCCAGACGTTTATGATTCCCATAATTATGAACAGGATGTCAGCAAGTTTAAGGCGGCCTACGATGGCCTGCGGCAAAATCCACCAGTGGTCTTTGTCAACGGTGATCCCCGAAAAAATACACCCTATCAGGGGCAACCATATTACGTCAGTGAGTATGGCGGAATCTGGTGGAACCCGGGCCAGCAGGATGAAAAAGCCTGGGGATACGGGGAAAGGCCCCGTTCGGAAGAGGAATTCCTGAAGCGGTATAAAGACCTGACCGAAACTCTGTTGTTTAACCCCAAAATAGCTGGTTTCTGCTACACGCAGCTCTATGATATTGAACAGGAAGTAAATGGCCTGTATACTTTTGACCGGAAGCCGAAGTTTGACCCTGGCTATTTCTTTAAGGTAAATCAGCAGAAAGCAGCCATTGAGAAATAAAAGGCGAAAGATATAGTAGCTGCGGCCTAAAATTAAAAAAAGCTTGGAAGAAAAGGCAGGCTAAAATAAAAACACGATCCTTCCGTAACTTAAATTAATCTGACTGAGGGCTAAAACAACTGCAGCTGAAACAGGAATTCTTCCCAGAATTGATAAAAATGTTTTTTTTAGATAGATTATAATCTAATAAAGAAGAGCGCAACGGGAGGGGAGTGAGCCATGCCGATATATGAGTTTCGCTGTCAGGAATGTGGGAAAAAATCCTCTTTTCTCCTTTTATCCATAAATTCGGCTTTAGACCCGCGCTGCCAACACTGTGGCAGCCATAAACTGGTCAGACTGATTTCCAGGATTGCCGTGCTCAGGTCTGAAGAAAGCCGGCTGGAGAGGCTGACTGACCCGGCCCTTCTCAG
>JGI24721J26819_10003194_pt1 | contig 17655 bp, 14 predicted proteins | sample YelNatPaOPGAMG01_FD_26819 | JGI IMG/M metagenome (IMG submission 26819) | reverse complement strand
CCATCACGGAGCAGAAACTGCCCCGCCATTTCGGTGGCGGACATCGACTGGCCCTCCACCAGGAGCACGCGCCCCGTCTGGGTCAGGTTGTCGGTCAAGACGACCCGCGCGTAGGTGATCTTGCGCCCTGTCTCGGGATCTTTGTGGACCACAAACTCGGGCGGCTCACCCGGCAGCGGCTGGCGGTTCAGGATAACTTCCGGAAACCCGGGAGGAGGCAGCTCGCCGAACGGGAAGTTTGCGCCCCTGACGGGGAAGAGCGCTGCCCAAGGGTTGGAGACCGAACTTCCCAGGATGATATAGTTTCCGGAACGGAACGTCCGGGCGTGCATCTGGCGGGCGTGGCGGACGCTGACGTCCCATTTCCTGGCGCGCAGCATTTCAACGAGGCGGCTGGCGTTCTGAAGGTCTCCAATATTGGTGAGCTGGCGGGTGGAGAGGCTGGCCCAAAAGCGTTGGAGCTCCTTCTGTTGCACCAGCTCCGGCTGGCGGAGGTAGGAGAGATTCTCGTATTCTTCCAGCGAGAAACGCCGGCCCAGCAGCACTTGGATAAGAACCAATGTGTCGTCGGCAACCACGACCTGAAGGGATGGAGCGTTCCGGAAGGCCGCTTCAATCACGCTTTCACTGCGGGCGGCCCCCAGCGAGCGGGCCCAAGGGACCCATTTCCACGACAGGGCCAAGACCGCGACTGCCACCACAGACACGGCCACGGCGAACTGAAGCTTCCGCTTGGGGCGGGCCGGCGGCAGGATCTCATCCTGGGCGGGACTGTGGCTAACGCCAGGAGCGATTCGGGAAGCGGATGGGCTGCCGGCATGAGGCGGCGTCTGGAACGTGAACTCCGGCACATAGGAACCGGGCGGCAGGCCGATGCGAACCTTNGCCTGTGCTCCTTCCTTTCCGTAGTGCTGGAGCAACCGCTTCCGGACATCACTGGCGGTGACCCGAACAATGGCGTCCTCGGCGGTGTCGTAATCCGGCGCCCTTCCGAAGAGCGCGACTCCGATGCAGCGTTCCCTCAGGTCTGCGGGATCGCCATGGAGCGACGTCTCCACCACGTACCGCAGGAACGACTGGCTTCGGGGACTTCCTTTGAACGCTTCCCCATTGATGATTTCATCCAGGTGGGCGAGGATCTCCGCCTCGTGTCTGGACGCAGCGCCCAAGCGCGCAACGGCCGCCGCATGCGTGGTGTCGTCGGCCCTCCCCGACATCGGNCTCCCCCAACGCTCCTCAGAATATCACACGCTCCGTCTCAGCATTTTCCAATCCAAGAAGCGATTTGGGGCTGCCTGGCGGGCAGCCCCCGGTGATTCCAGCTCGGGCTGGAGTTAGCTGGACCGCTTCAAAGTTGGCCGCTCGTCGGAGTCTTCGGTCTTTCCGCCGGAAGACTCGACGGGCTTATCGGAGCCGGGCGAGCGGCGCAAGGTGGGCTTGTTGGGATCGCCCGCAGCCGGCTTGCGCATGGCCATGAGCTTCTCCAGCCGCTCATGGACCTGGGCGAACTCGGAGGTCGTGACCACGTAGTCCGGGCGGGGCGGCAGGATCTCCTGGATGTTGCGCTGCGCCTCCCGGATCCGGTCATCCGTCGAAGGATGGGAGCGGATCAGCTCGGAGAGCAGACCGGGCCGGGTCTTCTCCAATGCCTGGATCTTTTCGAAGAAGTCCACGTAGGCTACGGGGTCGTATCCGGCGGCATACAGGTACTGAACCGCGAGCAGGTCGGCTTCCCGCTCGAAATCCCGGGAGAACTTCAGGAAAGTCAGAGGGATGCCGAAGTTCGCCGCCTGCTGGATGCCATAGCCCGCCCAGCCGCCCATGAAGATTAGCGGCAAGGTGGCCCAGCTCGCCACTTGGCCGCGGGAGGCCTGGCGAGTGCCGTGGCGGGCGGCCACATGAGCCAGCTCGTGNGCGATGACGCCGGCCAGCTCCGCCTCGCTGCCGGCGCGGCGAATCAGTCCGGTGTTGACGAACAGATAGCCGCCCGGAAGGGCGAAAGCGTTGACCTCGTCGTCATCGATGACTTTGGCCGTAACCGGCACCTTCACGTCCGAGTGGCGGGCGATATTCTGCGCTACGCGGTTGACGTATTCGGATACCACCGGGTCGTCGACAATCTTGGCGTTTTTCTCGACCTCTTGGGCCAGTTGGCGGCCCAGTTCGATCTCCTTTTCCAGCGAGTAGAGATTCAGACCTTTGGCCACGTCCCGTGATCCGATGGCGGACGGGTCCCGCATGGGGTCCTTGGCCTTGGTATTGGCCNCCGCGGATGCAGACGCGACGAGCAGCAGCGAAATCAACAGCGGCAGAAGGAACCTCGTTTTCATGTCCGAAACCCTCCTGGCTTGATGTGATCCACCGGGCAACCCAGCCCGCTTTTTGCTACTTGTTAGACGGGCTGGAGACTATGCCGGTTGCAGGAAGGGAGTTAAGATAGAAACTCGGGCTGAGGACCCAAAGCGCTCATGTTTCCAAGTTTGCCGCCATTGCAAGCCGCGGTTTCCAAGCTCAGCCTGAGCTCTGTGCTGGATATCCTCCTGGTGGCTCTGCTGATCTACCAGTTGATTATGCTGATCCGCGGGCGGCGGGCGGTGCAGGTGCTGGCCGGCGTTGGGGTGCTATTGGGTGCGTATTTCGTAGCGATTTTGGCCGGCCTCGAGCTGCTGCGGGGGATCCTGGCGACGGTGGTGCCCTACACCGCCTTCGCGCTGATCGTGCTGTTCCAATCCGAGATTCGGGGTGCGCTGATGCGCATCGGCCGCCGGAGGTGGCTCGGCTTTGGAGGCCGCCTCCAGCGCCTGGAGTCCGCCGACGAGATCCTGCTGGCCGTGAGCCGTCTGGCGCAAAGCAAGACCGGGGCGCTGATCGTTCTGGAGCGGGATACGGGCCTGCGCACCTTCATCGAGAGCGGCGTCAAGCTGGATGCGCACNTGTCGCGGGACCTGTTGTTGTCCATTTTCCAGCCCGGCGGCCAGCTCCATGATGGGGCGGTGATCGTCCAAAACGACAAAATTGCGGCGGCGGCTTGCTTCCTGCCGCTCAGCATGAACCCGACCCTGGCCCGGACGCTGGGCACGCGGCACCGGGCCGCGATCGGCATCTCGGAGGAGAGCGACTGTCTGGCGATTGTAGTCTCCGAAGAGACGGGTCAGATCTCCGTGGCGGCTTTTGGGGAGATCGAGCAGAATGTGACCTTGCAGCGGCTNGACGAAAGGATGGCGCGGCATTTTGGCCGCCGNCCCGNTTNTAGGCCCGAACTCGCCCGGCGGCACTCGCTGCCGGCNGCGCGAGGGGAGCAAGAGCGATGAAGCGGCTGTTGCTGCACAACCTCGGCTGGAAGCTGCTCTCGCTGGCGATCGCGGTCGTATTGTGGTACGCGGTNGTAGGCGAGCCGTTGTATGAGGCCAGCGTCTCGGCGCCGCTGCTGCTGACCGGAGCCCCGGCGGATCTGGAGATCAGCTCGGAACGCCCGGAAAGAGTGTCCCTGGAGCTCCAAGGTCCGCCCTCGTTGCTGGATCAGGGGCACCTGTCCTCGGTGGCAGTAGTGTTGAATCTTAACTCCGTGANCCAGCCCGGGGAGCGGACGTTCACTTTGTCTCGNGAGAATGTCCGGCTGCCGCGCGGGCTGACTTTGCAGCGGGCGGTGCCTTCCCAAATCCGGTTGTATTTCGAGCGGCGCATCACGGCCACGATTCCGGTCCGGGCGCGCTTCGCCAACGACGGCTTCGGGGGGTACTTCATGCGGCGGCAGGAGATCTCGCCCGGCAAGCTCCGGGTGGTGGGTCCTGAAAGCCACGTCCGGCGGGCGGCCTGGGCGGAGACAGACCTCATCGACCTGGCGGGGGTGACCGGGGAAAAGGTCTTTCGAGTCAATGTCTTTTTGGATGATCCGCAAGTCCGGTTTGAAGACACCCCCCAAGTGGATGTTCTAGTGGAAACAGCCAAGAGCCGGGTGGTGGGAGACCGTTGAATGGCCAGGAAACTTTTTGGAACCGATGGCATCCGGGGGGTGGCAGGGGAGTTCCCCCTGGATCCTGTGACGGTGTACTGCGTGGGCGCGGCGCTGGGCCGGTTTCTGGCGGCTGCCAGCGCGGAGCCCGAGGTCATCGTGGGAGTGGACACGCGGGAATCGGGTCCGGCGCTGGCAGGCTATCTGGCCGGGGGGCTGGCTGCGGCGGGGGCGCGGGGGCGGTTCGCCGGAGTCATTACGACCCCTGGGGTCGCCTATTTGACCCGGACGAATCACTTCCTTGCCGGCGTGATGATCTCAGCTTCCCATAACCCCTTCCAGGACAATGGGATAAAGGTCTTCGACCATTCCGGCTACAAGCTTCCGGACCCGGTCGAGGAGCGCTTGGAAGAGCAGATCCTCACCCTCTCGGCCGAGCGGCCGGAACCCGTCTGTGCACAGTTGGCCGAGGATCCCAGCTTGGACAAAGCATATCTGGACTACCTTGTCTCCACCTTTCCCTACCGTCTGGAGGGGTGGCGGATTGCTCTGGACTGCGCACATGGGGCCGCGTCCCTGCTCGCTCCGGCCCTCTTCGAACGGCTGGGAGCGGCGGTGGAGGCGATCGGCTGCGAGCCGGACGGACGGAATATCAACCAGGAGTGTGGCGCACTTCACCTTGAGCCGCTGCGCCAGCTTGTGCGAGCCAGCCGGGCAAACGCGGGCGTGGCGCTCGACGGCGACGCCGACCGGTGCATTCTTGTCTCCCCTTCCGGCCAGATTGTCGATGGAGACGGCATCCTTCTTGTGACCGCGCGCTATCTGGCGCGCCGGGGGCGGTTGCCGGGACCGGGCGGCAAGCCGGCGGTGGTGGCCACCGTGATGTCGAATCTGGGCTTGGAAAAAGCCTTGGAACGGGAAGGCATCGCCATGCTCCGCGCGCCGGTCGGCGACCGCTATGTGCTGGAGGAGATGCTGGGCAAGGGATCGCCTTGGGCGGGGAGCAGTCCGGGCATGTCATCTTCCACGAGTACGCCACTACGGGCGACGGTTTGCTGACCGCCTTGCGCGTCTTCGAAGCTCTCATCGAGGATGGCTTGAATCTGGACGAGAGCGTTTCCGGCCTAGAGCGGTATCCGCAGCGGCTTGTGAATGTGCGGGTCCGTTCCCGCCCGCCTTTGGAAGAGATCCCGGAAGTGAAGCGCGCGCTCGAGTCCGCCCAGCGCGAGCTCAGCGGCCGTGGCCGGATCCTTCTGCGCTACTCGGGCACTGAGCTTCTGGCCCGGGTCATGGTCGAGGCCGCCGACCAGGAGCTGGTGGACCGCCACGCCGAGCTCGTCGCCGAGGCGGTCCGCAGCGCCATCGGAGCGTAGGTTTCTCCCGCGCAGTCCAAAGCCCGCTCATTTTCCATCCGAATTCCACCCTTTCGCTTCACAACGGAGCCGTCATTCCGGCGGCTGTCATTCTCTTGCTGGAATTATCCGCAGTCGATGCCGAATTTAACAACGCATAAATCTCTCCGGATGACCAGTGATGAGCGCAGCTACGGAACATGCAATGCACCAGTCGCAGAGGACATTAGAAGTGTGAATTATCGGCGATATTCGCGAAGGGCATCATTGACGAGAGGAATGGATGAAATTCACGCCCTTGCAAGAAAACCATGGAAAATTTCGCATAAAACCTTTTCAGGTCTGAAAATCTTGAATATAATTGGGTGTGGTTGCAGCCTGGCGGCGGCCGGGCGATCGTAATCCTGAGCTGCGGCGGAAACGCCGGCCAGAGGGTTAGCAAGATGATTGAGCCCGGACCAGCAAGGAGCGCGGACAACCCCGGAAAGCACGCCTTGCAAATGCCTTGTGCTTGCGGGGGCACCGCACGCGGTTCACCCAGAGTTGCAAGCGGCCGCGGAGGTGATTTGGGCATTCCCAGGCGCGGTGAGCGAAGGGCAGGCTGCGCGGGAAGCCGGTTGGAAGAGGAGTAGAGCCGATGGAATCTGAGCGGAGCGTGAATCAAGGGGGAAACGGCGGCGGGGCCGAGTCTCCCCGGATCGGCGTGTTCATTTGCCACTGTGGCGGAAATATTTCCGACATTGTGGACGTCGCGCGCGTGGCGGAGGAGACGGCGCGGCTGCCGGGCGTGGTTTGCTCGATGACCCACATGTTCTGCTGTTCGGACCCTGGCCAGGGGCTGATTGAGGAAAAGATCCGGGAGCAGAAGCTGAACCGGGTCATTGTGGCGGCCTGTTCGCCAAGCCTGCACGAGACCACGTTCCGGCGGACGGTGGCGCGGGCGGGCCTAAACGAGTACCTGTTCGAGCACTGCAACATCCGGGAGCAGGTTTCCTGGGTCATCGCGGACAAGGAGCTGGCGACGCAAAAGGCCGGGCGTCTGGTGCGGGCGGCGGCCACGCGGGCCCGCTATCTGCGCCCGTTGCAACGACGGCGGATCCCCATCCGGCCTTCCGCTTTGATCATCGGCGGGGGCGTGGCCGGACTGACCACGGCGCGCGATCTGGCGCAGCGCGGCATCGAGGTGACGCTTATCGAATCGAGCCCGTTTTTGGGGGGGCGGCTGGCATCGCTGCACCGCATCTATCCCACGGGCAAGCGGGCCCGGGAGGTCATTGGGGCTCTCATTGAGGAGGTTACCTCCCACCCGAAGGTGACGGTCTACACCAACGCCCAGCTTGAGAACTCCACGGGCTTCGTCGGCGACTTTCGGACCACGATCCGCATCCTGCCGCGGGGCGTGACCTCCGAATGCACCAATCCCAAGGAAGTGATCGAGGCGTGCCCGGAGGAAACGCTGGACACCTTCAACCTGGGCTTGAGCAAGCGGAAAGCCATCTACATGCCCTATGACGGCTGCTACCCGCCGGTGCCGGCCATCGACTGGAAGGCGTGCACCAAGTGCGGGGTTTGCTTTGAGGTGGCCGGGGGCAAGGGGATCCAGCTCGACGAGCAGCCCCGCCTGGTGGAGATCCAGTCCGGGGTCATTGTGATTGCGGTGGGACTCAATACCTACCCGGTGCGGCACGGGGAGTACGGCTACGGGGTATTCCCGGAGGTCATTACGCTGCACCAGCTCAACCGGCTGCTGGATCCGGAGGGGCCGACCCGCGGCCGGTTGCTCGTGAATGGCCACGAAGTGCGGCGGATAGGCTTCATGCACTGCGTGGGGAGCCTCCAGCGCAAGGGAATTCACAAACCGATGCGGGACGGCCGGATCAACGAGTATTGCAGCCGGGTGTGCTGCACCACCAGCGTGCACACGGCCGCGGAGCTCAAAGAGCGGTATCCCGAGATGCAGATTTACGACTTCCACGAGGACATCCGCACCTACGGGCGCAAGCACGAGGACTACTACGACGAGGTCTCCCAGAAAGGGGTTGTGTTCATACGTTTTGACCCCCTGCGCCCGCCGCGAGTGGATGCGGATCCCAAGGGGCAGGCGGCGCTGGTGGTGCGCACCTATGACCGGCTGACCTTCGGAGAAGAGCTGGAGGTGCCGCTGGACGCTCTGGTGCTGGCGCAGGGCTTAGTGGCGCGGGACATGAGCAAGCTGGTGGATTTGTACCGCTGCTCGGTGGGCGCAGACCGGTTCTTGATGGAGGTTCATCCCAAGCTGCGGCCTGTGGAGATGGCGGCCAGCGGGCTGTTCCTATCGGGGACGGTTCAGGGGCCGATGGACATCGGGGAATCGACGGCGGCTGCCGCGGCGGCGGCGGCCAAGGCCGCAGCGATGATTAAGACCGGCGTCATCGAATTAGATCCCTTTGTCGCCCGGGTTCAAGAGGAACTGTGCAGCGGCTGCAAGGTTTGCCTGACGGTGTGCCCCTTCCAGGCCATCAGCCGCAACGAGGAGCGCAGGGTGGCGCAGATCAATGAGGCGCTCTGCATGGGCTGCGGCGCGTGCGCGGCCACCTGCCCGTCCAACGCCATTCAGCAGGCCGGCTTTGAAGACGCGCAGGTGAAGGCCGAAGTCCTGGCCTTGCTCCAGGAGCCTGCTCTGGCCGCCGCGGCCGATTAGGAGGATTCATGACAACGACTGAAACCAAACCGGAAAGGGCCGGCGCCGGCCAGAAATGGGAACCGCGGATTGTGGGGTTTCTGTGTTACTGGTGCTCCTACACGGGCGCCGACGGGGCCGGCACGGCGCGCATGAAGTACGCCCCCAACGTAGACATCGTGAAGGTGATGTGCTCGGGCCGCATTGACCCGGAGCTGGTGACGACGGCGTTCGCCAACGGCGCCGACGGGGTCATGGTGCTCGGCTGTCACTTGGGGGACTGTCACTATATCAACGGCAACCACAAGACGATGGCCCGCATGCCCCTGTTGCGCCGGGTGCTGGAAGATTACGGCATCGAGCCCGAGCGCTTCCGGCACGATTGGGTGAGCGCGGCCGAAGGGGAGAAATTCGCCCGCCTCGTTACGGAGATGACCGAGCAGGTCCGGGCGCTGGGGCCCTTGAACTGGCCCGAGCGCATGCGGGAACGCGGCGTAGGCCACGGAGCGGACCTGCCGCCATGGGGGAGTAATCACAAATGAGCGCGAACGGAAAGCTGAAGGTTGGCATGTACTGGGCCGCCTCTTGCGGCGGCTGCGACATTTCCTTATTGGAAATCGGGGCGCGCATCTTGGACCTGGCTCAAGTGGCGGACGTGGCCTTTTGGCCCTGCGCGGCGGATTTCAAGTACAAGGACGTAGCGGCCTACCCCGACGGCTACCTGGATGTGTGCTTCTATAACGGCAGCGTCCGCAACAGCGAGCAGGAGGAGCTGGCCCGCCTGTTGCGGCAGAAAAGCAAGACGCTCGTAGCCTACGGGGCTTGCGCTTGCGACGGCGGCATCCCGGCGCTGGCCAACTACAAAAGCCCCAAGGCGATTTTCCAGCGGGTTTACCACGACAATCCTTCGATCGACAACCCGGAAGGAGCCGAGCCCCAGCCCAACTTCGAAACTCCGTTCGGGACGGTGCACATTCCGGCGTTCTATCCGGCGGTTCTTCGCCTGCGGGACATCGTGGAGGTGGATTACGAATTGCCCGGATGCCCGCCCCAGGCGGACCGGGTCTGGGAGACGATTCAGGCCGTGGTGAGCGGGGCCGTGCCCGCGCGGAATCAGCACGTCCGCGTCGGTTGCGGCCAGAAGACCGTCTGCGATGAGTGCCCGCTGGAGAAGCGTGAGGTCAAGATCACGCAGTTCCGGCGGCATCACCAGTACCGGCCCGAGCCGGGCTGGTGCCTGCTCGAGCAGGGCCTGTTGTGCATGGGGCCAGCGACGCGGAGCGGCTGTGGGGCTTTGTGCATCAAAGGCGGGATGCCCTGCGAAGGCTGCTACGGCCCGGCGGCCGCGGTCGAAGACCAGGGCGCGGCGATGATCGGCGCCTTGGGCGGCCTGCTGGACGCCGCTACCGAAGAGCGGGCGCAGGAGCTGGTTTCCCAGATCACGGACCCCACGGGGCGCTTCTACCGCTTCACCACGGCGAGCGGAATGCTGAAGATTCACGCACAGGGAGGGCAGTCATGAGCACCGTCGCAAGCGAGGCCACCAAAGCCTACCGGCGCGTCAGCGTCGATCCGATCACGCGGCTGGAGGGCCACGGCAAGATCGACATCTTTCTGGACCAGGAAGGGGAGGTGGCGGAGTGCTACTTCCAGGTGCCGGAGCTGCGCGGCTTTGAGAAGTTCTGCGAAGGGCGGCCGGTGGAGGAGATGCCGCGGATCACGCCGCGCATCTGCGGGGTTTGTCCGGAAGCGCATCTGATGGCCAGCGCCAAGGCGTGCGACGCGGTTTATAAAGCCGAGCTGCCGCTGACCGCGCGGCTGCTGCGCGAGCTTCAATACAACATCTTTTTCGTGACCGACCACGCCACGCACTTTTACGCCCTGGCCGCGCCCGATTTCGTGCTCGGCCCAACCAGCGATCCGGCCACGCGGAACCTGCTGGGGCTGGTGGCGAAAGTGGGACCGGCCATCGCGGGGCAGGTTCTCCAGTGCCGCGCCTGGGGGCACGAGGCGGCGGCCATTTTCGGCGGCAAGCCCGTCAATCCCGTCAACGCCATTCCCGGCGGCATGAGCAAGGGCCTGAACCAGGAGGAACGCGCGCGGCTGGAAGAGATCTGCCGGTTCATGGTGGAGTTCGGCAAGTTCACGCTGAAGCTGTTCCACGACGTGGTGCTGTCCAATAAGGAGTATGTCGATCTGATCCTCAACGGTCCCTACCTTCACCGGACCTACTCGATGGGCCTGGTGGACGAGAAAAACCGCGTCAACTATTACGACGGTTGGGTGCGGGTGGTGGACCCCGACGGCAAGGAGCTCTGCCGCTACGCTCCCCACGAGTACACCCAGCATGTGGCCGAGCGCGTCGAGCCCTGGTCTTATTTGAAGTTCCCATACCTGAAAGCGGTGGGCTGGAAGGGCTTCGTGGACGGCAAGGATTCCGGCGTCTACCGCGCCACCCCGCAATCCCGGCTGAACGCGGCCGACGGGATGAACAGCCCCATCGCCCAGGAGGCTTACGAAGAGTACTTCGAGACGCTGACCGGCGACCGCAGCGGGCGGACTCCCGTGCATCACACGCTGGCGATCCATTGGGCGCGGTGCATCGAGCTGATGAACGCGGCTGATGAACGCGGCCGAGCGCGCGCTGGAGCTGGTGCAGCACCCCGAGATCACTCACCCGGAGAACTACCGCGTGGTATGCGACAAGACGCCATCGGAGGGNGTGGGCATCGTGGAGGCGCCGCGCGGCACGCTGACGCATCACTACGTGACCGACGAGAAAGGGATCGTGCGGAAGGCCAATCTGATCGTCGGAACGACGAACAACCACGCCGCCATCTGCATGTCGATCAAGCAGGCGGCCCGGGGGCTGATCCGCAAGGGCAAGGAACTGAACGAAGGAGTGCTGAACATGGTGGAGATGGCGTTCCGCGCCTACGACCCGTGTTTGGGCTGCGCGACCCACAGCCTGCCGGGACAGATGCCGTTGAAGGTGCGGGTGCGCGACTGGGACGGGACGGTGCTTTCGGAGCTCAGCCGTTAAAAGGTGAACCGCTATGGCGAAAATCAAACAACGCTACGACGGAGTGGTGATCGGGGCCGGAATTGCGGGCATGCAGGCGTCGCTGGACCTGGCCGGCCAGGGCTTCGATGTGCTGCTGGTGGAACGTCAACCCTCCATCGGCGGCATCATGGTGGGGCTGAACAAGGTCTTTCCGACTCTGGATTGCAGCAGTTGCATCTGCACCCCGCGCATGGCCGAGGTGGCTCATCATGAGCGGATCACCTTGCTCACCTACACCGAACTGGACAAGATCGAGCGGCATAACGGNGCCTTCCGGGTCTCGCTGACGAAAAAGCCCCGCTACGTGGTCGAAGANGACTGTATCGGTTGCGGCAAATGCGAGCTGGCCTGCCAGCCGCTGGCCCCNCACGAGTTCGATTACGGCCTCGGCGCGCGCGCCGCAATCTACATCCCTCATGGCAACGCGATTCCCCAGTTGCCGGTTCTNGANCCGGACTACTGTATTTTCGACGGCAACTGCGCGCGGGTCTGCCCGACCAACTGCATCGACTTCACGCAGCAGCCCGAGCCGGTCCAGGTGGAAGCGGGCGCCATTATCCTGACGACGGGGCTGAAGACCACGCCCATGGACGCCAAGAAAGAGTATGGCGGCGGAAAGTATCTCAACGTCATGAACCCGCTGGCCATGGAGCGGATTCAGAGTTCCAACGGTCCGTACGGGCACATTCTGCGGCCTTCGGACGGCAAGATCCCCAAGTCCATCGCTTACGTGCAGTGCGCGGGCAGCCGGGACAAGTCCATCGGCGTGCCCTATTGCTCGCGCGTGTGCTGCATGTACGCGCTCAAGCACGGGATCATGATCAAGCACGAGCTGCACGACACGGAAGTCACGATTTACTACATGGACATCCGGGCTTTCGGGAAGGGCTACGAGCAGTTCTACCGGCGGGCGCTGGCCGAGGGGGTGCGGTGCGTGAAGGCCAAAGTGGCCCGCATCACGGAGGTGGACAACCACGACTTGATGCTCCGCGTGGAGCTGATCGACGAAGGCGGCCGCGTGGCGGACATCCGGCACGACTTGGTGGTTTTGAGCCAGGGGCTCATTCCCGGCTGGAAGCCGGACGGAACGGTTCCGGTCGAAGTCGACAGCGACGGCTTCCTCAAGGTGCGGGATTTGGCGGTGCGGTCGGCGCATAGCTCGGCTGATGGAATCTTCGTGGCGGGCGTCGCCACGGGCCCCAAGGACATCCCGGACGCCATAGTCGAAGCCGGAGCAGCGGCCATGGAGGCGGCGATGTATTTGGACCGCATGGGATGGCGGGCGGAGGCGGCGCCGGTGGGCGCCGGAGCGTAGCAGGAGAGTGGTCATGAGCGAAGCGGTACGAAACTGGCGGGAAGATCTGAAGGTGTTCCGCGAGCGGATGGGCGGCCTGACCGAAACCAAGAAGGCCATGACGAAGGAACAGCGGGACATCACCAAGGCCATACAGGATGCCTTGAAGGGAGGTCCGCGTACGGCGCCGGAAATCGCCGCGCAGACCGGAATTCCGAGTCACAAAGTGTTCTGGTATGTGATCGCCCTCAAGAAGTATGGCAAGGTGGCTGAAGCCGGGCAGAGCGGCGACTACTACCAATATGCATGGAAGGAGGCAACCTCGTGAGCTACCGAGTCGATCCCTCGCTGACCGTCCAACTCCGGGACTATGGAGCGGAGAGCGCCGTGCGGTGCTTCAACTGCGGCAATTGCACGGCAGCTTGCATGCTGGCGGGCCAGGAGGCGGTCTTCCCCAGGCGTTACATCCGCTACATCCAGCTCGGCCTGAAGGACAAGATGGTGGAGAGTCTGGATCCCTGGCTCTGCTACTACTGTGGCGACTGCTCGCAGACCTGTCCCCGCGAGGCTGAGCCTGGCGCGCTGATGATGGCCAGCCGGCGCTGGCTGACGAGCATGTACGATTGGACCGGAATCAGCCGCCTGATTTACCGCCATGGGGGCTGGCAAGTGGCGATCCTGGTGCTGGTGTCCCTGGTGGTCCTCGGACTATTCACCTTGCCGGGTAATTTCGGCTTTCAGTTGCTGGCAGCCTATCCGGAGGGGCTCGAGAGGGTGCGGATGGAGTATTTCGCGCCCAAGGAGATTGTCCACTGGGCGGATCTGGTGCTGGCGGGGTTGCTGGGCGGCCTACTGCTCAGCAATGCCGCGCGGATGTTTTACTATGTGACCCGCAGGGGGCCCCGCGCGCCGTTGAGCCTGTATCTGATCCAATTCAAAGAAATGATCGTCCATTTCTTTACGCAGATGCGCTGGCGCGGTTGCGCCGGCGGGCCGGGCAAACACTGGCTTCGGCATCTGTTTCTGGTGACCGGCTACGTGACGATGGCCATTCTCGTGGAGGCTTTCCTGCAAGTGTTCCAGGTGGAGGACTCTTCCTTCCACTGGACCAGCATTCTCGGCTACTATGCTACGGTGGTGTTGCTGGGCGCCTCGCTATGGATGATTTACGACCGGATCCAGAAAAAGGATCTACAGAGCAAGTACAGCGACACCACCGACTGGGCGTTCATCCTGCTGCTTTTCGGCACCGGCCTGTCGGGGATCCTGATGCACATTTTCCGGCGGCTGGATCTGCCCATGGCGACTTACGTGGGCTACATGATTCACCTGATGATCGCGGTGCCGATGCTGGTGGTGATGGTGCCATTCGGCAAGTGGTCCCACCTGCTGTACCGCCCGCTGGCGCTCTACCTGCTGGCGGTGCAGAAGAAGGCGGCGGAGAGGCAGCAGGTTCCCGTTCCCGCAGCCCAGCCGGCAGCGGCGGCTTGAATCCCTCCGATCCGGGCACGACCGTGGTGCTCGGGCTGGGGAACCCCGTCGTCTCCGACGACCGCGCCGGCCTGGCGGTCGCGGCGGAGCTGAAGCGGTTGCTGGAAGAATCCCCGATTGCCGGCGTCACGGTGCTCGAAAGCGAGCGGGGAGGGTTTGAGCTGATCGACCTGCTGGCCGGCCATTCGCGCGCCATTCTGATCGACTGCCTGACTGTGGCGTCCCCCATCCCCGGAAGAGTCCGCCGCCTCACCGTGGCCGAGGCCGCAGGAAGCCTCCGGCTTATTAACCCCCACGAAATTGGGATCGCGGAAGCCTTCGCGCTGGCCGCGCGCCTGGGCATACCCATGCCCATGGAAGTGGAGATTTACGCAATCGAGGGGGCGGACACCAGCACTCTTTCCGAACAGATGACGCCCGCGGTGGCGGCTGCGATTGGACCTCTCGCCCGCCAAATCTGGGCCGAACTCAAGGAAGGCCGCAGCGATTAGAGGGGCGCCGTTGAGCCTTCATTCCAAGCGCACTTCCCTTTTCGGTCCATCTCACGCCTGAAGACCCAAAAGAGGGCCAAATGACCAGGCTGCGGCATTTTATGCCTTCGCGGACGGGCTTCCCCCATTTTGCGTGGGTCATATGGCGCAACCCGACGAATGGGTCTTCGGCGAGCCAGCTGTAACTTGCTCATTTTTCTATAATCGGACCGTTTTATCTGAATTTGCCGCTTTGGCACGGCAAATGCGGAGTTTTCCCATAAAGCCGCAACGGCCTGCCTGTGGCGGCTGACTGTCTGCTGTAACAGGAGTCATCCATTGCTGGCCTTAATCCGCCGAAAAATGAAGTTCCAGCGAGAGGCTGATCCGCAATGGGCCGATCAGATCAGCCAGCAGCCAGGCTGCGACCGGATTTGGTCGTGCATCCAGTGCGGCACCTGCTCGGGAACTTGTCCCGTTTCGATCTACATGGATTTCACCCCGCGGCGCGTTATCGCGCTGGTCCGGGAGGGTTTCCGGGCCGACGTTCTCAGTTGCCAGACGATTTGGCTGTGCGCATCGTGTTATTCCTGCGCGGTGCATTGCCCGCAGAACGTCCACATCACGGACCTGATGTACAGCCTGAAACGTGAGGCGATCCGCCACCGCATGTATCCGGCGCGCTTCCCGATCCCGGTGCTGGCGCGGGAGTTCTACGAGCTGGTGCGGAAGCGGGGGCGGAACTCGGAGATCTGGCTGGTGCTGCGCATGGCCCTGAAATCGAACCCATTCATCCTTCTGAATATGGCGAAATACGGCTTCTCACTGCTGCGAACGGGCCGAATGTCTCTTCGGATGGAGAGGATTCAGAGGGTCGAGGAGCTCCCGAAGGAATTGAATGGGATGAAGGAGGTTGCCTCATGAACGAACCGAAGGAAGGCAACGGCGGAAAGAGTTATGTCTACTACCCCGGATGCTCTCTGAGCGCAACAGGGGTGGCCTACGACGAAAGCCTGCGCACCCTGTTCCGCCTGCTGAACCTTCGTCTACAGGAATTGGAGGATTGGAACTGCTGCGGGGCGACCTCTTATATGTGCATCGACGAAGGCTCGGCGTTTCTGCTCTCCGCGCGGAACCTCTCGCTCGCCCAGAAGATTGGCGCGCGGGAGCTGGTGGCGCCCTGCGCCGCTTGCTATCTGGTGCTGCGGAAGACTCAGGACTACGTGGAAAAACACCGGGAGATCGGCGGCAAGGTCTCCGAATCCCTCCAGCGGGCTGGGCTGCCGCCGCTCGATGGGGTCAAAGTTCGCCATCCCCTCGAAGTGCTGTACAACGACTTGGGGGTGGAGAAGCTGCGGCAGCTTGCGGTGCGGCAATGGCAAGGCGGGCGCATCGCCTGCTATTACGGCTGCCAGGCGGTGCGGCCCTACGACGAGGTGGACCGGCCGCACAACCCGATGCGGATGGATGAGCTGCTGCGCGCCGTCGGCGTTCCCACCGTGGACTACGCGCTCAAGACCAAGTGCTGCGGGGGATCCTTGACCGGCACGGTGCACGAGGTGGGACTGCGGTTGAACTACATCCTATTGAAAGAGGCCCGCCGCAAGGGCGCCGAAGCCATCGTCACTCTGTGCCCCCTCTGTCAGTTCAACCTGGACGTCTACCAGGCCGAGATCGCCCGGCAGAGCGGCGAGCGTTTCGATATGCCCGTGTTGTATTTCACGCAAGTCTTAGGCTGGGCGCTGGGAGGCGATTTCAAGGAGTTGGGGTTGAAGCGTTCGATCTCGGGCTCCGATCTGATCCGCCGCTGGTTCACGGCGAAGGAGGAAGTAGAAGCCTATGTCTGAGGCCAACGGCAACGTCCGCATCGGCGTTTATGTGTGCCACTGCGGCGCCAACATTGGATCCATCGTCGACTGCAAGGCCGTCGCCGAATACGCCGCCGGGCTGGCGGGCGTGGCCGTAGCCCGCGACTACAAGTACATGTGCTCGGATCCGGGTCAGGACCTGATCCGCCAGGACGTTCAGGAGCACGGCTTGAACCGGATCGTGGTTGCCTCCTGCTCGCCGCACTTGCATGAGCACACCTTTCGCACGGCTGCCGGGAAGGCGGGCCTCAACCCGTACTACATGCACATGGTCAACATCCGGGAGCATGACTCCTGGGTGCACGAGGACCGGGCCAGCGCCACCGCGAAGGCCATCGACATGGTCCGGGCGGCGGTGCGGCGCGTGGCGCGGCACCAAGCGTTGACCCGGGGCAGCGTGCCGATTCATCCCGCGGTGCTGGTGGTGGGGGGCGGGATCGCGGGGATCCATGCGGCGCTCACGCTGGCCAACGCCGGCAAGAAAGTCTACCTGGTGGAGAAGCAGCCTTCGATCGGCGGCCACATGGCGATGTTCGACAAGACCTTCCCAACCTTGGACTGCGCGGCCTGCATTCTCACGCCCAAGATGTCCTCGGTGAAGGCCCACCCCAACATCACGCTGTGGACCAACGCCGAGGTCACCAAGGTGGACGGCTACGTGGGCAATTTCAAAGTCCGGGTCACCCGCTGGCCGCGCTTCATAGAAGAGGACTTGTGCTCCGGCTGTCTGGAATGCATCGAGGCTTGCGTCTACAAGGAGCCGAAGTTCGCCGACGAGTTCAACCTTGGCTTGGGCAAGCGCAAGCCGATCTACATTCCGTTCCCGCAGGCGGTTCCGCAGGTTCCCATCATCGATCCGGAGACCTGCATCCAGTTCAAGTCGGGTAAGTGCAAGAAGTCCTGCCTGGCGGCCTGCGGCGAACGCAAGGCGATCAACTTCCAGCAGAAGGAACAGGTGGAGGAGATCGACGTGGGCGCGGTCATCCTGGCCACCGGCTTCAAGACGTTCGATCCTCTGCGGACGCCGTACTACGGCTACGGGCAGTATCCGAACGTGTACACCTCCTTGGAGGTTGAGCGGCTNGTCAACGCCAGCGGNCCNACGGCCGGAGAGGTCGTCCTGCGCGACGGGCGCAAGCCCAAATCGATCGGGATCATTCACTGCGTGGGCTCGCGCGACGTGGCAGCCAACCGCTGGTGTTCGCGCGTGTGCTGCATGTACTCGCTGAAGCTGGCGCACNTGCTCAAGGAGCACACCGGCGCCGAGGTCTTCAACTTCTATATCGACATGCGCACGCCCGGCAAGGGCTTCGAGGAGTTCTACCAGCAGCTGCTCAACGAGGGCGTTCACTTCATCCGCGGCCGCGTCGCCGAGGTCACCGACTGGGCGCTGGATCCCACCGAGGAAGGCAAGCTGGTGCTGCGCGTGGAAGACACGCTGCTGGGCGTGGTGCGGCGCATCCCGGTCGATATGGTGGTGCTGTCAGTCGGTCTGGAGCCTCAGC
>JGI24721J26819_10003181_pt1 | contig 17694 bp, 15 predicted proteins | sample YelNatPaOPGAMG01_FD_26819 | JGI IMG/M metagenome (IMG submission 26819) | reverse complement strand
TTATCTATATAATTTTGTTTCACAATATTTTAATTAGATTAATACATCAATAAATTTTCCACCGAATTATCTTTTTCAAAAAGTCCACACAATATTTTACATTGCTCGCAAATTAGTATAAAATGTAATTGCAGGAGAAAGAAGATAGAAACCCAATCGTTGTGTTGTCCGAGATACAAACAGATTTTTTAATAATTATTTTTCTATATTTTTATATTTCAAGTGTATATATTTTTATGTTAATATTAAATTACAAAAATAAAGGAGAATGGGAAATTGAATGACATTAAAGTGATAGTTATAGGGTCATTAAACACTGATATGATAGGTACAGGTTTTGAGCGCATACTCGGCCCTGGTGAATTAACCACAGGTCAAACTTTCAGCATAGGGCTAGGAGGAAAATCCAGGAACATTGCTGAGATGTCAGCGTGTCTGCTAAAGAAATGGCAGGTCGCAATGTTGGGTCGCACTGTAAAGGATAAATTCGGATTATGGAAGATGCCTTTTTATGCTCTTCAAAAATCAGGGGTAATTACCAAATATATTAAATTTTTAACAAAAGGACTGCCAGGTATTGCACTAATTCCAGTTGATACAAAAGAGAGAAACCAGATATATGTCCTGCCAGGTGTAAATAATGATTTTTCCCCGTCAGATATATTGGCTGTGAGTAAAATATTCAGTAAAGCAAGGGTCATGACATTGTCCCTGGAATTGCCAAAAAGAACAGCAATTGCCGCAATAAAAGAAGCAAATAAATATGATTTAAAAGTAATTTTAGACACGGGTGGTATAAATGAAAACGCGGACAATAAATGGATTCTTAAACAAAAAATTTTTATATTGAGACCTAACGAGCATGAAACAAAAATATTAACAGGAGTAAGGGTAATAGATTATAAGAGTGCCGCTAAAGCTGCTAAAAAAATCCTCAACAAAAATATAGAAAATTTACTTATCACCGCTGGGAAAAATGGTGGTTATTTTTTCAATACAAAAATGAAAAAACATTTACGAGTGCCATTTATAAAAAAATCAAAATTTGTAGATGAAACCGGGTGTGGCGACCAGGTAACATCAGTCATTACTGCAGCAGTGGCAGAAGGAACAGACATATATGAAGCATGCGTTTTGGTAATCCTCGCGGGAACAATACAGTTTTATAAAAAGGGCATTATTCCTGTAACAAAATATGAACTTGAAAAATTTAGAAAATATTTTTAATAAGCTGTAGATATTAAGAATGATAATTTATATCTGAACCCCCTGACGCTAAAAACAGAGTAAACGATAAAAGATACATAATACTGTTAAGTGAATAATTAATGAAAAATAAAAGGAGGTAAGTGGTGTGTTGAAAGTAAAAGTTTCTGAAACAAAGGATTATTTTAAAACAGGAAATAAAAATTTTTTTTATTTTGCTGATACTGTCTGGTCAGCATTTTCAAATATATCAATAGATGAATGGGAAAAATATCTTACAATCAGGAAAAAACAGGGGTTTAATGTGTTTCAGGCAAATATACTCACCCAATGGGACGCTGGCAAACCTGATATGAATATTTATCCATTTAAAGTTGATAAAAATGGTAAATTTGATTTTTATAGTATTAATGAAGAATATTTTAAACGTGCACGTGAAATGTTATCCATAGCAAATAAAATAGGTCTTATACCTGCACTTGTTGTTTTATGGGGGAATTATGTAAAAGATACATGGATGTTAAAATATAATCCAATTAATGTTATGCCTTTTGATATTGTTAAAACCTACTGTGTATATGTTGTAAAAATGTTTTCTGAGTTTAATCCGATATTTATAATAAGTGGTGATACTAATTTTGAGAGTGAAGAAACAATTAAATATTACATAACAGCATTGGAAACAATTAAATCATTGTCCCCTGAATCTCTGACAACAATGCATTTAGCGCCTTGTGTTGAATTACCTGAAATATTTATTAATTCAAAACACCTTGATTTTTATATGTATCAATCAGAACATAATATTGAATTTCAGGATAATATTTATAAAAATGCACAAAATTATTATAACAAACCTGTAAAACGCCCCATTGTAAACGGTGAGCCGTGTTATGAGTTTCATTTTTTTGGTGGTAAATATGGCAGATATAACGAATTCAATGTCAGAAAAGCTTTCTGGCAGAGCGTTTTATCCGGGGCAAAAGCAGGATTTACATACGGCGCACAGGGTATATGGAGCTGGCACAGGGAAGGAAAAATTTTTTCAAATGAGCCTTTTGGCGGTAAACCACTTGTGTGGCAAAAAGCATTAAATTTAAAAGGCGCAAATGACATTTCTTTTGCAAAACAAATATATGAAAAATATAATATGTTTTATATTGAGCCAGTTGATAAAATTCTTAATAAAACAAATGAAATATGTATGTCTGAATCAAAGGATGGGAAACAATTTTTTATTTATATTCCATATAATATTGATATTGATGTTAGTCTTAATTTAAGTGAATATAAAATAACAATTATAAATCTTGCTACCAAGAAATTTTTTAAACCTGAGATTGAAATAAAAAAAGAATTTTCACGAATTAAAATGCATGATTTTAATAATGATGTCTTGATTATAGGAGAAAAAAATAAATAACTTTAATTTTTAATAGATAATATCAATATCTAATTATTCACACAAAAAATATTTTCATATTCTCTTACAATTTACAATGTTAATTTTCGGTTCTTTCTATCCTCCAAATTAAAATCATACAGAAGATGATTTTTTTCACAGCATTTTAATTATATTAACTTGTTTAGGCGCACACCTTTTTTGAAAAGTCCCTAATTAACCTATTTATTGACATATTATAAATATTATGTTAATTTATATAAAAGAAAAAAATTAAATTTTAAGGAGTTTTTATGAAAAAAATATTTATTTTTTCTCTTGTTTTAATTTTATTTTCTTTTAATTATTTAATTTCTGAAAATGTTTCTGATGATGTTTTTTTTAACAATAATACAGTAGTAAGTATTGATGAAATGAACAAAGCAGACCCTGACCCGACACCTGATGTGAATTTTAATTTAGCAGAAATTGATACTGCAACTTCAGATACATCTACTACACAAACTCAGGCAACAACATCCACTCCTGCTTCAGAACCAACAGTTGTTTTTCAAGAAGTGGTTCCTGAACAAAAACAAATGACAAAGGAGGAAATAGAAAGAGATATAAAAGTTTTATTTGCTGAGGGTAAAAAATATTATGATATAGAAGACTACGAAGGTGCAATAGAAATATGGGAAAGAATACTACAAAATTATCCGACTGCAAAAACTAATTCTGATGTTAGATATTATTTGGGTATGGCATACGAATATATTGGGAATTTACCAAAAGCAATAGAACATTATCAAAAATTTATGGCTGAAAATCCAAAACATTCATTAATTATAGAGGTTTCTTATCGACTGGCTGGTTGTTATTCAAAATTGGAAAAATATCCTTATTCAATGGAAATATACAGAGACATAATAAGAAAAGCACCTGGAAAAAAAGAAACAATAAGAGCATATTTTAATCTTGCACAGATTTATATGAAACAGGAAAAATATAAAAAAGTTATAAATATATACAGAAATATTATGAAATACTATCCCAATACACAATGGGAAGTTCAGGCAAGATTTCAACTTGCATCACTTTTTGCTCAAATTGGCAATTATAAAAATTCAATTAATGAATATAAAATTATAAAATACAAATTTAAAGATACAGATTGGGCTCCTATGGCAGCAATGCATATTGGTGATACTTATAAATTAGCAGGTGATTTAAAAGAAGCCAAAGATGCATATAGTAGAGTTGTCTATGAATTTTATAATAAAGAAATTTATGTGCAACAGGCAGAGGAAAGAATAAGGGCATTAAAACAATATAAAGAATTAGAGAATAAGTTATATGTTAAATAGATTTACAGTTTTTTTATTATTATATATTTTTTTACATTCAATAATCTTACCAGAGGATCCGGTTGAACAGGCAAACAAGTATTTTCAAATGGGGAAATACAATGAGGCCATCCAGATATATTCAAAAGTAAAAGAGGTTTATCCAAATACTGACTGGGCAAGAATTTCTTTGTTAATGACAGCAAGGTGTCTTGAAAAACTCAGTAAAATAAACGATGCAATAGATGAATACAAGATGTTAATAACCAAGCACCGTGGAACTGATTTTGCAGAAGAGGCATTTTTTGCCATAGCCAGATTGCACGCATCAAAAGGTGATACAGAAAGCGCAATAAAATCATATGAATCATATTTAAAAAATTATCCCAATGGACAATTTAGACCAATAGCATTATTTAATATTGCATCGTTATATAAAGAAAAAAAAAGATACAACGAAGCCATTGATAAATACAATGAAATTTTAAGTAATTATCCAAATGAATTATGGTTTTATAGCTGGTCTGCCATTAATATTGGACATATTTATATGATAAAAGATAAATATGATGCTGCCATAGAAAGTTATCAACGCGTATTAAATACAGAAAATAATAAATTTTTATATACATTATCACTTTTATACAAAGGACAGGCATTTATTGAAAAAGGTGATTACAAAACAGCAATTACTATTTTTGAAAACATATTAAAATCAACATCATATTTCCCGGAAGAAGCATTATATGGACTTGCAAAAGCGTATTATAAATCAAATATGTTTGTAATGGCAAAGGAAACGCTGGAAACATTATTAACTTTATATCCAAATACAATCTGGAAAAATGAAGCAAACAATAAATTAAATATTATAAAGAAAAGGTTAGAACAAGAAAAAAAATAAAAATCTAAATTATATTTCATATTTATTTAAAGAGGGATTTTTAATGTCTGATTTAACTCCGATGATGAAGCAATATCTGGAAATTAAAAAAAAGTATCCCGACACGATACTTTTTTTCAGATTGGGTGATTTTTATGAGATGTTTAATGAAGATGCAAAAATTGCATCAAAAGTTCTACAGATAGCATTGACATCCCGGACAGCAGGGGAAGGAAGACAGATAAAAATGCCTATGTGTGGTGTGCCATTTCATGCGGCAAATTCTTATATAATAAAACTCATAAATGCAGGATATAAAGTTGCAATTTGCGAACAGATGGAAGACCCTAAAACAGCAAAAGGTCTTGTAAAAAGAGAAATAATAAAAATAATAACACCAGGAACAATAATTGAAGAGGATAATTTAAATAAAAAATTAAATAATTATTTATTGTCTTTTTTTATATCTGAAAAAAACGCAGGCATTGCTTATCTTGATATTTCAACAGGTGAGTTTTTTACAAGAGAAATAAATATAACAGATAATTTTGATAAATTAGTTGATGTCATAATAAATATTAATCCTGCTGAAATTTTATTGCCGGAATCATACAAAGAAAATAAAATTTATTTAAAAAATATTATTGAGCGACTGAAACTTGAAATAGAAAAGATTTTTATTAATTATTATAATGACTGGAATTTTCAATATGAAATTGCATATGAAAAAATAAAAGAGCATTTTAAAATACTTTCAACTGAATCCTTTGGGATTAATGAAAAATCCCTGTCTTTAATACCTGCTGGGGCTTTGATTTCCTATCTTTATGAAACACAAAAAACAGTACTTTATCATATAAATAAAATTACAAATTACGTTTCTGATAAATTTATGATTCTTGATTCTGTAACCCTTAAAAATCTTGAAATACTGGATACAGAACAAAAGGGAACTGCATTGACCTTAATTAATATTTTAGATTATACAAAAACAGGAATGGGGAGCAGGGAATTAAAAAAATGGTTAAAACAACCACTTTTAAATATAGAAGAAATAAAAAAAAGGCAGGAAATAATAAAATTTTTTATTAACTTCCCTGATTTAAAAGATAGTTTAACTGATTTATTATCAGAGATGGCAGATATAGAAAGAATAACCGGAAAATTAGGTAGTTTAAATATAAATGGAAGGGATTTAATAGCATTAAAAAATTCTATAAAATTACTATCACAAATAGATGAAATAATAAAAGATACCAATAATGATAACCTTGTTAAAAATTATATATTATCTAATGAAAAATTAAATGAAGTTTTTGATATTATAGATAAAGCAATAGAAGAAGAGCCGCCTATAACAATAAAAGAAGGCGGTTTGATAAAATCATCCTATAATGAAGAATTAAAAAGGTTAAAGGATATTTCAAAAAATAGTAAAGAGTGGTTATCTTCATTACAAGAAAATGAAAGGAAAAGAACAGGTATAAATTCCTTAAAAGTAGGATATACTTCTGTTTTTGGATATTACATTGAAGTTTCTAAAGCCAATTTAGCAAATGTACCTGATAATTATGTAAGAAAACAAACACTTGTAAATGGAGAAAGGTTTATCACTCCTGAATTAAAAGAATATGAAACAACCATTTTAAACGCTGAAGAAAAAATAAAAAATCTTGAATATGAAATATTTTTATCTATTCGCACAAAATTGATAGATTATATAATCTATTTGCAGAACGTTTCAAATAAAATTGCTGAACTTGATTGTTTGTTATCTCTTTCAGAAGCAGCAATAAAAAATAATTATATATGTCCTGAAATTACAGAAGAAGGAGTTATTTTAATAAAAGATGGCAGACATCCGGTTGTTGAAAAATCATTGGGTTATAATGAATTTGTTCCAAATGATACTGAACTTGATACCAAAGAAAATATTATTATGATGATAACAGGGCCTAATATGGCTGGTAAATCAACTTATATGAGACAGGTTGGTATAATTGTAATAATGGCTCAGATTGGTTCCTTTGTGCCCGCTTCATCTGCAAAAATAAGTATAGTTGATAGAGTATTTACAAGAGTAGGTGCTTCTGATTATCTTGCAAGGGGACAATCAACATTTATGGTTGAAATGATTGAAACAGCAAATATATTAAATAATGCAACAAAAGATTCATTAATCATACTTGATGAAGTTGGCAGGGGAACATCAACATTTGACGGGATTTCAATAGCATGGGCAATAACCGAATACATCCATAACAGAATAAAAGCAAAAACACTTTTTGCAACTCATTATTATGAATTAACAGAGATTGCTGATATTTTACCATTTGTTCAAAATTATAATATACAGGTAAAAGAGTGGGGAGATAAAATTATTTTTTTAAGAAAAATAATCAAAGGTGCTGCAGATAAAAGTTATGGTATTCATGTTGCTCAACTTGCCGGTCTTCCTCAGGAAATAATTGATAAGTCATTTTTAATATTAAAGTCACTGGAAGAGGCAAATTATAATAAAAACGGAAAAACAAAAATTGGTTCTATTACATCTGAAAAACAAAATAATGAACAATTAGATTTGTTTGGTATTGAGAATGAAAAAATAAAAAATGAAATAAAGGATATGGATATTAATAAATTGACACCTTTTGAAGCACTTGCTAAATTAAAAGAACTAAAGGACAAATATAATTTATAAATAATTACTGCCAGGTAAAAACTATTTTTTACCTGGCAGTTTGGGAAAAGCAGTTACTACATCAAAGAGCAAGATATATCTTCGTAAGAATCATATCCAGTTTAGAGTTTAACTTTTTGCTTTCCTTTTTTTCATAATTTGTAAATGCTTTTGACTTTTTTAATAATTCAATGTGTTCGCGGCCGAGTTGCAATCCTTCAAAATTGTCTGTGTCTTTCATCTCTTGTAACTTTTCTTTTTCATTTTTCATCCCTGACCTCCAATTTTTTTAAATTTTATTTTTAATAACTTTTCAATATGATATGAATGAATTTTATTTGGAATATTTCTGTTGTTAAACCATCTGTTAACAGTGCAAAAGGCAACATTTAATTCTTTTGCTAATTTCTGTTGGGAAATCCTGTTTTCCAATCTGTAAATCTCAAGATTTTTTATTTTATTCTTCATATAGCAAATTATAGCAAATTATAGCATTTTTGTCAAGTGTTTTTTTTGAAAAATCAAATATTGCCTCACTTACAGCAGGTAGAGTCAGAATAAAAAAATTTATATGAAATTAAAAATAACATTTAGTCCCAATACTATCCAAATTAAACAGGGCATTGCTTTTATTTTGTTATTCCTGTTCCTGAATAAATTATGGGTGAACTCAAGCAGAACCACGGAATGTTATTTAAAATTGAAAAATTAAATTTAATTTTATTTTTTTTTTACTGGCTTTATGATAAGATTATAAAAACATTTATAAAACTGGTGAAAGAATGGAACCTAATATAATTTATTTTAACAATATTAAATATGAAGCAAAGATTTTAAATATTTTATTTAGAATGGGTTTTAAAAATAGAATTACAAAAATTAAAAAGATTCAAAGAAAATATTATGATGATTTAATAAATAAAGCAAAAAAAATATGCAATTTAAAAGGCGCATATACGATTTTAGATATTATTAAAAACAAAAATAATAAAATTGTTATAAATGATAATATTATAATTAAAAGTAAAAATTTAAGTAAATTATTAGAAAAATCAGATAAAATAGTTTTTATGGCATCAACCGTTGGAAATGATATAGTAAAATTAAGAGATGAAAATATAAAAGGAAAAAATCCTGCATTTGGAGTAATTTTAGATGCTGTTGCTTCAGAGACAGCTGATGCTGGACTTGACTGGATACAACAATTTATTTCCAGACAAATCGCCAAGCAGGGTTTAAAATTAACGAGAAGATTTAGTCCAGGTTACGGAGATTTACATATTTCAATTCAAAAAACAATTTATAAAAAATTAAAATTAAATAAAATTGGAATAAAGATAACAAAAAATTATTTTTTAATTCCAGAAAAATCAGTGCTTGCTATTGCCGGCATTATAAAAAAGGAATATTAAAATGAAAGAAAATAAATTTTACAAATTACTACAAAAGAATAAAATTATTTTGCTTGATGGTGCATCGGGTGTATCATTGCAAAAAGCTGGTATGCCCAAAGGTGTGTGCCCGGAAAAATGGGCTATTGATAACCCGCAAAATTTAAAAAAATTACAATTGGATTACATAAATTCCGGCTCACAAATTTTATATTCATTTACATTTGGTGCAAACAGATTAAAATTAAGTGAATTTGGTTTTGGAAATAATGTAATAAATTTTAATAAAGAATTAGTAAGAATAAGTAAGTCAATTGCCAATAATAAAATCTTAATTGCAGGTGATATTGGACCTGTTGGTAAATTTCCGGAACCGACAGGGGATTTAAATTTTGATGAATGTATAAATATTTTTAAAGAACAAATAAAAGGATTATTAGCAGGTGGAGTTGATTTGTTTGTCATAGAAACTATGATTGATATTCAGGAAGCGCGTGCAGCATTAATTGCCTGCAAAGAAATGAGTAATTTGCCTGTTATTGTTAGTATGACTTTTGATGAAAACAAAAGAACATTAACAGGAACAACACCAGAGGCAGCCATAGTCACATTACAATCATTAGGCGCTGATGTTGTTGGGGTTAATTGTTCAACAGGTCCAAAAGAAATGGTAGAAGTGGTAAAAGCAATGAAACCATATGCAAAAGTTCCAATAATTGCAAAACCTAATGCAGGATTACCCAAATTGATAAACAATCAAACTGTATTTGATATGGATGCATATAAATTTGCTTCATATACCAAACAATTAATTTGTGCAGGTGCAAATTTAATAGGTGGTTGTTGTGGTACAACACCGGAATATATAAGTTTAATGAAAAAAAATATAATAAAACCTAAAATTAAAATAAGAAAACATAAATCATCGGTCTTATCAAGTTATCAGAATATAACTGAAATTGGCAAAAAATTTGTTATAGTTGGTGAAAGAATAAACCCGACAGGTAAAAAAAATTTACAGCAGGAGTTGATAAAAGGCGAAACAGCAGAAATAAGAAATATGGCTCTTGAACAAATTGAAAAAGGTGCCTCAATACTTGATGTTAATGTTGGTATGCCGGGTATAGATGAAAAAGACACAATGAAAAAAATCATAAAACTTTTAAGTACAGTTTCAAATGTTCCTGTTTGTATTGATTCATCTTCTACAGATGTCATAGAAGCAGCATTGAGAATTTATCCGGGAAGGGCATTGATAAATTCAATTTCCGGTGAAAGTAAAAAAATAAAAAAATTATTACCAATTGCAGCTAAATATGGTGCTATGTTTATCTTGCTGCCACTGGATGACAGAGGAATTTCAGAAAATATTGAAAAAAGACAAAAAATAATCAAAAATGTTGTTAAAAAATCATTACAATATGATTTTAAAAAAGAAGATATTATTATTGATGGACTTGTTATGACTGTGTCATCTAAACCTGAGGCACCAAAACAAACTTTGAAACTTATAAAATGGGCTAAACAAAATGGTTTTAATTCTATAATTGGATTATCCAATGTTTCCTATGGATTACCACAAAGACATATAATAAATTCAACTTTTTTAAATATGGCAAAAAAAGCAGGGCTTTCAATGGTAATTGCCAATCCTGCGTCTGATTTTAGTGTTGTTGATAAAGATGCTTTAAAAGTTTTATCAGGTAAAGATAAAAATTGTTCTNACTGGATAAAAAAATATAGCAATCAGGTTACAGATAAAAAAGTTTCAACACAGATTAAAAAATCAAAAACAATTTATGATGCAGTTGTAAATGGTGAAAAAGAATCAGTTACTGATTTAATAAATAATGAACTTAAAAATGGGGAAAAACCCGAAAATATAGTTAACAATATTTTAATTCCTGCCATTAATTATGTTGGTGATTTGTATGATAAAAAAATATACTTCCTTCCACAGTTAATAGCAAGTGCTGATACAATGAAAACAGCATTTAATATTTTAGAACCGCTATTATTAAAAGATAACATAAAAAAACAACAAAATAATATAATACTTGCAACAGTAAAAGGTGATATTCATGATATTGGTAAAAATATTGTGGCATTGATGCTGAAAAATTATGGCCATAATATTATTGATTTAGGCAAAGATGTTGAATCAAGGATTATTATTTCAAAGGCAAAAGAATTCAATGCAAAAATAATAGGATTATCCGCTTTAATGACTACAACTATGACGGAAATGAAAGCAGTTATTCAATTAGCTAAAAAAGAAAAATTAAATAGTAAAATAATAATAGGTGGAGCAGTTGTAAATCAGTCTTTTGCAGATGAAATCGGTGCAGACGGTTATGCAAAAGATGCCTATGAAGCGGTAAAATTAGTTGAGAAATTATTAAAGAGTTAAAATGTTTTTAAAAAAAATTTTATTATTCATATTTATTTTTTATGCATTTATTTTAAATGCATATCTTTCAACTTATGAAGCGGCAAATCATCTTGGTGAGGTTGCAGAGGTATGTGGTTTTTGTGTTTCTATTAATTATGAAAATGAAAGGCAGGGCAAACCCGTTATTCTTGATTTTGAAAAAAAATATCCTGAGCAGGTTTTTTCAGTAATAATTTATGAAATCGATATTAAAAAATTTGAAAAACCACCCGAAGAAATCTTTTTAAATAAACCAGTTTGTGTAAAAGGATTAATAGATGCAATAAAAGGTGTTCCTTTTATTATTGTATCAGATCCCCAGCAGATACAGATTATGAAAAGATATGATATTGAATCAGATGAAATATATGCATGGAAGCAAAGTAAAGACTATCATAATACATGGTTTAAAAATAAAGATAGAATAAAATTAAAAATAATTTTAAATGCAATAGGGTATAAATTAAATATAAAAGACGATACTTGGGATTTGGAAACCTATAGAGCGGTTGTGGATTTTCAAAATAAAAGAAAAATACCGGTAGATGGATTGGTTAAAAGAAAGGTTTTATTTGAGATGGAGAATGTAATAAATCAAAGCAAAGATTTGAATTATCAAAAGAAAAAAGAATTATATTATATGATACAGTCATTATTAAAAAGAAAAATTTAATTGTATTACTTCATTAACGATTATCAGCATAAAAAGTAATATTTATTAAAATAAAAATTACTTTAAACAACTTTTAATTACTTACAAAAAAATAAAAAAAGATATGTCACTGTTTTATTTGTAACTTTTGATGACTTTAATTCAAAATTTTTTTTATCATTAGTATGTGAATCTTGCCTAACTTCCTGTATTTAAGATGAAGAAGTATTTTAAAAATGAGAAGAAGTTAATCAAACAACAATACAAACCCACCATTTTTTAAATCAGGTTATGCCTGATTCATATCATAAAATTTACTGTTATATTTATATTTTAATTTTATCCCAAAAATATCTTAAATATGTATATAATTTTTCTTCTATTTCAGATGTGTTTTTTTCATTTATTTTTTTTTCATTGAATTCATTTATATAATAAATTACATTATTATATAAATCATTTAATATTATTTCAATATCATAACTTTTTAAATTCATATTATCTTGTAATTGTAATAATATATTTTTAAAATAATTTTTTATTTTTTTTTTAATATTATTTATTTTTTCTGAAATTTCATTGATATCTGAATAACTTTCCATGTTTAATATTCTCCATATTCTATTTGTTCTATGATTATTAAATAATTTAAACATATCAATTATTTTATTTTGCAAATAATAATAACTATTATTTTTTTTTAAATTTTCAACATTCAATTTATCAATTTCTTTTTCTAAAATATCAATTATTTTAATTAATAATTTAATTTTACTTTCAAAATAATGATAAAATGTACTTTCTTTGATCTTTGATTTATAAGAAATATCTCTAATTGATGTTTTATCATAACCATATAACGAAATTATTAATATACCATTGTCTATTATTCTTTTAAATGTATTTTGATAATTTCTGATCATATACATATATTATCTAACAACTGTTAGATAGTCAATTATTTTTTGTTGACAATAACATTTACTATTATTATAATAAAATTAGTGAATAATTTCACAAATATAATATAAAAGGAGTGAATATGGTTATACAAAAAGAGGAAATAAAATTACCGCAGGAATTAATAGATTATATTAATATCTGGAAGAATAAACCTGGAAATGAAATTATGATTTTACATAAGGTCCAGGAAATCTATGGCTATGTTCCAAGAAAAGTTGCAATGGAAATATCAAGAATTTTAAATATTCCACTTGCTAAAATTTATGGAATAATTACTTTTTATCATATATTTAAATTAAATAAACCTGGCAAATATAGAATATCTGTTTGTATGGGGACCGCATGTTATTTAAAGGGTAATGAAGATATTTTAAGCGAACTTGAAAACATATTGGGCATAGGTGTAAATTCAACAACAGAAGACGGTATATTTTCTATAGAAATAGTTAGATGTATTGGTTGCTGTGGTATTGCTCCAGCAATGATGATTAATGATAAAGTATATGGAAATTTAAAAAAAGAACAGTTAACTGAAATTTTAGGAGAATATACAAAATTAGAAGGAAAGGAACTGAAAAATGGGTAAATTGAATTTAGAACAATTAAAACAGATAAGAGAGATTGTAAAGAATTCAAATAAGAATGAAATCTTGGTGAGTTTAGGAACCTGTGGAATCGCTGCAGGCGGGGATAAAATTTATGAAATTTTAAAACAAGAAATAAAAGATAGGGATTTAGATAATGTAATTATTGTAAAAAAAACTGGATGTCTTGGTTTGTGTTTTTGTGAACCGAATCTTGTAATAAATACACCGGGGTTACCAGAAACTGTTTATGGTTATGTTACCGAAGACATTGCTTATAAAATTATAACAGAACATATTATGAAAAAAAATATTATTGATGAAAATGTAATTTTTATACCATCTAACGACTTGATAAGTTTTAAGGAGGAAAAATAAATATGAATTTAAAATATTTATATGTTTGGGAATCGGATAAAAAAAAGAATTTATATAATACACTTGTAAAAAAAATAACATCAAAAAACCTTGACGATAAAGTAAAGGTTTTAAGTACAAAATATATTGGTATAACCGGTAAAAAATCAATAATAAAAATTATGCCAGAAAATATAATATACACAAATTTCAATGAAACAGAAGATATTGATAAAATAATTGATTCACATTTTATTAATAATAAGGTTTTAGATGAATTTATTTATATAACAGACAATAAATTTGCTAAAGTTAAAGAAAAAGATAAATATTATAAACAATTAAGAATTGTTTTAAGAAATAGTGGATATATTGACCCTGAAAATATAAATGATTATTTAGCAAGGGATGGATATAAAGCATTAGAAAAGGCATTATTTAAAATGACTCCAACCGATGTTATTGAAGAAATAAAAAAATCAGGATTAAGGGGTAGGGGCGGAGCTGGCTTTCCAACAGGAAAAAAATGGGAAATTACTAAAAATGTGCAATCTGATATAAAATATGTTGTATGTAATGCAGACGAAGGAGATCCAGGCGCTTATATGGATAGAAGCGTTCTTGAAGGTGACCCATATAGCGTTATTGAAGGGATGACAATCTGTGCATATGCAGTTGGAGCGCAGTATGGATATATATATGTTCGCGCAGAATACCCACTTGCAATTAAAAGATTACAAATGGCTATTGATAAAGCCAATGAAATGGGTTTGCTTGGTGATAATATTCTTGATACAAAATTTTCATTTAATATCGAAATACGTCTCGGAGCTGGCGCATTTGTATGTGGAGAAGAAACTGCATTAATTGCATCAATTGAAGGAAAAAGAGGTATGCCAAGACCACGTCCACCTTTTCCGGCAATTTCGGGCTTATGGGGAAAACCAACAGTTATAAATAATGTAGAAACATGGGCAAATATACCAGTTATAATTATAAAAGGTAGCCAATGGTTTTCTTCAATAGGAACAGAAACATCAAAAGGAACTAAAGTTTTTGCCTTAACAGGTAAAATCAAATATCCGGGTTTAATCGAAGTCCCAATGGGAACAACAATAAGAGAAATAGTTTTTGATATAGGAGGTGGTATATTAAATAATAAAAAAATTAAAGCANTTCAAACAGGAGGTCCATCAGGTGGAGTGATACCTGAAGAATATCTCGATTTGCCAATAGATTATGAAAGTTTACAGAAAATTGGTTCTATGATGGGATCTGGTGGTATGATTGTTATGGATGAGGATGACTGTATGATTGATGTGGCAAAATTTTATTTACAATTTACAGTTGATGAATCCTGTGGAAAATGTGCACCTTGCAGAATCGGTGGTAAACAATTACTTGAAATTTTAAAGGCAATTTCATCTGGGAAAGCAGAAGAGGATGATATAACAAGATTAAAAAGAATATCTTTTGCTATGAAAAATGCTTCATTGTGTGGCTTAGGCCAAAGTGCCCCAAACCCAGTAATTTCAACATTAAAATATTTTGAANACGAATATATTGAACATATTCGCGATAAAAAATGTAAAACAGGTAAATGCAAAGACCTTATAACATATACAATAAACCAGGAAAAATGTATTGGATGTGGTGCCTGTGCATTAAGATGTCCTGCAGGGGCAATATCAGGTGAGAAAAGAAAACCACATAATATTGATCAATTAAAATGTATAAAATGCGGAGAATGTTATTTAACATGTAAATTTAATGCTATAAATAAATTATAAATAAATGGAGAAAAAACATGAATAAATTAAATGAAAAAATAAAATTAAAAATTAATAATAAAGTAATAGAGGTTGAGAAAGGTATTACAGTACTTGAAGCAGCAAAATATGCACAAATAAAAATTCCAACTCTATGTAAACATGAAGATTTGCATCCAACAGGAGCATGCGGAATATGCGTTGTTAAAGTAGAAGGGATGAAAAAACTTGTAAGAGCATGTACAACCCCAGCAGAAAACGGTATGTCAATTACAACACATGATGCTGAATTGCATGAAATCCGTAAAAATGTTATTGAATTAATATTATCGCGGCATCCAAATGAATGTTTAACATGTTTAAGGAATGGAAGTTGTGAATTACAAAAATTTGCAGAAGAATTTGGAATCAGGGAAAAATTTTTTAAACCAATGGTTTTAGAAAAACCAAAGGACTTATCAACAAGAGCAATTGTTGTTGATTCTAAAAAATGTATTGGCTGTGGTAGATGCGTTGAAGTATGCCAGAATATTCAACAGGTCTGGGCTTTAGAATTTATCAATAGAGGATTTGAAATGAGGATAGCCCCTGCTGGTGATATACTTCTGGCAGATAGTCCTTGTATAAAGTGTGGACAATGTTCTGCCCATTGCCCTGTAGGCGCCTTAATAGAATATGAAGAAACTGATAAAGTATGGGCAGCACTTAGAAATAATGATTTGTACCCTGTTGCTCAAATAGCACCTGCCGTGCGTGTTGCATTTGGAGAATCCTTTGATTTACCACCTGGAACAATAACAACTAAAAAAATTTATGCTTTGTTAAAATCAATTGGTTTTAAAGCGGTCTTTGATACAAATTTTGGAGCAGATTTAACAATTATGGAAGAAGGAACAGAATTTTATGAAAGATATAACAATAATCCGGAAAAATTGCCTCTTATTACTTCGTGTTGTCCGAGTTGGGTTGATTATCTTGAAAAATACTATCCTGATTTAATTGAAAATTTTTCTACAGCAAAGTCTCCGCATCAGATGGTTGGTGTTTTATCAAAAACATATTTTGCTGAAAAAAATAAAATTGACCCGGCTAAAATATTTATGGTTTCTATAATGCCTTGTACTGCTAAAAAATATGAAATATCAAGAACAGACGAAATGTTTGCCAGTGGTTATCAGGATGTAGATGTTTCNATAACTACAAGAGAACTTGTTAGAATNGCAAATTCTGGCGGTATTGATTTTGTAAATTTACCAGAAGAAGAATGCGATGAAATACTTGGTAAATACACTGGGGCAGGGACTATTTTTGGGGTTACAGGTGGAGTAATGGAAGCAGCCATAAGAACTGCTTATTACCTTTTTACAAAAGAAAAATTAAAAGAAATTGAATTAAATGAAATAAGAGGATTAAAAGGTATAAAAACTGGCGTTATAAAATTAAATGGCAAAGAAATAAAAGTGGCAGTTGCTCATGGGGTTGGAAATATAAAAGAAGTACTTGATCAGGTTCGTGAAGCAAAAATAAAAAAACAAAAACAGCCATATGACTTTATAGAAGTAATGGCTTGCTATGGTGGATGTATAGCAGGCGGCGGACAACCATATCAGGTAAGTAATAAATTAAGAACTCAAAGAACCGAAGGAATTTATAAAGATGACAGACAACAACCAATAAGATATTCTTTTGAAAACCCTATGATAAAAAAATTGTATGAAGAATATCTGGAAAAACCATTAAGCGTAAAATCACATAAACTGTTGCACACAAAATATAAGGCAAGACCTATTTATTATAAATAAATCTGAGAAAAGTATATAACACTTTTCAAGGATAAAAACTAAAAAATTCTGATCCATAGGAGGCATCGTATGGAAAGGAGAATTGGTGTTATTACAATTTTAGTATCTGATACAAAATTTATAAACGACTTAAATACATTATTATCAAGTTATTCACATTTAATTCTAGCCAGATTGGGGCTCCCATTAAGAAATAAAAAAATAAATATAATAACATTAATAATAGAAGCAAATACTGATGAATTAGGA